>Ga0256408_1000075_pt1 | contig 176767 bp, 165 predicted proteins | sample PhyAR1_FD_185998 | JGI IMG/M metagenome (GOLD analysis project Ga0256408, IMG submission 185998) | Leaf surface microbial communities from alfalfa plants in UC Gill Tract Community Farm, Albany, California, United States - DLSL A.R1 | ecosystem: Host-associated > Plants > Phyllosphere >...
TCGGTGAATATGTCGGACTGAAGGAAAGTGAGAGAGAGGGCTACTACGAGGTATGGTGGTACAGCACGAAAGTGGGGACGATCGACCTGAGAAATAGGTCGATCATCATGGGTAAAGGATGTTAAAAGGTGTTCACCATGTCCTTGAACACCTGTCTACCATGTCCCCGGTCTGTACAGGGAGAGGGTTGGGGTGAGGGGTCATCCCTTCAGTTTCGGATCCAATGCATCACGTAGCCCATCGCCTAACAGGTTAAACGCCAGCACGGTAAAAAAGATTGCCAGGCTGGGGAAAATCGCCACATGTGGGGCAATCACCATATCCGCCCGTGCTTCATTGAGCATCGCGCCCCATTCCGGCGTTGGCGGCTGCGCCCCCAATCCCAAGAACGACAGGCTGGCAGCGGTAATGATTGAAGTACCGATACGCATGGTGAAATAGACCACGATCGACGAGATGGTGCCCGGCAAGATATGCCGCAGAATGATGGTCCAGTCCGAAGCGCCAATGCTGCGCGCCGATTCAATGTAGGTCAGGTGCTTCAGCACCAGAGTATTGCCACGCACCAGGCGCGCAAACGCCGGAATGCTGAAGATGGCCACGGCGACAATCACGTTGGCCATGCCGCTGCCCATGATCGCCACCACGCCAATCGCCAGCAGAATACCGGGGAAGGCAAACAGCACGTCGCTGATGCGCATTACGATGCGATCCCACCAGCCTTCGTAATAGCCCGCCAACAGCCCGAGCACCGTGCCAATCACGCTGCCAACCAGCACCGAGAACACCCCGGCAGCCAAAGAGATCCGCGCGCCCATCAGAATACGGCTGAAAATATCCCGGCCCAGCGAATCTACCCCGAGCCAGTGCACCAGCGAAGGCCCCTCATTGAGCCGATCGTAATCAAAGAAGTTTTCCGCATCAAAAGGCACCAGATGCGGTGCCAGCAGCGCAGCGGCCACCAGCAGCAACACAAACACGCCGGCCACCATTGCGACCTGCTGGCGACGAAAGCGCCGCCAGAACTCATGCCAAGGCGTACGCACTGCGTTGGGATTAATCACCGGCATTGCCTTGAGCGCGGCATTACGCCGCCAATACTTCATCATACGGCCTGCCTATTGGTAACGAATCGAAGGGTTGATTGCCGCATACAGCATATCCACCAACAGATTAATCAGAATAAATTCCAGCGAGAACAGCAGCACTTCGGCCTGGATCACCGGGTAATCGCGCATTTCTACCGAATCCACCAGCAAGCGCCCCAACCCCGGCCAGTTAAATACCTTCTCGACCACGATCGAGCCACCCAGCAGGAAACCAAACTGTAGGCCCATCATGGTGATCACCGGGATCATGGCGTTGCGTAGCCCGTGTTTGACGATCACCAGTGTCTCCGGCACGCCCTTGGCGCGGGCGGTGCGCATGTAATCTTCCTGCATCACCTCAACGAACGAGGCGCGGGTGAAGCGGGCCATCACCGCCGCTACCGCAGCGCCCAGCGTGATTGAAGGCAAGATGTAATGCAGCCAAGTATCCGCTCCGACCGTCGGCAGCCAGCCGAGGTTGACCGAGAACACCTGCATCAGCAACATCCCCAACGCAAAGGCCGGGAAAGAGATGCCCGACACGGCCAGCGTCATCCCCAGCCGATCCGGCCAGCGGTTGCGCCATACGGCGGAAATCATGCCGATCGCCATGCCAAAAATCACCGCCCACACCATGCTGGCGATGGTCAGCCAGAAGGTTGGCATAAAGCGCGAGGCGATCTCTTCACTGACCGGGCGTTTGGACACCATCGACGTGCCGAAATCGCCCTGCAAAATATTGACAAAGAAATGCACAAACTGCTGTGGCAACGGCTTGTCCAGCCCCAGATCCTGGCGCACCAGTTGGACGACGGCTTCGTCGGCCTCCGGCCCCGCCGCCAACCGCGCCGGATCGCCCGGCAGCATGTGGACAAACAAGAACACCAGCACGGCCACGATCAGCAGCGTCGGGATCAGGCCCAGCAGGCGTTTTAGAAAATAATTAAGCATTCCCCTCACCCTAACCCTCTCCCACAGGGAGAGGGGACTGAATGTGCTACTGATTAAGTTCCGTTGCTAACCTCACCACCGGAACAGTGCCATAAATTAACGCCTGTAACAGCTCACAACACCCATCTGCTCCCTCTCCCTGTGGGAGAGGGTTGGGGTGAGGGCTTATTTCAAGTCCGCGTTATCAAAGTTGAACGAGGTGTCCGGCATCACATAGAAGCCGCTCAGCTGTTTGTTGTTGGCAGACAGCAGGCGCTCGGTCACCAGGAAAATCCATGGTGCGTCGGCCCAGATGCGGTCTTGTGCATCTTTGTACAGCGCCTGTTTCTGGGCACGATCGGTGGTGGCCAACGCGTCGGCCAGATCCTTATCGACCTGCGGATTGCTGTAGAACGCAGTGTTGAATTGCTTAGGCGGTGCAGATTGAGTGGCGAACAGCGGCGTCAGCGCCCAATCGGCTTCACCGGTCGAGGCAGACCAGCCGGTATAGAACATGCGCACACCGGTATCCTTCACGCCGACGCTCTCTACCTGCGCCGCACGCTGGCCCGCATCCATCGCGGTGACGGTCACTTTGACCCCAACCTGCGCCAGCTGCTGCTGAGCAAACTGCAACACTTTCTGAGCAGTGCTGTGGTTATGGGAAGACCACAACGTGGTAGTAAACCCGTCCGGATAGCCCGCTTCTTTCAGCAGCTCACGCGCCTTGGCCGGATCGTATGGCCAAGCGTTGTAGAGGGTGGCAAAATCAATGGCCGGAGGCACCGGGCCTTCCGCCGGAACGGCAAACCCAGAAAACGCCACCTTAATCAGCGCGTCCTTGTTGATCGCATAGTTCAGCGCCTGGCGCACCTTCGGGTTATCGAAAGGCTTCTGCGTCACGTTCATGCTGATGTAGCGTTGCAGGATCGACGGCGCGGCCACCAGATCCAGCTTGCTGTTTTTCTCCAGCACCTTGGCTTGCTCATAAGGGATTGGGAAAGCAAAGGTCGCTTCGCCGGTTTGCAGCATCGCCGCACGGGTGTTGTTATCCACTACTGGCCGCCAGGTGATGCTGTCCAGCTTCGGTAAGCCCGCTTTCCAGTAGCCGTCGAATTTCTTCACTTTCACATAGTCGGTCTGGTTCCAGGTTTCGAACTGGTAAGGGCCGGTACCCACCGGATGGAAACCGATCTCCTTGCCATACTGCTTGAGGGCCGCCGGGGAAATCATCGCCGCCGCCGGGTGCGCCAGGTTGTTGATAAACGCCGAGAATGGCGCTTTCAGCACGATCTTGACCGTGGTGGGATCGACCACTTCGGTCTTATCGATCATCTTGAACAGGTTGTAGCGTTTCAGGCGATTATCCGGGTTACTGGCGCGATCCAGGTTAACCTTGACCGCTTCGGCATCGAATGCGCTGCCGTCGTGGAATTTAACCCCCGGCTGGAGCTTGATGGTGTAGGTCAGACCGTCTTTGCTGACGTCGTAACTCTCCGCCAATACGTTCACCAGCTTCATATCCTTATCAAAGCCAAACAGCCCCTGATAGAAGGATTTGGCGACCGCCTGCGACAGGGTGTCGTTGGCATCGTACGGGTCGAGCGTGGTGAAGTTGGACGCTACGGCAATCACCGCATCCTTGGCAGCCCAAGCCGGGCCAGCAGCGGCAGCCAGCAGTACGGCGGCCAAAACATTACGCTTGAATGTGTGCTTAGTCATATTGCTTAACTCTCCTCAGGCAAGGCTAAAAAGCACCGGCAATAGGGTGACGGGCCACAAAGTGCCCTGGCCCTACCTGCACTAAAGGTGCGGTAACGGGTTCATCGTCCAGCCCACGGATCGGGCTGGGTATTTCATCCACCAGCAGCGGCTGACGTTTATGCGCATGTGTTGGATCGGCCACCGGCACGGCGGCCATCAGCTTACGGGTATAGGCATGCTGCGGGTTTTCAAACACCGCGCGGCGTGGGCCGATCTCAACAATCTGGCCCAGGTACATCACCGCGACGCGATGGCAGACTCGTTCCACTACTGCCATATCGTGGGAAATAAACAGAAATGCGATGCCCAGTTCACGCTGTAAATCGAGCAGCAGATTGACAATTTGCGCCTGAATCGACACGTCCAGCGCGGAGACCGCCTCATCGGCAATCACCACTTTCGGGTTGAGTGCCAACGCGCGGGCAATGCAGATACGCTGGCGTTGACCACCGGAGAACTCATGCGGATAACGCCGCGCATGTTCCGGCTTCAGCCCTACCCGCTCCAATAGCCAGGCCACCCGTTTTTCAGCTTCCGCCCCGCGAGCAACGTTGTGCACCAGCAACGGCTCCATGATGGAGAAACCAACGGTAAGCCGTGGGTCCAGGGAAGCGTAAGGGTCTTGAAAGATAAACTGAATATCACGGCGTAAATGCTGTAAGGCAGAGCCTTTCAAGCGGTTGATCTGTTGGCCGTTGAAGGTAATGGTGCCGCGTTGGCTGTCTACCAGCTTTAACAGTGAGCGGCCGGTGGTGGATTTGCCACAGCCGGATTCGCCGACCAACCCCAACGTTTCGCCGGGATAGAGGTCGAAGCTGATATTTTCCACCGCATGCACACGGCGCGTGACGCGGTTGAGAATGCCGCTGCGCAGATCGAAGCGCGTGACCAGATTTTCTACCTGCAAGATCGGCGTAGCTCCTGCGGGTATGGTGTCTTGCGGTTGGTCGTTATCGTCAACGCCCGCTAACGGAAATTTTGCCGGGAAGTCTTTATCTGCCATCGCGCCCAGCTGTGGCACGGCGGCCAACAAAGCTTGAGTGTAAGGCTGCTGTGGAGCGGCGAACAGCGAGCGCACCTCCCCCTGTTCCACCTTTTCGCCTTGGTGCATCACCAGTACCCGATCGGCAATCTCCGCCACCACGCCCATATCGTGGGTAATGAAGATCACCCCCATGTGCATTTCCTGCTGCAACACGCGGATCAGCTGCAGGATTTGCGCCTGAATGGTGACGTCCAGCGCGGTGGTGGGTTCATCGGCAATCAGCAGCGCCGGTTTGCAAGACAGCGCCATGGCAATCATCACCCGCTGACGCATCCCGCCAGACAGTTGATGCGGATAGCGACCAAGGACGTTTTTGGCCTCGGGAATACGTACCAGATCGAGCATACGCAGCGCTTCGCGGTTGGCGCTGCGGTGATCCATCCCCTGATGCAGACGCAGAGATTCGGCGATCTGCTCCCCCACCGGAAACACCGGGTTGAGCGAGGTCATCGGTTCTTGAAAAATCATCGCCATATCGGCGCCGCGTAAGGTTCGCAAGGTGCTCTGCTTTGCCTTGGCCAGATCGAGCACCTGACCGTTACGCCGGCGAAAATGCATCGCGCCGCTGGTCAACTCACCGCCGCCCTGCTCGACCAGACGCATCAACGCCAGTGAGGTGACCGACTTGCCGGAGCCGGATTCTCCAACGATCGCCAGTGTTTCGCCACGGTCGACGGTGAAATCCAGATGGCGCACGGCCTCAACGACGTCGCCTTCTTGGCGAAATTGTACGCACAGATCGCTCACCGCCAGTACGCGCTCGGGCGGTAAAATCAGCCCACGTTCTGCCTGTGGCTGGATGGCAGTATCGGTCATGCGCCCTCCCGGCAAGCATTCAGCGGTAGATACCCACGGAAGGGGCATCGCCGACATAGCCGAAACCGCGATACATTCCTTCACTGTTAAACGGCAGCGCGACGTTGCCAAAACGATCGATGGCAATCAGCCCGCCGCTGCCGCCCAGCGCCAACAGCTTTTCCATCACCACTTTGTCGCCGGCCTGTTGCAGGGTTAGACCGGCATATTCAATCAGAGCAGAAACGTCGTAGGCCGCGACGGTACGCATAAAGATTTCGCCGGTACCGGTGCTGGAAACCGCCACCGTAGCGTTGTTGGCATAGCAACCGGCGCCAATTATCGGCGTATCGCCAATGCGCCCTGCCGCCTTGTTGGTCATACCACCGGTTGAGGTGGCCGCTGCCAGGTTGCCCAAAGCATCCAGCGCTACCGCACCCACGGTGCCAAATTTGCGATCGGGATCCAGTGGGTCGCCGCTGAGCGCCGCCGCGCCGTCGTGATCGAGCAACACCCGGCCCTGCTCTGCCTGAGCCCGGTGCAATTGGTCAAAACGTTCCTGGGTAAAGAAGAAATCGGGATCGACCATTTCCAGGCCGTGATTGGCGGCAAATCTCTCTGCCCCTTCCCCGCCAAACAGCACATGAGTGCTATTTTCCAGCACCGTACGCGCGGCCAGCACCGGGTTGCGTATCCGGCTGACCCCGGCGACCGCCCCGGCATCACAGGTTCGGCCATCCATCACGCAGGCATCCAGCTCATGGGTGCCCTGGTGGGTAAATACCGCGCCTTTGCCTGCGTTGAACAGCGGGCACTCTTCCAGCAGCCTGACGGCCTCCGTTACCGCGTCCAGTGCGCTGCCGCCCGCAGCCAAAATAGCCTGCCCGGCAGCCACAATGTCGGAAAGCGCCTGGATATAATCTTGTTCCTTCTCTGCACTCAATGCCGCACGGGTAATTGCGCCCGCGCCACCATGAATGGCAATCACTGGTTTGCTCATTGACCTGACACCTGTGTCTATCCGCGGCAATTCAAGCAGGTACCGCATGAAAATGGAGAGAGAATTATTATTTAGTCTTTTTCGACTATATTTAGCCCGGCAATCGATGTAAAGCACAAACTCGTCGCCAAGCATTAAGCGTAGCCTGCTTAGACTATTTTGTGCATTGAAAGAGCTAAATGGTATAAAAACAGAGGGTTATCGGGGTTTTCATTTACCGCTGACAGATTTAACCGGCCTATTGGCGGCGGCAGAAAATAGGCCGGCTTGGTTCATGTTTAATAAGCGTTATCCCATTCCCTCTCCGCTATTCCCCGCCTACACGCCAATGAAAAATATTCAGAAACCCGATCCCGGTTGTTGCAGAAATTCCTGCTCCTCAAACGTAGATTTCCGGCCTAATATCTCGTTACGATGGGGATAACGTCCAAAACGATCGATTATGGCCTTATGACGTATTTCAAACTCCAACTGATCGCCATTATTTAATTGGCGAAACAGCTCCAACGCCTGCTGGTGGATCAAGGCGGATTCGGAATGCATAAACGGCAAATAGAGGAAGCCGCGCTGCTCGACCGTCAGGTTTTCACATAGCCCAGTGGCGATCGCTTCCTGAGCCAGCACCAGCGCCATTCCGTCACAAGCAAAGGAGCGTGGCGTGTTGCGGAACAGATTACGGCTGAACTGATCGAGTACGATGATTTCCGCCAGTCGTCCTTTGATGGTTGCACGCCAATGCGCCAGTTCTCCTTGGGACGCTGCCAGCCACAGCTGGCCAAAGCGGGTGTGCAGCAAACGGTCGAACTCATCGTCCTTTTTAAACCACATGACTGGGTCGATCTCTTCGAACCAAAAATCCAGTACGTGCTGATGCATGGCTGTCTCCTGTTATTGATTTCAATACGTTAACCTGGTTTCTCCACCACGGCGTTATCTGCCATAATAGCCCTACTTTGCCGAAAAATTCGCGCACGCCGATTACGGAGTTTTGTTTATGGATCACTGTCATACTTCTGACCTCATTTCTCTTGAGCAGGCACTGGAGAAAATGCTCTCCCAGATCGCGCCACTGCAACAGAGCGAATCTATCGCCTTGACCAGCGCAGCCGGGCGCATTACTGCCACCCCGGTGGTCTCCCCTATCGATGTCCCGCCCTTCGCCAACTCGGCGATGGACGGCTACGCGGTACGTCTCAGTGACCTGAACGGCAACTCTCCGTTACCGGTAGCGGGTAAAGCCTTTGCCGGTGCACCGTTTACGGATGCCTGGCCTGCCAACACCTGCGTACGCATCATGACCGGAGCGCCAATTCCAGCCGGTGCGGATGCGGTGATCATGCAAGAACAGGCTGAAGTAACCGAGGCTGGAGTGCGTTTCAACGCCCCGGTAACCGCTGGGCAAAATATCCGTTTGGCGGGTGAAGATATCCTTCGTGGGGCGAGCGTGCTGCCCGCCGGGATCACATTGGGAGCCGCACAGTTGCCGTTACTAGCTTCATTGGGCGTGGCCGATGTGCGGGTGATGCGTAAATTGAAGGTGGCGGTATTCTCCACCGGTGACGAATTACAGCCGGTCGGCCAGCCGCTACAAGCCGGGCAGATCTACGACACCAACCGCTTTGCCGTACGCCTGATGCTGGAACAGCTCGGCTGCACGGTGATCGATCTGGGGATTATTCGTGATAATCAGGAAGCATTACGCGCGGCGTTTATCCAGGCGGATAGCGAGGCCGACGTGGTGATCAGCAGCGGCGGCGTTTCCGTTGGTGAAGCCGATTACACCAAGCAGATGCTGGATGAACTCGGCAAAGTCAGCTTCTGGAAGCTGGCCATCAAACCGGGCAAACCTTTTGCTTTCGGCAAGCTCCAGCACGCCTGGTTCTGTGGCCTACCTGGCAACCCGGTCTCTGCGGCTTTGACCTTCTATCAACTGGTGCAACCGCTGCTGGCCAAGCTGGCCGGTCACACCGAATGGCAACTGCCACCCCGCCTGAAAGCTCGCGCCCTGACGCCACTGAAAAAGTCGCCGGGTCGCCTCGATTTCCAGCGCGGCATCTTCACCAGCAATGCCCAGGGCGAGCTGGAAGTGAGCACCACTGGCCATCAGGGTTCCCATGTGTTTAGCTCATTCAGCCAGGGTAACTGCTTTATCGTGCTGGAGCGTGAACGTGGCTCGGTAGCCGCTGGAGAGACAGTAGAGATCGAACCTTTCAATGCGTTGCTGAGGAACTGAACATGCTGCCGGAATTAACCGATGCACAAGCGCTGCGCTACAACCGCCAGATCGTACTGCGGGGTTTCGACTTCGACGGTCAGGAAAAGCTGCAGGCGGCGCACGTGCTGATCGTTGGGCTTGGCGGGCTGGGCTGTGCGGCGGCGCCTTATTTGGCTGCCGCTGGCGTAGGCCATCTGACGCTGGTTGATTTCGACACGGTTTCCCTCTCCAATCTACAGCGCCAGATCCTGCACCGGGATGATCGCATTGGTATGGCGAAGGTCGAATCTGCCCGCATTGAGCTGAGCTCCATCAATCCTCATATCCGTATTGATACCCTGGACACACAGCTGGATGACGAGCAAATGGCGGCGCAGATTGCCGCCTGCGACGTGGTGCTGGACTGTACCGATAACGTGGCGACCCGCGATCTGCTCAACCGCCTGTGCCATGCACAGCGTAAACCGCTGGTCTCAGGGGCTGCCATCCGCATGGAAGGTCAGCTCAGCGTCTTTACCTATCAGCCGGAACAGCCCTGTTATCGCTGCCTGAGCAGGCTGTTTGGGGAAAATGCGCTGACCTGCGTTGAGGCAGGCGTGATGGCTCCTTTAGTCGGCACTATCGGTACGCTGCAGGCGATGGAAGCCATCAAGCTGTTGGCAAACTATGGCCAGCCTTTGGTAGGTAAGTTGTTGATGTTTGATGCGATGAGTATGCAGTTTCGCGAGATGAAGCTGCCGAAGGATCCGCGGTGTGAAGTGTGTAGTAAAGATTAGGCCCCTCACCCTAACCCTCTCCCAAAAGGAGAGGGGACAGATCGAGTTCGTTGATTCTTCTGCGTAATACCTATCGTTTTCTTACTCATCACGTTCCGAAGCCGTACTGGCTAACCACTCGCTCTGGACTGCTCCTTCTCCCTGTGGGAGGGTTGGGGGACAGATCGAGTTCGTTGATTGCCTTGGGTAAAACCTTGCCTTTCTTGTTTTTACTCCCTACTTTCCGAAGCTGCACGGGCTAATTACCTACTCCGGGCAGCTCCCTCTCCCTGTGGGAGAGGGTTGGGGTGAGGGGCGTGCGGTAAGACTCGAAGGGATCAGTTGATACCCTGGCTACGCAGATAGTCTTCGTAGTTGCCGGTAAAGTCGATCACCTTGTTCGGGGTCATTTCAAGAACACGGGTGGCCAACGAGCTAACGAACTCACGGTCGTGGGAAACGAAGATCAGGGTGCCTTCATACATTTCCAACGCCATGTTCAGTGACTCGATGGATTCCATATCCATGTGGTTGGTCGGTTCATCCATGATCAGGATGTTCGGACGCTGCATCATGATCTTGCCGAACAGCATACGGCCCTTCTCACCACCGGACAGCACTTTTACGCGCTTCTTGATATCGTCCTGGCTGAACAACAGGCGGCCAAGAATGCTGCGTACCGCCTGCTCATCGTCCTTTTCCTGCTTCCACTGGCTCATCCAGTCGAACACGCTCAGGGTTTCATCGAACTCGTATTCGTGATCCTGTGCGTAGTAACCGATCTTGGCGTTTTCGGACCATTTCACGGTGCCGTGATCCGGCTGCAGGTCACCCACCAGCGTTTTCAGCAGGGTGGATTTACCGATACCGTTGGCACCCAGGATCGCCACTTTCTCGCCCACTTCAACCATCAGGTTGAGTTTGCTGAACAGCGGGCCGTTGTCGAAGCCTTTGGCCAGCGCTTCCACTTCCAGCGCGTTACGGAACAGCTTCTTGTCCTGCTCAAAACGGATGAACGGGTTCTGACGGCTGGAGGCTTTCACCTCTTCCAACTGGATCTTGTCAATCTGGCGGGCACGAGAGGTAGCCTGCTTGGATTTTGAGGCGTTGGCGCTGAAGCGGCTAACGAAGGACTGCAATTCGTTAATCTGTGCCTTCTTCTTGGCGTTGTCAGACATCAGGCGCTCACGAGCCTGGGTAGCCGCCGTCATGTATTCGTCGTAGTTGCCTGGGTAGACACGCAGTTCGCCGTAGTCCAGATCCGCCATGTGGGTACAAACCATGTTCAGGAAGTGACGGTCGTGCGAAATGATGATCATGGTGCTGTTACGCTCGTTCAGCACCTGCTCCAGCCAGCGAATGGTATCGATGTCCAGGTTGTTCGTTGGTTCGTCGAGCAGCAGGATTTCCGGATCGGAGAACAGGGCCTGAGCCAACAGAACACGCAGTTTGAAGCCGGGAGCGATCTCGCTCATCGGGCCATAATGCTGTTCTACCGGAATACCTACGCCGAGCAGCAACTCACCGGCACGTGCTTCTGCGGTGTAGCCGTCCATCTCGCCATAGGCCACTTCCAGATCGGCCACTTTATAGCCGTCTTCTTCGCTCATCTCCGCCATGGCGTAGATGCGGTCACGCTCTTCCTTCACCGCCCACAGTTCGGTGTGGCCCATGATCACGGTGTCCAGCACGCTGAACTGTTCAAAAGCGAACTGATCCTGGCGCAGTTTACCCAGGCGCTCATTCGGATCCAGGAACACGTTACCGCCGCTCGGCGCCAGATCGCCACCGAGGATTTTCATGAACGTCGATTTACCGCAGCCGTTGGCTCCGATCAGACCATAGCGGTTACCGCCGCCAAATTTGACAGAGATGTTTTCAAACAACGGCTTACTGCCGAACTGCATAGTGATGTTGTTAGTGCTTAACACAGCGCTCGCTCTTAATTTGATTGGGAATGTGATTTGGCGCGCATTATGCCATAACGCAACACAGAGATCGTGGGAAGTTTTGGTGAAGATTTGCTCGGCGCTAGGGGTGTGGAGATATTCGCCAGCTAAATATCTCCTTCAGAACGCATTAACGGCTAACCAAACCCGTCACTTTTTTAGCCCATTTCCTTGACCTGATCTTGCAACATCGCAATCAACGCTCGTGAAGCGGCGCTGCGATATCCCTCTTTGCGTTGCAGCACCACGGCGTGGCGCTCGGGCATGGGAACCGACAGCTTGATGGGCAGCAGCAGCGGATTACTCCGTGCGATGGCCTGCGGCAGAATAGTCGCGAGCTGGCCGTGGCGCACAATCTCAACGATGGCGCTAATCGCATTCGCCTCCATGGCGACCTGAGGATAAATCGCGTGCTGCTGGAAATATTCATCTACATAATGACGCGTGGCGAAGTCACCGTTGAGTAGCACCAACGGCACCTGTTGCACCTCCGCTACGCTCAAGGCAGCGCGGCGCTTGGCAAGCTGATGCCCCTTCCCTACCATCAGTTGCAGCCGCTCCGTGAACAACCTGGTAGCGGCTATATCCGCAGAGTGAACCGGCTCGAAGGCAATCCCCAGATCCAATTGGTCATCGCACAATAACGCCTCCATCTTATCCTGCGTCATCTCACGGATGTTCAGCGTAATCCCCGGGTAGCGCCGGAAAAAGCCGTCGACCAACGGTCCAATCAGGTAGGAGGTAAAGGTCGGCGTCATCGCCAAGCGCAGGTTACCGCGTTCCAACGTCGCGACATCCTGAATGGCCCGCTTGCCAGCATCCAGATCCTGTAATGCCAGCCGGGCATAGCGCATCCATGCCTGACCCGCATCGGTGAGTTGCACCCTACGCCCGGAACGGTCGAACAGTTCTACCTGTAACGCCTCTTCCAACTGTTTGATCTGCTGTGACAAGGTCGGCTGAGAAACATGCAGCACCTCCGCCGCCCGGGTGAAGTTCCCCTGCTCCGCCACCGCCAGAAAGTAACGTATGTGCCGCAGTAACATAACGCCTCAACTATTAGTTATCCCTATCGTGACGATTATAAATGAGTCTTGGAACCTATAGCTATAAAAGTCCATTCTTGCCTCCATTGAAAGCGAGCCACACATTGATGGAGTCACCATGCAAGAGGTTATTGACGGTTTTCTGAAGTTCCAGCGCGAGGCTTTTGTTGAGCGCACAGAACTGTTCAAACGTCTGGCCACCAGCCAGAGCCCACGCACCCTATTTATCTCATGTTCCGACAGCCGATTGGTGCCGGAGCTGATCACCCAACGCGAACCAGGCGACCTGTTCGTTATCCGCAACGCGGGCAATATTGTCCCTTCTTTCGGGCCTGAGCCCGGTGGCGTTTCGGCCTCGGTGGAATATGCCGTTGCCGCGTTAGGCGTAGAGGATATCGTGATTTGCGGCCACTCCGATTGCGGCGCCATGACCGCCATCGCCACCTGCAAATGCCTGGATCACATGCCCACCGTAGCCAACTGGCTGCGCTATGCCGATGCCGCCAAGGCAGTCAATCAGGCCGATGAACACGCCAGCGAGCACGATTGCATTAACTCGATGGTGCGTGAAAACGTCATCGCCCAACTGACCAACCTGAAAACTCACCCTTCGGTCGCGCTGGCGCTCGATCGAGGCAATCTGCGACTGCATGGCTGGATCTACGATATCGCTACCGGCTGTATTGATGCATTAGATGGCAATACCCGCCGTTTTGTGCCGCTGGCGAGCAACCCAAGCGTCACCGCCAGCCCAGCTATACAACGCTTCTAATCTACCAAACCTATTGGAGTCAACATGACACAGTCTCTACATAACACTTCCGCACGTCAGAACCTGACCGACATCATCATGGAGGCTAAAGTCCGTAAAGGCCTGACCTTCGAAGCCATTAATCAAGACACCGGCTTGAGCTTGGCGTTTGTGACCGCCGCACTGCTTGGCCAGCATCCGTTGCCGGAACAGGCCGCCCGTATCGTAGCGGCCAAGCTGGATTTGGATGAAGATGCGGTGCGCCTGCTGCAAACCATCCCGGTGCGCGGCAGTATCCCCGGCGGTGTGCCGACCGACCCGACCATCTATCGTTTCTACGAGATGGTGCAGATCTACGGCTCTACCCTGCGGGCGCTGGTGCATGAACAATTTGGTGACGGGGTGATCAGCGCGATCAACTTCAAGCTGGATATCAAAAAGGTCCAAGACCCCGATGGCGGTGAACGCGCGGTGATCACGCTGGATGGTAAGTACCTGCCAACCAAGCCATTCTAGGCATTAAGTCATCAAATTATTAAGTTAATGTAATCCAGCGCCTGAACCTCGGCGCTGGAACACTCAACCATGAAAATGGCGGCTATCCGCCGGAGCCTGCTCACGCGGTTCCAAGCCATAATCCCGCACCACCTCGGCCACCCGCAACCGGTAATATTCCAACACCTCATGCCTGCCACGCGCCTGGGCTTGACGGTGTTGCTCCAGGTTGCGCCACTGCTGTACCGCCGCCTCGTCACGCCAGAACGACAGCGATAACAATTTGTCCGGTTCACTCAGGCTTTGAAAACGTTCGATAGAGATAAAGCCGTCAATTTCCGCCAGCAACGGTTTCAGCTCCGCCGCCAACTCAAGATAGGTTTCCCGCTGCCCAGCGGCAGCACGTAGTTCAAAAATCACCGCGATCATGATTGTTCTCCTCGGCAGTATAAAATTCAGGTACACACGCATTTTGCGAAACACGCCAGCGAAAATGGCTTAACAGTTCGGGCTTAAAGTTGAGTTTGGATAAATGATCGATCCCCGCCAAGGCGATCAACCGTGCCCAACGTTCTCCTGGGCAGCGATGAGCACCATGACCAAAGGCAAAACTCTCTTGCGGCGTTTTCAACTGGACCAATACGCTCTGCCCCACCGCCAGCGGTTGGCCATCAAGCCACGTAGCCTGTCGCGCAAACCTGCGGGTAGTATGGATCGGCGGAGTTTGCTGCAACACCGCCAAGATCAAGGCTTCTGCCGGTTGATGGCGCTGATTTGCCAGCAGCAGTGTCTGGCCGATTAATCCGGCGGTGCCCTCACAGGCCTGGAACCAAAGCCCGATGGCATTGGCTATCGCCAGCGAACGATCGCCAATGTGTTGGCACAGTTGTTCAAACAACGGTCCATCTGCCCGTTGCATCCGGATCTGCAACTTCCCCGCAGCCGCCGCCCCCGCAGCCATCTGCTCTACGCTGCCGCCAGGGGCAATACAGCGCACAAAGTCCAACACCTCGTCCACCAAGGTAGATCGATCCTGATGTGCCACTCCCAATAAGTCAGCCAGTACGCAGACCGGCAAAGCGTAGTTAAACCGGGTGAGTTGCTCTGCCGTTGTCAAACTAGCCGCTAACCGTTGAGCCACGCAAACCGTAGTCTGGCGGATCTCATCGTCGGTGATCGCGGCCAGAGCCGCCTCGATCGCGCCCTTTAATTCACGCTGCCCGGCACCATCATTCATACGTACCAGAGAGGCGAAAATCGAGTGAGCGGGCGTCCCAATCAAAGCAGCGGGTACCGGCTCTTCCGTGGGGCGAACACCGAGGTGAGGATGGGTTAAGGCTTCACGCACCGCTTGCCGCGATGCAACAGAAAAGGGGCAGGCCGCCATGACAATTTCCTTCCGATAAGAATAGAGAACAGCCATTGTCGGGTTAGACGAGCAGCAATACTTCGGTTACTCTCGAAGTATGAATGACAATACGCTTGAAGACCGCCTGGCCGCATTGACGGCCGCTATCGCCGATCGCACCCGAGCGCGCATGCTGTGCCTGCTGATGGATGGGCGCGCCTATACCGCAACGGAGCTGAGTGCGGCGGTGGACGTCGCGGCCTCCACCGCCAGCAGCCATCTGGCACGTTTGCAGGAGCAAAACCTGATCGGTTGTGTCAAACAGGGCCGCAATCGCTTTTACCGTCTGGCGGGCAAACCGGTGGCCGATATGCTGGAAAGCCTGATGGCGTTGGCCGGTGTAGAACGCCCGACGGTGAAAAGCAGCACTCCGGCCTCATTACGTTATGCACGCACTTGCTATGACCACATGGCCGGTGAGATCGCGGTTCAAATACATCATCAGTTGCTGGCGCGGGCCTGGCTAATCGGAGATAACGACTATCAGCTCAGTGAGTCCGGGCAGGCTGCCTTGACACAGTTGGGTATCGACTGCTCCCCAGCCCCGACCCGGCGGCGTTTTGCCTGCGATTGTCTGGACTGGAGCGAACGCAAGGCTCATCTCGGTGGTGCTCTGGGCGCTGCCATGTTGGCCGCATTTGAAAAACGTGGATGGGTTCAGCGCCAGCTAGATAGCCGTGAGCTGCAACTGACCGCCGCTGGTAGAAAAGCGCTGAGCGCACATTTTGGCCTGGCGCTTTGAATGCCTGGCGCGCTAGCTTAGCTGCCATACTCAATGGGTTTACCTGTTGACGATCCCGTCATATCCGAGGAGTTATCATGTCCGATATTAACCAATTCCCGATCGCCAAACGTTGGCCCGCCAAGCATCCTGAACGTTTACAACTCTACTCGCTGCCGACCCCTAATGGGGTGAAAGTCTCCATCATGCTCGAAGAGATCGGCCTGCCTTATGAGGCGCATCTGATCGACATCGGCAAAAATGAAACCTGGACGCCGGAGTTCCTGTCGCTCAACCCTAACGGCAAAATCCCGGCGATCCTCGATCCTGCGGGCCCAGACGGTAAGCCGTTAGCGCTGTTCGAATCCGGGGCTATCCTGCTGTATCTGGCAGAGAAATGCGGTCAGTTGTTACCCAAGGATCCCGCCCAGCGTTATGAAACCATCCAGTGGGTGTTTTTCCAGATGGCATCCGTTGGGCCGATGTTTGGCCAGCTAGGTTTCTTCCACAAATTCGCCGGGCGCGAATATGAAGACAAACGGCCATTTGAACGCTACCAGAAGGAGTCCAAGCGGCTGCTGGGTGTGCTGGAAAAGCGGTTGCAAGGGCGTGATTGGATCATGGGTGCGGAATACACCATTGCCGATATCTCCCTGCTTGGCTGGGTACGCAACCTGATTGGTTTTTATGAAGCGCGCGATGTGGTGGAGTTCGACAACTTCCCGCTCGTGGGCCAATGGCTGGAACGTGGACTGGCAAGGCCAGCCGTACAGCGCGGTATCAATATTCCTGCCCGCCAAGCCTGATAAGCTATTGGGATAGCCAGGAAAGGCTATCCCTTTTCCCACCTGACGCGTCATAAAAATGTCACTTTCCTGCTCTACTCTCCCGTGTAACAAAATAATGCCAACCCTATTTTTGTATTACGACAAGGAGCCCTACCCATGCAGCAGTCCGTTTCCCTGATCGCCGGTGCCGTATTATCCGCTCTGTTATGTTCCGCCGCCCTCGCTGACAATAATCCCCCCACCAACCGCGCGGCTCGTGGCGATATTACCGAACCCGGCGGTGCACGCCGTTTGGCAGGCGATCAAACCGCTGCACTGCAAGCGTCGCTGTCGAATAAAACCGCTAAAAACGTGATCCTGCTGATCGGCGACGGCATGGGCGATTCGGAAATCACAGGCGCACGCAACTATGCCGAAGGCGCAGGCGGTTACTTCAAAGGGATCGATGCCCTGCCGCTGACCGGCCAATACACCCACTACTCGCTGGATAAGAAAAGCCATAAGCCGGACTATGTCACCGACTCTGCAGCCTCGGCCACCGCTTGGGCTACCGGCGTCAAGACCTATAACGGCGCGTTGGGCGTGGATGTGAATGGCAAAGATCAACCGACGATTCTGGAACTGGCCAAGGCCGCAGGTAAAGCCACAGGCAACGTCTCCACGGCGGAACTGCAAGATGCCACACCGGCGGCACTGGTTTCGCACGTAACCTCGCGCAAGTGCTACGGCCCAGAGGAGACCAGTGAGCAATGTGCCAGCAACGCGCTAGAAAACGGCGGGCACGGATCGATCACCGAGCAGTTGATTAAAACCCGCGCCGACGTCACGCTAGGCGGTGGGGCAAAATCCTTCGCTCAGTTGGCGAAAAGCGGCGAATGGCAGGGGAAAACGCTGAAAGCCCAGGCCGCCGCATTAGGCTACCAATGGGTGGAGGATGCCGAAAGTCTGAACGCGATTAACCTCGCCAATCAGCAAAAGCCGCTACTGGGCCTGTTTGCGCCAGGCAATATGCCAGTACGCTGGAAGGGACCGAAAGCGTCCTACCACGGTAATCTCGATCAGCCTGCGGTGACCTGTGAGAATAATCCAGAGCGCGGCGCCAATGTGCCAACGCTGGCGGCGATGACAGAGAAAGCCATCGAGCTGCTGAAGAACAACCCGAACGGTTTCTTCCTGCAGGTGGAAGGGGCGTCCATCGACAAACAAGATCATGATGCCAACCCATGCGGCCAGTTTGGCGAAACGGTCGATCTGGATGAGGCAGTGCAAAAAGCGTTGGAGTTCGCCCGCGCCGATGGTAATACCCTGGTGATCGTCACTGCCGACCACGCCCACTCCAGCCAGATTATTGCCGCCAAGGCCAAAGCACCGGGGCTGACCCAATCATTAACCACCAAAGACGGCGCGGTGATGACCATCAGCTATGGCAACTCGGAAGAAGGCTCCCAGGGCCATACCGGTACTCAGTTGCGCGTTGCCGCTTATGGCCCACATGCTGCCAACATCGTGGGGCTGACCGATCAGACCGACCTGTTCTTCACCATGCGCGACGCCATGAACATCAAGTAACTAACAGGCTCATTCCCCTCACCCTAACCCTCTCCCAAAAGGAGAGGGGACCAATCGAGTTCGCTGATTTTTCTGCGTAATACTTCATCCATCTTCTTTCTCATCACGTTTCGGAGCAGCACAGCCTCATCAGAGATACCGGGCTGCTCCCTCTCCCTGTGGGAGAGGGTTGGGGTGAGGGGAAACTAAACCCCTACCCCTTGCGGAGCATTTTTCGCCACGTCAATTATCCAAGTTTACCCTTGCGTAACTGCCGATGCGCGCCTATTATCAAAGAATAAACTTGGATTATTAAGTCCCATTTGACTGTGACCCGAATGTCGTCGCTGCAGGAGAATTAAACCAATGGATCGCGCCAATATCATTCACGACTTGCTGAACTGGATCGAAAACCACCTGGATCAACCGCTGCTGCTGGATAACGTGGCAGCAAAATCTGGCTACTCCAAATGGCATCTGCAACGTATGTTCCGCAGTACCACTGGCCATGCGCTCGGCAGCTATATCCGCGAGCGCCGTTTGTCCAAGGCCGCACAGGCACTACGCGCCACACCGCGTCCCATTCTGGATATCGCCCTGCAGTTCCATTTTGATTCCCAGCCTTCATTTTCCCGGGCCTTTAAAAAGCAGTTTGGTGAAACGCCGGCGGTCTATCGCCGCACGCCGCAGCAAGATGAAGTGGCGCTCTCCTCAGAGCACAGCTATCGGCACAGCACACCGAGCCTGCATTCACTGTACAAGCGCCAATGCGTAGACGAAGGCTGCACCAACTGGGTCGGCCAGCGTTAAAAGCAAAAAGGCCAACGGGATATAAACCCATTGGCCTTTTTGTTTGGTAAATGGACGCTGTATACAGCGCCCGTATTGAACTGGCGGACGTTTTATCAGTTATATTCGAGGGTAAAGGTGGCAATCGACTTGATGGTGCCGCCCTTCATTTTCGCTGCGGTCTGATAGTAACGCGCCTTGAGCGGCAAGGTGATGGTATTGGTCTGGTTGGCAATGGTATGCCCGGCATACACCGCCGTGCCGCTTGTGATTGGCGTTGAGTTATTGCCGGTCAGCAGTTGGACACCGACGCCGCTGGCAGCATTGCTATCCTGTACCGGCTGGAGCACGCCCGGTGCATTCGAGGCATCGCGGGTATAGTCAAAACGTACGTTCACCAGCCCTTCCCCTGTGCCGCCAGGTAACAGTTCCGTCCCCGTCCCCCCCACACAGTTGATGTTAATCGAAAAGTCCTGCTCTGCAGCGGTACTGCCCACGCCTTTAAACGCCGCAGTAGCCACCGTACTCAGGTTGATCACCTTGTTTTTGGAACCGGCGTCCACCGAACAGGACGAGGTGACAATGGTGATACTGTTCGCCAACACGTGGGAGATCAGGATCGGTCTTGAAGGACCCGTCCCATCCGCATAGTAAGAAGAATACTGCCCGGGGGCTAACGAGCCGGTACCGGTATTCTGGGCAATTTTGATCACCTCAACCACAAAATACCCCTCAGCCAGATACACCCCGCCGTTGCGGTAGATCTCGTGCGGATAATAGGCACCTTCCTGCGAGCCGATCTGGCGATAAAGCCGCAGCCCCACCCCCGGTACGTTGGTGGTCCAGATTTTGTCACTGATCGAACTCGGCCCACCTTGTAAAATGCGGCCGTACAACGTGCTATTACCGCTGCAAGAAATATTGTTATCCCGACTGATATCGAATTTGCCAGTAGCCAGGATATCGCCCACCTTGGTATCCGGCGTAATCAATACCCTGCCGACGTTCATGATGATGTCCTGCGGCCTGGTCGTGTTAACCCGGCATTGAGCATAAGCCTGTTGCCCGGCCAACATCAGTAACATAAACAGCATGGCTTGTTTAGGGCGCTGGCGCATGGCGGTGAATTTATGGATAAGGTTGATCATTTGCAGCTCGCCTCGATAATTTCGTAATCAGTGCTGTTTTGCGCTTTGGCCTGGTAGTTCACGGCACACTGTTGTGTCGGCTGAGTCCCCCATTTCACCAATAGCAGCCCCTGTAACGCTTCGGTACGCAGATAGATGCGGCTGCCCTGGCCGACGATGCCGATCACCTGGTTACGGGGATCCAATACTTCGGCACCAAAAGGTAATGCCGTGTTGTTCGGGCCCAGCGCATGAATAATCAGCGCCTGACCTTTGATGGTCTTGAACTCCAGCTTGGCAATCGCACCGGCATAAGGCGCTACCTGCTGGCTGCTGCTTTCCAGCTCAACATCGCGTGACATGCCGTTAGGATCCAGCGTGACGTTGGTCATGCGGTATGGGGCAACATAAGGCACCACCGCATAGCCGTTATCATCGATTCGCACCCCAGGAGAGTTGGTAACAATCGCCCCTGCGGCATCCGGCGCTTCAACCAATACCATGGTCTGGCCACGCTGAGGCGTCATGGTCACGCCACCGCTATGGGCCACAATGCTGCCGGAAGCCCCAATGGACGACTGGCGGAAATCGCGGCCATAGCTGTAAGAACCGTTCATGGTGGCGAAACGACTGCGATATTCCCCATTCACACTGGTGTTGGTCCCACCGCTTTGGTCGTTAGCCAAAGTGGCGCTGTAGCTGATGTTGTTATCCTCCCCGGTGGAGCCGTTAATCCCGATGCGGCTGCTGTCGTAGCCTTGGTCGTTGTAGGCCAATGCGCTGTTCAGGCTGATGTTTTGCGAGCCAATGTTGAACGGGATCGAGAAGTTCAGGAAGTAACGGGTTTCATCGTGGTTATAAGTATCGGTGGTACGCATGGCGGACAAACCGTAAGTAACTCGGCCGATGAAGTTGTTGTAACCCACCTGATACTGTTTGGAGGTACCGCCACGGTTCCAGTAATCGCGCACCGAACCGGTGATATACAGCGAACCCAGATTGGCACCCAGCCCCTGGTTCAGCGTGAGCTGATATTCACTGCGCTGGCGGTTAACCGCATCGGCACTTAAGCCCCGGCTCTCGTTATCACGGGCATACACCGCATCACGCAGTGACAGATAGCCGGAAGTCGAGTAGCGATAGGCCGCAATGGTGAAGTTGGTATTGGTTTCCGACATCAGTTTGCTATAGCTGATCTTGTAGCTCTGGCCGGACATATCACCCTGTTTCAGGCGGGTGTTGGCCTGAGTCACGTCGACGGCAAAAGCCCCCAACGGTGTTGCCACCGCACTCCCCAACAGCACCGCGCTGTAACCGTCACTCACGGTCGCCCCGGTGTAACCGGTCAGAATATTGGTAAACCCGCGCTGATAAGTCGCCTGGAACATCTCGGGCTTGGTATGTAAATTATCATCGCGAACTTGGCCAGCAGTTAACGCATAGCGCTGGATCCCCGGGCGCAACATCTGTGCCACCGAAGCATAGGGAACACGGAACTGGCGCACGGAACCGTCGGCCTCATTGACCGTGACGTCCAGATCGCCGCCGTAGCCGGTAGGGAACAGATCGTTAATCACGAACTCGCCCGGCGCTACGGTGGTTTGATAGATCAACTGGTTGTTCTGGCGAACTTCCACCAAGGCGTTGCTTTGTGCCACACCGCGCACCACGGGTGCATAGCCGTTAAGGGAGTCCGGCAGCATGCGATCGTCGGTGCTCAGTTGCGCACCGCGAAAACCGATCGAATCAAAGAAATCCCCGCTGGTAAAGGCATCCCCCAAGGTCAGCATACCGCGCACAGCCGGAATGGCACGCTGTGCATAGGTGGCCGTGTTCTGCCAATGGGTGCTTTCCTGACTACGCCAGTTCACGTTAGAGTCATGGCGCAGCTGCCAACCGGCAATGTTCACCCCGGCGTTCATCGTCAGATAAGCGTTGGTCGAGTCCGAGTTGCCGCCGCTATTGGAGCTGTGCGAATTAAAGGCGTTGAAGTTATAGGACAGAAAACCAGCGGTGATGCCGCGATCCCAGAATTTCGGATCGACATAACCACGTGCGGTACGGCGCAGCGCGACCTGGGGAACGCTGACATCCATACGCAAGGTGCTGGTATTGAGGCGGTAAGACGCTTCCGGCACCCATTCCCCCAGCGGCTTGCAGCTGCTGGTCGTCACCGCCGGATCGCTACCCATTGCCGCAGTATCGACGCCAAACTCTTCCAGAGACAGCAGGCTAAAGCAGGTATCGGCACTGTCTTTACCCGGCACGCTCTTGAATTCGATGTTCTTTTTGCCCTTCCATTCCCCGTTGACGTAAACATCCAGAGAATATTTCCCCGCCAATACCGGGTTGCCATCACGAAAGCGCGAAAGATCCACGCCCTGCGCCTGGCCAACCAGGAAATTGCTGTTGAAAGTGGCTTCGACCGGTGCAGCGGCCTGGTTGGCATCGTTTTGAGCCGCTGCCAGCGAAAATGCCGGGGTGGTCAGGCAAAGGGCACTACCGGTCAACAGCAGGATGGATCTGTAATTGAAAAGTGCCGACTTTACGGCGGCAGAGATAGGTAACTCGTTCATATCCATGCATTCCTTTACCAAATTAAGCGTCCCCGCCGGCTGACTTCACCTCGCGGCATGGGGCTTTCCAGGAGTTACTTTTGCTGATTTTTGCTGCGTTGAACCCGGCCACCAAAGTCATTGATGGTGGTGTACTCAATATCAGCGATCCGCGAACTGTCACCGGTAAAGGCCAGCGTTTTTTCCTGGCCAGGGGCCAGCATGTCGCCATGCGGTGCCAACGTGACTTTCTTGCGATTGGCAACGGCATTGATTTCGGTGAAGGAGACATAAAACGGCGTGGGATTTTTCACTTTCACACCGCCCGCCACGAAGCTCCACTGCAGTTTTTCTGGTGCGTCATTGGCTACGCCGCTCAGGCCTTGCGGGCGATAGAACAACTTCACACGGGTTCTGAAGGCCACCTGCAGGAAGTTTTCTGGCGTGGTGTCGGCAGCTGCTCCGGTTGGTGCAGGGGGAATTTCCAGCACGTTCAACCAGAACAGAGATTCTTTGTCTTGCGTCAACGCCGTAGTGGTCAGCGAAACGCGCAGCGCCTGGCCGCCGTTGGGCTCAATACGGCTGATCGGAGGCGAAATAATAAAAGGAGCCTTGCTGTTTTCTGGCGTCGTTTCGGCGTTGCCCTCATCGATCCAGGCCTGGACCAGCGCCGGGGCGGTCCCATTGTTGGATAGTTGGACGGTCACTTCCCGCTGTTTGGCCGGATAAATAACGCGTGTGCCGTTCACAATAACGCTGGCAAAAGCGCTGCTGCTGAAAAGCACGGCCATCAGCAATACGCTGTATTTCTTAAACGATGTTTTCATTTTAATATCACTACTATAGAAATACAGCGGGGGAAAAGTTTCCACCCGCCAGAATAAATACCCGATGATTTTCACTCCCTGAAATTAGAGGCTATCAGGGCGAAAAAAATCGCCCCGAAAGGTCACAGGGAGGAAACAACATTTAACTAGAAAAGGGACGGGTAATAACTTATTGGTAGATGATGGTGTATTGTACGTTTGAGGTCACATCACCAGCGCCCGCCGCTGCGGTTGCGAAATATTCCGCATAGTAGTTCAGGTCAGCTGAATCACCTTCATTGGCAACGGTAACCCACTGGGAGTTGGCCTGTGCGCCGTTGTTGGTAGCAGCCAGAATTGGCAGGAACTGGTTGTTGCTACCCAGCAGCTGGATTTGCACGTTGGTCGCGGCGTTGGTTTTGGTTTGGTTATTCAAACGACCCGTTTTGAAATCAACGGTTGAACCTGGTTCGAAATAGGTTGCTACCTGGCCTTTAGAGCATTTGGTCAGGTTGATTGCGAATGGAGTACGGCCCGCAGTAGCGCTAACTGCATTCAGGGTAGAAGAAGATACGGTTGGCAGAGTAACGGTAAAATCTTTACCACCCGGGGTGCTGATAGTACAGGTCTGGTCGGTCACTTTACCGTTAAAAGTAATAGTACCATCGGCAGCCTGTGCTGAAAGAGAAGGAATGGCGGTGGCGCATACAGTCAGTGCTAATACAGCGGACAGCTTAGAGATTTTCATATTTTCGACTCTCGGTGAATTAATACATCCGTTAAGTACATTCAACGATGCTACTCCCTGTCAGGAATGAAGCCCGATGAATCCATTGCCCGGCGAAATATAGTCCAAGAACATTCTCATTGATAAATCGTTTAAAACATTCATAACGCCCCTCATGATAGGAAAAAACTATCAACAAATACCTATCGATCGATGTTGACGATTTACCCAGTTCGTAATAATCTTAATTCGTCAATTTTATCGGTCAAAAAATTCGATAAAACGCCAAAAAACCAGAATATAACTCTGTTAATGCGCTTTCAGCCATCTTGAGCGCAAGCGTGTTCCCTCTGAAATTTCAATCTTTTAGAGGAATTTACCACCAGGTAAGATGATTCTTTCTTTAATAAGATTATTACCAATAAACAGCCATTTATTTATTTGTTTATTGTTTAAAATCATACAGATAAATTTCAATCAAAGGATTGAGAAATGCGCAGCGCTTTTAACGATAAAAATAACGGCATTAATTATGTTTTCCAGCCTATGTTTGCCAAATCTGGGCAACTGCTGGCCGTTGAATGTTTATCGCGCTTCTCTTTCGATAGCGAATTTGCGCATTTCTCTCCAGAACAATTCTTCCAGCAGGCCGACAGGGAAACCCGCGTCGAGATCCTGCATCAACAAATTGAATTGATAGAAAAATACCGTGACTGGTTTCAACAACACCAAATCATTGCCACCATCAATGTCGACGACCATTCGCTGCAGGCGCTGGCAAACGGTGCGTTGGCCGATAAAATCCGCGCGATGAATTGCCTGCATTTCGAAATCAACGAAAACGCCAGCAGGCTGGTAAAAAACCGCGTCCATAACGACCCCTCTCTGAATAATTATTCATTTTGGCTCGATGATTTTGGTTCTGGCTATGCCGGGTTTTCCGCCTTGTATAACAGCCGTTTCCGCTTCGTTAAACTCGATCGACAACTGCTGTGGGACTTTATGAAAAAGCCCGGCGGTGAGGGGTTGATGCGCGCATTGTTGCGTTTTTTTCACCTGAATCATTACCGGGTGATTATCGAAGGAGTTGAAACGCACGAACAAAAAAAATGGCTGGACGAAATGCCTTACTATGCACTGCAGGGGAAGTTGTGGCAGGAATCCAGCATCAACGATTTAAATCAGCTGCTTGCTGCTGAATACTTTTAACTCATTATGGGTATCCCCAATATGTCTAAAAACAATGTCCTGGTGATTAGTGAGTGTAAGTACAGCTATGTCGGGCTTTCAATGCTGTTGAAAAAGCATTATGGCAAGTACGATATCAAGCTGTTTTCGGACTTTATGCACGGTGGTGCGAAGGCGGAGAAAATTATCAAGCATGATATTGCGTTGATTTTCACCTCGCAAAATCTGGAACAAAGCGTCAACGTGATCGAAAGCCTGGTGTCTGTGCATCAGCAACACATGAGCTCAACGCGTATTCTGGTGTTTTATGATGATGAGCGGGTGGCGAAACTGTTGACGATCCTGGGGATCTCGGTGGAACTGGTATCGGCGCGCATGCCGCTTTATTTACTAGAAGAAAAAGTGGAAAACCTGCTGGCGAGCGAAGAGTCGGGGCAATTGAAGGTGCAGAAAACCCGCGAGCTCAGCCCGGCAGAAAGCGATGTGATCTTCAACCTGTTGCGCGGCGATAGTCTGCTGAACATTGCAGCCAAGCGCGGAACCCATCCGAAAACCATTTTTTCACAGAAATACAGTGCATTAAAGAAGTTGCGTCTACGAAATATGAGCACCATTTTCGTCGCTGGCAATTGAGCAACAGGGGCGGACTCAGCAATTGAGCGCGCCCCTTGCCGTACCAGAGACAGGATAACTGGCGGTCATCGGCACCTTTACTGGCTCATAGCGTCTTTCTTCATACCCTCTTTAGCCATGGAGTCCTTTTTCATCCCGTCTTTGGCCATAGAGTCCTTCTTCATGCCATCTTTGGCCATGGAGTCCTTCTTCACGCAGTCTTTATCCATACACTCTTTTTTCATGCCCTGTTTAGCCATCCCATCGTGCGACATCTGGCTCATACCGTCCTTTTTCATTGCGTCCTTGCCCATGCTGTCGGCCGCATTGGCTCCGGTGATACCCAGCATCAGTGCGCTACACATCATCATGGCAAATAACTTTTTCATGGTATTTCCTTTTCTTGGTTAACCGGCACGCGTCGTGCCATGAAACTGCATCGGCGGCAATCAACTACCGCCAAACCAGTTGTAGCCTTGGTCTTCCCAGTAGCCGCCGGGAAAGTGGTTGGTGACTTCGATCACTTGAATATGTTTGGGATTCTTGTAACCCAGCTTGGTGGGCATCCGCAGTTTCATCGGATAGCCGTATTTACGCGGCAAAATCTGCCCGTCGTAGGTCAGCGCCATCAGCGTTTGCGGATGCAACGCCGTGGCCATATCGATGCTGGTGTAGTAGTCGTCGGCACACTTAAAGCCGATGTAGCGGGCGTTAAGATCTGCGCCAATCGCTTTCAGGAAGGTGGCAAACGGCACCCCACCCCATTTGCCGATGGCGCTCCAGCCTTCCACACAGATGTGCCTGGTGATCTGGCTGATTTGCGTCATCTGATGCAACTGTGCCAACGTCCAGGGCTGCTTGTGCAGCACCAACCCCGCCACTTCCAGCCGATAATCGTCGCCATTGATATCCGGCGCCTGATCCTCGCTATAGAAAGCATTAAACGGGAATGGCCGAGTGATCATCGATTCGGCATACTCTGGTGCCAGATGGTTGGCATTGAACAGCCAGCCCTGAACCCGATCGTTAAAGCGTGAGATGCGGCTCAAGGCCTGATCTACCTGAGCGTTATCGCTGAGATCGCAGCCGGTCAGCATCGCTACGCCCCCCAGGGTCAAGCCATTGCGCAGAAAACGGCGGCGTGACGACGATGCCAACTGGCGCGCTAACAGGCGCTGTGCCTCTTTAACGATATCCTGGCCTTCACTGAGGCTGAGAGGGGGTTTTTCCATTTTCATCGGTGTCTCCTTAGCGTCCACGCAACATGGCCAGCAACGTACGTGGCACCAGGGCCACCATCACCAGATGGATCACCACGAAGCCAACCAGCGCCGTCATGGCAAAAAAGTGCACATAGCGGGCCGCGTCGTAGCCCCCAAGCAGGGTGCGTAACAGGGGAAACTGCACCGACTTCCACAACACCAGCCCAGAAAGCACCATCAGGACGCTAACCACGATAGCCACCAGATAGGCCACACGCTGCACCATGTTGTAGTGGCGCAGATCGGCGTGTGACAACTTGCCGCACAGTGCGGCCCAAAGATCGGCCACAAACTGCCTGGGGCTGAGCGGCCAGAATTGTCGTTTAAAGCGGCCACTGAACAGGTTGATCAGCAGATAGCACAGGCCATTGATGCCAAACAGCCACATACCGGCAAAATGCCATTGCAGCGCGCCCCCCAGCCAACCACCTAGCGTCAACTCGTTGATAAAACTAAAGTTAAACAACGGGGATGCGTTATAAATGCGCCAACCGCTGGTGACCATAATCAGCATGGCAAGTGCGTTCAGCCAGTGTGTCAGCCTTAGCCACAACGGGTGGATAAGGGTCTGTTTCGCCGTGATCATCGCTTCTCTCCTGCCCCGTATCGGTTCGATGTCGGCAGTATTCAACGGATTTGTTCCCCAAGACCTCACGCAAAGTTAAATAAAATGTGATCACTTCCAAGGTGGGGGTTGTGTAGACTTCAGGTAGGCCAGTTAACTGCGGTAGAGAAAATGGAAAAGGCAAAACGAATCTTGATCGTCGAAGACGACGGCCATATCGCCGAACTGTTGCAACTGCATCTGCGCGATGAAGGCTATGACATCAGCCACGCGGCCGATGGCAATCAGGGCATGGCAATGCTGGAACAAGGAGGTTGGGACGCGCTGATCCTCGATCTGATGCTGCCGGGCATCGATGGCCTGGAAATCTGCCGCCGCGCACGCAATATGACGCGCTATACGCCAATCATTATCACCAGCGCCCGCTCTAGTGAAGTCCACCGGGTGCTGGGGTTGGAACTGGGTGCAGACGACTATTTGGCCAAACCCTTTTCCATGCTGGAGCTGGTCGCACGCGTCAAAGCCCTGTTCCGCCGCCAAGAGGCGATGACCCGTAACCTTCGGATGGAGGCGGGAACGTTAAGCATGAACGGGCTAGTGATCGATCCCATCGCCCGCGAAGTTCTTCTAAACCAGCAAACGGTGGAACTGACACCGCGCGAGTTCGACCTGCTGTATTTCTTCGCCCGCCACCCCGGCAAAGTGTTTTCCCGCCTCAGCCTGCTCAATCAGGTCTGGGGCTATGAACATGAAGGGTATGAACACACGGTGAATACCCACATTAACCGGCTACGGATCAAGATTGAGCGCAACCCGGCAGAACCCGAGCACATCCTCACCGTGTGGGGTAAGGGCTATAAATTCGCGGCTTCGCCGCAAGGGTAAATGATGAAAAATCTCACGCTGACACAACGCCTGACTCTGGTTTTCGCCCTGCTGCTGCTCATCTGCTGTTCGATCTCCGGATGGCTACAGGTACGCAGCAGCACGCAATATAGCCAGGCGGTGATCCAACGGCTTTCCACCAATCTGGCGCAGCATATTGCCACCAGCAACCCGCTGTTGAGTTCACAGGGCTGGAACGATCGGTCGGTGCATACCCTGTTCGATAAACTGATGGCGGTTAATCCGAGCGTTGAGGTTTATCTGCTGGATAAACAAGGCAATATCGTCGGCAACGCGGCACCTGCCGGGCACATGAAACGCCAAAAGGTCGATCTGTTACCGATACAGACATTGTTGAACGGGGCCGAAATGCCCCTCTATGGCGACGATCCGCGCAATCTTAATAACCAAAAAGTCTTCAGCGCCGCGCCGCTGCGGGTAAATGGCGAGATTGAAGGCTATTTGTACGTGGTGCTGCTGGGGGAAGATTATGATGCGCTGGCCAATAGCGCCCAGATCAATTCTGCCATTTATACCGCGCTGTGGTCGATGGGGCTGGTGGCGCTGTTCGGGCTGCTGGCTGGGGGCTTTGCCTTCCACTGGGTAACACGGCCGATCCGCCGTCTGACCCAGCAGGTTAGTGCTCTGGATAGCGACGGCATCGCAGCACTGCAAACCTATGCCAACACCCCTGCGGAGAGTCACAGCCGTGATGAAGTCAGCCAGTTGCAGCAGGCATTCCGCCGTATGGCACAGCGCATTACCGAACAGTGGCAAACCCTGTCACAACAGGACCAACAACGGCGCGAGTTTATCGCCAATATCTCTCACGATCTGCGTACTCCATTGACCTCGCTGCATGGTTATCTGGAAACGCTGTCGGTGAAATCCGCCAGCCTGACCCCCACCGACCGTCAACGCTATCTGGAGATCGCCCTGGCACAGAGCCGTAAAGTCGGGCGACTGGCGCAAGAGTTGTTTGAGCTGGCAAGGCTAGAGTACGGCGTAGTGAAACCTCAGAAAGAACCTTTCTCCCTTAGTGAGTTGGTGCAGGACGTATTCCAGAAGTTCGAATTGGCCGCCGAGGCTCGCCAACAGCGCCTGCTTGCCGATATTCAGCCGGGCATCCCCCAGGTGTTTGCCGATCTGAGCATGATGGAACGGGTGCTGACTAACCTGCTGGATAACGCGATCCGCCATACGCCCAGCGGTGGAGAGATTGAAGTGCGCCTGTGGCCGCAGGGTAATAAGGTGATGGTTCAGGTCAATGACAGCGGGCCTGGCATTCCCTTGGAACTGCGCCCAGATCTGTTTATCCGTCCGTCAATTCTCAACCATGCCCGCCGCCATGCGGGGGGTTTGGGGCTGATGATTGTCAAACGCATTCTGCAGTTACACGACAGCGACATTACGCTAGTGGATCAGCAGCATGCTGGCGCCTGCTTTCGTTTCTCCCTGTCGGTAATCTAGCTAAAGTGCCGGCAACCAGCCTCCAGAGAAGGGCTTATGGCGTGCCGGCACCCCGTATGATTTCCACCTGTTGCCCTCTTCGGCACAGCTATTTAGTTGAGCAACTATAATTAATTAAAAACATGAATACGCCGTTCTTAACGGCAGAAGGACCTTAATTTATAGCATATATTAAGACAATAAAATTCAGCTGAAATGCTTTACTTTCGGATCTTTCATGAGAAACTCTTTAATATAACCAGTAAACTTTCAAATTAACACCAAGACCGATCGTTTTATAGTCAATTGCAATGCAAAATAGCGACCTATATCGCTTACAAGTGACATATATATCATTAAGAAAAAGCCCTTCCCTCTTAGTGAGGTGGAGCAGGATGTATTCCAGAAATGACAGTTTCATCCCAATATCGGGTTCTGAACGCCAACAGCAGCATCATAAAGCCAACCTGATTGAGCCCCAGCTTGCGCATAATATTCAGCTTATGGGTACAAACGGTCTTATAGCTGCGCCCGATAAGCTGAGCGGCATGCTGCGCATTGGCTCCGCCAACCATCAACCCCAAGATACGCCATTCGCAACCTGATAATGGCAGCTGCCTCTGCGACAGCAACTGCCGCATCGCTGGGCTACGATAACTGGAAGTGGGATGGGCCGCCGAAATGGCTGCCAGCAAATAATTCACATTATCCCGCTTGGCAACTAATGAGAGGTGTTTTTGCGCGGCAAGCAGCGATAAAATATCGGGATTGATGATATCGGTGAAAACCACCAGGGACGCCTTTGGCCAAAGCTTACCGGCGGTCAACACGAATCGCACTACCTGATAAATGTCTTCGGTATGATGGTAGAGCTCCATAATAACCGTTTGCTGTTCGTTATTATGGAGTGACGAGACAATCTCTTTCAGGCTACATAGACGACTGATTTTTTTATTTTTCGGGTCAATCAATGCTTGCAGGCCGATATTCACCAAAGGATGGGGATCAAAGATAATAAAAGTCTCGTTATAAAAGGCATGCATAATTAATTACCCCATTGAAAATATTATATTTTTTAGTTTATAAAATCCACCTGAAACCAGCGTTTCCTGCCGAACGGTCAATAAAATCTTGCTATTTAAAGGCAACTTTTATCCACGTTAATAAACTTGTCGTTATAAATAATAAATTTCTGACCTTGTAGTTTGATACCCGGATGCGACAGCGTATCTCCTGGGCGTAAATATTCGGTGATCCCTTCTTCATCGGTGCTATCACAACCGGGTTTCAGCAGAAACTTAAAAAAGGTATTGCCGGTGTTTTTGAGCGTGCCGCGCTGCTTATCGAGTTGGTAGGAAAACCGGGTTTCACGTGGTCTGACAACCAGAATGGTATCCATCACCACGATCGGCTCAAGGTTGGCACCGGCTTTCCTGCTCTGCCCGCTGGTCAATAGGTTAGTCGGTACCTCGCGAAATGAGACGCGATAATAACGCTCTTTATTGTCCTTCGGCCCATGGTAATAGAACTTGTAATACTCCCCCTGTCCCGCCTGCAACGTCAGTTGTTTGGGGGCGAACAAAAGCTCACCCTCTGCCGGACGGGTTCGCACCTCTTGCTCCCCTGGCCGATCGATGGCACGAATAGAAACCTGATAAAACCGGGCGCTGGCGTTATTGTTCAACACCCGCTTGGCGACAAAGGACTGATCCTGATCCATCGCAAACGTCATGGTACCCACGTTGATCGCCCCGGCGGTAAAGGGCAGGAATAGTAGCCATAGCAGCAGAGTTTTCACATCATCCCCTTAATTGATATTGCGCCAGGTTGCCTCAACGTGAATTTCACCGGCGGCATGCACATCGCCATACCAGGCGTTACCTTCCACCGTTTTCAGCGAGATTGGATCGTTCATCGGGATCCTGAACTTGACCTTGGTCTTGTTCATCACCCCCACGTCACCGGAAATATCATTCCATGGGGTGCTGCTCCATAGGGCGTTGGTCATATCGTGCCACTGGCTGTCACAACCGGCATCAAACACCTGCTCCGTCCCGGTGCTGGTGGTGATACTGAGCTGGGCCGGGAATGGAACCTGCGTAGTATTGTCTGGAGAGGAGAAAATACAGTAGTTGATCCCCCGCAGTGACTGCGTTGGGCCAGTCGCCATCACCCTTACCTGATCGGCATTGGTCTTGGCGCTGGTGGTCACAATATAGCCAAACTCCAACGGTGGCTCTGAGGGGCCAACATAGCCTTCCCGGTGCGGGCTGTTATCGAAATCCTCGGAAATAATGCTGATACTGAAATCACGAGGCTTGATGATCAGTTGGTTAGAGGTCGAGAACTCATACCAGCCCGATTCCGGCGAGGTGGTGTTCTGGAAACGGAAGTTAATCAGATCGTGCGTGCCGCCGTCGGTGATCCCCAGCCTGACCATCTGTTTGAAGAAATTACTGGCAAAAAATACGTAAACGGCATTGCTGCTCTTCAACTCGTTAAACGTATAGTAGCTGCCGGTACCCGAGGTATTTTTCCAACTGTTGCCATTCAAACTGAATTGCAGATCGGCCGCATTAACCGCCGATGACAGTGCGGCATGGTTGATCGACGGAAAAATATGGATCGAGGTGTTACTGACGCTGCCATCCGTTTGCAGATCGTAGCTGACCATCTTACACATGATACCGCTGCGGGCACCGACGGTTTGGTTGCGGCAGTCCGCATTACCTTCACCGATGATCGGTATCCCATCACTGTTGACGAACACTTCCGATACCGCATTGGTATTGATAAAACGCAGGTGTGCCGCCTTGGCATGGGTGACGGTACGTCGATACCAGGTGCCACGGGCCTGATCCTGGCAGCGTTCGCCGTTGCTGGCATTGTAGACAACGTTGGTCTGACAACCGTTGATCTGCATGCTGAACGAACTACCCGTTCCCATCTGTTTCAGGTATTGATAAAAACTCGGCGACATCATGCCATGCATCCATTTTGCCCCGCCGGAGGTGACAACAGCACCGTAAAACCCTTTTTCATCAGTGGTTTCAGGCAAGATCAGACTGGTATCCATATTGCAGCCGGCATACCAGTTGATGCAACGCAAGCCAAGGAATGGGCTTTTAATAGGCGCATTTTCCAGCCACATATCGAAGCGGTTGTTAGCCGTCAGCCCATAGTTATAGCCATTATCGACGTAGCCCAGGCTCTGCTGGTAAATAGTGCCGGAACCCCCATATTTCAGGCCGGTCCATTTATTGGCACCGGTCAGACGCGGCTCGAGCCCCCCTGCCGGGGTTACAAAGAAGTTATCGTCCGCATTGTTCTCAACAAAGACAAACTTCATCGTTGCGGCATCTCCCAGATTGGTCGGGTTCACCGCCTGCGCCGGGGCGATGCTCAGCAGGCCGCCGATCAACAGCGCCAAACGTATGCTATTAGCCTTCATTGCTCATATCTCCTGGTTGGCCCACTTTGGCGTAGGACTTCAAGCCGCGGCAAACCACGTCGCCGACCCAGACCGCACCCTGTGCCTTGCTCAGATCCAGCGCCACCTCACAGCTTTGATTGTGGCGGTAGGTAAAATCGATTACCGGGAATTTCTTATCCACATCCATCACGAACTCCCCTTTTTCATCCGTACGGGTACGCCCGATATGGTTATTGATATTGGCGTTGGCCAGCAGCGTGCCATCCTCGGCCTTGATACGGCCAAATACCGTGACCATCTGTTTGATTTGCGGTTCGATGACCGCCACGTTGCCCGGGTACAGCGTCAGGCTGTTCTTACGATTGGTAACGATATCGAAGCTTTCCGCCGAGTTTTTGTTGTTCATCAGCTCCACGACATACTGACCATAAGGGGACAGTGGCAGATAGTTCTTGTCGCCGGTCAGCTTGACGACGCGGCCATCCACGCGCGCGGTCAGCATGCCTTCATTTTCCAGGCCGGTATTGATAATGATCCCTGAGTTACCTTCATTACGCCCGCTTGCCGCGATATGACGCCCCTGCCAACCGACGCTACCGTTAGCGGTCAGGCTGGTATTCACGTAGCCGTCTGCGGAACTGCTAACGTTGACGGTGCCGGTAGAATACTTGGTGTCAAAACGGGCGTAGGCACCGCCGTTAAAGCTGTTATCCCCGTTGGTGTCCCCTGAGATAGCACGCGACAGGTTTGCCCCCACGGTACGGATCGGCCCATCGGCGATCTCTTTACGCGCCGCAATATTGGCCGTGGTGTAGCCGTTCTGGTTAGAAACCCCGGCGCTGAACCAATTGCCCAGCGGCAATGAGAAATCTAGCGCAATGTACTTACCGGTATTGCCGCCGGAATGGCCATTATTGTATCGCTGTACCCCGGCACGTATGCCCAGCGTGCCGTAACGGCCGGTGAACAGATTCTGGTAGTAATCTACGTTGTAGTAATGGCTGCTATTTTTCTTGTCATCGTTATAACTGACGCTGAGCGTGCCGAGGTGAGGCACAATCGCCCCCAAGTTCAGCGAGCCGCCGATCGCCCGGTTATGGGCATCGTTTTGGCGCAGTTTGTTGCCGATCACCGTTTTTTCTTCGTTGGCCCACAGCGTACTGAAACCGCCGGGCAGCGTGGCGCTCACGGTGTTGATCAGCGTCCAGGATCGGTCTGTGGCTACCATGCTCTGCGTGCTAACCTGCACCACATCGATGATCGGTATGCTTAAACGGCCTTCCGCCACCGTAGTGCTGTCCAGGGAATAGCCGGACAGCGCCCAGTTAAAGCGAGACAGGTTGCCAGAGGCTGAAGCCCCCAACAGGTAGCTATCTTTAGCCTCAGCGAAGCGATCGTTGTCGCCACGCCACTCATCCATACGCACCATGCCGCCCCAATACTGCCAGAACATCGGCGCACCCGCGGCGTGCAGCGGACTATAGAGTTTGTTAACCCGCTGCATACGGCGGTTGATCACCTGACCATTGACGATCACCTCAACCTGCACATCGTAAATACCAAAAGGCAGCGTGCCGGTATCCACTTCGTGGTTACCCATAGAGAAATTCTGTACGCTGAGCAGGCGGCCATCACGTGACAGGTGAACTTCACCCGCCGAGGGGAAGAAGGCGACAATCGGCGTTAACGACTGGCTATTATCAAACACCGTCGAATTGGCCCGGCTGCCATAGGACATGCCGTAGATTTTGCTCGAATTGATGGTGGTCACTGGCCCCAGCGATTGCAGGTTCCAGCTGTCGAGCATGCCTGCGGCAAAGCGTCGGCCAGCGAAGTCACGCTCATACATCAGCTTATAGAGCGTCGAATCCTGGTTGCTGCTGCCAATCCCATAGACAGAACCGTTTACTTCCACATGATGCTCACGCAGAGAGGTGACGTTATTCAGAGATAAATAGCTGGAGGTAAAACCTTCACTGGCTTTGGTGCGGTTGTCGTAAACGCCCAGGTTGTAGGCCAGCGTGCTGCTTATCTCATCAACACTCGACGCACCAATATCGCTGGCACGCTCACGCAATACCGTACCCAAGGCCGATTGCTTCACTACCAATTGCAGGTTCAACTGGCGGAAATCCAACGCCAGCCAGGCATCATCCGACAGCGTAATGCGTTGCTTATCATCAAAGTTGGCGTCATTGAGCGTATTGAGCTGCTTGGTGATCGCGGCGGTCAGCTGTGCGCCACCCTCGTTATCTTCCAGGGTAATTTCGCTAATTTTCAGATGATTGTCATCAAGCACCAGCAATGCGCGCCCAATGCGTTGGTCGTCTTTCAGGGTGCTGTTTTGCTCAAAATGCAGCAATAACGGGATGCTCATCCCCTCACGCAATGCCATGCTGAAAGTCTGGGGGATCAACACGCCATCAATTTGGGTTAGCCCGGCGGCAAGAGCCGACTGCCCAGGGATCATCACGGCCGGGATAACGCTCATCCCCACCGCTACTGATATCTTGAGTAATGCACTATCCAGTGCTAGTTTCACGTCTAACTCCTTGAACTATTATGCATTCCTTTACTGCAACATCCCGTGGCAGCCCAACTCGGTGTTATTTGACTTGAATAAATTGCTCTCCATACCAAAGCGCAACGTGGCTTTTCTTATCATTGATATCCACTTTTGACAGGCCACGATCTTTACCTGGCATGACAAAGTAGTTTTCCTTGCAGCTGCTGCCTTCTTTCTTATTCTTGCAGGGGCCGTAGGCCACCATTTTGAAGGTGGCGTTGCCGGTATTGGCGACTTTGTTATTGGCAAACTGATGATTAAAATTAACCTGGCGTGGCGTAACGACTAAAATGGTGCCAATACGCGCCGAGGTGGTGGCCACGCCATTACGTTTGGCGGTATTCTGCCCCGCATCCGTTAATGCCTGATCGAACCAGACAATCCGGTAATAGCGTTCTTGATTATCTTCTGGGCCCTTATAATAAAAACGGATCACGTCCCTGGCGTTGGCTGGCATCATCAGGCTGGCCGGTGACAACAGCATTTCGTCTTTCGTCGCCATCGGGATCACCACGCCGGATTCGGTCGGGTCGGAAATCCTTTCTATTTTTATATTCACCAGCCGGCCGCTATCCGTTGTATTTTTAATTTCTTTACTTAGCGTCGCGCTATTACTGGGCATAAAGGAACTGACCGCGCCAACATCCAGCGCCAAGGCGCTATGGCAAAGGGACAGCAACAGGGGAATAGAAAAATAGAAACGATTCATAGCGGTATTCCAAACTCTTTAGCTGACAAAAACAGGGGGTTTCCCCCCTGTTAAGACGCATTACTCTGGGGAAATGATTATGCGGTAGTCCAGGTAGCGTTGAACTCTACGCTCACGTCGCCACTCCAGATACCTTCAGGCAGGGTGCTGAAATCAGTCACAGCAGTTGCGCCATCAGCCGTTGCGCCGATGATGCTGAAGGTGAACTGATCTTGTGCACTGGTACGAACAGCTTTGTCGTAAGCGCCAGACAGTGCGCTCAGGTTGCCACCCATAATACCGGCATTAACGTCGATCATGGTGGTTTCAGCGGTTTTCTCTACTGCTGCGCCATTGTAGTTAACGCCCACTTCCAGGGTAGAGCCAGAGGTGTCGAGCTGAGTCAGAGTATTGGCCACCAGCTTGGAGGTCAGTTTAAAATCGGTGGCGGTTCCTTCGCCCTCGATAGTCACGTCGAACAGACCTTTCTGGCTGTTGAAGCCTTTGATGCCTTCAGCATATTGGAAAGACAGGCTGCCGATTGGCGTCACAACCAACTTGCTGGTGGTATCTTTCTTGGCAGTGGCTGACCAGGTAGCCAAGGCTTGTGCGGTAACGTCTGCTGCCTGAGCGGTGCCCACTACTGCGAATGCTGAAACGATTGCCAGAGCAAGTGTGATCTTTTTCATGGTAAAACTCCCTAAGTTATAGATTTCTATTGTCCGTTAAATGTGCCGATCTTTGTCATCTCCACTCACTCCGGTATTGCCAGTTGCTAGCGGGATAACGCCAAGTGTTGATAAGCAACGTGAGTATGCCTCTCGTCCCACTTGGCGAGAAAAATCTTAACCCAAATGAATCTTAATATAATCATTAACTGTTAAATGTGAAATATTTAGATTTAAATCCTGTGATTAATCTTTTTAACACCAGGTTAAGGATAAAAACACCGCGCGCGTAAAGTGAGTAGCAGAATAATCCTAGATTAATTCGATCAACCATTAACCCGTTTATGACCACCGTTATTCAGTATCCTTTCAAGTGAAAAAATCAGCCTGTACTTATAAAACTTGTCAGTTACGGCAACCCATTTCCCCTCACCCCAACCCTCTCCCAAAGGGCGAGGGAGCTGGTACGGTGCCGTGTTCAGGTGCGGAGGTGAGCTGCGACAAGCTTGATGCAAAGGCGGAGTGCCGTAATAAAGTTCGGTCCCTTCTCCTTTTGGACTAGGGAGCCATTACGCTGCCATGTTCTGGTGCAGAGATGATCTGCAAAAGAGTTGATGCAGAGGTGATCTGCAAAAAGGTTGAGTGCCGTAATTACATCGTGGCACGTTCGGTCCCCTCTCCTTTTGGGAGAGGGCTAGGGTGAGGGGCATTACTGTTTCAGGGTAGTCAGCCTGCGGAATAATAAGGGGGATAAATCACTGCAGCGATCGTACTTGAGGGAAAATAACGTTAGTAAAGTGGTTAAATCTCAGGCCATGATGTTCTGGCTGTCGGTCGTTTATCCCGCCAGCCAATCATCATTATTCATTTAAAGGGAGGATTCGCTTTCCAGACCAGAACAAAGTTCAATCTTATGTTCTCGCAAAATCTTGCAGCGGAGAAAAAATAGCCGTGAGATGCCAGAAATGTACGACTTCACCTGATTGCCACGCATCAGTAACAGGTATTCATCCGGTTGGCATTGGATTTTTTGCCTTGCCACCTGCACCAACACATCATCGCTGAATGCCGGATCTGCCCGAACCGTGGAGTTCGACATAAATACTGCGCAGTTACCCGATTTGCCCAGATAGCTCTCTTGCCGGATGCTTGGATTGAAAATATAGAACGCGATGCCGGCCAACACCACACACACAAAGCCCACTATCCCCCAACCATAGCGCAAGGAAGCACATGAAAACACCTTGCCCACCACCTCGGGTATGGTTTTAGCGGCTGATACCGGCGGTTCGGCATCAAGGATCGGCGTATCCTTTTCATCCTCACAAGACACAATCTGGATTTCGCTGTGCAGCATAAAACCCACCTTGGGAACCGTGACGATCACTTCCTCATCAATTCCCAGCGCCTTGATCACTCTACGTAACTTGCTCACGCACTGGTTAAGATTATTGTTACTGGAAATCATCCCATAATCATCCCACACCTTTTTGAAGATCACTTCACGGCTCACGGCATCGCCCTGGTGGACAATCAGTAACTGTAGCAAGCGCTTGGATGGGTTGGAGATGGTGACAGTATCGTCAAACAGATCGCTCAAACTCAGCGTTCCGCTATCGACATCGAAGATAATACGGTCATTAAGTTTATATTTCATTATATTCACGACTTTCACTATAAAAACAGACAGCCCAGGCATTAATCGTTAATAAAATCATTTAATTGAAATTAAAAAAAAAGCCTGCGTGAACGTTTTTATCGCTAGTAAATAGACCGCGGGTAATTGTCATTGACTGTGGCATTTTTCCTTCTCCCTGGAATAAGAATTTTCTCATGACCAAAACAAAGATTATCGAAACACGCTGATTATTGATATATTGATTCGTTAAATTCCATAAGGTTAGATTTTTATGTTGCTAAAAATATATTTTTAGCGAAAAACTTCACAAAAACACCTTTCAGAGCCTGTTTTAATGTAAAAATATCGCAGATTTAACCATCACCAAGATCTTTCAGGGCTGGGAAAGTCGGTGTTTTCGGCTAGCGTTGATAACCTTTATCGTTTAAATCAATGGTTTTAACCTGCCACACTGCCAGATAACTGCCTTAGCATGACACTGGCTTTACATAGCGATATAACCTGGTGTTACCCATACTCATTAGGATGTAGACCAGCACCACATTAAGGTGGATCCTTAAAAATAACTTATTAACTTTTTATGGGTAAATATTATGTGGTAGCAGGCTGACGGTGCCACTGACTGGTACCTGGACGTGATGGAATTATTGCAGTTCAATACTTGGTATTATCTGCTGTGGAGAGTGCGGCCACGATCTGGGCAGCGATAGCCACCCCGATGTTTATCAGATTCGCGGGATTGAAGGTCACGGCACCGCAGTAAGCAACGTAATATTTGCCTGCATAATCGCCTCACGCGCCGCATCCGGCAGGTGATCGTCAGTGATGATCACCTCAAAGACCGAAATCGGCAGCGCCAGATAGGTGGCCACCTTGCCATATTTGGAAGTATCACTCAGCAAAATGCGGCGGCGGCTGGCCTCAACGATGGCGTTTTTCACCACCACCTTATCCTCGTTCGGAGTAGACAAACCCCGCATGCTCCATGAAGAAGCAGAGATAAACGCCAGATCGATAAACAGATTACGTAAAGCCTGAGCCGCAGCGGCCCCCACGCAGGAACGGTTTTCCCGGCATACCGTACCGCCGGTGTGGATCAGCTTGCACTGGCTGTGTTCGAGCAAATAGGCGGCGATAACAAAATCGTTGGTCACCACGGTGATATCGTCACGGTCGCCGAGCTGACGAGCCAGGGCCAACGTGGTGGTGCCTGCGTCCAGATAGATGCAACTGTTGGCCGGGATCTGCCGCGCGGCCAGTTGCCCAATAGCGGCTTTCTGCTGGCTGAACATCCCTTCCTTATCCTGATGCGAAGGCTCAATCGCCACGCGCTCGGCCGCCTGTACGCCGCCGGAGACGGACAGTACACTGCCCTGCTCTTCCAGTTTTTGCAGATCGCGCCGGATGGTCATATGCGAGACCCCCAACCTTTCGGTCAGTTCAGCTATGCTGACTGCGCCGCGCTCGGACACCAGCGCCAAAATTTGTTGGTGGCGTTCAACAGGTATCACGGTTTCCCCCTCTCAGACTGCGATGATAATAATTGTGATTTTACGTCAATTTTCGTGCGACGGCAGTAAAGCTTTTCAGGCTGTGAAGCCGGTCATAATCATAAAAAACATTTAAAAGCATTATGTTAGCAAGAGTAACCGTTTTTGCGACCGTCCATTGCATTGTTAATAATTGTGAAGGCGATCACCGATATCCGCGCCAATAACGCTTACATTTAACACATCAAAACAAATAATCACTAAAATTAACAGAGGTGCATCATGGCACAACCAGGAAACTATGCAGTTTGTATCGTCGGTTTGGGTTCAATGGGCATGGGCGCGGCAACATCCTGCATCAATGCCGGGCTGACTACCTATGGCGTCGATCTCAACCCACAGGCACTGGCAGCGCTACAACAAGCCGGTGCCAAACAGGCCGCCACCAGCGCAGCAGACTTTGCAACCGAACTGGATGCGGTGCTGCTGTTGGTGGTTAATGCCAACCAGGTAAAACAGATCCTGTTTGGGGAAAACGGCCTGGCGGCCCTGTTGAAACCGAATACGCCGGTGATGGTGTCCTCCACCATTGCGGCTGCGGATGCCAAAGAGATCGAACAAAAACTGTTGGCATATAACCTGCCGATGCTGGATGCCCCGGTTTCCGGCGGTGCAGCCAAGGCAGCAGCTGGCCAAATGACCGTGATGGCCTCGGGCAGTGAGAGCACCTTCGCCCAGTTGCAACCGGTGCTGGATGCCGTGGCCGGGAAAGTGTACCGCATCGGCGACGAGATTGGCCTGGGTGCAACGGTCAAGATCATCCATCAACTGTTGGCAGGCGTACATATTGCCGCCGGTGCCGAAGCGATGGCGCTGGCCGCTCGCGCCGGTATCCCGCTGGACGTGATGTACGATGTGGTCACCAACGCCGCAGGCAACTCCTGGATGTTTGAGAACCGTATGCGCCACGTGGTCGATGGCGACTACTCACCAAAATCTGCAGTAGATATCTTCGTCAAGGATCTTGGGCTGGTGGCCGATACTGCCAAAGCGCTGCACTTCCCGCTGCCATTGGCCTCCACGGCGTTCAACATGTTTACTTCCGCCAGCAACGCAGGTTTCGGCAAGGAAGATGACAGCGCAGTGATCAAAATCTTCGCCGGGATCGAACTGCCGAAGAATAAGGAGAACTCATAATGTTACTCGGAGTGATTGCAGACGACTTTACCGGCGCCACCGATATCGCCAGCTTCCTGGTAGAAAACGGTTTGCCTACGGTCCAGCTCAATGGCGTGCCGCAGGATGATACCCCTGTCGACTCGCAGGCGGTGGTAATCAGCCTGAAATCGCGCTCCTGCCCGGTCGACCAGGCGGTCGAGCAGTCGTTGCAGGCTTTAGCCTGGCTACAGCGCCAGGGTTGCCGCCAGTTCTACTTTAAATACTGCTCCACCTTCGACAGCACAGCCCAGGGCAATATCGGACCGGTTACCGATGCCTTGCTCGATGCGCTTGGCGAGCAGCAAACGGTGATTTCTCCTGCGCTACCGGTAAATGGCCGCACGGTATATCAAGGCTATCTGTTCGTGATGGACCAGTTGCTGTCGGAATCCGGTATGCGCAACCATCCGGTGACGCCAATGACCGACAGTAATCTGATGCGGCTGATGGAGGCCCAGGCCAGCGGCCGTTGCGGGCTGGTCAACGCAGTAGAGATGGCTCGTGGTGCCGATGCGGTGCAGGAGAAACTGCAACAGTTGGCGCAACAAGGTGTGCGCTACGCGGTATTGGATACCCTGAACGAACAGCATCTGTTGACCCAGGGCGAAGCGCTGAAAACCATGAAGTTGGTCACCGGAGGTTCAGGGCTGGCGATCGGCATTGCCCGCCAATGGGCGCAGCCAGGTCAGGAAAAAGCTCAATCAGCCGGAGCGCCACAGGGGAAGAAAGCCGTGGTACTTTCCGGCTCCTGCTCCACCATGACCAACAAGCAGGTAGCACGCTACCGCCAACAGGCTCCAGCACAGAGTATTGATGTCTCGCGCTGCATCACAGCAGGCGATCGCAGCGCCTACGCAGCCGAGCTAAGCGTTTGGGTAGAACAGCAGGCCGAACAGCCACTGGCCCCGTTGCTGTACGCCACCGCCGAACCGGAGCAACTGCAAAAAACCCAGCAGCAATACGGCATCGAAGCCGCCAGCCAGGCGGTTGAAGCCCTGTTTGCCGAAGTGGTTAAACGCCTGCAACAACAGGGTTTCAGCCGCTTTATCGTCGCCGGTGGTGAAACCTCTGGCGTGGTCACCCAGGCATTGGGGATCCGCGGCTTCCATATCGGCCCATGCATTTCTCCAGGCGTGCCTTGGGTACGCGCAATTGAACAACCGGTATCACTGGCCCTGAAATCGGGCAACTTCGGCGATGAAAACTTTTTCGCCAGAGCACAAACGGAGTTTTCAGTATGACGATGACCGCTGACACTGAACAGCTGGCAAGGGAAGAGATGGTGCGCCTGGGGGCTTCGTTCTTCCAGCGCGGCTACGCTACCGGTTCAGCAGGCAACCTTTCGCTGTTGTTGCCAGATGGTACCCTGCTTGCCACCCCCACCGGCTCTTGCCTAGGGGAGTTGCAGGTAGACAAACTGTCGAAAGTCAGCCTGAGCGGTGAATGGATTTCTGGCGACAAGCCCTCGAAAGAGATCAGCTTTCACCGCGCGCTGTACCAGAACAACCCGGCGTGCAAGGCAGTAGTGCACCTGCATTGCACCTATCTGACCGCGCTTTCCTGCCTGCAAGGGCTGGATACGGCAAATGCCATCAAACCGTTCACCCCTTATGTGGTGATGCGCGTCGGCCAGGTGCCGGTGGTGCCTTACTACCGCCCCGGCGATCTGCGGCTGGCGGAAGATCTGGGCAAGCTGGCCCCAAGCTACAAGGCTTTCCTGTTGGCGAACCACGGCCCCGTGGTCACCGGCGAGAGCCTGCGGGAAGCCGCGAATAATACCGAAGAAATGGAAGATGCGGCCAAGCTGATTTTCACCCTCGGCAACCGCCCAATTCGCTATTTAACCGATGATGAAATTGCCGAGTTACGGAGCTGAACCATGCCAAAATTTGCTGCCAATTTATCGATGATGTTTACCGAGCATTCGTTTCTGGATCGTTTTGATGCCGCTGCGGCGGCCGGATTTAAAGCGGTAGAGTTCCTGTTCCCTTATGATTACCCCGCCGATCTACTGGCGGAGAAACTGCAACAAAACGGTCTACAGCAGGTGTTGTTCAATACCGCGCCGGGCGATGTGGGCGCAGGTGAATGGGGGCTGGCAGCGTTACCGGGCCGCGAGCAGGATGCCCGCGCGGATATCGATCGTGCTCTGGAATATGCCATCGCCCTCAAGTGCCCTAACGTTCACGTGATGGCTGGCGTAGTGCCGCCAGGGGAAGATATTGCCCGCTATCGGGAAACCTTCATCAGCAATATCCGTTACGCCGCCGACGCCTTCGCCCCTCACGGCATCAAGGTGTTGATCGAAGCGCTCAGCCCACCGATCAAGCCCAACTACCTGTTCTCCAGCCAGCATCAGGCGGCGGAACTGGTAGCCACCATCGATCGCCCGAACGTGTTTATTCAGTTCGACTTCTTCCACGCGCAACTGGTGGACGGCAATATCAGTAATCTGATTGCAACGCTTGCCGGGCGCTATGCCCATATCCAGATCGCCTCGGTGCCAGACCGTAATGAACCCGATGACGGTGAGCTGAATTATCCTTGGCTATTCGCCCAACTCGACAAGGTGGGTTACCAAGGGTGGATCGGTTGTGAATATAAACCTCGTGGAGAAACGACGGCGGGTCTGGGTTGGGTGAAACCTTACCTGTAATCAACAACTCGTAGTGCCAACACCAGTTTCAATAATATAAAAAATAAACGCACCCGTATCGCCCCAGGGCGATCGCGGTGCCGGACTCTTACCTGAATTAAAGGCTATGCTATGTCTCCAACTATGCTACTGATCATTGCCGTACTGGGTGTCGTACTGCTGCTATTGATGGTCATCAAGGCGAAGGTTCAGCCGTTTGTCGCCCTGCTGGTCGTTAGTCTACTGGTCGCGCTTGCCAGCGGGATCCCAACCGGTGAAGTCATGAAAGTGATGACCGCCGGGATGGGCGGTGTACTCGGCTCGGTGACCATTATCATCGGCCTGGGTGCCATGCTGGGTAGAATGATCGAACATTCGGGCGGCGCTGAATCCCTGGCGCAACGTTTCAGCAAAGCGCTGGGGCCAAAACGCACCATTGCCGCGCTAACCAGTGCCGCGTTCGTCCTGGGTATTCCGGTGTTTTTCGACGTCGGCTTTATCATCCTGGCACCGATCATCTATGGCTTTGCCAAAGTGGCAAAAGTCTCACCATTGAAGTTTGGCTTGCCGATGGCCGGTGTGATGCTGACGGTCCACGTTGCTCTGCCACCACACCCAGGCCCGGTCGCGGCTGCGGGGCTGTTGAATGCGGATATCGGTTGGTTGACCATTATCGGCCTGGTCATCTGTATCCCAGTGGGGATTATTGGTTACTTCGCGGCGAAATATCTTAACCGTAAAGCCTACCCCCTCTCCATTGAGGTGTTGGAACAGCTGCAACTGGCATCCCCAGAACCGGCACCGGAAGACAGAGCCCCACTCAGCGATCGGATCAATCCTCCGAGCGCCGGGTTGATTACCGCGCTGATCGTGATCCCTATCGCCATCATTATGCTGGGTACCGTTTCTGCAACCTTGTTACCTGCCGGTTCACCAATCCGTGATGCCTTGTCATTAATCGGCTCGCCGGGCGTAGCGTTAATGATCGCTCTGGTATTGGCATTCTATTTCCTGGCAATCCGCCGTGGCTGGAGCTTGCAACACACTAGCGATGTGATGGGAGGTGCGTTACCGACAGCAGCGGTGGTCATTATGGTTACCGGTGCAGGCGGGGTGTTTGGCAAGGTGCTGGTCGAGTCTGGCGTAGGTAAAGCACTGGCAGATGTGCTGACCACCATTGGCCTGCCATTGATCCCGGCGGCATTTATCATCTCGCTGGCACTGCGTGCCTCGCAGGGGTCGGCTACCGTCGCCATTCTGACGACCGGCGGGTTGCTGTCCGAAGCGGTTATCGGGCTTAACTCGATGCAGTTGGTGTTAGTCACGCTCGCCACTTGCTTCGGCGGCCTGGGGCTATCCCACGTTAACGACTCCGGTTTCTGGATTGTCACCAAATACCTTGGCCTGTCAGTGGCTGATGGCCTGAAAACCTGGACGGTATTAACCACCCTGCTCGGTTTAAGTGGCTTCGCCTTTACCTGGCTGCTGTGGCTGGTAGTGTAACTTCCCGGTATTGCTAGAGCCAAAGCAGTTCGGCTACAGTAATGAGTATCTTGAGGCGTTGCTCCGGCAGCGCCTTTTCTCTTGTTCAGGAAGGAAGCCATGCCCACTCACACCGTTGCCCCCACCTTGATCACCGAACGTCTGATCCTGGATGCCCACCGGCTGGAAGACTTTGACGATTTGGCCGCTATGTGGGCCGATCCTGCGGTAGTGCGCTATATCGGCAGCACGCCACGCGACAAGGAGGACAGCTGGGGCCGCCTGTTGCGCTACATCGGCCACTGGAAATTGCTGGGGTATGGCTACTGGGCGGTGCGGGAGAAAAACACCGGCAGGTATATCGGCGGCATTGGCTTCGCCGATTTTCACCGTGATATTCAACCCGCACTCGATGTCCCCGAAATGGGCTGGACGCTGATCACGGCTGCGCACGGTAAAGGTTATGCCACCGAAGCCTTGAATGCCGCACTAGTCTGGGCCAAAGAGAATTTCTCACAGGACAAAGTCGTTTGTATCATCTCGCCGGATAACCGCCCTTCGCTTGGCCTGGCGAAGAAAGTCGGCTTTGTGGCAAGCCACCGCAGCGAATACCACCAACTGCCAACGGTGGTGTTATACCGGCCGCTGTGAGTTCAAGATACTCTGGATAAAATTATCCCGTAGCGCATCAGGCCGCTGCGGGTTCCACGCCAGCCCAACCTGCCACTGCGTCTGCTCGCCGCTTAACGGCAGAATATCGACCCCAGCCGGAGCAATAAACGCAATGCTTTGCGGCAACAGCGCCACGCCTATCCCCGCCGCCACCAGCGCCAACAAGGTTTGGATATCCTCTGCCTGCTGCACCACGTTGGCCCGCAGCCCCTGGGCGGCAATAAAACGCAAAGCCTGCTCACTCAACCCTCGGCCACGCGAAGGCTCCAACTGTAACAGAGGAAAACGGTGGAAATCCGTCAACAGACTCTCCTCCTGCAACGCCATCGTTCGCGGCGCGGCCAGCACCAGCCGATCGTTCAGCAAAGGCAGAGCCTGCAAGGGAGCAACAACGGGTAAGCGCACAAATCCAGCCTGTAGATCGCCGCTTAGCAACAACTGGCATTGCCGTTCAGAAGGAAGATCCTCCAAGCCAACCACCACCGACGGAAAGCGCTGGCGAAATGCCGCCACCCGTTGCGGCGCCAGATGAAAGCTGGAAAGCCCAAAGCCTAAGGCCAGGCGCCCGGTTTCCCCCTTCACCACCTGCACCGCGTACAGATGAAACTGCTCGTATTGGGTCAATAACTCCCGCGCTCTGGGGAGCAGTGCAGCACCGTTGGCCGTCACTCGCGCACCTTGACGGCCCCGTTCAAACAGGCGGGTGCCCAGTTGCAGTTCGATGGCTTGAATTTGCTTGCTCAACGCGGGCTGGGTGATGCACAGCCGCTCGGCGGCCAGGTGATAGCGCCCCAGTTCGGCCAACGCGACAAAGGCACGTAGTTGACGATTATCCATTCCATTAAGTTATCAAAAGAGGATTTTAATTGATTATACAGTAATCGATGCGGCTGCTGTAATTAGCGAACAAAAAACCCACAGGAGCTTGCTATGACCACGACCCTTCGTGCTGCGTCGGTACAATTTCAACACCGCGCCAACGACAAGAACTACAATCTCGGCATTATGGAAGACTTTATCGCCCAAGCCGCCGCCGACAACGTACAGGTCCTCGCTTTCCCGGAAATGTGCATTACCGGCTACTGGCACGTACGCCATCTGGCGGACAGCGAAATCACCGCTTTAGCTGAGCCTATCGCCACCAGCCCCTCACTGGCACGCATCCGCCCGCTGGCAGAGCGGTATCGAATGGCCATCGGCGTTGGGCTGATTGAGCTGGGTGAAGACGGCCAGCTGTACAACGCTTATGCGGTTTGCCTGCCGGATGGCCAAACCCATGTGCACCGCAAGCTCCATCCTTTTGAACATCCGCTAATCGCTAAAGGCGATAGTTATACCGTGTTTGACACCCCTTGGGGCGTACGCATGGGGATCCTGATCTGCTGGGACAACAACCTGGTAGAGAACGCCCGTGCCACTACGCTGCTGGGTGCCGATATTCTGTTCGCCCCTCACCAGACCGGGGGGACAAATTCACGCAGCCCGCACGGCATGAAGCCGATACCGCTGCCGTTATGGCAGCAACGTAAAGAAAATCCGGCGGCGATCGAAGAGGCTTTTCGCGGCGAAACTGGCCGCGGTTGGCTACTGCGCTGGCTGCCTTCTCGCGCCCATGATAATGGCCTGTTTATTTTGTTCAGCAACGGCGTGGGGCGAGACGATGATGAGGTGCGCACCGGCAATGCGATGCTGCTGGATCCTTATGGACGTATCCTGTCAGAGACCTGGGCAGCGCAGGACTCTATGGTCACCGCCGATCTGGATCTGAGCTTAATCCCCATGAGCAGCGGGCGGCGTTGGATCCACGGCCGTCGGCCAGAGCTCTATGGGTTGCTGACCGAGCCGCAGGGATATGAGCGCGATCCCCGTACGGCGCGTTTTTCATTGCAACCGACCACGGTATTGGGCAAGCCCGATAAATCGATGGATTAGCTAGAGGTTGTCGATCGTTTCAATAAGTTACCGGCAAAAAAAATCCGCCCCTAAAAGGCGGATTTTCATTGAGCATGACCAACAAGGTCACACCCTCATGCCCGAAGGCATGAGGAAATCTTAGAAGCGGTAACCTACACCCACATTCCAGGTGCCAACGTCAACGCTGCGGATACGGCTCTGCTCGTAACCCACGTCCAGAGCAACCTGTTGCATTGGGTTGAACTGCAGACCAGCACCGTAGGTGAAGCCGTAGTCGCTGGTGTTGTTGTGGTCTGAACCGTCTTGAGCGTTGGAAGTGAATTTACCATAGCCCACACCGATCACACCGTAGATGCTCGCCCAATCGTTGAAACGATAAGCAGGACCCGCAGTGATGGAGTTGTATTGTGCTTTGTTGTAGAAGCCGTCTTCAGAGTTGTTCTTTTCCAGGTGGGTGAAAGAACCGATCACACCCAGTGGGCTGTTGTCGTACTCGTAACGGTACTTCAGGTTGAAACCACCGGCCTTGTTGGCAACGCCTTGGAGATCGCCCTGGGCATAGCCAGCGGATACGGTGCTCTCACCAGCAAATGCGGTACCTGCTGTTACGGCCAATACACAAGCTGCTACTGCGGAAAGACATGCAATTTTTTTCATAACCACCTCAAACGCGTTTTATTATTAAAGTGCTTCAATTTCTCATACATTGAAAATATAGCAAAAATTAGCGTGAAACTCTGCCTTTAAATGAGTGTCTAAATCTTTGTATCGTGTAACAGAAGATTTCAAGAACACTATAGCATGCTAATTTTCCTATACTTTTCGCGAATTATACTCCTTTTTGTGACGCTAATCACCTATCTGAGTTCCAGAATACTCTTAAAAAAAGCGCACTTATTGGTTGCTTGAACCAAGTTGGCGCATATTTTTGACAGATTCAACCCAGTCCCCCGTTTTTCGCCAACACCTTGCTGCCAATTCCTTTACACTGTGCAACACCTGAATTCATTACCTTCCCAGACGCTGGGGAGTTCCATAAGGCCAGAAAGGATGTCTTCGTCTGTAACCACTAAAGCGTCTTCCACGCTGGTGCCCGTGTGTTTACTGATCATTGCCATGATCTCGATCCAGAGCGGGGCTTCATTAGCCAAAAGCCTGTTCCCGCTGGTGGGTGCCGAAGGCATCACCACCCTGCGCCTGAGCATAGGTACGCTGATCCTGTTTATCATTTTCCGTCCGTGGCGCATGCGTTTCGCCGCCGGTAGCCGGTTGCCCTTGCTGATCTATGGTCTGTCACTGGGGGCGATGAACTACCTGTTTTATCTTTCATTACGCACGGTGCCGCTGGGCATTGCGGTGGCACTGGAGTTTACCGGCCCGCTGGCGGTGGCAATGTTCTCTTCCCGCCGCCCGATCGATTTTATCTGGGTGGCGCTGGCGATTGCCGGTTTGTGGTTCCTGCTGCCGCTTGGCCACGATATGGGCAGTATCGATCCCGTGGGAGCAGCTTGTGCGTTGGGTGCCGGTGCTTGCTGGGCGATATACATTATTTTTGGCCAGAAGGCTGGGGGAGATCACGGGCCGGGCACCGTAGCCGTGGGGTCATTGATCGCCGCCATCGTGTTCTGCCCGATCGGTGCCTGGCAAGCCGGCAGTGCACTGTTGAACGTGGATATTCTACCGGTGGCGTTGGCCGTCGCGGTGCTGTCTACCGCGTTGCCTTACTCATTGGAAATTATCGCGTTACCCAAGATCCCCGCGCGTACCTTTGGCACCCTGATGAGCCTGGAACCGGCAATGGCCGCCCTTTCCGGCATGATCTTCCTCAACGAGCATCTTAACCAAACGCAATGGTTGGCATTGGCCGCCATCATTACCGCCTCCATGGGGGCCACGTTAACCATCAAGCCCAAGCAACAGGTTGAAAGCCTCTCGTAAGCCCGCTGGCGCTTGGCGGAAAGCCCCCGGCGCCAGGCTCAAAAGGTTGCATGATTGCAAGCCAGTTAACTTTTTTCCTGAACAATAAAAGACATACTCTCAGCAGGTCTTTTATTTATTAGGGAGCATCAGGATGATCTATGGCAGTTTGTACAACCCCCGCTTTGGACGTGGTCTCTCACCCGCTTTAGCCAATATCCTCAATACCGTACGTCAGTATGATTTGCCTAACCTGCCGTTGGGCCGGCACGAGATCGATGGCGAACGGGTGTTTATGAACGTGATGGAGCTGATGACGGAGCCAGCAGAAAGCAAACGCGCCGAGCTTCACCAGGAGTATCTGGATATCCAGATCCTGATCGGCGGTGAAGAGCGGATCGATTTTGGCCTGCCAGACAGTTGGGAAAGCAACGATCTTTACGATGAAAGCAAAGATCTGCAATGGCTGGATATCAAACGCAGCCCGCAAACCCTGAACCTAATGCCGGGCATGTATGTAATCTTCTTCCCATTGGAGCCGCACAAACCCGGCTGCCAGATAACTGAGCCGAAAAACATCAAGAAAGTGGTAGTGAAAGTCCACTACGAACTGCTGCTTTGACGCCAAAGAGCCGGTCGCTTGACCGGCTCCCTCTCACCAGATGCTATTCCACCGCAATTGGAGTATCGACCAGTTTAACTTCACGGTCACCTTGCAGCGTTTTTATCTTGTTTTGGTACTCTTTTACTTGTTCAGCATTGTTCAGCAAAGTGTAAGTCAGCTCGAAATCGGTACTCTTCCCAGGCTGTAATTGTTTGATTCGCCCCTGCTCACGTTCGATTTTTACCGGATAGGCGTAGCTGGTCCCTGGCTCAATCCCGGTAACATAGCCCTGACGTTCAGTATCCGTGTTTTTCCACAACGTCAAAACCGGCAACTGGTGAGTATCAAAACCAATTGCAACTCCCCGATCCGCTTTCTTGTTGTTCATCATCGCCAAGGTTTTTCCTTGAGAATCACTGTAAGGCACGATGTTGAACACCATCTCATCAAAGCCTTTGGTAGGCCCCAGGTAAGTATGCCAATCTTTCAAACCGCCCTTGGCATAATCATTAAACGGCGAAATCTCCTTGATTGCCGCACTGAACACAGCTCCCTCTTCCAGCAGCGGCTTACCGAAGTTACTGTGATAAATAATCTGATAGTCACGCGGATAATCAGCATGATTGGTTAGACGATCGTGAACCGTAAACTGCTGCGCACCGGGGACGTAACGCAGTTCAGTCCAGGTTTCCAGATTACTTTTCTTAAAGGTATTTTCTTTCAGCAGACCGCGGATACGGATTTCATACGGTGCTTTTTCTGCAATCTCTACCACCACCTTGGAAGCCGGGGTATTTCCTGCACGGCCATGTAACGTATACAGCGTGCCGTTTTCTACGCCCGGGTGCCCGGTCCATTCGTAGCCGCAGCGCACCAGCATTTCGTTAAAACCGTCAAGCCAACCTACCCCGTTGCGACTCTCCAGGTTGATATAAGCCGGGTTGACCACCTCGGTCACCGGCGAATCCCACCCCAACCTTACGCCGGAACCATTGACATGCAGAATATCCATACCGCGCGTTGGGCTAAGGGTGATGGTCAACCCCTCACTGGTCAGGGTAAGGACTTTCGATCCCTCTTGCTTGCCACCATGCAAGACTTGCTGTTGCAAGCTGAAGCGCGGAGCGGGAATTTTCAGCTGTGAGCTGTCAATCCGCCAATTGCCAAGTTCAATACCGTTCTCACTGTCGGTTAATACGATAGTTTGAGCACCGGCATACCCAGAAATCAAAGAGATAGCGAGCGAAAGCACAGTAAGCTTGTTCATTTATTGTTCCTTCCTGGTTAGCTGAATGGTTTTAGCAAAACCATCACAAACTAAGTTCTTAGCCCACTTGAAAATGCGATGAGGGTCACTTTTTCTACAATGAGGATGGATAAAACAAAAATTTCGTGACTTACAGCGAGAAAAATCATGAATATTGAAGCCTATCTGACAAATTAATCAGATGAAGATCATGTTACAGGCTGAAGTAGATTCAGCCTGTAACAGAGGCTCATGCCTAGCGAATATAAAAAGCTGAATCGAATAAAGCTCTCTAACAGAGGCTAGCCAGAAAAGCCGCTGTTTCCGCCGGAGAGCGCAGTTGGATAAAACGAATATGGCGATTGGCTGGGTCCTGCTGGTCCGCCAGATACTTTATACGATTCTTGCGGTAGGTTTTGATGGTCCACAGGATGATCGACTCACGGCTAAAGAAAGAGCGGCGAAAGCTCTCACAATTGCCGGTATCGGACCAGAGCTCAGTCTTGTGCCAAGCCCGTACCGATGCGCGGCGAACGGCCTGCCATAGCGTGCGACAGAATCCGTAGTCAACCCAGACAACCCAGTCAACATCCCGCCATTTCACGGCTTTGGTGCGGGTATAGTTGCCATCCAATACCCACCCTGCAGGGGCTGATACCAACGCCTGTTCGACCAGGTGCAAGAACTCGTCATCTGAGGCATTTTGCCAGTGTGGCCGCCAGTAAAGCTTATCCATTTCGATATAAGGTACGACCAGCTTTTGCGCCAATTGGCGGGCAACGGTACTTTTACCGCTGCCACTGGTGCCCACCACGTTAATTTTCATGCTTTCCGTCGGTATCCATTTTAACTGACTTATAGACACCTGATATTACAATAGGTCTGCTGCATTTCACTCAACAAGGTTTATAGAACTAACCTTAAATGTCAGTCTATGCTCAGATTCAATAAAACTTCTGACCCCCACCACATCGGGTAATGCTGATAAAGCTCCTTTTTGTGTCGTCGCCAGCGCGCCACAGGCGCTGGCTTGCGTCAGGGCTAATTTCAATTGTTCAAAATCAAGCAAACCATTTCCAAGAGAGATATTTGCCAACAATCCAGCGATGAAGGCATCTCCTGCCCCCGTCGTATCTAAACTATTCACCTTGTACGAGTCTACGTGTATGACCAGGTCTTGCCATAAGGCGATAGCCCCTTGGATACCACGGGTGACAATTTTAAGGCTAGAAGGAAATCGCTTTACTCTTTCCAACGCTTTTTCATAATGAGTCGTACCGGTTATCCAATATAATTCTTCTTCTGAGAGTTTTAAAATATCTGACTGATGAGCAAATTCAGTGACCGTTGCCAGCATCTCCTGTGGATTTCCCCACATTTTCTCCCGCAGGTTGACATCAAAGCTCAAGATGCCACCGCGTTGCTTTAGTAAACTTATCGCCTTGACCAAGGTCTCACGGCTCTGCTTGGCAACCAGAGCCAACGAACAAAAGTGCAATATATCATCATCAAAATCGGGTAGATTTTTAGAGGATAAAAACTGGTCGGCAGAAGGATTCACCAGAAATGTAAAACTGCGTTCGCCATCATTCCCCAGCGCTACCAGCACGGTACTGGTATGATATTGCTCATCAAATTGTATATACTGCGTTTCGACTCCCTCTGAATAGAGCGTTTGCTGGAGAAAGTGGCCAAATGGATCATCACCAACTCTGCCAATAAAACCACAATCACATCCCAAACGAGCTGCACCCACAGCAACATTTAACGGCGCACCACCAGCGCAAGCTTTATATTGCCTATCTGGCTGAGGTAATAAATCGATTACCGCATCACCAACTGTCCACAGTTTCATGGTATTTCCTTAACGACACAATTTTAGAATAAATATTTGAAGCGCACCCTCATGCCATAGCGCATATCGGTGTCGCCTGGATTTATCGTCGAAGCATCCAGCCAGGAAGCATAAGCCCCTAGGTAGGTATTAAAGTTTGGCATATCCATAATATTCGGCAGTTGCCAGGAGGTATGAATGGTGTGGATATCGTAGTTTCCTGGTGCCAGGATCGCGCAATCGCCGTCGCATTCAGCATTCACACTGTCCATATTGAAACGGTCGATTTTATTATGCGCGTAGATATAGCCTAGCTCAACGCGATGCCATAGCGCATTGATACCGGCACTGAAGTTCTTTTCATCCGTCGCATCAAGATATGCGGTACTCAGGTTCACCACCGCCCCGTTCTGCGCATCGGTTTTCAGCGTGTTCCAGCTCATGGTCATGCCGTAGCCGGTACGCCTGGACTGATCGACCCAAAGGCCCTGCTGATTCTGATAGCCGTAGGCATTATTAACGAGGTTGCTCTCCAGTGCTGCAGCCACCGACCACTCGCCGGATTGCCACGCGGCTACAGGGCGCACGTAAACGACGTTTTTACGGCTATCCAGCGCGTTGCCATGATAGTTCTGGTCGACAAACAGCGAACTACCGTCCTCCACCAGCGTATTCACTTCAAAATACCAGTTATCAAGCGTTTTACTGAACAGGAAGTTGCCTCCGCTGCTGCTGCGCCCGCGCCCCTCTTTCATCATGTAAATGTAGCCGTAGCCGTCGGAATACAGGTCGTTGGCCGTATTACCCGAATATTGAATAAAGGTATCCTGATTAAGCGGAAACATATCAAATGCTTCAAAACGGCCCATTTTAATCTTCCAGTCATCCTGCTGGCCGAAGAAAAATGCCGCATCATCAAGATTCATTTTGCCATTCATATCCGCAAGCGGCTGTACGCTGAAACCGGCATATTTCCCATTCGACCCTTTACGTAATCCATCAAAGCCAAGCAGTATACGCCCGTTAATATCCCAGCGTTCTTTATCGCCCGGCGCCCAGTTTTTATTAGCGCTGGTTTTCAACGAGGTCAGACTGCCGGTACGGCTAGCGCCATCCATATTAAACTCAACGTCACCATAGAATTTTAATTCACCATAGTCATTAAGCTGTAATGCCGGTTTGGTCGGCGTCACATTGGCCACCGTGACCGGTGTATCCTGCCGTTTCAGCGCACGAATCTCCGTCTCCGCACGGACGGCCCGCTGCTCGGTCTCGTTCAGCCGCTGTTCCAGGTACGCCAAACGCTCCTCGATGGATAGAGGTGCTTGGGCGTTCGCGTAAGCGCTTGCTAAAAGCGTGAGCAAACATCCGGCCCGGACTTTTTTCACATGTAAACCATCATTATTTTTCATCGTTAATCCATTATTATTTAATTTATATTTATGGGTAAAACTCGATGATAAAGACAATAATTACCCACCCGTCATGACAAACGGGTTATTAACACATTTAAAACCTATGCTTTAAATTGTTCGGGATGCGGTACCAGCATGCGAAATACTTTAGTTACCACACCCCTGACATATGAATAGATTATTCGAGCTGCCAGGCCCCCGCCTCAGATAGGGAGGCCGAACCGCTCCAGGAAAATAGCATTAGCTCACGGCGCGCAGCGTCCGGGTAAATACGGCTACTGAGGCACGCTTCGCCATCATTAGCAAAAACTTCCACGGAGGAGCTATCAAAGAACAACCGCAGTTTAAGCGATGCTCCTGCTGTCAACGGTACGCTTCGTACCCCGCACAGGCCATACTGCGGATAACGGCGCTCCAGAACCAGACGCTGCATCTGCGCATCAACATAAACGCGCAGACCGTCGCCGAAGCTGATGCCATACTGTTCTGCGCTGCTGTTAGCACAATCCCAGTTTAGGATCACCTCCATCGCTTCGCAGTTTTCTACCATCGTAGTCTGCTGATTTTTCAACGTGCTGACTGGCCATGGGAACCACGCGCCACGCAGGCCCTCTACCTCTTTGGCCGGGCGCATTTGCAGACGGTTGTCTGCGCCGAGGCTCAGTTCTCGCGGAAGAGAGAGCATTCCCGCCCAGCCATCTTGCTGTTCGGGCAACGGCGATTCCCACATATCCAGCCAGCCGATAACGATGCGGCGGCCATCGGGAGTCAGGAAGCTTTGCGGTGCATAAAAATCGTGGCCGTGGTCGATTTCAATAAACTCGCTTTTGCGAACAAACGGCTGCCCCGGTTGCCATTCACCAAGCAGATAGCCGCTCTGGAACAGATTACGGTTGTTGAAACCTTCAGCCGCCATCCCCTGGGGAGAAAACATCAGGATGCGTTTATCCTCGAGGCTGAAAAAGTCCGGGCACTCCCACATATAGCCCATCTCTTTTTCCGCCTCATCAAGGACTCCGGCATCGTGCCACTGATGCAGGTCGGCGGAACGATACAGGCGCACCTGGCCGGTCTCGCCATCGCGAGCGCCGACTATCATGTACCAGCTATCCCCTTCACGCCACACCTTCGGATCGCGGAAATGGTGCAGACCCGGTGGAGTATCCACCACGATCCCCTGGCGCTCGAAGTAGACGCCGTCGCGGCTAGTCGCAAGACACTGCACCTGATAAAGGTTAGCCTCATCGCTGGCGTCGCCATGGAATTTATGCCCGGTATAAATCAACGCCAGCGTGTCGCCATCAACAACCGCCGAGCCAGAGAAACAACCGTCTTTATCTTCCGGGCCTTCCGGAGCCAGCGCGACCGGCAGGTGCTCCCAATGAACCAGATCTTTACTGCGCGCATGGCCCCAGTGCATCGGCCCCCACTGCGTGGAATACGGATGATGCTGGTAAAAAGCGTGATACCAACCATCAAACCAGACCAGACCGTTAGGATCGTTAATCCAGCCCGCGCGTGCGGCAAGATGGTAGCGCGGATACCAACGCAAGTTCAGCGTTTCACGTTTAGCCTGAAGTTCCTGTTCAGCCTTGGATATTGAATACGTCATATTCTTTACTCTTTTCAATCATATAGCGGAAGGTTGCGACATCAGAGGATCTGAAGATAACTTACTGGAGCGCAACAGGAAGATGGAGATAAAGGTGGTGCAGAACACCAGGAGTCCCATAATCAGATAGGATTGGGCAAAGCCGTATTTTTCGTAGCTATAGCCTGCCAGCGGCGACAGTACCGAAGCGATAACCGAGCTGGTGCAGGCGAACCCCACCAGATAGAGGGTGGCAGACAGGCGTTTGTCGAAATTCAAGCTGTTGTATTTAAAGATAGCGACCAGCAGGATCGGCAGCTCTACCGCGTGCAACAGTTTAGTGATGGAAATCAGCAGCGGCCCTTCCACCAGCCCGGAGGCCACCATACGCAACGCCATCACCATCCCGGCGAAAATCAGACCATTTTTCGCGCCGATACGGTTCACTAACCACGGGGCGCAAAACATCCCGGCGGCTTCGAGGAACACCTGGAACGAGTTGAGATAACCGTACATGGCGTTGCCTTCCTGCAACGTTGGGAACTGTGAAGAGAAGTAAACCGGGAACTGCTGATCGTAAACGCCGTAAATGCAGGTACCGATGACGAAAAACACCAGCGCCCAGAAGCGCGGCAGCGTCAGCAGACGCAGCACGTCATCCAGCTTCACTTTGCCACCGGACACCGCCTCCTGCATCGCATGCGGTGCAGATGACACCCGCAGCCGCGCCAGCAGGATAAAGAACACCAGCCCGGCACAGCTGGAGACCGCGAAGTTGAGTTTCGGGTTGATGTTAAACAGCAGCCCTGCGAAGAACGTCGCCACCGCCCAGCCCAGCGATCCCCACATCCGCGCCTTGCCGAATTCGAACTGGCTCTGGCGCGCCACGCGTTCGGTGTACGATTCGAGCACGCCGATACCGCCGTTAAAGGTTATACCGATATAGATCCCACCGAAGACACTTCCGAGTAATATATTGATTTGTAAAAGATAACTAAACAACAAATAGGCTGGCCCGGAAAGGATTAACAGCCCGGTAAGGGTCCAGAGCAGGTTTTTACGCAGGCCGAGTTTATCCTGGATAAAGCCGTAGAAGATTTGCGCAAATAACGCGGAGACAGAGAGCACCGCGTAGATAATACCGGTATCTCCCGCTTTCAGCCCCACTTCCTGGTGCAACCAGATGGAGAGTAAAGAGCCAGTAGAGGACCAGGACACGAAAAAGAAGAACAGTAATGCACTGAGTAGTGGGTAGCTATGAGAGTGATGCGCTTTCATTATGGCATTCTCGTATTGGAATAATGCTCGCATGGTAACGTTAACAAATAAAAAGGCGCTTGTCGTTTTGCTGAGATTCATGATGTTAATCACAAAAGTTAACGTTAACATTGAAAAAATGAGATCGCGATCAAAAATTACTCGCTACGGTTCTTTCGCTTTCTACGACAGAATAGCCGCTGAACCTTTTACATCAGTAACTTCGTCGTATAGCCTGTTACCTGAGAGTAATGACGAGAGTAATAGATATGGCTTCTCTAAAGGATGTGGCGAAACTGGCCAATGTGTCGCTCATGACGGTCTCCCGCGCGCTCAATAGCCCGGAAAGGCTAAAGCCTGAGACCCTGGCACGCGTGCAGGTCGCCATCAATGAGACCAATTACGTTCCCGATTTGTCAGCGAAAAAAATACGCGGTGCTCATGCTACGCCGAATACTATCGGGGTGCTGGCTCTCGATACTGTTACCACACCATTCTCGGTGGAAATCACTCTGTCGATCGAAGAGACCGCCCGTGCGTATGGCTGGAACAGTTTCGTGGTAAATATGTTCTCTGACGATAACCCAGATACCATTGTCGACCTTCTGCTTTCACACCGGCCAGACGGCATCATCTACACCACCATGGGGCTACGTCAGGTGCCACTGCCGCCCAAACTGCTCAGCCTCCCGTGCGTGCTGGCCAACTGTGAAAGTTTGCACGATCCTGTCGCCAGCTACATTCCGGACGACGAACAAGGTCAGTTCGAGGCGGTCCAGGCTCTGCTCGCGGCAGGTCATCGTCAACCACTCTGCCTGCATCTGCCAAAACACCATCTTGCCACCTTGCGTCGCCGTCAGGGACTTGAGCGCGCCTGCCGGCAAGCAGGTATCAATCCTGACACCCTCATGCATGTCTATATGGAGCATGGCGATGAGCACTACCGTGATATCCCAGCCATTGTGCTAGCGCATATCAAGCAGGGTAATCCGATGTTCGACTCGGTCATATGCGGCAACGATCGTATCGCCTTTATGGTCTATCAGACACTACTGGCGCAGGGCCTGCGCATACCACAAGATGTGGCAGTCGTGGGTTACGACAATATGGTTGGCATTGGCGAGCTATTCTTACCGCCGCTCTCGACGGTACAACTGCCGCATTACGAAATAGGTCGTCATGCTGCGCTGCATATTATCCAGGGCGAAACGCAGACCGATACGGTCAAGATACCCGCGCCCTTGCTCAACAGAGACTCAATCCATAGCAAGCTGTGATGGTACAAAAAAGAGTTACGGCGCACACCCTGGGGATAATTGGCTATCAATATGAATTAATGGAAAAAACAAGCCCTATTTCAACGCTCAGAAACACCCTGCAATAATTGCGTATTGAAATATCCCTTCAATCGGTGTCTATTATTAGTGGGGATCTCAACCCTTACCCTCCAAAAGCTTAAAAAACGTTTATTATCAACACCTCATGAATCATCAAATATGCCATACGCCTTTCTACTGAAAATATCCAGCGGTTATTGCCTATTTATTTAATCGCCCTTTTCGCCCTGCAAAATAAATTTAAGCTGCTATAATTTCTCCCGTAACAAAATAGGATTACACCCATCAAGAAGAGGATATCTATATGAGTACCGCTAAACTGGTGAAAACGAAATCTTCTGACCTGTTGTACACACGTAATGACGTGGATGAGCAAACCAAGCAGGCCGCAATAAAGGCGCTGAACCATCAGGTTGTGCAGTTCATCGATCTGTCGTTGATCACCAAGCAGGCGCATTGGAACATGCGTGGTGCCAATTTTATTGCCGTGCATGAAATGCTTGACGGCTTCCGCACCGCCATCACCGACCATCAAGATACTTTTGCAGAACGTGTCGTACAACTCGGTGGCGTTGCGCTGGGTACGGTACAGGTGGTGAATGACAAAACCCCGCTGAAAAGCTATCCGACCAATATTCACAGCGTGCAAGATCACCTGAAAGCGCTGGCCGATCGTTATGCAGCCGTCGCCAACGACATCCGCCAAGCCATCACGGAAGTTCCGGATGAAGACACCGCAGACATGTTCACCGCCGCATCGCGCGATCTGGACAAGTTCCTGTGGTTTATCGAATCCAATATCGAATAAAGCTAGGCATCTTTGCGCGAAACAACAGGTTGTGGGCCTTGCCCCAGCCTGTTTTTTTATCTGCCAGCCGAGTTGTATAAAAAACAGGCTGGATTACACTGATTATGATCCAATCAGGATTGCAAGCATTCACAGGTTCAATAGTGAGGTGGGCATGGCAGGCGGATGGACAGCGGACGGCGCGGTGCAGGATCAAATCGACTCAACGGTAGATGATGCCGTGCAACGTGCTCGTCAGGCGCTCGGCCACGGTGAAAGCGATCACTATTGCCAGGAATGTGGCACAGAGATCCCTGAAGCCCGGCGTCTGGCGCTGCAAGGGGTGCGTTACTGTGTTAACTGCCAAGCTGAAATGGATAAAAAACAGGCTGCCAGCTGCCTATTCAATCGCCGGGGCAGTAAAGACAGCCAGCTGCGTTAACCCGACTTCCCTTCAAAACACGCCTGTTTGCACCAAATGAAATCGGACTATGGCTATAAAGTTAGAGTTAGTTATCATTATTGATCGATAATTGTTAATTATCGGTTGTTTCCCGGCTATTGTTTAGTTGATGATAGCTCCGTTGCACCACCACGGTCGCGCCGCACCATTTTGGTGCCCACCTATGGTGCATAAAAATTATAATTGGCTATCCAAACCCAACACCACAACGCAACCCCTTGTTTTTATAATGATTGCAAACTTGGCACGATTCTTCCATAGCACAAAATGCAACATAAAAAATGGGTAATCCGCAACCTGTACAGGAATTCCTCTCATGAAGTCTATTTTTAAAGTTTCCCTGGCCGCACTTTCCCTGGCCTTCGCCGTTAGCTCTCACGCAGCAGACAAGCTGGTTGTCGCCACGGACACCGCTTTCGTGCCGTTTGAATTCAAACAAGGTGACCAATACGTCGGTTTCGATATCGACCTGTGGGCGGCGATTGCCAAAGAGCTGAAGCTGGATTACACCCTGAAGCCAATGGACTTTAGCGGCATCATTCCTGCGCTGCAAACCAAGAACGTCGATCTGGCGCTGGCCGGTATCACCATTACCGACGAACGCAAAAAAGCGATCGACTTCTCCGATGGCTACTACAAAAGCGGCCTGCTGGTGATGGTCAACGCTAACAACGACAGCGTGAAAGGCATCCAGGATCTGGACGGCAAAGTGGTGGCAGTGAAGAGCGGCACCGGCTCGGTGGATTACGCCAAGCAGCACATCAAAACCAAAGATCTGCGCCAGTTCCCGAACATCGACAACGCCTATATGGAACTGGGCACCAAGCGTGCTGATGCCGTGCTGCACGATACGCCAAACATCCTGTACTTCATCAAAACTGCAGGCGCTGGCAAGTTCAAAACCGTAGGCGAATCCCTTGAAGCCCAGCAGTATGGCATCGCCTTCCCGAAAGGCAGCGACGAGCTGCGTGAAAAGGTCAACGCCGCACTGAAAACGCTGCGCGACAACGGGACTTACAACGAAATCTACAAAAAATGGTTTGGTACCGAACCTAAGTAATTGATGAAGTTAATAAGCCAATAAGTTATTAGTTAAGCACAGGGGAGGTGTACCCGCCCCCTGTGCTTTGTTGTTTATTGATCCCCTTGCTTGGATCACCGGGAGATAACACTATGCAATTCGACTGGAGCGCCATTTGGCCCGCCATCCCAATTTTGTTAGAAGGTGCCAAGATGACCCTATGGATTTCGGTCCTCGGTCTGATTGGCGGCCTGATCATCGGCCTGGTTGCCGGCTTCGCCCGCACCTATGGCGGCTGGATCGCCAACCATGTGGCACTGGTATTCATTGAAGTGATCCGCGGCACGCCGATTGTGGTACAGGTGATGTTTATCTACTTCGCCCTGCCGATGGCCTTTAGCGATTTCCGCATTGATCCTTTCACCGCCGCCGTGGTCACCATCATGATCAACTCGGGCGCCTATATTGCGGAAATTACCCGTGGTGCGGTGTTGTCGATCCACAGCGGTTTCCGCGAAGCCGGGCTGGCGCTGGGGCTATCACGCCGCGAGACCATTCGCTATGTCATCATGCCGCTGGCACTGCGCCGCATGCTGCCGCCATTGGGAAACCAGTGGATCATCAGCATCAAGGATACTTCGCTGTTCATCGTGATCGGTGTAGCGGAACTGACCCGTCAGGGGCAGGAAATTATTGCCGGTAACTTCCGCGCGCTGGAAATCTGGAGCGCCGTTGCGGTGGTGTACCTGATTATTACCCTGATGCTGAGCTTCGTGCTGCGTCGTCTGGAAAGAAGGATGAAAATCCTGTGATTGAATTTAGAAACGTCTCCAAGCACTTTGGCCCGACCCAGGTGCTGCACAATATCGATCTGCATATCAAACAGGGTGAAGTGGTGGTGATCATCGGGCCTTCTGGTTCCGGTAAATCAACCCTGCTGCGCTGCATCAACAAGCTTGAAGAGATCACCAGCGGTGAACTGGTGGTCGACGGCCTGAGGGTGAACGATCCGAAGGTGGACGACCGCCTGATCCGCCAGGAAGCCGGTATGGTGTTCCAACAGTTCTACCTGTTCCCGCACCTGACGGCGCTGGAAAACGTGGCCTTTGGCCCAATCCGCGTACGCGGTTTGAAAAAGGCCGATGCCGAAAAGCTGGCACACACGCTGTTAGCCAAGGTTGGGTTGGCCGAGCGTTCTCACCACTACCCTTCCGAGCTTTCGGGTGGGCAGCAGCAGCGGGTGGCCATTGCCCGGGCGTTGGCGGTGAAGCCTAAAATGATGCTGTTCGATGAACCCACCTCGGCGCTCGATCCGGAATTGCGCCACGAGGTGCTGAAGGTTATGCAGGATCTGGCCGAAGAAGGCATGACGATGGTGATCGTGACTCACGAAGTCGGCTTTGCCGAAAAGGTGGCCTCACGCCTGATCTTCATCGACAAAGGCCGGATCGCCGAAGATGGCAACCCTCATGACCTGATCAACAACCCGCCAAGCCCACGCCTGCGCGAGTTCTTGCAACACGTTTCCTGAAGCGATAAACAAAAAGCCCCGCAAGGGGCTTTTTATTGATGGCAATGTTGCTCAATCACATGTTCAACCGCAGAATCATGCTCGCTGCACCCGTTTAACAGTATGCAACTCTGCAAAACCTCAGTGGATCACATCACCCTGTTTGACCGAGGTAAACGCCTGCATCAGCTTGACCACGTCCTGCATACCTACATTGACCTGATTGATCACCTCCCCGGCATCCTTGGCTAGCGCCACGCCGCCGCCCGCCTGTTCCACGCAGGTCACCATCTTGTTGATTGCCGCCGTTACCCCTTGCTGAATGGTTTTGGTGACTTGCTCAATCTCGCTGGCCGCTTTACGGGACTGTTCGGCCAAGGTACGCACCTCATTAGCCACTACGGAAAAACCGCGCCCATGCTCGCCCGCATGCGCCGCTTCGATCGAGGCGTTAATCGCCAGTAGATTGGTCTGGGCGGCGATTTTGCGGATCGCCTCCACCATATTGCCAATCTGTTGCGAACAGCGCCCCAAATCGCTGACCACGTCCGAAGTCTGCCGCGCGGCCATCTCCACCTGCTGCATCCCCTGCACCGCCTGCTGCACAATGATCGCCCCTTGCGCAGCGGTTTTATCGGTCCCCATGGAGAGATGGTGGACATTTCGCACCATTTCCTCTTCATGCTGCTGTTGGAAAGTCTGGCGGGTGATGTCCTGGGCGATTTTCACCACCTTTAATACCCGCCCTTCATTGTCGATGATTGGGTTGTAGCTGGCCTCCAGCCATACCCGCTCCCCACGCCGATTGATGCGCTCGAAACGCCCGGTCAAAAACTCCCCCTGGGCCAACCGTTGCCAGTGCTGATGATACTCGTCAGAGCCGGCGAACTCCGGCGTACAAAGTATGCTGTGTGCCTGGCCGCGTGCCTCTTCCAGCCTATAGCCCATCAGATCGAGCATATTGTCGTTGGCATCCAGGATAATGCCGGTTGGTGAGAAGGTGATCATCGCCATTGAGCGATTCAGCGCCGTTAACAGGCTCTGATGCTCCTGGGCCTGAGTGATACGGCTGGTCACCTCGCTGGCAATCTTGATGATCTCCACCACCTCACCGTGCTTATTTAACACCGGGGTATAAGTTCCCTGCAGCCAGACCACTTCACCATCCTTGCGAATGCGCCTGATATTATCGGTAATGGCTTCGCCGCGATTTAACCTTTGCCAATGCCGCTGATAGGCCGGGCTGGCGACATAGCTTTGATCGCAGAAAATACGATGATGCTGACCAATGACTTCCTGGCGCTCAAACCCCATCGTTTGCAAGAACAGATCGTTGGCACGTAATACAGTGCCGTCGGGTTTAAATACGATCATCGCTACCGCGTCTTCAATGGCTGCCAATTCAGCATGCCACGGGCTATTTGACTGACGGAGGTTTAAAAACATCGGGTAAATCCTTCTGGCAGATGGAGTTAACGGCAAGCACTCTCTATTTTTTCTGCATCTATTGCTCGCCAGTAAGCGCGCTATCGCCCTGAACATTGCGCACGACAATGCTCCAGATTAACTGGATAAAAATGGTGATTAAGCTAGGTAATTATTGTTTTTTTAACTAATGAGCAGCGTGGAAATTTATTAACAGTATTGAGGATAACGTAAGCCGGACAGAATGAAAGGAACCAAAGAATAAATAATCGTTGCCGGCACGATCGCCGGCAACGGTCGGGCAATTACTGCCAGCGTTCTGCCGCCCAGGCGGCTTGCTGCTCGGCATCAAGGAAGGTCCAGGCCACAAAGCGGCTAATCTTCTGCCCCTGTGCCATTTCGATGGTGCGCACCTCAGCAGCCCCGGCCTGCTTGAGCGCGTAGTAAATGGCAGGCAGCGTGGTGTTTTTCGAGATCAGCGATGTGAACCACAGGCAGTTCTTGGCTTTGCCGACGCTCTCTTCCACCATCTTGCGAACAAAGGCCTCTTCGCCTCCTTCGCACCACAGTTCGTTGTTCTTGCCACCGAAGTTCTGCACCGGCTTTTCTGCCACCGCCCCTTTGCCCAACTTGTGCAACTTGAGACGGGTGCTGGCGCGCGCTTCCTGCTCGGAACCGTGGAACGGCGGGTTACACAAGGTGGCATCGAAGCGCTCGGCAACGCCGATAATGCCGTTGAAGATACACTCCAGCTGTTTCTGTTGGCGCAGGCGCACGGTATTTTTTAACGTCGGGTTCATGGCCACGATCATCTTGGCGGCCCCCAGCGAGACCGGATCGGTTTCCGAACCGGTAAAGCGCCAGCCATATTCGCGCTGGCCGATGATCGGGTAAATACAGTTGGCCCCCACGCCGATATCCAGGATCGCTACGCCTTTACCACGCGGGATCTCGCCGCCGTTGCTGGTCGCCAGCAGATCGGCCAGGTGATGCAGATAATCGGCACGCCCCGGGATCGGCGGGCAAAGATAGTCGGCAGGGATATCCCAATGTTCGATGCCGTAAAAGTGCATCAGCAAGGCACGGTTGAGCATTTTCACCGCGGCAGGATCGGCGAAATCCACCGAGATATCGCCCCAGGCGTTGGGCTTCACAAAGGGTTCCAACCCCGGACAGGTGGCGATCAGGGTAGGAAAATCATAGCGTGAGCGATGGCGATTGCGCGGATGCAGGCCGCTTTTCTGCTGCGGGAAACTTTTCTTTTTTTCCACCGTGACGGGCTCTCTGAAAGGGTTTTCTGGCGCGTAAGATAGCATAAAGCCCGGCGAGGCGCTTGCCGCTGAGGTGAAAAGCGCCAAAATGGTAAGATTGCGGAACTGGTGAATACCCCTCACCCTAACCCTCTCCCCAAGGAGCTGTCTCTTATACACAACTCGGCATCTTACTGTTTTTTATGGGAATTATTTCAAGCGAATCAATAGGGCACTCGGAAAAATTCTCTTTAAAATCAGCCTGCTATGTTTCTCAAATTACGGCCATTTGACCGTAACTTGAGATGTGTATAAGAGACAGCCCCAAGGAGAGGGGACCGATCGAGTTGGCTTCAAATTAGCGTGACTCACCTTAGATGAGTAGGCGATCGATATTACTAGACCACATCACCTCCAAACGAGCAGAGGCTATCAGCTCCCTCTCCCTGTGGGAGAGGGTTGGGGTGAGGGGACAAGTTGGCTGCGCTGCGCCCAGTAGGCCAGCAGGTGCAGGCTGGCAGAATAGTAGTCCTCATCAGGCGCCAGGCGATCTTTCAGCGGCCCCCGATCTCCCACCGTCAGATCCCTGACCGCCCTCATTCCCGGGCTTTGATTATACTCTGAGCGTTGGCCGCTAAGCACATCCAGCCAGGCCGGTGTCGCCCGGCGATCAAAGCCGCGCCAAAAGCTGGCAAACGGACTCAGTGACAGGCTGTCGGCCTTGTCCCAATAGAGATAGAGCGGAACCCGCACCGCATCAAAACCAAAGCGCGGCGCCCAGTCGCTAGCCGGAGCCATTTGCCCATTGGCCTGTAGTGTGACCCAGTCGCTGGGCAGATGCTGTTTGCCAAAGCGCATTCTGCTGACCATGGTCATGCTATCGTCGATAAGCTTTTTCCACGCCGGCAAATGGCTTTCCTGGTAAAACGCGTGCCAGGCGGGAAAGACAAAATAGGAAGGATTAACGATCACCGAACCGTTCTGCCTGAAACCGTTAGCACCGGGTAACATCACCCGATAACCGCCGTAGTCGATCACAGTATGTTTGAGCAGGGCCTGCTGTATCTGCGCCGAGGAGGCTAGGTAAGCAGGCACATTCCAACTTTTCCCCGCCTTCAACAAGGCCCAGGCGATTAGGATATCGCCATCGGTGGCATTATTTTTATCGGCTATCGGCACCGCCTTCCCCGGCTCATAGCGCCAGGAAAACAGGCCGATATCCTGGCGATACAAGGTGTTGCGGGTCCATTGCCAGAGGTTGTCAAACGCAGGACGGTCGTCATTGTAGACCGCCAACAGCATGGCAAACCCTTGCCCTTCGGTATGGCTGACGTTGTTATTACCGGTATCGACAATCCGTCCGTCAGCTAACAGGAAACGCTGTTTGTATTGCGCCCAACCGCTGTCGGCAGCCTGGGCACCAAGGGAAAACACCAACCCCAGCCAAAGCAGGAGTACGCGGAGCCTACCAAACCTGCTTTTCGTCATCATGTTTACCTGCGTTGCTCGTTTCTGTAGCAAAAGACCAGGGTGTTATCTTTGGCCGGGCTGCGCCAGCGCAGGGAAACATGCGGCTCACCGCCCTGAGCCAGCAGCCAGGTGTCATAGGCCCCCTCAAGCACCGTGGCAAAAGAGAGTGCCCAGACGTCCTCGTTGGCCGGATCGGCACTGTGCGGGTAGGCATAATGGGTTAGGATCATCTGTTCGCCATTCGCCTCAATCTGCACCCTGCCCCAGTCAAACTGACGTAGTAAGGCATTGAGAGCATCCTCCAACTCTCCCACCGTTTCCGCCTCCGGCAATGGCAGCTTCTTCGCCAGGTTACTCCCCATCAAACGCAGAAAATCGCGGCTGTCCGTATCATCGGCAGAAGCAAGAATGCCGGAGAACACCACTTCGATCAGATCCTGCCAACCCGCCTTAAACTGACGCTGGCGATAATAATCAAGCTCATACCAGGTATTGTTAATATCTTGCATGGTTATTTTCCATCTAACAGATATTTAAAATAGAGCAAAGCCGTGCTCTCGGAATAGCTGCCGAAAGTGTCATAACCCAACTGCCCCCCAACCAACACGCTTGGCGTAACCTTATAGGTTCCCCCCGCCTTCAGGCTGTAACCAATACCACTCTTGTCCTCGCTGGCATACCTGGCTTCAGCGCCGTAACCCTGGCTGACCAGGCTTTCCAACTGAGACTGGAGCTCCGGATCGTTCGGGTAATACAGGCTTTCCTGATTGTTATAGGTCTGATAACCGACGTTGCCACTCAGAATATAGGTGAAGTTATCCTGCCTTTTGGTGTACTCCATCGGCAGCGAGATGCTGAGATAGTCCTGCGGGCTGAAGTAACCCCCTTGGCCGTAGCTGAAGTAGCTGAGGTTTTTGTCAAAATCCATATAGTTGACGTTAACGCCCACCTTCAGCTCGCTATCATCATCCTTATAAGGGCGGATGTAGGCCCCCAGGATGCCGGTCACGCTATGGTTATCCGCCACGTTATCACCCACGTAGCTGTAATATCCCGCGCCACCGTAAGCTCCGAGCACGCCATCATCGTATCCAAGATTTACGCCGCCGCCGTTCTTGGTCACCGCCCCCCATTTCTTGCCGGTAATGGTATCTTCGGTCCCGACATAGGAGAGCAGGCTATCTTTTACCGCGCGGCGTTCAAGCGTCATATCCAGCGTTGAGTGCTCGGTCAGCTTGGGCGACCATTTCACCCCGCCCACCACCGAACTGATGCCGCTGCCCATCGGCGTACTGCCAACGTCCAGTTTATAGCTGTCACCGCTTAGTGCTAACGCCAGCTCTACCCCGGTATCTTGCTGCTGCCCCGGTGAATCGGCATAGATATCGTTCGGGCCAAAGGTCTTCGGCTGCGTCACCAGGCCAGCCAGCGTCTGCCTTTCGTTAAAGGCCTGATCCTGCGCCACCGTGGCGGCGGCACACTCCGGCGAAGTGGCGTCAATAGAACACAGACTATCGCGGGTGGCATGCAGTTGCTGATAACGCAAATCGGCGGCCTGTGCAGCAGCAATCGAGGTCTGTGAGGCAATGACGGAGGCTTGCGTCGCGGCCTCGATAGCCCTGGCCTGTTGCAGAGCCCCGGTACCAAAACGACTGTTGGCGCTGTCGGATGGCGTACCCGATTTCAGCATCACCGGCGTGACATCAAAACTGATCCTGCCATTATCGAACGGCATGCCTGACAGGGTGATCGGGCTTCTCACTTCCGTGATATTACTCAGGCCGTTTTCACCGCTGCTGTTATCGCGCAGAGAAATGTTTCCCTGTACCCAGGTGGCAGTCTTGCCCTGCACCTCGTCCATCAACTTATCAATCTGCTGCAAGGTAGGATTTTTCGCCACCGCAGCTGGAGCGCGGGCATAGCCCGGAGCTGCAACCTGCCAAGGCAGCACCTCGCCATAAGCCGAGGAAGAGGTATTCACGCTCGACGAGGCCGTGCTCTGCGCGGCAAACGGGTTATCCGCCAGCCGCAAACCGCCAATCACTGCCGGTCCCCCGCTTGGCGCACCGGTTACACCATTGACCCGGTTTTTCGCCTCGCGCAGAAACACCATCGCCTGCGGATAGTTACCGTCCGCTTGAGCAACGCGCGCGGCCAGCAGCAACTGATCCGGCGTTTTCAGCGCAGGCAAGCCACGCAGCAACTGTTTGGCCCGATCGACATCGCCTTCGGATAACGCGACCCCAACGGCACCTTCGCGCGCGCCCTGGTTCAGGCTATCGCGGCTGAGCAGGTAGTTGTAAACCTGCCCGGCCTCTTTATTCATGTTGCCAGACTGATAGAGTCGCCCCATCGCCAGCATGATATCGGCATTTTGCGGATCGTTTTGCAGCGCGCCGATCAGCTTGTCATACGCGGCACTGTATTGCCCCTGCAAACGCAGTTTATCCGCCTCATTGATCACGCTGGCGTTGCGCAGTTGGCCAATCTCGCGGGTTGAACTGCGCGCCCGCAGAGCCGGGTTATTCAGCCAGGCATCGGCCTCCTGGCTTAACCCAGCCTGATTGAGCACCGCGATCTGGGCCGCGTAATCACCCGCATTGCCTTTAACTCCCAGGCGCATGTTGTCACGCACCAGCTGTACCGCCGTTGAGGTGTCCCCCACCGTCATCAAATCTTTTGCCAGTTCCCCAAGGGCTGCCGGTTCAGTCGGCGGCTTTTGCGCCAGCTGCCGCAAGATGACCGCCGCGCTGGCCGTGTTGCCCTGGCGAAGATAACTTTCTGCGCTGGCCCGCTGCTGGTTGGCCGACGCGGTGGCCGCCAGAGCCCGCATGCTGCTGTTCTGCCTCCCTTGCGGAATACGCGCCATCAGGGTGGAAACGTTCAGCCAGTCGTTACGTTCTGAGGCAAACAGCGCTGCCGCATACAGGCTGTCTGGCGAAGCGCCAACCTGCATCAGCGGGGAGATCAAAGTTTGCGCCTGCAACTCTTGCCCCTGTTTATTCAGGATGCGTGCCATATCCAGCCGCACCCAAACGTTCGAGGGCTGCTTTTCCAGCGCCTGTTGCAGGATCATCATCGCACGCTGCGGATCGCCATTCTGCATGGCGGCCTCGGCCTGCCTGCGCTGAGGATCGACATTTACCCCCACTACCGCCTGCGGAACTTTAGGCCGTTGATCGGCTGGAATAGTTTGCAGGATCTGTGCGGCTTCAGGGCCTTTGTCACGCTGTTGCTGCAACAGATAATACAACCCCAGCCTGGCGTCATTATTCTGCGGATTTTGCGTCAGCAAGCCGCGATACATCTGCTCAGACGCCGTGAAATCCCCTTTCTTGCGAGCCAGATCGGCCCGGAACAGCGTCGCCGCATTGCCTTTATCCCCTGTGGCACGGCTCAGGGGTGCACTGATCGCCAAGGCTTCATCCAATTGGCCTGCGTTGGCAGCCTGCTTGGCTTTGTCCAATGTCGCGTAAAACGCCGCTTCCTGAGCCAACGCTCCCCACTGCGCACTCTGTGGGCCGCCCTGTTTTGCCGCCTGGGTGAGGTAGTTTTCTGCCTGCGCGAAGTCTCCGCTGCGCATCGCCGTAAATCCCATCCCGGCCAGTGCATCCGCATCATTCGGATTGCTGGCAAGAATAGCGGCAAACTGGTCCTTGGCGCTGCCCAGATCCCCTTTATTCAGTTCGGAGAACCCAACGCCTTTGGCCGAGCCGGCAATATTCTGCTGATAATAGGCTGCCACGGCCTTGTCTGCCGGGTGCCGTTGCTGATAGGCATCATACAGTGGCTTGTCAGCCGGAAGCGGAGCCAGCCACAGCAGCGCCTGTTTCAACGCCTGATCCGCTTCATTATTGTTCGGGGCCATCGCCGCCAACATATCGATCCCCTCACGACGGGTCGATTCCTGATAGGTCAGCACCTTGCCCAGCACCACGCGGGTTTGCGTGTCATTGGGTTGCATAGCCAGCCGCTGCTTGAGGCCATCAATCGCCTCCTGCCTGCCCGCAGGTGAACCTGCCAAGGTGAGGTAATACTCATTGGCAAGGTTATCGATCGGTGTCTTGCCGTTGAACACCGTCTGATAGGCCGCAGCCGCCTGGGCAAACTCCCCTTTCGCCGCCAGCTGCCGGGCCTGCGCCAACAGATTCTTGGAGACCGACGGAGCCGCTTCGGTGCTGCTCAATGCCTGGAGACGAGGATCGTTAGGCGCGACGGCACTCAGTTTTTTGCGCCAGATTTCGGCCTTGGCCTTATCCCCGCCCTGCATGGCATACAGGGAAAGCAGATACATCGCCTCGGCGTTGTTCTCGTCGATCAGCAGGACTTTTTGCAACGCTCCCTGGGCCAGTTCGTCATGCGATTTGTCATGCCAGTAAGCCGCCTGTTGAAACAGGGCTTTCAGCGCCGGGTTATTGTCATCCGCCAACGCCGACACCGAAAAAATCGTCAGCCCGGCCAGAGAGACCCAATACAGTTTCTTTTTCAGCAATAGGTTCATTGGCGGCTCCTGTCTAGCTTCTGGTCGAGACGTGTTTTAACGTTCATCTTCTGCATCTCTCCCCAGGCGTTTGGCGGCATGCTTGCGTAGCAAAATATACAGCCCCAGCCCCAACACCACGGAAATCCCCAACACGGTCAGGGATAAAAGCACCACATGTTTACTGGCATACCAGATAAAGATCAGATACCAGGGCAGCTCCCCGCTCGGGAACTGTTCGCCAACCTGGAAACTGCGTACGCCGTTCTGATCGGTGATCACCGCCAGATCGCCACGCACCCCGGCGTTGATCCGGGCAGATTTCAGATCGCCATAGATCTTGTTCAGGCCATCGTCGGAAGAGGCGCTGGCCACCACCACCACCCGCTGCGGATCCCAACCGGAGCGGAAGCTGAAAAATCCACGCCAGTCCGTCAACGAGGAAAGATAACGATCGGCGTCGATGCCCTGGGTCCGCCAGTTACCTTTCAGGTAGGACTGCAGTTTTTCCAGCGTAGACTGGGCCTTCACCGCCAGCGCGCCGCTATCGTTTAGCGCAAAAGGCACCTGTTGCAACAGCCGCTGATAGAAGGCGCTCTGAGCCAGTGAGGCGACCACCAGCATATCCTTGCCCTTGAAGTCGTCTAACTCGTTCTCGTTGCCCCGCAAGCCAAAGCGAATATCCACGTTACCCACAGAGCTGCCAGTAGCCGCACCGGAACGAGCAGTCAGGTTCAACAGCGCACGCACTTCGTTGGCCGTAGGCTTTTCCGCCATTAACAGCACGGTTTGCGAGAAGTCCGCCAGCTTGGAGAATGGGAAGGAGGCCCCGACGTAGTAAGAGAGATTGGGCAACTCGGCGAAATGGTAGGTATCGCTCAGATCAATATACGAGTTGGGCCCGATATGGCTCTTGAGGGTGTTGCTATCCGCCGGATCGCAGGAGGAGCCGTTTTTCGGCACGATAGAGAAATAAAGCTCCAGCATGTTGTCGCCGTAAATCAGATACGGTGGCAGGGCCAAGGTGTATTGTTCCTGGCGAATATCACCGCCAAACTGGTGCCACAGCAGCTCCAGCAGTCCGCGTTTGTTCACCGACAGGTTACGCAGGAAGGTGCCATTCAGCGTGGCACTGAGCTGGGATTTATTTTCATCGATCCAGTTATCGGTTGGAAAACGGTAGTTGATTTGCAGCGGGACGTTTCTGCCATCCCACATAAACAGGTCCGGGGCGGCACGGAAAGCAATGCGCACCGCGTCATGGTAAACACCAGTGACGGTCAGTTCCTCATTACTGGCCACCAGCTTATCAAAGCTGACCGGCTTGCTGGTATCGATCCAGCGCGGGGCGTCGTAGGGCTGGCGCACCGGAATAGTCACCGGCTTCACCGCCAGCGAAGCAGTTTTCTCCGGCAACGGCTGGCTGACCAGACGATAGGCGGCCTGGCGCATCTCGGTGGCGTTACGCCCCATCACCAACAGCAGCTTGTAAACCGGGTTCAGCGGATTATCAATCATCTGAATGGTCGGGCCGTCGGCCTGTGGCAGAGTCAACTGGCCAATCTGCTCGCCGGGGCGCGCAAAGATAATGCCGTTCTGCTCAGGCAAGCTGTCCTGCAACACCTGGAAGTTAAGGTTGTTATGGCGCGTCATTTTCCCCAGATAAGAGCTGACGATAGCGGCTGCAGCCACCTCCTCCGGCCGTTTTTCCTGGCCGAAGATCACATCAACCTGGGTGGGTTGCATGGCCTGAGGATCGAAGAACGGATTGGGGAAACGGCCGAGGTTCGGGCTGATATTCAGCACCTGGTTTTCCAGATGCAACTGGCTGGTTGGCAGCACCTTGAGCCAATATTTGTTAGCCGCCCCCTTCTCGCACAACATGGCCGCATTGCTGCCATTGCCGATGCTGAAACTCAGGTTGTTGCGCGCTACGATCATGGCAGCCGGGATCGGTACCTGAAAACTTACCTTGCCTTCATGCAATTGGTTCAGCTTCTGGGTGCTCAAGGGTTGCCCATTGAGCATCAGTTGCAGTTCGGTATCGGTTCCCATCAGGGCCGGGGAAATGTCGAGATCCAGCACCAGATTGCCGTCCGTTACCACCCAGTCCGAGGGTAAGGTAAAGGTGAAGCCGGACTGCTGTTGCCAGTTGCTCAACGTCAATCCTGTGGTTTGCCCCATCTCGCCCACGCTGAGCGTGGAAGTAAGCGACTGATTGAAGACGGTAACCGGTGGCGTAGCGATATCAAGCGGAGCAGTTTGCTCAACACTGCCCGGCACTGCACCCGCTGGCGGAGCATCAGTTGGCCGCGGCAAGGTAGGAAAACCTGGCATCTCGGCACCATCGCTTGCATAGGACGGCACAGGCTGCGGATCGGCCGCAATCGCGAGACCAGAAAGCCCCATCCCCAACAGCAGGCCGCTTACCAGGGCAATGAACGTAGATCTGCCTGTTGGCAACTTGGTATTCACCCGGCTCATAGGGCTTGTTCCTTATCCCGCTTTAGCTCAGGCCGTTTCTGCTGTTTTTTGGCCCGACGATCGCGCCAGGAAAAATAGAACAACTCGAAAATGCAGCGCAGGACACCCAGCAACGAACGCAGTGGCCGATCCTGCGGGAAAGGTTTGGTCTGGATCCAGGCATCTGCCCGCGCCAATACCACCCGTACCAACTCCCGCCGTTTTTCAATCGGCATCTCTTTGAACATTAAGCGGGTCACCGACTTGTCGGCATCGATCAGCTCAACCGGGAAACAGACGGCGCCGGACTTGAGCGATATTTCCACCTCTTCGATCGGATCGTTGAGGAAACGTTCGTCCGGCGTTTTCAATTTGACCCCGCCCATCGAAAGATCCAGGGTTTCGGTACGCATCGCTGCGCCGCTGGCAAAATACAGCACTGCAGGCAAAGTGGCATCGATACGGATGGTTTTTCGGACCTGACGCGTTTCCCGCGCTACGGCAATGGCGGCCAGCAGGATAATCATGCTGAAGCTGGCCCAGGCAATATTTAGCCAGATAACCTGCGGGTTAGCACCATAGTGATCCGGCATCACCAGACGGATCACGCCCCAGGCGGTACCGATTAACAGCAAGGACACGGCGATAATATGTGGCCGGACAATATGGGAATCGAAATAGTTAACGTCCAGCAACGCGCCTTTATCCGTCACGTTAAACTTGCCGTGCTTTGGCGAGATCATCGTCAGCAGGGTCGGTATCACCAGATGGAAGCACATCACCGTTTCATAGATTTCCCCCCAGAACGAATAGCGATAGCGTCCGTTGGCTCTGGAGTTGATATAGATCGACATCACCAGATGCGGTAACACATAGGCGAAAATCAGCCCCGCGGAGGAGGCAATGATATTGAGGTTGAACAGCAGATAAACCAGCGGTGCCACGCAGAATATCACCCTAGGTAAGCCGTACTGGAAATGCAGCATGGCGTTCAGATAGCATAAACGCTGCTGCCAGGTCAGGCCGCGCCCCAGCAAGGGGTTATCCACCCGGAAGATCTGCGTCATACCACGCGCCCAGCGGGTACGTTGGATCACGTGCAGCCCCAAGCGTTCGGTGGCCAACCCGGCTGCCAATGGCAATGCCAGGAATGCCGTGTTCCAGCCCCGGCGCTGCATCTTCAAGGCGGTGTGGGCATCTTCGGTCACGGTTTCTACCGCAAAACCGCCCACCTCTTCCAGCGCCGAACGGCGGATCACGGCACAGGAGCCGCAGAAGAAGGTGGCATTCCAGTTATCATTACCCTGCTGCACCGGCCCATAGAACAGCGCACCTTCGTTAGGGACTTTGCTCGCCTCCGACAGGTTGCGTTCAAACGGATCCGGGGAATAGAAATAGTGCGGGGTCTGGATCAATGCCAGACGCTCATCCACCAGGAAGCTGCCGACCGTTGCCTGCAAGAAGGCACGGGTTGCCACGTGATCGCAGTCAAACACGGTGATCAATTCACCCTGAGTCACTTTCATCGCGTTATTCAGATTACCCGCTTTGGCATGAAGGTTATTATTGCGGGTAATATAGCCCACGCCTGCATCGGCACAGAATACGGCAAATTCATTACGTTTGCCGTCATCCAGCACGTAGATTTTCATTTTGTCTTTCGAGTAGTCAATACACTGCGCCGCCAAGATGGTGTCGCGCACCACGTCCATACTTTCGTTGTAAGTAGGAATATAGACATCTACCGTTGGCCATAGCGACGTGTCGTCAGGCAGCGGTTCAATAGTGCGTTTTAATGACCAGGTGGTCTGAATATAACCAAACAGCAATATCACCAGGGCATACAGCTCGGTGATAAACAGGGCAATACCTAGCACAGCCTCCAGAGTACTGTTGAAATGCAGGGTTTCTGTCGCGCGCCAGTAGATGTAACGTAATGACATCAAAGTCGACATCACAATCATTACCAGGGTAACTTTTTTGCTTTTACTTACCCCTAAAATAAACACGATCGCAATACAGATCAGGCCAAAGATATACTGATTATCACTGCTCATGGGGGCAATGATAATCAACAGGATAAAAGGTAAGGCTAACAGCAGTAAGAAATAAAAGAGTATTTTATTCATAACTAACCAGACAATCCTTACGAAGAGCCATAAATAGACGTAGTATGATGATACGTACCATCTCCAACACTAAGCCCTAAAATTACCGCGACCTTTTTACTTATCTGCTCAATATCAAATGCAGCGGCCGACACCGGGCTTATATCCATGATCGCCCGTTGCGATGCGTTGGCCTCTGGGACGCACTCATCGCGGTGGATGGTTCCCAGCAGTTTGTCTTGCAGACGCTGCTCAAAAAATTGCGTCACGTCCCTGCTCAGGGTGCGCCGCATGTCACTCTGGTTTACCACATAATACTCGCCAACTTCATTGCTGACGGGCGCACTCATAAACTTATGCTGCTCAATGTTGGGCAATAGACTGAGCGATGCGGTATCGGCCAGCAACACCATAATGCGCATGTCCGCCGCGGCCTGCATGGCCTGTACTGCCGCGTTGCGCCCCGGCGGCATATCGGCGATCACCACCATGCCGGGGATCTTCAGCACCGCACTCAGGCCACGTTGAATGAACATGGGCTCATTGAGCAGATTGTCATCGAACTGAAGGCGCTGCTCATCGGTAACGTCACCGTAAGGTAAAACGAACAGGTTCGGCCCGACCTTGAGAATAAACTGGCTCCAATCGGATAAACTTGCCGACTGGGCAACAAAACCTCGGTTATCGGAAATAGGCACGCCAAAATGCAGCCTTAACGCATTCTGCGTGTCGAAGTCGACAACCAACACCTTACTGCCGCTACGGGCCAATGCATAAGCCAGATTAGCAGTAACAGTGGTTTTCCCTACCCCTCCTTTTGGAGAACAAACACAGACTAACGGCATGAGGCAATAGACTCTAAAAGTGGTTTAAGTAATGTATTACGGCCAGCGTCCATCACTTCACCGGCAGAGGACGCTTTCTTGCTGAACATCTGCTTAAAACGTTGGTTCTCTGGCTGCGGAGCGGACGGCGGAATACTGGCAAGGGAATTAACAGGGTTACCCTGAGCAAGAACGTCACGCGGGCTTTCCGGTTGGGCGGTTTTAGTGAGTTTAGGCTCCACCGGTGGAGCAAAACGATCGAAATTATGAGGAATGTGGCCGGGCAAGGCGGTATTTTCTGTTATCACCGTCTTGGGTTGTGCAGGAGGCTCGAACCCTAAAGGTGCATTGGAAGAGAGATCCGTACTAGTGATAGGCGTTGGCTGCGAGATGCTGGCAGGGATGCCGCCATTACCTGCCACCTGATCAACAATAGACCAGCGGTGCGGAGCCGATGCCACATCGTCGCGAGGAAATTCTTTATAATCAATCCCTTTGAGATTTGTCTTGTCTTTAAATCCTTGGACATCATCATATTTACTCATAATCCAGACCTATAAGATTACACTTGGCACTGTATGAATACATACAAATCACGAATACAAAATAACGTGATCTATAACCCAAATAAATAATGGAAAACGTCTATGTATTTTAAGCGCTTCTCTTCTTATGGTTTAGATAGAGTAGCTTACAAGTCCCTTTTTACAACCAAGACGGAGCAAACCTCCGCAATCGATGGAAAATCCTGCAAGACCCCAAAGCTGATGGGCTGAGTGTAATCTACTTCTTTAAAGTTATACACTGAGTTTTAAACGTTTTTACCCCGCCTAATCACATATCCCACCAGCTTATGCCATAATTTAAGTGGTTAGTAATATATAGTTTGGCATTTGAGATTTTTTTTACTAAAAATAACCAGCACAACAGTGATAAATACTCGGGGCAAAGGTATTCGCCCCTGGTAATAAAGGTAATTAGGCAGATTATCGCAGTCTGACCAGCCCCTGCTCCAATGTCTCCACTTGGCCGGTAGCGACCAGACAACAAGCAACCTGTCGAGCGATAGGCTCGGGAATGGCAACCTCGCCAGCCAGACAACGTTCCGTCCAACGCGCCGTGGTTGCAGCATCCTTGGCGGCAGGCACCTCAGCTAACGCATCCAGTTCTGGCCGTTCCAGCAAAATATGCTGCTCACCACCGACGATATAGTGGATTTTTGGACAGCGTTGCGGATTGGCGTAAGCCTCCCCTTCGGTGCCATGCATCAGTAATCCCCGTGCACCGATCTGGCAGAAAAATGAGGCAACGCGCTCGACGTATTCCGGATGAGAAACGCTGGCGATGCGCAGCACGTCCTGCTCACCAAATGGCGTCGCCAATTTTGCCAGCGTGTGGGCGCTGTTACGCACGCCCATCTTCCAACGTAAGCCAAGCTGGTTTTCCAACGCTGGCGCAAGCGCCGACACAGGGATAAACACCGCATCTCCGCCGTCCAAACGCTGTTGGGCAGTCTGAGGATCTTCAGACCACGGCACCCCAAGCTCACGGAAAATCTCTGCGCTGGTGACACGCGTGCTGTCGTTCACAACACCGTGAACCACTACCGGCAGCCCGACTTTGGCCAACAACAGCGCCAGTAATGGCGTCAGGTTGGCCTGTTTACGAGCACCATTGTAACTGGGTAGCACCACCGGCATCGGGCGGCCCTGCGGGGGTTGCAGCCGCATCACCTGCTGTTGCATCGCCTGATAGAAGCCAAGCATTTCCTCCTCGGCTTCCCCCTTGATACGCATGGCGATCAGGATAGCTCCCAACTCCAGGGGCGGCACGGCATCGGCCAGCATCGCCTGATAGAGCTCAAAAGCCGTTTGCCGATCCAGATCGCGCGCATGGTTCTTGCCACGGCCTATTTCTTTGATAATTTTGCTGTAATCCATCGCTCGCTCCGCTGATTCGGTTTGCGATAAGCATACCTTATCCGCGACGGCGCTCAACCCCGGTAGATTGGCCCGCACCAGGGCTGGCTAGACATAGCAAGATTTACCAGCCATAGCGGAATAAGATAGTATCCGTAAACATACAATGGAATGATGTATTCCCCCGTCAAACATGGAATGAAAAATGGAAATTTATATCGCTGTGGCCGCGATCGCCGTGGTGCTGATCTGGGCCATGATGACTTATAACCGCTTTATCTCACTGCGCCGTTTCAAAGACGACGCATGGAGCGGTATAGCGGTGCAGCTCAAACGCCGCCACGATCTGGCCCCCAACCTGTTAACCCTGGTAAAGCGCTACGCTCTGCATGAAAAAGAGCTGTTTGAAACCCTCTCGCGCCAGCGCAGAGACCTGGTTGGCAACACCCCTCAGGTTGCCGAGAGTGAAAAAGAGTTTTCTGGTGCTTTGAGCCGCATTTTTGCGCTGGCAGAAGCCTACCCAGAGCTGAAAGCCAACGAGAACTTCCTCTCCCTGCAACAATCCCTGGCAGAGATCGAAGAGCAACTGCAAATGGCACGCCGCTATTTCAACGGTACGGTGCGCGATTTCAATATTCTGGTGGAGTCGTTCCCCAGTTTAATCCTGGCTCGCCTGTTTAATTTTAAAGCGGATGCGTTCTTCGAACTCGAAGATCCCGAAGAAGCTAAAGTGCCACGGATGGACTAGCGCGATGGCTGCAATATCTGGTTGGGTAGTACGCGTTTTATGGGTGTTATCGCTATTGATGACAGGAGCCGCGCCGGCTACGGCTGATGATATCGCCGTTGGGGCAGCTCCCGTTGCAGAGGCCCCAGACAGAGAGGCGGCACCAAGTGCTCCCCGTTGGGTACGCGCCTATGAGCATATTCTCTCATTTGATACCCATGCGCACTTTAACCCGGACGGCAGCATGGAGATGCGAGAGAACATCAAGGTGCTGTCTTTAGGGCAAGAGATACGCCGTGGGATTTTCCGCACTCTGCCGCTCACCTGGAACCGCCAGGACGGCAAGATTTTCAGCGTCGATTATCAGATTAAAGAAGTGTTGCGCGACGGAGTCGCCGAACCCTATAGCCTGGATAAGTCTTCGAAAACGCTGACGGTGCGTATTGGCAGCGCTGAGCACATCCTGCAACCGGCGATCTATAACTACCAGATCCGCTATCAGGTCAGTAACCACTTCAGCCGCTTCCCCGAATGGGACGAGCTCTACTGGAACGTCACGGGTAACGATTGGGCCTACCCGATCACCAAAGTCAGCTTCCAGTTGGAACTGCCAGACACCAGCAATTATCTGGATAACGAAGGCAGAGATACCCGGCTGCGCACGATTGATGTGTATACCGGAGCGCGGGGAGCGAAAGAGCACAACGCCAGAATACTTCCCAACGGTGGAGTGCAAACCACGCAACCGCTGGACCAAGGCGAAGGGCTAACCGTTGTCTACACCTGGCCACGCGATATTCTGGCCGGTGCCGCCGCCCCACAAGCCTCTTCACCGTTGGTACACCTGCTATTACCCACGCTGGCAACCAGTGCGATCTGGATACCGGTGCTGCTGCTCGTTGTCTATTGTTTGTGGTGGTGGCGTAACAACGTGACCGCCATCGGCTTGAAGATGCCGCCGGTTGTGCCGCTGTATGCGATGCCTACCCACATTTCGCCAGGCTATCTGAGGTTTATTACCCAGCGTAAGTACGACGACGTGGCCTTCAGCAGCGATCTGTTGGATCTGGTCGCCAAACGCGGCGCGGCGATCACGCTTAAAGCGAGCAAATCCTCAGGCCCGTGGTTTTCCAGGTTTCAATCGGCGGATGAGCAGTGGTTATCGTACCAATCGGATAACAATAACCAGCGGTTGACCACCAGCGATAAGCAGTTACTCGGCCTGCTGTTTAGCGGCAACCGCAAAAATATCAACCTCGGCCTGGCCTATCAGCGGCCAATGCAAAATGCCCGTAAATGGTTGGAAAAGCGCAGCGAAGACCAGCGTGAGAAATTATTCAACAAATGGGGTAAACCGGTGCGCCGTGCGGTCTATATCATGCTGCTGATCCCGGTGATCTGCGGGGCGTTGTTTAATCTCGGCGCGGCAGTGATCACCATTCCTGCCCTGATATTCCTGCTGCTCGGGATCTCGCTACTCTCTTTACCGCTGAGATTTTTATTTAGCCCGAGAAAAACCTGGAATACTTTTGGCTTCATCCCTTTGGTTATTTCGCTGATATTTGGCCCGCTAGCCACCTTTGGCGGTGGCGCTTTCTTGTTTGGCATGTTGCCCCTGACTCAGTTTCCAGCCGGCTATATTGGCGCGCTGCTGGTCGCCATTGTGCTATGCATCGTCTTTGGCTTTATGATCCCGCGTTATACCCAGCGAGGGTTCAATGATCTAGCCACCGCACAAGGGCTGAAACTGTAGCTGGGCACGGCCGAGCGGAATCGCTATCAGGCGCTTTACCCACCCGATCAGTTGGTTGCCCACTTTGAGAGCTTGCTACCGGCTGCTCTAGCGCTCGGCGTGGGCAAGACTTGGGCCAACACCTTTGCCGAATATCTCAGTAAATCCGGAGCTATGTCGGAAGCCTTTGCCGACGCAGACTGGCAGCGCGTGAATCGCTTTAGCCGCTCCTGTACCGCATCGTCTATGGCTACACCCAGCAGCAGTTCAAGCTCCGGCTCAAGTTCATCAGGCTCCAGCTCTCGGGGTTCTGGATCGTCCGGCGGTGGCTCATCCGGTGGAGGTTCCGGCGGCGGAGGTGGTGGCGGCTGGTAAATAGTTACGCAGCGCCGGGCAAACCGGCGCGATAATGCTTTAACCGCCCCTGACTAGCTGCCGGTGGGTGTAGAGCAGCAACACCAAGGCAACCAGCATCGCCAGCAGGTTGTAACCCATAGCACCAGCAAAGGCTCTGGCATAGTGCTGTGGCTCTGCGCCCCCGGCCAGCAGCGGAACAAAGAACATACCGCTGGCCGCAATCCCCAGAGCACCTCCTACCTGCTGAACCGTTGACACCAAGCCTGCCGCCATACCGGCCTGATGCTCCTTCGCCAGGCCAAGCACCCAATTAAGCAAGGGCGTCATACTCAATGCCTGACCAAAGCCCAAAATCATCAGGCCGGGTAAAAGTTCTAACGGATGGCTGAACGCACGTCCCCATAGCACCTCCACCACCAGCAATACCAAGCCACTGGCGTAGACCACCACCCCGCCAGCCAACACAATATTCCCCCAGCGTTGCACCCAGCCCGGAGCCAAAAAGGAGGCCAGCATAAAGGCGGCGCTGGCCGGAGCGAACAGGCAACCCGCCTGGAACGGCGTCAGCCCTATTCCGGCCTGTAACAGCAGGGCAAAACAAAGAAAGAATGAGGATGCGGTGGAGTAAATCGCCAGCACAATTGCCGTGCCACGGGCAAAGTGACCTTGGCGAAATAGCGCCGGATCGAGCACCGCATCACCGGAATGACGGGCAAGTTGCCGTTCCCAACGGACAAACCAGGCTAATAGCGCCACTGCCAGCACCATCATCGGCACGGTCCACCAAGGCCAGTGGCGCGATGGGCCTTCCAGTAACGGGAACAGTAACAGCAGCAAACCGCCAGCGGCCAGCAGCAGGCCTTTAGCATCCAGCCGCTGGGCCTGCGCCAGTCTGGACTCAGGAATGCGTCGCGCCGCCATCATCGCCAGTACGCCAATCGGCAGGTTGATCAGAAAGATCATGCGCCAACTGCTACCCAGAATATTGGCCTCGATAATAAAACCACCTAACACCTGGCCACAAATCGCCGCCAACCCCAGCGTCATCCCCAAACGAGCAAAGGCTCGCCGCCGCTGCTCTTCACCATACAGCACACGCAATAAGGCATAAATTTGTGGAAACAGTAGCGCGGCCGCTGCGCCTTGCAAAAAGCGGGCAACAATCAGGACCCACAGCGAACCCGCCAGACCGCAAAGCGTCGAGGTCAGCGCAAAAGCCAACATGCCATAGCTAAACATACGCCGCCGGCCGAAGCGGTCTCCCAAGCGTCCGCCAGCAATCAGCAAGATGCCAAAAGTCAGTTCATAACCGGCGATAATCAACCCAACCCCGGCAAAGCTGGCGTTGAACTGTTGCTGGATCACCGGCACCGCCACGTTAACCACAAACAAATCGAACATAGTGACGAACCCACCGAGTAGCAACACCGGCAGCCCGGGTAATCCAGCCTTACTGTAAGAAAAACTCTGTTCCATAACGCCCCCTGATATCATGATGGCGGCAGTATGGAACATGCTTTAAACTGTTACTATATAGCCAGTTATACTATTACTAAGAGTAACAGGACCCGCCGATGCCACCACGTACCCTTAACCGCACCCGTCAAGAGCTGGCAGATTTTCTGCGTATGAAGCGTGAAAAACTCTCTCCCCAGGCCGTTGGCCTGCCGAGCGGTACGCGGCGGCGTACGCCTGGTCTAAGACGTGAAGAGGTTGCCGCATTAGCTGGCGTGGGCCTGACCTGGTACACCTGGCTGGAACAGGGGCGGGAAATCAACGCTTCGGTGGAGTTTCTGGAGGATCTGGCACGGGTTCTGAAGCTGGATGCGACCGAACGTTATCATCTGTTTTTACTGGCGCATCAGCGGCCCCCGGTGGTAGCAGGCCATCAATGGTGCCAGGTTACCCCCTTGGTACGCCGCTTGCTGGACGATCTTACGCTCCGCCCGGCCTATGTGATGAACCTGAGCTGGGATATTATCGCCTGGAACCCTGCGGCAGACTGCCTGTTTGCCATCAATGAACGTCAGCCGGAACAGCGCAATATGCTGTGGATGCTGTTTGCCGATCCCGAACTCAATCAACGGTTGATGGGATGGCAGGAGCAGGCCCCGCAAATTCTGGCCAGCTTTCGCCGTGATTACGCCCGCGCCCCGCAAGATGCCACCATGTTGCAACGCATTCAGGCTCTGAGCGATGTGTCCCCCCAATTTCGCCAACTGTGGCAACAGCACGATATTCATGGCCGCTGCCAGGGGCAACGCACTTTCTTGGTTGCAGGGGCAGGCGAAGTCACGTTTGAACACGCCTCGTTTATTGTCGACGAAGACAACCACCTGCGGCTGGTCATGTACAGCGCACAGCCTGATTGCCTAGCCAGTGCCGCGTTTGAAGCAATGCTCTGAAGCTTATTTCCGGCTATCGAAAATAAGCTTGCAAGCCAACCCGGCAAATACCCCTGCCAACAAATAGTTCGGCCAACGAGCGCTGAATTGGCGGCCAGTAAAGCGGCTTTTTAAACGGTTTACCACCAGGATCACGGCACCGTTAATTACCAGACCAATAGCGTTCAAGATAGTGGCCAGAATCAGCATCTGAGCCACCACGGAACCACTCTGCGGATTGATAAACTGCGGGAACAACGCCAGCACAAACAGCGCCATTTTCGGATTGAGAATATTGGTCAACAATCCCTGCTGGAAAATTCGTCTTACTGATACGGCCTGTAACCCGGCGGAGGCCTGCAAACTACTGCCTGAACGCAGCGTTTTCCATGCCAGATACAGTAAATAGGCCGCCCCTAACAAACGTACCGCATCATAGGCCAGCGGCAGCGCGACAAACAGCTGTGAAAGGCCCAGAGCCGCCGCCAACGCGTGGCAATAGGTTCCCAGTTGTATCCCGGCCAAAGAAGCGAAACCAGCGCTTCTCCCTTGGCTTAGGCTTCGGGAAGCGATCAGCAGCATATCCGGGCCAGGAGTCACCGTCAGCGCCAGACAGGCACCGGCGAATAGCAACAACGTAGATATTTCCACCATAAATCACCTGTACAAAGAGGTTTAAAAGCAAGATCCATAGTAGCTAGAAAGTTGTTTTGCCAGAATACATTTGTTAGCGGGTACGGCGGCGAGCAAACGGATTTTTGCGCTTTTTCTCTTTCTTGGTGGCCTCTGCCGCAGATTTTAACGCCGCCTTATGGGCTTTGTCCGCTTCCGGCACCTCGCGCTGTTCGATCGGGAACACAGGCAGCGCCGCCAACAGGCGTGAACCATAGCTTTTAGTCAACAGGCGGCGGTCATAAATCACGATTTCACCGTGGCACTCGTTGCTTCGGATCAGGCGGCCCACCTGTTGGATCAGGTTAAACGACGCGCTTGGCAAACTCTGCACCTCAAATGGATAACGATTGAGGGATTTAAGCCATTCGCCCTCGGTGAGGATCACCGGGCTGTCGATCGGCGGGAAAGCTATCTTGTGGATATGCACCTGGGTCAGCAGTTCACCTTTCAGATCCAAACCTTCGGCAAATGACTGTAGCCCGACCAACACGCTGGCAGTGCCCTTCTCTACCCGCTTACGGTGTTCTTCCACTAGCCGGTAGCGCGGCTGATCGCCCTGCACCAGTAACATCAGACGCAGATCGGTGACATAGCTGAGGAAGGTCTGCATCGCACGGTGGCTGCTGAACAGGATCAGCATCCCCTTATGCTGGCCGCTGGCCTGCTCGCCACGGAAAAAGCGCGCCATTTCTTCCAGATGCTCGGCCTCGTTGGCCATCGCCGGTTCAAAACGCATTTTGGGAATGACGATTTTACCCTGTTCGACGTGATTAAACGGCGAAGACAGCGTTTCGAAGCGATCGCCCGCTTTTTCGCTCAGCCCGCTCATCTCTTGCAACCGTGAAAAGCTATTCAATGAGCGTAACGTTGCCGAGGTGATCACCACGTGCGGCACCTTGCGCCACAGCAGTTTTTCCAATTGATCGCTGACACGGATGCCCACGCAATGCAGATAAAGATGGGTAACGTTATCGCGCAGCTCACGCGCAATCCATTTGGAGATCGGCGCGTTGGAGGATTTATCCATTGCCGCCAACCGCCACAGTTTGCTCATCGCTTCAAGGTAGCCCAGCGTGCGGCTCATCTGGATGATGGTACGATGCAACCGCACAATGTCGTGCTTGCCGGTCTGCTCGGTGAGGTCGTTAAGAATAAATTCGGCCAGGCCGCGCAGGCCGTCCGTCAGTTTGAACAGACGCGCGCAGATCTCAACCATCTCCGCAGGCAGTTCGCCCATTTCGAAGCGATATTCGGCGTTACCGCTATCTGGCGGCAGGTAGGCATTGGCCTGGTGCTCAAAAATCTGGATCAGCTCGCGCAATTCTTCGCAGTGGTTTTTTAGCCGTTCGCTATTGGCCAACCCCGGCGGGTTCTTTGGCCGGTACTGTGTCATGCACTGTTCTACCTGGCGCACGATCATATCGAGCTGGAGGTTGGTTGACAGCGCGGTGATCTCACCGTCAATCTCCAGCGCATCCCGTGCCACCTCCGGCAAATGATGGCCTTCGTCCAGCACCAGCAGCAGCTCTTTTGGGTTCGGCAATACCGACTCGGTTTCCAGCGCCGCCATCACCAACGCGTGGTTGGCTACCACCACGTCGGCGGTTTCAATTTCTTTGCGGGCGATGTAAAACGGGCATTCACGAATATAGTGGCAGTTGCGCCCCAGGCAGTTGGCCTTGTCGGTACTCAGCTTGCCCCATAGGGGGTCATCGATCGATAGCTGGTAGTGATCGCGCAGGCCATCCCATTCATGGCGCGCCAGGGCTTTCGCCAGCTTTTGGCACAGCGCCTGCTCTTCACCGCTAGATGGCGCCAGCTCGTCTTCGTCCAGATACAGCATCAGATCGCCCTGCTCGACCACGTCGGTGCTCATCGCCGCCAGATTGCGCGGGCAAACATAGCGCCCACGGCCAAACGCGCCGGTGAATTTCAGATCGGGAATGATCTTTTTCAACAGCGGTAAATCTTTGCTGTAGATCTGATCCTGCAGCGCCACGTTGGCGGTACTGACCACCAGAGGTTTGCTTTCGGCACGGCCAACGGCAATACCCGGTATCAGGTACGAGAGCGTTTTACCCACGCCGGTTGGCGCTTCGATCGCCAGATGGCGTGGGTAATCGCCGGCCAGAGTCTTCGCGACTTCAGCGATCATCTGTCGCTGAGGGGCACGGGAAATAAAATCCGGTATTTGCTGCTGCAGGGCTTTGTACCACTGGCCGATCTGATCTTTAACTGCGGGGGAAAGCGCCATTCAACTCTTATCTAAACGAAATGATGGCGCTATTGTCCCACAGACCGTCCGCGGCGTCAGCCCGAGTTACGATTGGCTGGTCAACATTGCGAAACGCTCCTCAAGGAAGCCCCTTCTCCCACAGTGGGACATCGAACTTTTTGCGCATAACCTCGCATGTTTGCACAACAGAGCCCTGCCCATCTGCAACAAAAAATGCATCTCCTGGGTTATTTTTCACTATTCAATATCCATTTACCTGACCTGTCATAAATACATCACACAACTGCGGTAAAAAATCTGCGCTGCGCTAACTCCGGCAGCAAAGTAGCATCGTAATAAAACAGATGATCAGCGTCTTTCAATCATATAAAGCAGGGAACACCATGAAACCTAATCTTCTTGCCGTTATTGCGGCACTTTTCATTGCCCAGACTGCACAGGCAGCAGAGATCTACAATAAAGATGGCAACAAGCTTGATTTTTATGGCCGGGTAAAAGCACTGCACTATTTCTCTGACGATACCAGCAATGATGGTGATAAAACCTACGTACGTATCGGCTTTAAAGGGGCAACCCAGATTAACGATATGCTGACCGGCTATGGCCAGTGGGAATATCAGATCGCCGCCAACCATAGCGAATCGGATGGCACTAAAGATACTAAAACCCGTCTTGGTTTTGCTGGCCTGAAAGTGAAAAACTTTGGTTCATTCGACTATGGCCGTAACTACGGCGTTATTTACGACGTTGCCGCCTGGACGGATATGCTGCCGGAATTTGGCGATGATACCTATATCAAAACCGACAACTTTATGACCGGGCGCGCCAACGGCGTGGCTACCTACCGTAACAACGACTTCTTCGGCCTGGTCGACGGCCTGAAGTTCGCGTTGCAGTATCAGGGCAAGAACGAAAACGATGCCCGCGCTAACAGCAAAGCTAACGGCGACGGCTTCGGTCTGTCTTCCAGCTACGAGATCATCGATGGCGTCAGCGTTACCGCCGCCTATGCCTCTTCTAACCGGACTACCGGCCAGAAACAGAGCAGCTATGGCAAGGGTGATAAAGCCGACGTGTGGGCAACAGGCCTGAAATACGACGCCAACAGCGTGTATCTGGCCGCTACCTATGCCGAAACTCATAACCTGACGCCAATTTCCGGCACTGCGACCATTAATAATGCCGCGACCTCCGTAAGCGGGTTTGCCAATAAAACCCAGAACGTGGAAGTGGTTGCGCAATATCAGTTCGACTTTGGCCTGCGCCCGTCACTGGCTTATGTCCAATCTAAGGCAAAAGACATTGAAAATATCGGTGACACCGACCTGGTGAAATATATTGATGTGGGTGCTTACTATTACTTCAATAAAAACATGTCCACCTATGTGGATTATAAAATCAACCAGCTCGATGACAACAACAAGCTAGGTCTGAAAACCGACGACGTGATTGCCGTGGCTCTGACCTATCAGTTCTGATTTACGCTGTGACACATAACCACTACTGCATTTTATAGCTACGGCTATTTCTCAAGTGACTTCGCCGGGCAAATTAGCCCGGCTTTTTCATCACGACTCTTCAGCCAGAAACACACATGCCACCGAAACTGCAGAGCCTGCTATTAGACGGGCGCAGGTCGAACATGTTCCCCCCCCACAGGTTTGAGGTGTAAAGCTTGCCTGTTAGTCTATTCCCCGCTAAATGTATAGCTTTGGTTATTTGCTTTGGAACCGTCATGCCTATCGATAGTCAGTTCGAGTTTCACACCGCCTTGCCCTACAGCAGTATGCAGTTGGCGCAAATACTCAGCCACTGTTTTGAGAACTACATTGTTCCCTTTGTGATCGACGGCGAAACCTTTAGCAGCCGCTTTGCCGCCGAAGACCTCAGCCTGAATCACAGCATTGTCGTCACCCGCCAGCAGCACCCGGTGGCTCTGGCCCTGATCGCGCGCCGGGGCCAACATAGCCGTGTAGCGGCCTTGTCTATCCGCCCGGAAATGCGTGGCAGAGGGTTAGGCAGGACGTTGATGCAACGCATTATCACGGATGCCCGTACGCGAGGCGATCGCCAGCTTTCGCTGGAAGTGATCGCCGGTAATCAAGCGGCACTGGCGCTGTATCAACAGGCTGGCTTGGCCATCACCCGTACGCTATTGGGATTTCACGCCCCCTTGGCAACCCCGGAACCCTCGGCAGCCTTGCAACCAATCGACCCGTTGGCACTTGCCCAGCAAATGACCGCCGACGGCCAGCATGGCTTGCCGTGGCTGATCGCCCCAGAGTCACTGTACAAGCTGCCCGGTACCCCACGCGCCTTCACTCTGGACCAGCAGGCTTTTGCTTTGGTGATGCCGGGCGCACAACAGTGCCATCTACGCATGATTTATGTGCCACCAGCGCTACGCGGCCAAGGCCAGGCGCGCCGTCTGTTGCAAGCGCTGCAAGCCCAGTTTGCCCCACTGGCGCTGTCGGCCAATGTGTTTGTCCCAGACGACGTCGCTCCCTTCTTCCAGCACCTTGGCTGGCGCGAAGATCCGTTGCGTCAGTTTGAAATGACAATGGCAATGTGATGCTCTCCCCCTGATTGTTCCAGGGGGAAAATTGTGGGGCGTGGGTTACAACAGTGTACGTAGCAGAATAAACATCAGCATACTCAGCACCACGACCGCCAGCGTATTACGCAGGAAAACGGCCAGAACAATGGCGAACACGGCTCCCCATAGATAAGGGTTTTCGGGCAGTGCACGCCACTCATCTCCGTTGAAGGCGATGATTGGTCCGCAGATGGCGGTCAGTACCGCGGGTACCGAGAAACTCAACAAAGTTCTCATCCGTTGCGATAAGCGCACCGGCAGGCCAGGTGCCAGGAAACAGTAGCGGTTGAAGAAGACGATCACGCCCATCAACACAATGGTCAGCCAGATCATTCTTTCCCCCTGCTGCACAGCAGCCCAACCAGCATCGCCACCACGGTGGTAATAATCAATGCCCCAGGCACCTGATAATGGTGCAAACCAATCGACAGCACCAAGGATGTCAACACGCAGGCCAGCACCGGCAGATTACGTACCAACGGCACAATGATGGCGATAAAGGTCGCAGCGATCGAGAAATCAAGCCCGTAGCGATCCAGATCGATGCTGCTGGCCGCCACTACGCCGAGCAAGGTGGCAAAGAACCAGCTCAAATAAAACGCCAGCCCTGCCCCCAGTGCATACCAACGGTTAAAGCGTGCCGGGCCATGATCGCCGGTCAGGGCAAACAGCTCATCGGTCAGCAAAAACGCCAGTGCGACACGCCATCTCAACGGTAGCGGGGCAATACATTCCCGCAGGCGTAGGCCGTAGAGGAAGTGCTGGGCGGTGACAAAAAAAGTAGAAATCAGGATCGCCAGCATACCGGCACCGGTCTTGATCATCCCCATCGCCACCAGTTGGGAGGCCCCGGCAAAAACAATCGCCGACATCCCCAGCCCCTCTGCCGCCGTCAGGCCACTCTGGATCGCCATTGAACCTGCCAGGATCCCCCAGGGCAATACCGCCAGGCACAGCGGCAGGATCGCCACCGCACCTTGCAAGGCCGGGCGCAGGCGCAACGTTGGCGGCTCCGTGAGTGTTGATTGGTAAGTCATTATTTTCTCCTTCGAACGAAGGAGTAGAATAGCGCAGGAAAGAGGGCGAGTATTGTATCCGCTTGCGTATTTATCTCAACGATTTGACGTAGTCACCGGGCGTCACGCCGATGGACTTGCGGAAATGACGGTGGAAATGGCTCTGATCGTGAAAACCGCAGGCCAGTGCCGTCTCCAATACGCCATTGCCCGCCTTTAACAGCTGGCGCCCTTTACGTAAACGCGCCTGGATCTGATAGGCATGGGGCGGCAAACCGGTCGCCTGTTGAAACTGACGCAGCAGATAATAAGGGCTCAGCCCGGCCTTCTCTGCTAATTCCAGCAGGGAGATATTAGCCTCGGGGAAATCATCCAAGAAGGCTTTGATCCGCGCTATCTGGCTTTGCGCCTTACTTTGCGTGGCAGGCTCTATGCGGCTTTTGCCGTGACGCAGCATTAACCAGGTCAGCGCCGAAAACACCAATGTCTCCTTCACCAGACGGTTTTCGTTACTGCGCATCATGCCAAAGGCTAAGCGTAATTGTCCGGCGAGCCCGGCATCCTGCACCACTGGGTTAGGGAAATAGGGGGTGGCCCCGGCGACGGTTTTCAGATCGCGGGATAAGAACGCCAACAGCTCCGGTTTGGGGTACATGGCCTGATAGGACCAGCCGTCTTCGCTGGCGGAACTGCCGGTATGGATATCATCGGCGTTGACCAGGATCACACTGCCCAACGGCGCGACATGCTCGCCGCCAGTACGGTAAAAACGCTGGGCCCCCTCATCGATCACGCCTACGCAGAAACCCTCGTGACTGTGGCGGGAGAAGGTCTGGCGGCGATAGGTGGCCTGCAACACTTCCAGCCCGCCGAGATCGTCGACGTGCATGAAATTAGCCTGTTCCTGACGCCCTTTCCTGCTCACGCTCTCTGCCATACTTACCTTCCACGCGGATTGAAACTCATTCTAGCACTCGGCAAGATCGGGCGTTTGTACAAAATTGCCCATATCCCCCTGCAGCTAAATAGCTGGGTTTAATGGTGCAACAGGTAGGAAGCATGTAGAACGCCGACACGCCGTGGCTCCGTCCATGAAGGCTCATACCTCGCCTCCATGCGCTTAACGGTCGTCTAACCGGCACGCTTCCCACCGGTTTCACACTTAAATGAGTATTAAACGGCTAAATGATAAAATTAAAACATCTATTTTAGTCTATTCAGTTAAACCTTCCAATAATATTATCAACCTTAGTGCCATCATAATAGGAAGTTAGATTAACTACGGAATTTAAAAACATATTACCTTTTAAACTTACGACAACCATTACAAATAAAAATATCACAATCACCCCCTCAAAAAACCATTGATATACGATTATGGATGAGTTAATAATAACTTGCATTTAGAAAAATACACTCAAAAAACACCTCATCAAAAGGAGTTTCCTATGGAAGTTATTGACTTATCGTTATTAGGTTATGTAGCTGGAGGAAATAAAAGCTCTGGCAGCGGCGGTTGCAGCTGGTAAGAAAAAATGAATAAACTCTATTGGATCGTCTCTGTCGTCATCGGGCTGGTTTTATCCTCAATTTTTCTGTCCGGCGCCGGAATTGAAGCTAATCGTTTCTACTCGGCCCCTGAGAGAATATCCAAACTTGTCGTCTCAATGGTTTTTTCAATTTACTTTATCATGGTACTCCATAAAGTTATTTGTGCCATCTTTAAAAAAACCAACCCCTAAAGGCCTCCATCCATCGGCAACCGCATGGATGGAGGCTACGTTAAATAACGGCGATTCCTACTGCACCACTTAGGTCTGAGGCCGTTACTAAGGAAAAACATGAAAAAAACCTGTTGGACCCTTTCTGTCGTCATCGGTCTGGTTTTATCTTCATTTTTTACATCCGGTGCAGATATCGGCGTTAACTCTCTCTACTCTGCCCCAGCGGGAATATCCAAACTTATCGTCTCGGTATTTTTTTCAATTGCCGTGATCATCGTTATACAAAAGTTTCTTTGCGCCATTTTGAAAAAGCCGCCATCTATGGATGGCGGCTGATTAATTTAGCTCACTCACCCTTTCGTTATCAGGAAGTCGATGTGCTCGGAGAATGACTAGACTCCTCGGCTGGCTGGCTAATGGCCGCACTGCGCCAGGCGCTGTAGATCGCCAACAGCGGAGCCAAGGCAAACAGCAGGAACAGCCAATGAGCAGCGGAGGCCGCACCCTCAATGCCACCCGGCGTGGTAAATCCGGCCAGGTTGGTGACCATCCCCGCCAATGCCGCGCCAAACGCCGTGGCGAACAGTTGCACCGTGGTGATGGAGGCCCCGGCGATATCCTTATCGGCCTGAGGGGCCACCTGCAAAATACGTGTCAGCAGGTGCGGCCAGCCAAAACCGATACCGAAACCGACCAACGTCAAAGCCAGCACGATCGGCCCCAGCGCCTGCCAGTGGCCGTTAGAAGGAATTGGCATCAGCACTGCCAACCCCAGCAAACCAAGCAGTACCAGGATCGGCCCGCTGATTATCGCCAAACGGATCCCCACGCCGCGCCAGCCGGAGCTAAGGATTTCTGAGAGGGTCCAACCCGCTGCCATAGTGGCTGCGATATAGCCGGAAATCAGCGGTGACTGACCATGCAAGGTTTGCAAAAAGTAAGGCACAAAGATCTCGCTGGTCATGCCGATCACCAATAGCGTTACCGTAACGTACAACGAAGCCAGCGCCGAACCACGACGCAGTGCCTGATATGGCAGCAGGCGGGCGCGGGAATGTCCCTCACGCCGGATTAACCCAATCAACAACAGCAACGCCAGCACGATGCCGCCCACGTTTAACCAACCGCTATCTGCCAGGCTGCCAGCCGATACCACCAATACCGCGCCAGCCAGCAGCAGCAACTGCATCAGCGGTAACGGCGTTGGCCGCTGCTGCGGTTTACCTTTGGGCAGGATACGGAACGTAAAGGCGGCGTACAGCACCATGATCGGCAACAGAATACCGAACGCCCAGCGCCAGGCGTTCAATTCGGCAAAAATCCCGCCGACGGCAGGGCCCACCAACGTGGCAATCCCCCACATCGCGGAGATTAGCGCCATGGCGCGTGGCCAGAGTTTCTGTTCAAACACCAGGTTAATCATCGCGTAGGACAGTGCAAAGATCAGGCCGCCGCCAAACCCCTGTACCGTGCGGCCAATCAACATCACCGGCATGGAGGGGGCCAGCGCACACAGCATCGCGCCCACGATGAAGAACAGCGACGCCACCAGATAAGCACTACGCGCCCCGTAGCCACTCAGCAAACGTGCCGACAGCGCCGAGCCTAATATCGAGGCCACCACAAACAGGGTCGTGTTCCAGGCATAGAGATCCAACCCACCGATGTCCTGCACCACTGAAGGTAAAATGGTGGTCGCCACCAGAATATTGATCGCATGCAAGGCGACGCCGAGCGACAGTGCGATGGCACTGGCGGCATTTTTGCCGGAAAAGAGATCGCTCCAACGGCTATTATCATCGGTTATCACGGTTATCGTCCTGTTTTCAGAGGAATGGCATTGAGTTGATCTTGCTATTAGGCTAAATTTAACAAGCAATATCTTGGAATAATTAAGGGCGAGGCGCTGTAATATGTCAAGAATTAACTTGGAAAATGGCGAATGCACCGCACATTCGGTCAGTGACCGCTTGCTGAAGCTGTTGAAAACCCACGGTCCGCAGCAAGCCTCAGAAGCGGGAAAAGTCCTCGGCACCACCGGTGAAGCCGCTCGTCAGCAATTCGTCAAGCTGGCAAAAGAAGGCCTGGTGGAAGCCAAGGCCGAAACCCGTGGCGTTGGCCGCCCAGTTCAGCTCTGGCAGTTGACCGCCGCAGGTAACGCCCACTTTCCCGACGCCCATGCCGAATTAACCGCCCAACTGTTACGCACGGTGCGTGACAAGCTGGGTGAACAGGCGATGGACCTGCTGATCGACAGTCGAGAGCAGGAAACTCGAATTAATTATAAACAGGCGATGATCGGTGCAGCCGATTTACGTGAACGTGTTGCTCGTCTGGCAGCCATCCGTTGCCGTGAAGGGTATATGGCCGAGTGGAGTGAAGAGAAAGACGGCGAGTTTCTGCTGGTGGAAAATCACTGCCCTATTTGCAGCGCCGCAGCGGTTTGCCAAGGATTTTGCCGCGCCGAACTAAACGTATTTACCGAGGTGCTGCAAGCCAAGGTTGAGCGCAGCGAACATATTCTTACCGGGGCCCGCCGCTGCGCCTACCAGATCTCCCAGTCGTAATCCCTTGATTGTAGGCCAGGGACTGGCAGCCTCCCCCGGTATCACGACATCACTAAACGAGTAGAAAAGCATTGCTTATCGGCCATGGCTTAAGGTTTACTGAGTGTCCTAACGATTTTTCACCCTACCGAATAAAAACCCATGCTGAGCCAACAAAATCGTCATCTCCTGCCGTTAATCGGGGCGCTGTTTACGTTATATATTGTCTGGGGATCGACCTACTTCGCTATCCGCGTGGGGGTAGCAAGCTGGCCCCCTTTGATGATGGCGGGCATTCGCTTTCTGATTGCCGGTATCATCCTGTTCGTTTTCCTGTTGCTGCGGGGCCATGCCCTGCCCACCCTGAAACAATGGGTCGCCGCTGGCACCATTGGCATTCTATTGCTGGCCGTGGGTAACGGCCTGGTCACGGTAGCAGAGCATCAGGATGTGCCTTCCGGCATTGCCGCAGTGATGGTCGCTACGGTTCCGCTGTTCACCCTATGCTTCAGCATGTTTTGGGGTATCCGCAATACTAAACTGGAATGGACCGGCATCGCCCTTGGCCTGGTTGGCATTGTGTTGCTCAACACCGGCAATAACCTGGTGGGTAACCCGACCGGCGCGCTGTTAATCCTGTTGGCTTCGGCCAGTTGGGCTTTTGGTTCGGTACTCGGCTCACGCATTTCGCTCCCTGCCGGGCCGATGGCCGGTGCCGCAGAAATGCTGGTGGCCGGCGTGGTGCTGACCATCGCCAGCCAACTGAGCGGTGAGCATTTGGATAAAATGCCCACCTTCAGCGGCTTTATGGCGCTCGGTTATCTGATTGTTTTCGGTTCAATGCTGGCGATCAGCGCCTATATGTTCCTGCTGAAAAACGTACGCCCGGCGGTAGCGACCAGCTATGCCTACGTCAATCCGGTGGTGGCGGTGCTGCTCGGCGTCGGTTTTGCTGGCGAATCCCTGGGCCCGCGCGAGTGGCTAGCGTTGGTGATTATCGTCTCGGCGGTGGTGTTGGTGACGCTGGGTAAATACCTGTTTGCCCGCCCGGCCAAGGTGCAACCAGCCGTCAAGTAAGGCATTGCTCCTAACCTCTACCCAAGGGGGAGGTTAGGTCTGCTAGTTGTTATTCCAGCCTCAGCCTCAGCCTAACCACTAATGAATAATAAACTCGGGGGTCATTAGACCTACCGCCGATGTTAGTGGCGGATTTGCGCCAAATCGTCCGCGGAAAGACCGGTCAACTTCATTACCATGGCACGATCAAAGCCTTCAGCCAGCATGGAGCTCGCTATTCCCAGCACGGTTTCCCGCCCTTTTTCCATGCCTTGCTCAATGCCTTTTTCCATGCCTTTCTCCATGCCTTGCTTAATCCCTTTCTCGAAACCTTTTTGCTCGAGATATTCTGCAATAGTCATCAATTCCTCCTCATGCCGCGGCGCGCGTCTGGCCAACTCACGGATCAACGTCTCCGGCTCGGTTGCTTTCCCCACCAACAGCATATAGTTCACCAATGATATGAGTTGCTCTTTAGTAGTGTATCCGGCCAACAACAATGTGACCAGTTGTTCTAACAGCTCAACCAGGTCGCGCTGGCGTACGTGCTTTTGTAACAGCTCAAGAATGGCCATGCGGCGGTGCTGCATGATTTCATCGTCCGGAATGACGGTAACGTCAACCAACGGAAAATGCCCCGCATAGAGCTGCCTGGCTAGTTCAGGCTCACTAAATTCCTCTAACCAACTCATTGAATAGGGATAAGGCGTCACCTGACCGTGATAAAACAGCATAGGAATAACCAGAGGAAGCTGGTCGTACCCTGCCTCAAGGTGGCGTTGCATTGCCGCAATGGCATAGCGTATTAAACGAAATGCCATATGTTTGTCGGGTGAGCTTTGATGTTCGATCAAAACGTACACATAACCATCCCCTCTCTCGGTTCGCAACGAGTAAAGTACGTCAGAGTAATGGGCACGCAGGTCGCTCTCGATAAAACTACCGGGTTCCAGCTTTAACGTGTTCAGATCGCAATACTGCAGTAAGGCAGGCGGCACATGTAATTCCAAGAAATCACGGGCCGTGTCTGGATGGGTGAGGAACTGCTTAAATAAAGCATCATGCGGGGTGGAGGTGGCTTTTTTCATGTCGGTCATCCTTGGACTTAACATAAAAAACCTACCATAGGCTGTCATCGGCGCACATTATGAGCGAATGGGTTCTGAATCCGCCTCGCAAAACCTTTGAACCTCAGTTGCGAACCTGATCCTGCCCAAAAAGACCAGAGGATCGGTGCAGTCCGCATACCCCCAATTAAACGAGTGTTGTTTCACCCGGGGAAGGGGCTATAATTCCCGCTGTTCTGGACAACCTGCGAAATAATCATTATGCGGAAAAAAGCGTTCCTCATCGTCATCGCCTTATGTGCCTTCGGCTCTCTGAGCGGCGTGTTCCTGGCCGGGCTGAATATGTACACCCGTTCCACCACGCCACAAGAAGAGACCACAACCACCAACGATGCCGCTACCGATAGCGCCCCAACGGCCACTATCCAAGCGAAATAACCCGCTTTATAACGCCGTGACGCCAGCGTTGGCCGCTAGCCTTTCAAGCTCGGCCACCCGCTGATAAGCGGCACGCGGCACCAGACTAAAATCGCCGATCAGCAGGCTTTCACTGGCCGTATGGTTGACCATGGCGCTGGCCGCGGTTCGCAGGATTGCCAATTGTGAGTCTGGCGTTCCAGCCGCCGTGATCAACGGCAAGCCCGGTACCGCAGCGGTACGGCCAATAATCTTCAGCCCAGTAACGGCCTGTGGCCTTGCCCGTTTCAACAGGGCAAAGCTGATGCAGTCGATGGCCGCAATATCCGCCAGCCCCTCCAGGATCATCTCCAATGAGCGATAGTGGCTACCAGAGGCGATCGCCTGGCGGAAAAACCGCCCTTCTCGCGCCAACGGTGCAATCAAGGCTCGCAGGCTGTTATACCCCGACTGTGAATCACGGCTGTTATACGCCACCACGCGATCGCGAAAATCTTCCAGACGGTCAGCCGGTTCATCCTCACGCACCACCAGCCAACTGCTATAGTTCGCTCCGCTGCAACCCTCCACGCGGTAATGGTAAGTGCCCACCAGCTGTACCTGTGGTAACACCGTCACCAATGGATAACCGCAGGTCTGGCTAAGTAGCAGATCCGGCCGTTGCCAGTGTTGCGGCAAATCCTGCGGCCAACTCAGCGTCTGGGGAACCTCCGCCATACCCAGTTGCTGCAGCTTATTGCGTAGCGCCTGCCAGAACGGTTCCACCTGTTGGTGGTTAACGCCGTACATCGGTAAAGAGACTATCGCCATGGAAGTTACCCCGCAGAAGATGAGACAGTCAGCCGTTGCTGACGCCAGGCGGTGAGGTAGCCTACCCAGCGTTCGAACAGCATGTCGGTAATGATCGCCAACAACGCCACTACCACCGCTCCCTGGATCACATACGCCGTATTGAAGCCACTCAGGCCAATAATGATCGGCGTTCCCAGCGTTTTGGTGCCCACCGTCGAGGCTATCGCCGCCGTGCCGATATTGATAATCACCGAAGTACGGATCCCCGCGACGATCACCGGGGCCGCCAGCGATAACTCAACGCGCCACAAAACTTGCCAGCGGCTCATCCCCACCCCTTGAGCCACTTCACGCGTCCCCGCCGGAACCGACTCTATCCCGGTCAAGGTGCCTTGCAGGATCGGTAATAAACCATACAGCACCAGCGCAATAATCGCTGGCTGTTCACTAAAGCCCATTACCGGTACCGCCACCGCCAATACCGCGACCGGTGGAAAAGTCTGCCCAACGGCAACCACGGTTTCCACCAATGAGCGAAACTCCCTCCCGGCAGCGCGCGTCACCGCAATGCCAGCGCTTACGCCAATCATTACCGCAATCAGGCTCGATACGGCTACCAGCGATAAGTGCGCAACAACCAGCGAGAAGAAGCTGTCCTGCTGATACACCGGCCGCTCCAACTGTGGGAACCAAGCGGCAAACAGGCCGTGCAGATGGTTCATGCCGAAGACCAACGCCACCAGCAGTGCAAAAGTCCACGGCAGCGGATCGCGCCACCAGCGCGTGATATTCATGATAGCGCCTTGTGTGTAATCAAATCGCTGAAATGCAACACGCCAAGCGCTTGCCCCTGTTCGTCAACCACCGGCAAACGTTCGCTGCCTCGGGCAACAAACACCGAAAGCGCCTCACGCAGGCTCATCATGGCCTGGATAGGTTCCCCTTCCGCCTCACCCGGCCGCAACCTTTCGGCTACCGTACCCAACGCCAACAGCTTGATCCCCCGATCGCTGCGGCCAAAGAAGTCACGCACAAAATCATTCACCGGGTTGGTCAGCAGCTCCAACGGAGTGCCCTGCTGCACAACTCGCCCCTGATCGAGCAGCACGATCCGATCGGCTAGCCCCAGCGCTTCATCGATATCGTGCGTCACCAGTACGATGGTGCGGCCAGAAAGTTGATGAATGCGGGCAATCTCCGCCTGCAACGATGCCCGGGTAACCGGATCGAGCGCACCAAAGGGTTCGTCCATCAGCAACACCTCTGGATCGGCGGCCAGCGCTCGTGCCACCCCAACCCGCTGCTGCTGTCCGCCGGAAAGCTGATGTGGATAGCGGCGGCGGAACAGCTCCGGCTCCAGTTGCAGCAGCTCCATCAGCTCAGTCACCCGATCGCGGATCCGTGCCCGTGGCCACTTCAGCAACTGCGGCACCGTGGCGATATTCTCTTCTACCGTCCAATGGGGGAACAGGCCAATCGACTGGATGGCATAGCCCATTCGGCGGCGCAAATCCTGCGGCTTGAACTTATGGATCTCCTCACCGGCAAACCTGATCTTGCCTTTATCATGCTCGATCAGGCGGTTGATCATCTTCAAAGTGGTGGATTTGCCAGAGCCGGAAGTGCCGATCAGCACGGTAAACTCCCCTTCCGCCATGCTCAACGAGAGATCGTCCACCGCCGGTTTCCCCTGAAAAATCTTGCTTACCCGGTCAAAGTTAATCATCTGGCAGTCACTTCCAACATTGAAATTATGAATTTAAACAGCGAATCGACGATCACCGCCATGGCGATCACCGGGATCACCCCGAGCAGCACCAGATCCAGCGCGCTGCTGAGTAATCCTTGAAACACGATCGCACCAAAACCCCCAGCCCCGATCAGCGCGGCCACCACCGCCATTCCCACGGTTTGCACCGCCAGGATCCGCACGCCGGTCAGGAACAGTGGCAATGCCAGTGGCAGCTGTACGCCAAAGAAAATCTGCCCGCGCGTCATTCCCATGCCGCTGGCGGACTCAATTACGCTGGCGGGCACGCTTTGCAAACCGGCAACCACGCTACGCACCAGCGGCAACAGGGCATAGAGCACCAATGCCACAATCGCCGGGGCCATGCCGATACCGCTGATGCCTAAGTTAGCCAACCAAGGGAGCGCCGCCGCCAGCCCGGCCAACGGGGCGATCAACAGGCCAAACAGCGCAATGGAGGGTACGGTCTGGATGATATTCAGCGTAGAGAAGATCGGGCCCTGCCAGCGGGTTGAACGAAAACACAGCACGCCCAACGGCACGCCAATCAGCAGAGCCGGTACCAAGGTAGCCAGCAAGATGGTCAAATGCTGGAGTAACGCAGCGTCAAACACCTCTTGCCGGTTGTGGTACTCCTTCATCAGGGAAAGCTGGTCCAACTGATGGGTAAACAACAGCAGCGCGGCAGGTAGCATCACCAAAGCGTTACCCAGAATGCGCCACAGGTGCGAGGGGGTGATCCGCGTCATGGCATCTGCGGCGATCAGGCCGCTCAATGCTGCCATTAGCGCACAGCCGCTGCTCCAGGAAGTCCGCGCCAACGGCGAGCCCTGCAATGCCAGTTGCTGCGCGGTATAGCCGCTCAACCAAAAGATCATCGCCAATAGAACAGCGGCAACGCAGGCGGTCAGCCGCGCCCGATTGCGCGTGGGGGTCAACAGGCTGAGCACGGCCAACGCCAGTAATGGCAGCAGCAGCCACAGCGCTGGGCCATGCAACAGTGAAATCAGAGAGATACTCTTGCCAGACAGCAGGCGATTAGGGGCATAACTGAGGAACGGCAGGCCAAAGGCCGCAAGCAGCAGCAAAACAAACAGTGTCAGTAATACGCGGTTTTTCAAGACAATAATCAAAATCACTCCCAGGGTCTAATCAGCCAGTTAAGCGCAGAATGCATAGCTACGCGTAAGCTGACGTCCCCTCACCCTAACCCTCTCCCAAAGGGAGAGGGGACTGAACGTGCCACAAATGGGCTCCAGCACCTAATCCCAACGCCGCATCTTTCCATCTCCTGCGGGGAGGGGATTAAACGTTTTAAAGATTGAATCCTGCCCTCAATCGATGCTCCGTATCAGCATCCTCTCTCTTTGGGAGAGCATTGGGATGAGGAGCAATATCAGATTCAGTCGTCAAATCAAGGTTACTTAATCAACCCTTTCTGTTTCAGGTAATTGACCGCTACCTGTTTGGCATCCTGGCCTTCTACGGCGATCTGCGCGTTCAACTGCTGCAAGGTTGGGCCGTCTAACGTAGCGAATACCGGTTTGAGCAGTTCGGCGATATTGGCGTGCTGCTGCAGCGTTGCCTCACGAATAATCGGAGCCGGGGCGTAAATCGGCTGCACGCCCTGTGGGTCTTCCAACGTTTGCAGGCCCAGCGCGGCTACCGGGCCATCGGTCCCATAGGCCATTGCCGCATTCACCCCAGAGGTTTGTTCCGCCGCCGCCTTGATGGTCACCGCCGTGTCACCGCCAGCCAGTGACAGCAACTGATCCTGATTAAGCTTGAAGCCATAAGCATTCTGGAAGGCCGGTAGCGCGTCCGGGCGTTCGATAAACTCTGCCGATGCCGCCAGTTTGAACTTACCACCGTCGTTGATCCACTTGGCCAGATCTGCCAGGGTTTTCAGATGGTTGGCCTGTGCCACGTCCTGGCGAACGGCGATCGTCCAGGTGTTGTTTGCCGGGGCGGCATCCAGCCAGACGATCTTGTTCTGGTCATAGTCGAGCTTTTTGACCTTCTCGAACCCGGCCTGAGCGTTTTTCCACGCCGGATCTTTTTCATCGGAGAAGAAGAAGGCACCGTTACCGGTGTACTCCGGGTAGATATCAATCTCGCCGGAGGTGATCGCACCACGCAGCACCTTGGTGGTGCCTAGCTGCAGTTTGTTGGTGGTTTTTATGCCGTTGGCTTCCAGCACTTGCACAATGATATTGCCAAGCAACGAGCCTTCGGTATCAATTTTAGAACCCACGCGTACCGTATCGGCCGCCTGTGCAACACCGCTGGCTCCTGCCAGAACGGTCAAAGCCAATGCCAAAAAACGTGCGCGTAATGGGGTAATAGCCATGCTTTATCCTCTTTGATGATGCTTTCCGGCTATTTCGCCAGATCGATTGGAAAATCCTGCGCGGTATGGGTCCAGCGTATCACATGCTGTTTCCCGACACTCTCCTGTTCAAACGGGTGTACTTCAACGGCAATCGGCGTCACGGCATGATCGACAAACCAGTTGCCATAGCCCTGTACCACAAACCCCTGGCTGCGTTGCCGGTAGGCCTGCTGCTCTGCCAGATAGACTTTTCGCAGCCCATACCAAGGCAAACCGGGTAAATCATGATGCACTAAATGATAGTTCAGATTAAGAAACAGCAGCCGCCACGGCCAAGAGGCCTCATTAATAATAGAACGTGCCTGCGGAGCGTCCACCGCGCGATGCTCGTAAAACGAACGGATCTTGGTCAACCCCAGCGCCGGGTAGCTCACCGCCAGCAGATAAAAGGCGGCAGAAATGCCCTGCGTTTGCAGCCAGGCAAGCAGAGCCACCAACAGTGCACCCTGTACCAGCCACATCGCCAAAGTCCGCAGATCCCCAGCCAGTATGGCTTTCAAGGCATTGGCCAGCGTGGCGGCAATATCCCATGCCGGGCCAAGCGTGACTCGCCCAATCAGGGTGTTACGCACCTTGGCCAACAGAGGCAGCAAAACAGGAAAACGCTGCCACTGCGCCCGGCTGAAATAGTAACTTTCCGGATCTTCGGCAGGTTGGGTCAGATGATCGTTGCGATGATGCTGAATATGGCTGTCACGGTACAGCCCATAGGGATACCACACCGCCAGGGGAAGCAGGCCGAACAGTTGGTTGAGCCGTGGCCAGCGGGTGGGATGGCCGTGGATCAGCTCATGCTGCAACGAGAGATACCAGGTAGTCGCCAACGTCAGCAACGGTGCCCCCAGCCAGGGGCCAAGCTGCTGCCAGTAATGCACCACACCGAACCAACTGCCATAAACCAGCAGCATAATGCCCCAGGTGGGCAGCTCCAGCCGCCAGACCCATTGCCGATTAAGCTGTTGGATCCAGGCACGTTGTTCGCCGTGCAGATAGTGGCTATGGGGTTTGTCTGAGGGCATTTCCCGGCTCGCTGAGGCTATTTTCTCAAGTATCAGCGAAGCGGATCGGCGCTCAAAATAACAAAAGTGGTAAAGCAAAGTTAAAAATCAGCATCATGACCTTAGGTGCATGGAAGACAATCCTGGCAGGCAAGAATAAGCCTGCCTTGCCAACCTTCAGAGTCATTCCCCCGTAACCGCATAAGCTTGCAACCGCTCACGCCACCAGAAGCTGGCCAAGCCGGTGGCACTTTCTCGCCAGCCAAAATAGGCGGTGTCGCTATCACGCTCTGCTTCCACGCTTTTCGCTATCAACTGGCCGGTTTTCAGATAAGGTTCTGCCAGATAATGAGGCAGATAGCCGCAGCCCAACCCGGCCAGCTGCGCCTGCAATTTGGCCTCAAAACTGAATACCGTCAGTTGATCCTGCTCATCCAGCACGTGCAGACTTTGCGGTGAATTCACCCGCGACGAGTCATGAACCACCACAGCGCGATGCTGGCGGATGGTGCCTTTTTGCAACGGTTCCGGCAGGGCTGCCAACGGATGGTGCGGGGCGACGGCAAACACATACTCCAACTGCCCTAGCGGGCTAAAAGCATAGCCCGCGCGCGAAGGCGGCTCACAAATCGCACCGATAATAATATCGGCACAGCCGTGTATCAGCGCCTCCCAAGAGCCAGCCAGCACTTCGTGGCTGAAACGCAGCCGGGTGTGGTGGTGATTACGGTAAAACTCATCAATCAGCGGTAACAGCCGGGCAAAAGGGAACGATGCATCCACCGCCAGGGTGAGATCGCTCTCCCAGCCACTTTCCACATAGCGCGCCTGCTGCTCCAGATCTTGCGCAGCACGCAGCAATATCCGCCCCTTATCCAGCATCAGCTTGCCGGTAGCGGTGAATTTTGCCCGGTGGCCGGAGCGATCGAGCAACGTGATCGCCAGATCGCTCTCCAGTTTCTGCACCATGTAGCTCAGGGCAGAAGGCGTTTTAAACAGCGCGGCTGCCGCTGCAGCAAATGATCCATGACGATCCAGTGCGTCCAGGATCAATAGCGCTTCCAGATTTAGTCTCACCCCTTTCTCCCATAGATAAAAAAACTTAACAAGAAGGTAAAAATTCTACGCTATCTTTGAAAACGGCACCTACCTACCATTCATTCCATTGATACAGCGCATCCGTCTTATTCACGGTAATACAATTGGAAGGTACATTATGTCGAAGTTTCAACTGCTTGATCCGAAAAATTCCACACTCATCTTTATCGATCATCAACCGCAAATGGCTTTTGGTGTGGCCAATATCGATCGCCAACAGCTGAAGAACAACGTGGTAGCGCTGGCCAAAGCCGGCAGCATCTTTAATGTTCCCACTATTTTTACTTCTGTCGAAAGCGAAAGTTTCAGCGGCTATATCTGGCCGGAACTGCTGGCGGTGCATCCAGAACTCACCCCGATTGAACGTACTTCGATGAATTCCTGGGAAGATGCGGCATTCGTTAAAGCCGTGGAGGCCACCGGCCGTAAAAAACTGGTGATCTCCGCCCTGTGGACCGAGGTCTGCCTGACCTTCCCGGCATTGATGGCACTGGAAGCCGGATATGAGGTTTATGTGGTCACAGACACCTCTGGCGGCACCTCGGTGGATGCCCATGAGCGCGCTATCGATCGCATGGTGCAGGCTGGGGCTGTTCCGGTGACCTGGCAACAGGTGCTGCTCGAGTACCAACGCGATTGGGCACGCAAAGAAACCTACGATGCGGTGATGGATCTGGTACGTGAACACAGCGGTGCCTACGGGATGGGCGTTGACTATGCTTACACTCTGGTGCATCACGCCCCGGCTCGCAGCGGCAAGTAAAACCGCGCAGGGCTCACCTTGACTGACCGCATTAGCCTCCCGGCCGCACGCCGGGGTTTTTCAGGAGCTGGATCCATGTCCCATCAGCAACACGTTACGCTGGTGATCACTCACCATCTGGCTCCCGGCCAGGAACCAGCCTATGAAGCCTGGTTAAAACGCATCATGCCCGATGCCGCCCAGTTTGACGGCCATCTAGGCGTTAACGTCATTCGCCCCTCCGGCAACCAGCAAGCTTATACGGTGCTGGTACGCTTCGATAATCTGGACAATTTATACCGCTGGATCCACTCGCCGCAGCGTCTGAAATATATCGAAGAAGTCACCCCACTGCTGCTGGGTAGCGATCATATTGAGATCCGCCCCGGAGCCGAATTCTGGTTCACACCTGCCAGCGCCAACGTGCGGCCACCGGCCAAGTGGAAACAGTTTTTAATCACCCTGCTGGTGATTTTCCCTTCGACCAATCTGGTGCCCTGGTTTTGGGGCAAGCTGCTGCCGGAACTGAGCGGCACACTGGCTGGACATTTACTCAATGATGCCAGCGTTGTCGCCCTTGTGGTATTCCTGTGGATGCCGTTGGTTACCCGTCTGTTTCATCAATGGCTCACCCGCCATTAAAGGAAAACGCTATGAGTCACACCGCTTCATTGATCATCAGCAACGGTAAATTCCATACTGTCGATCGCGAAAATCCTACCGCTCAGGCCGTGGCGATCAAGGACGGTAAGTTTCTGGCCGTCGGTAGTGAGAACGACGTCATGCAACACGCCGGGCCGGAAACCCAGATCATCGACCTACACGGCCATACGGCGGTGCCCGGCCTGAATGATTCACACCTGCACCTGATCCGGGGTGGTTTGAATTACAACCTGGAACTACGCTGGGAAGGTGTACCTTCACTGGCCGACGCCTTACGTATGCTTAAGGAGCAGGCACTGCGCACACCCAGCCCACAGTGGGTCAGAGTGGTCGGCGGTTGGACCGAGTTCCAATTCGCCGAGCGCCGTATGCCTACGTTGGATGAAATCAACGCCGCCGCCCCAGACACGCCGGTATTTATTTTGCATCTGTACGATCGCGCCCTGCTTAACCGCGCTGCGCTGAAAGTGGTGGGCTACACCAAGGACACGCCAAACCCGCCAGGGGGCGAAATTCAGCGCGACGGCAATGGCAACCCAACCGGGATGTTGATCGCCAAGCCCAATGCCATGATCCTCTACGCAACCTTAGCCAAGGGGCCGAAGCTGCCGCTGGAACAACAGGTAAACTCCACCCGCCAGTTTATGCGCGAACTCAATCGCCTGGGCCTGACCAGCGCGATTGACGCAGGCGGCGGTTTCCAGAACTATCCCGAGGACTATCAGGTCATCGCGGAACTGCACGATAAACAACAGCTGACCCTGCGTATCGCCTACAACCTGTTTACCCAACGGCCAAAGCAGGAGTTGGAAGACTTCCAGCTGTGGACGGATATACTCAAACCCGGCCAGGGAACGGACTTTTACCGCCATAACGGCGCGGGTGAAATGTTGGTGTTCTCGGCGGCCGACTTCGAAGACTTCCTGCAACCTCGCCCAGATTTGCCTGAAGGTACCGAGGATGAGCTGGAACGCGTGGTGCGCCATCTGGTGGAACACCGCTGGCCATTCCGTCTGCATGCCACTTACGATGAATCTATCAGCCGGATGCTGAACGTGTTTGAGAAGGTTAACCGCGAGATCCCCTTTGCCGGTCTGCACTGGATTTTTGACCATGCAGAAACCATCTCGGAGCGGAATATCGAGCGGGTGAAGGCTCTCGGGGGCGGCATTGCCGTACAGCACCGCATGGCATTTCAAGGGGAATACTTTGCCGAGCGCTATGGCATCGAAGCCACCAAACAGACTCCACCGGTAGCCAAAATGCTGGCGGCAGAGTTGCCGGTTGGATTAGGCACTGACGCTACCCGCGTCGCCAGTTACAACCCTTGGACAGCGCTGTACTGGCTGGTTTCTGGCCGCACGGTCGGCGGTATGGCAATGTATGACGATCAGGCTCGTCTGGATCGTGAAACAGCATTAATGCTTTGGACACAAGGCAGTGCCTGGTTCTCTACCGAACAAGGGAAAAAGGGACAGATCAAGGTGGGACAACTGGCGGATATGGCCGTACTGTCACAGGATTACTTCAGCGTACCGGAGGAGCAGATCAAGGGAATTGAGTCGGTCATGACCGTGGTGGATGGCAAAGTCGTCTATGCTGCGGGCAGTTTCTCGCCGTTCTCTCCGCCGCCGTTACCGATACTGCCTGAATGGTCACCGGTGGTCAACGTAGCGGGGCATTATCGCTCAGCACCGCCCGCAACCACCAGCAAGGTAGGTGCATTAAGCCAGGCACACCAGTGTTGCGGCCCTTGTGGCGTTCATGCTCACCAGCATGACATTGCCCGCCGTTCCAGCATTCCCATCTCCAACGAGAATGCTTTCTGGGGCGCATTTGGCTGTTCTTGCTTCGCATTTTAACCGTTCAAAGGCCTTGCATGCTGCCAAGTAGGGGCAGCATGCAGATAAACGGGCGCAGCATGCGGCCCCCCTACAGATAACGCATCAGTTGCAGTTTCGTTAGCCGCCTATGCAAGTCACAGAGTCAATCGCGGTTGATATCCAGCCAGCGGCGCTGTTCGGCAGAGGCGGCTATCGCATCCAGCACGCAGGATACCTTCCAGCCTTCCTCGAAATCAGGCCACATCCGATCACCCGCGGCAATGCCATTGACCAGATCGCGGATCTCCACCGTTTTCTGATCGTTAAAGCCGATACCATGCCCGGCGCTGATGCAGAATGCGGCATAATCTGGATGCTTTGGCCCTACCATGATGGTTTTGAAGCCCTGCCGCTCCGCCGGTTCATCATGGCGATACAGTTTCAGTTCGGCCATGCGTTCCTGAGTGAAACTCAGGGTGCCCTTGGTGCCGGTCACCACATAAGTCAGACCCATTTTGCGCCCGCAGGCAATGCGTGAGGTTTCGATGGTGCCCATCGCGCCATTGGCAAAGCGCACCAGCGCGCTGGCCTGATCTTCGTTTTCAACTTGGCACATCTTGGCCGGGTTGTTCGGATCGGGCCGCTGTTTGATCAGGGTTTGCATATCGCCCGATACCACGACAATATCCCCCACCAGATAATGCGCCATGTTCACGATATGCGCCGCCAGATCGCCCAACGCCCCCAACCCAGCGGTGGCTTTGCGGCAGTGCCAGTCGATCGGCGTACGCGGGTCAGCCAGATAATCTTCATTATGCGTACCGTAAAAATGCACCACCTCGCCAATTTCACCGTTAGCGATGATTTCCCGTGCCAACTGGCTGGTCGGGTTTTTCATATAGTTGAACCCAACCAGGGTTTTGACCCCTTTGGCCCGCGCGGCCTGCACCATCTCGGCGGCGTCTTGCGCATTCAGCGCCAGCGGCTTCTCGGAATAAACATGCTTGCCCTGTGCAATTGCCGCCAGGGCCATCTCTTTATGCAGGAAGTTCGGGGCACAGATATCCACCACGTCGATGGCGGGATCGGCCACCAGTTCGCGCCAGTCACCGGTTGAACGAACGAAGCCAAACTCCGCCGCACGCTGAGCTGCCAGCTCGGGTGTAACCTCCGCCAACATCTCCAACACCAACTCCCCTTTCAGCGGGAACACCGTGCCAGCCTGTGCATAGGCGATAGCATGGCAGCGGCCAATATAGCCGGTACCGATCAATCCAACGCGCACCTGTTTCATCGTTTTCTCCCTTGCCTATTTTTGGAAAATAAAAATCATTATGTATTTATATGAAATTTAAATTTCATTAACAAACCAATAATCAACTTTGCCACGGATCCGTGACTACCCTCATAAAACGCGGTGGATAAAGAACACAGGGTTAGCAAAATAGTGGGGAAGTACGGCTGGTATTAAGCTAAACCGCGCTGCTATTATAAAGCCGCGCGTGTGAGCCTTGATGCCGCACTTTCGCCCCCTCAACAGAAGACACCTCATGCCGCCGAAAATCTTGCTCAGTGCCTGCCTGGCCGGTTTCAACGTACGTTATAACGCCTCCAGCAAAACCGTTATCGATACCACCTTACAGCAGTGGCAAAAGGAGGGACGATTGGTGGTGTGCTGCCCCGAATTGGCCGCAGGTTTCTCTACGCCGCGCCCGCCAGCAGAGATTGCGGCCGCTGCTAATGGCGCTGAGGTGATAGCCAACCAGGCCAGAGTGATCGACGCGCAAGGGAACGACGTTACCGCCCAGTATCTGTTGGGTGCCCATCTGGCGCTGGATACCGCTCGCCTGCATGGCTGCCGTTTTGCCCTATTGAGCGATCGCAGCCCTTCCTGCGGGAGCCAGACCATTTACAACGGTGCATTTAACGGTCAAACCCAGCCCGGCAGCGGCGTCACCGCTGAGCTGCTACGCCAACATGGCATCGAAGTATTTTCCGAGCATCAGGTCGACGCGTTGATCGAGCGTGTCCGGTTAGTCGAGCTAGGCCAGACGATCCGCTAACCGCTGACGCAGATGGGCAATGCCCTGCGGGTGCCGTACAAATTCATCCGCAGGCATCATTTGCCAGCACTGCCCTTCATTACCGAAGCGGATCGCCGCAATCTGTGCGAGAGTGATTTCACCCACCATAAACCAGGTGGGCGGCGAGCCAGGCTTGATCCCGGCATAACGCTGCTGCCAGACAATTTGCCGGGCGGGCAATAGAATACCGAACTCCTCCTCGGTTTCCCGTTGCACACATTGCATCGGGGTTTCGTCCCCTTCACGTCCGCCGCCGGGCAAGTCCCAGCAGCCGGGCCAGGGGATTGCCGGGTTGTCATCGCGCAGGTAAACCAGCACCTGGCCGCCGTACAGCAAGGCGATTTTCGCCCCGCCAAAGTCTTGGTCAATCATCTGCCCTGCCCCCTTTCGAACCGCAGCATACCAATATGCAAGATCGTTGAGGTATAGTGAAAACCTTCTTTGTCCTGACAGGCGAACAATAATCATGAACTCTGCTTTTTTAGTGACCGCGCAATGGCTTGAGCAACATATCAACGATGAAAATCTGACGCTGGTTGACGTGCGTATGGCACCTGTCGGTCAGGTGCCGAAGCAAGACATGTTGGCCGAATTTGAGCGGGGCCATATACCCGGTGCGGTGTATTTCGATATTGACGACGTCGCGGATAAAAATACGACGCTGCCGCATATGCTGCCCACGGCAGAAGCCTTTGCCGCCGCCGTAGGTAAACTGGGCATCAATGACCAACAAACCATTGTTTTCTATGATGGAGGCAATCAGTTCTCTGCCCCACGCGGTTGGTGGACGTTCCGTAATTTCGGCGCGCAGAACGTATTCGTGCTTGATGAAGGTTTGCAGGGTTGGACATCACGCGGTAACGCCTTGGAAACCGGCCCCGCACAGCCTACCCCCGCCACCTTCCGCGCGCACTTTAATGCCGAAGCGGTGGTGGATATGCAGCAGGTGGAACAAGCGATGAACGACCAGCGGCAAATCCTCGACGCCCGTGCCGCACCACGTTTCTATGCCCAAGCCCCGGAACCGCGCCCTGGCTTGCACCGTGGCCATATTCCGGGCAGCATCAATATTCCGTATGGCGATCTGCTGGAGAACGGGCGTTTCAAATCACTCGAAGCGCTGAAAAAAACCTTCGATGAAAAAGGGGTCGATATCAACGCGCCCACCATCGTCAGCTGTGGTTCTGGCGTCACCGCCGCGGTGCTGGCCTTTGGCCTGCAATCACTGGGTGCCAAGCAGGTGAAACTCTATGACGGTGCCTGGAGCGAATGGGGTGCATTGAGCGGCAAGCAGCCGATCGCCCAAGATGAGTCAACTGACCACTAACAAAGAGGCTATCGTGTTCACGATCCGTCAAGCGTTGCCCGCTGATTTAGCGACCGTGCGGGAAATCGGGATTGCCAGCTACCTCGCTCACTTTGCTGAACTTTGGCAAAACCAGCAGGAGTTGCAGGCGTTTCTGAGCAAGGATTTTGCCGAACAGGCGTTGGAGCCCTCATTGCAAGACCGCGATACCTGCTGGCTGCTTGCCTATGAGGGGGAGACGCCGGTAGGCTTTGCCAAGCTTAATTTCGACAGCCTGCAGGCAGCAACCGCAACCCTCGGGGCCGAGCTGCAGAAGATTTATTTCCTGCCGCAGTTTGCCGGACGCGGCTATGGGGAACGGCTATATGCCGAAATACAGCGACGAGCCATTGAGAGAGGGCAACCCATCCTGTGGCTGGACGTGCTGAAAAGCAACGTGGCTGGCCAACGCTTTTATCAGCGCCAAGGCATGGCGATCGTGGGCGAGGAAAGCTATACCAGCGTCAGCCAATCCGTGGCCATGTGGGTGATGGCGAAAAACCTATAGCCACTTGGCGTTATGGGTAAAGGAGATGGTCAGCCAGCGGTGCGGGCTATCTTCACCAATAGCGTCGGCTATCTGGTCACGGATTTTATCCAGCTTGTGCACGCCGCTGTGTTCCATCTCTGGCGGGATCACGATGTGGATCTCAATAAACAGCCCGCGGCCAACGCGGGTGGCGTAATTGGAATAATCCAGGAAGCCATACTCCAGCGTCAGCTGCGCCATAATGGCTTCCACCTTGGCATCCAGGCTGTCCGGCGTCATCTGCAGCACCTCCTGAATGGCAGATTTTACCGTTTTGATCGGCACCGGGATCAAGACCAGCGTCAACAGTGCCAGCGCAAAGGGGTCGGCATAGACGATGAGGTATTCATAACGGGTTCCTTCCATTAGCCAGGAAAGAATAAAAGCCACCAATAGCGCCGAACTGATGCAGGCCGACATCAGCCAGCTTTTGTTATCCAGCGCGATCAGTTCCGATTTAACCTGCTTATTCAGCCGGGTTTGCTTTACATAGAGGGTGAAGCAGAAAACGCTGACGGTAACGGCATAGACAATCGCCCAGCCCAGCTCGAGTTCGCGCCCTCCGTCGGCAATCCCTTTGACGGCATTCACAAAGGCATACAGACACAACAACGTCAGTAAACTGCCGTTAAATGCCAGCACCAGCGGTTCGACATGCCAGAACCCATACTGAAAACGGCGGCTATGGGGTTGCCCCAGCAGGCGGGATACCAGCAGGGATAATGAACACATGCCCGCATCCAACGCCGAGAACATACCGTCAAACACGATCGACATGGAACCGCAGACAATCCCGAACACGATCCCGGCACTGGCGATAAACAGCGTGCAGAAGATCGACCTGCGCAGTATTTTTTGTTCTATTGCCGTGCTGGTTAACACTGGTGGCAACGTCGTGGGTGCTGTCGTCATAATTCCCTTATTTCCGTCGGAAAGTTCGGACATGTACTGCCGCAAAGTGACATCGTACTGAGTATGATCGACAAATGCAGGGTACACAAAAAAAGCGCCCTCAATGAGGACGCCTGATGCCTTGCTACGCGGGATTATGCGCCGCGGATGCGCTGGGTCAGCCCTTTCAGGAAGTAGCGCAGCATCTGATCGCCACATGGGCGGTAGTTTTTGGTGCCTTCTTTGCGGAACAGCGCGCTCAGCTCAGGCTTGGAGATACGGAATTCCACCGCGGTGAAAATCTGGTGCAGATCGACATCTTTCAGTTCAAACGCCACACGCAGCTTTTTCAGCACCAGGTTGTTGGTGATCGGCAGCTCTACCGCCGGTGCCGGGAATTTATCGTCTTTGCCACGCTTGAAGAACACCAGGCCATTGAGGAAATGGGCCATCACTTCGTCGGGGCAGTTGGCAAAACCCGGCTCGCCTTCCTTGATCATGTAGGTCCCCATGGCTGCGACATCGACGTCAAAACCGTCCAGCTTGACGATTTCTACCATCTTCGCGTCATTAATAGCCAGCATGTAGCGCACGCTGCGCAGCACATCATTGTTAATCATGGAATAGCCTTTCGCTTGTCAATCAGGAGAGGCGTGCAGCGCTGCACACCTTGCATGGCGGCAGTATAGGGATCCGGCGGGGGTTTCTCAATGGAATTTCCACGGGCAAACCAGGGTTTACCCGCAGAGGTTAATGATTTTTCGGGTAAAGCGGAATTTCTTCACCAACGATATATTTGTTACGCAGGATGGCGGAGATCTTGTCCATCAACATCACGATCACCACCAGGATCAGGGTGATAAACATCACGACGTCCCAGTTCCACAGCCGCATGTTCTCGGCATAGACCAGGCCGATCCCCCCAGCGCCGACAAAACCGAGCACCGCCGCCGAACGGGTATTGGACTCAATCTGGTACAGGCTCAGCGCCAGGAAGGTCGGAAAGGATTGGGTGAAAATGCCATAACGATGTTTTTGCAGCCCATTAGCACCCACCGCAGTCAGCCCACGGCTGGGGGATTTATCCACCGCTTCGTGGCCTTCGGCATACAGTTTGCCAAGCAGACCGATATCCTGCATCACGATGGCCAACACCCCGGCCAGCGGCCCCATGCCCACGGCACGCACAAAAATCAGACCCCAGATAGCCATATCAATCCCCCGCAGAATATCCAGCAGGCGGCGAACCAGCGTCGCAATTGGCCGTAGCACAGGCGAGGACATTACGTTGCGCGCGGCAAGAAACGACAGCGGTAAAGCGAGCAGCGTTGCCGTAATGGTGCCGGCAAACACGATCGCCAGAGTGATAAAGATCTGTTGGAAATAGTAGCCAAACGGCCAGTTGGCAAAGTCATGCCAGACAAACATGCGCATAAAGTAGCGGCTAATCTGTTGGCAACCGTTGGCAAACTGCGGCCAGGAAATGCCAAACACCAGGAAGAAGAAGATGTAATACAACACAATCGCCACGGTAATCATGCCTAGGGTACGCAGATAGCGCCCTTGGCGTGAGAAGATTTCCGGGTTCTGCTGCTTGAGTTGCTGCAGATTGGTGGCAGAGATCGGCTGAACGGACATTAGGCTTTCCCCTCGACAACGCGTTTACGTAATTCACCGGAGGCGTAATCCAGCAGCGAAACCACCACGATAATCAGCAGCAGCGTCATGCTGACCTGATCGTAACGGTCGAGTTTGATATTGGTCATCAGTTCCTGACCAATTCCGCCCGCTCCTACCAGGCCGAGGATGGTCGACTGGCGGAAGTTGATCTCCAGTCGCATAAAGCTGTAGGACAGGAAGATCGGTTTGACCTGCGGCCACAGGCCAAAACGCATGCGCTGTAACGGCGTGGCCCCACAGGCGGCCAGCCCGCGCACCGGCTTGTTGGAGGCGGTTTCGATCGATTCATAGAACAGCTTGGTCAGACTGCCGATGGTGTGTAGCGCCAACGCCATAAAACCGGGAATGGCACCGATGCCAAACGCCATCACAAACATCACCGCCCAGGCCAGCTCCGGCATGGTGCGCAAGAACGCCACCAGCGTGCGGATGGCAAAGCGCAGCGTCGCCGGGCTGTGGGTGTTATTGGCCGCCAAAAAGGCCAGCCCGCCTGCCACCAGCACGGAAAGAATGGTCGCCGCCAGCGCCAGCTGTAAGGTTTCCCAGATCAGCGGTAATTGGATATGTAACCGGTAGCCCCAATAGGCGAAGGAGCCTTCGGTATGGCCGTCGGCGAACAGCAGTGGCCAGTGCAGCACCGGGATGGTTTCTGCCAGATAGTCAAAGAAATGGGGGATCGACACCCAGACGGTATGCAGGTTGAACTCGGCGATATTGCCTGCGCCAAGATAAAGCGCTACCAGCCCGAGCGACCAGAGCAGGGTTTCACGCTTCTGCTTACTGCGGATCCGTTGGTAGTAGTGTGCAAAGTCGGTATTCAAAATAGCTTTCCATCTTCTTCTAGTGGAGAGTATTGTCCCCTCACCCCAACCCTCTCCCACAGGGAGAGGGGGCTAGCTCGGTGCTGTAATCAGGAACAGAGCTCGATCTTTGGCCCTTTCCCACGCAACTCGATTAGAAGTTGAAGGAGCAGGTTCAGATATGCCATTCCCCTCACCCCTACCCTCTCCCACAGGGAGAGGGAGCGGCCCGGAGCGCTTGGTTAGCCCCCACTACTCCGGAAAGTAGGGAGTAAAAACCAGAAAGGCAAGGTATTGCGCAGAGCAATCAACAAGCTCGATCGGTCCCCTCTCCCTGTGGGAGAGGGTTAGGGTGAGGGGCCGGGAACGAAGCCGCCTTAGCGATCGCCCTTGGTCAGCTCACGCTTCATATCGATAATGGTCTGGTATTCTGCCAGCGTGACCTCGCCAATGTGCTGCTTGCCGCCCATCGCCTTGATAAAGCACTGATGGTTGTCGGTATCCAGCTTCTTGATGGCGGTGACCACCTTGGCTTTGAAATCCGCAGGCAGTGAGTTGCTCACCAGGATCGGGCCATTCGGGATCAGCGGCGACTGCCAGATAATGCGGATCTGCTTCATCAAATCCGGATGATCCATACGGATCATCCGGTTGAAGGCTCCGCTGGTATAGCCGGTATTGTAATCGCCAATCATCGAGGCCCAGGTGACCGCGCCTTCAAACTGGCCGTTCAACACGCCGAGTACGTCCTGCTCATGGCCACCAGAGAAGGTGACGCTGGAGAAGAAGTTGTTGTATTTGTTATCCGGCGTGCCACCAAATTGCTTCTTGAACACCTGGTTTGGCACCAGGAAACCGGAGGTCGAATCCGGATCCGCAAAGCCGAAGGATTTGCCTTTCAGATCTTCCAGCTTTTTGTAAGGGCTGTCGGCTTTCACCACCACCACCGAGTGATAACCGCGTGACTGATCGGTATCATCCACCGCGATCCCCACCAGATCGACCGCCTTGGGATCCTTGATATACACCGAAGCAAACGACGAAGGCGACATGCTTAACACCAGATCGATCTTGCCCCCGAGCAGGCCCTGGATCACGCCAGAGTAGTCGGAAGAGTTACGCAGCTTGGTGTCTACGTTCAGCTCTTTATCGAGAAAATCTTTCACACACTGGTTATCACCAATCTGTTGGGTGGCGTTCTGTCCACCCAGGATCCCCAGGTTCAACTCTTTCGGCGCATCCGCTGCACCTGCAGTAAATACCATCATTACGCCGGCCATCATGGTGGTCAGTGTGAATACTTTTTTCATTGCGCATGCCCTGTGTGTAAAGGTGACGTTCAAGTGATTAATGGATCTGATTGGCTTCTTCGCCATACAGCTGCTGCAAAACACGTTCATTAAGCTGCGACGGGTGGCCGTCGAAAATGATTTTGCCCTGGGCGATGCCAATCACCCGGGTGCAGTATTCCCTCACCAGTTCGACCGAGTGCAGGTTCACCATCACCGCGATATCGTTCTCGCTGACTTTCTGTAGCGCATCCATAATGCGGCGGGTGTTTTTCGGATCGAGCGAGGCAACCGGCTCATCGGCCAGCAGAATTTTAGGGTTTTGCATCAGCGCACGGCAGATGGCGACGCGCTGCATTTGGCCGCCGGACAGATTCTCGGCACGTTGCAGCGCATGCGGCAGCATATTCAGCCATTGCAACAACTCGATGGCCCGCGCGCGGTCAGCATCGGCGAACACTTTGAAGAAGGATTTCAGCGTCGAGGTGTGGCTGAGGCGGCCAAGCAGCACGTTGGTGATCACATCCAATCGGGGAACCAGGCAAAAATCCTGGAAGATCATGCCGCAGCGGGCACGCCACTGGCGCATCTGACGGGCTGAGAGTTGCGCGATATCCTGTGCAACCCCATCGTCCTCAAAATGCAGCATCTCGCCACAGCTGGAAGGAATGGTGCCGTTCAGCGTATGCAGCAGGGTTGATTTGCCGGCCCCGGAGCGGCCTATTACCGCCACAAACTCCCCGGCGTGCAGATCAAAATTGATGTCGTCGAGGACGCGTTGCTGAGATTGATAAGCCTTACCCAGCCCTTTTACCGCTAATACCTTGCGTAGAGGGATCGGTTGCTGCCCTGGGTAGTCGGTCGGTGCCAGTTTTAACAGTGCCTGCGCCATATGATTTCTCTGATTTCAGTGGCTAATCTTATGGGCACCTATTAACGAATAACTGTATGACACGCAGATGATGGTTTTATGGCCGGGAAATGACGTTCAACGCCATTTCCCGTGATTGGCAGGATTAAAATAAGCGAGTAGAGGTTTTATCGGCGTTCTATTTCGCTCAATGCCGCACGCATCCCGTGGTCAAGAATGGCTTGCAGATCGGTGGTCACGGCAACAGTCAGCCCAGGAACGGCATTGAGATTTTGCCCCCAGTGCGCTTCATCGGCCAGCACGCTTTCTACCAACGCCGCGAGCGTCAGGTCGTGATGTTCTACCGCAGCCCATAGCGTTGCGAACCTCGTCAGCCAATGGGCGTCATCCTGTAATGCATAGCTACCCGCCTGTCGTTCGCCACGATAGAAGGCCAACAACGCGGCCAAGGCAAAGGTCAGCCGTTTCGGCAGCGCGGCATTTTTCTGTTGGCCAGCCAGCAACTGCGGCAAAATACGCGTGCGGAATTTGGTCATGCCGTTCAGCGCAATCGACAGCAACTGATGCTGAATAAACGGGTTACGGAAACGGTTCTGTACCGCTTCGGCAAATGGCCGTAACTCTTCCTGCGGCAGATCGAGCACCGGCATAATCTCTTCGGCAATGGTGTTCGCCACATAGCCGCCGATCTGCTCATCGCTCATGGCCTCGCCCACGGTATTCAAACCGGCCAGGAATGCCACCGGCACCAGTGCCGTATGTGCCCCGTTGAGGATCGCTACCTTGCGTTCTTTATAAGGTTTGATGTCATCAACGATGTGGACATTCAGATCCAACTTATCCAGATGCAGCTCTTGCGCCAGCCACTGCGGGCCCTGGATCACAAACAGGTAGAAATGTTCCGCCGTATCGAGGAAGCTATCTTGATAACCCAACTGCTGTTGCCACTGATCTACTTCATCGCGTGGGTAGCCCGTGACGATACGATCGACCAGCGTTGAACAGAAGGTGTTGCAGTCGTTCAGCCAATCGGTAAACGCCTGCGGTAACTGCCACTGTTGTGCATAGCGCAACACGTACTCTTTCAGCGCTTCGCCGTTGTAATCAATCAGCTCACACGGCAGCAGTACCCAGCCTTTGTCTGCAGCACCGTCAAAATGGCTGAAACGCTCAAACAGCAACCGCGTCAGCTTGGCCGGGAAGCTGGCCGCCGGAGCGTCGGTGAACTTATCGTCTGGTAAATAACTGATCCCCGCCTCGGTGGTGTTGGAGAACACGAAGCGGATCGCCGGATCCCGTGCCAATGCCAGATAGCTGTCGTACTGGTGGTAAACGTTGATTTCCCGGTTGACCGAACGGATCAGGCGCGGCTCGCAAACCGCTTCCCCCTGCTCATTCAGCCCACGGATAATGGTGGTATACAAGCCATCCTGAGTATTAAGCGAAGGCGGCTGCTGGCTGTCAATTGGCCGCACCACCACCACGCCGGCATTCAGCCCGGTATGCTGGTTTAGCAGGTCGATTTGCCAATCGACAAAGGCGCGCAAGAAATTACCTTCACCGAATTGGATAATGCGATCGGGATATTGCGCGCCAGGAAATTCGCTACGATTAAGTTGTTTCATTATTGCTCCTTGCATCCGGTGATCCCCCAGGTCGTAAATTACTCTCGGCAAGACCTGGGGAATAATCAAGTTAGTTAAAATGAATCACGCCTTTAATCAGCTGTTTATTATTAATTACTTCCGCTTCATAAATATCTGCCAGCGTGGAAAACTCGAATTGATGGGAAAGCATCATACCGGCAGTTATTTTTCCGGCGGCCATTAAGCGCCCAACCTTGATAAAGTCTTCTTTGGTCGCATTGCGGCTCCCCATCATGGTGGTTTCCTTTTTATGGAACTCCGGATCGGAGAACTGCAGATCGCCCTTGAACAGGCCGACAAACGTAATGCTGCCACCGTGGCGGATCAGGTTGACGCAATGGTTCATCGCATGCTGATTGCCGGTGGCATCAATGATTTTTGCCGCCAACATGCCGGAAAACTGGGCTCTTAAGGCCGCGTCAAAACCGGCGTCCGATGGATCTAACGTGGTCAGCCCAAGCATTTTTTCCACATGACTTCGGCGCTCTGCGCTGGTATCGGCCACGATCACGGTTGCCCCGTCCGCCTTGGCGATAGCCGCAACCCCCAGGCCAATCGGCCCTGCCCCTACCACCAATAGATGATCGCCCTGCTCAATGGCCGCTCGGCGTACGGCGTGAGCACTGATAGAGAATGGTTCAATCAGCGCCGCCGCTTGGGGCTCCACATCATCCACGGCCAGCAGGTTGCTCACCGGCACGCTTAAAAACTCGCTAAAACCGCCGTCTTGATGCACACCAATCACCGAGATATTTTCGCAGCAATTGGGCCTGCCGCTGGTGCATGCTCCGCAGTGATGACAGGAAACATAAGGGATCACCGCCACACGCTGCCCGACGCGCAATTCACTAACCTGGCTACCGACGCTGACAATCTCGCCGCATATTTCATGCCCCAGCACCCGCGGGTAGCTGAAGAAGGGTTGCTGACCAGACCAGGCGTGGATATCGGTACCGCAAATGCCTACCGTCAGTATTTTTAGTACCGCTTCGTCCTGCGCAGGCTGCGGTACCGGCCTTTGTTGGTAAACCAGCCGGGTCGGCTCCAGACAAACTAGCGTATTCATTGTGGTCATGATCCCTCCTCCTGTGATGTGGCGCTGTTATCCCGCAAAAAGAACAGGCGTATTGAGCTGATGTGGAGAATTTGTGAGTCAGCACAAATTAAACCGGTTTAAATGGGTTTTAAATGCTTAAAAAACAGCTAAACCCACAGAGGGATCTCATGAGCAGAACGCAAAACCTCCGCCAGAACGTGGTTAATCAGATGATCGACGGCATCATCAAGGGCCATATCCGCTCACCGCTGCCTTCCCAGGCGGGGCTGGCAGAAATGTATAACATCAGCCGCACCACGGTGCGCCATACGCTCACGCACCTGCATCAACGCGGGGTACTGGAGAAGGTCAATGATGATTATGTGATCCTGCGCATGCCGCTGGCAGAAGACGGTTTTGAATGCATGAGCCACTCACTGGACGAGCAAGGCAAGCTATTTGAGAAAGCGTTCTATCAGATGATTAACCAAAAGCAGCTGCGCGCGGGGGATTCGTTCACCGAATTGCAGCTTTCACGCGCGGTTAACGTCAGCCCGGTAGTGGTGCGGGAATTCCTGCTGCGCTTCAGCCGCTTTGACCTTATCGACAACGTACGACGCGGCCAATGGAGCATGAAAAAGTTTGATCAGAACTATGCCGAGCAGCTGTTTGAACTCCGTCAAATGCTGGAAACCCACGCGCTATCCCGCTTTATCAACCTGCCTGCACAGGATAGCCGCTGGTTGCAGGCCAAAGAGTTGTTAAACCGCCATCGCGAGCTGCGCGACACCATCAGCGACAATTATCGATTATTTTCCCAGTTGGATCGTGACTTCCATACCCTGATCCTGTCGGCTGCCAACAATCCGTTTTTCAATCAGTCGCTGGAAATCATTTCGGTGATTTTTCACTTCCACTATCAATGGGATGAAACCGATCTGAAGCAAAGAAATATTATTGCGATTGAAGAGCATATGGCCATTTTAAGCGCCCTAATCTGCCGCAGCGATCAGGAGGCCGCCCGTGAGCTGCACCGCCATCTTGATACCGCCAAACAGTCGATGATCCGTTCTATCAAACAGGATGCTGGCTGATTTTTATTGATAAAAAACCGAAGAAAACGGGATTTAAAACCGATTAAAAACAGCAAAATCGTAACCGCCGCACGGAACCGATTAAAAAAAGCACCAGGAAACATTTTCGCCGCCTAGGCTCACTGCCGAAAGACATACCGTTGTTAACACCGAACCAGGGCCATGCCCCGGAAGAATAACTATTATTAATACGGAATATAGAGGCGAGTGATGGAAAAGATAACCACCGTGAGCACTGGAAAAGAACCGGCGGACAGTTATTCAGATAGCATTAATCCTATACCCAAAGGCGGCATAGCGGAGCGCTCTGCAAAAATTAAAAAAATCCAGAATACGGCAATGATCCTGTTATTTTTTGCTGCCGTGATTAATTTTCTCGATCGCAGTTCGCTGTCCGTCGCCAACTCCACCATTCGTGAAGAAATGGGGTTGAGCGGTACCGAGATCGGCCTGCTACTTTCCGCCTTTTCGCTGGCCTATGGGATTGCCCAATTACCCTGTGGACCGCTGCTGGATCGCAAAGGCCCGCGTATCATGCTGGGTCTGGGAATGTTTGTCTGGTCTGCGTTCCAGACGATGTCTGGCATGATCCACAACTTTACCCAGTTTATCTGGGTGCGTATCGGCCTGGGGATCGGCGAAGCGCCAATGAACCCTTGCGGCGTGAAAGTCATCAACGATTGGTTCAACATCAAAGATCGCGGCATGCCGATGGGGATCTTTAACTCAGCCTCCACCATCGGGTTAGCCATCAGCCCACCCATCCTCACCGCCATGATGCTGTTGTTAGGCTGGCGCGGGATGTTCATCACCATTGGTTTACTGGGCATTGTCCTGTCCATTGCATGGTACATGCTGTATCGCAACCGCGAAGACATCAAGCTCAGCGAACAGGAGCAAAGCTATCTCAACGCCGGTAGCGTCAGCGCACGCCGTGAGCCGATGAACTTCAAGGAATGGCGGTCGCTGTTCAAAAACCGCACCATGTGGGGGATGATGATTGGCTTTAGCGGCATCAACTACACCGCCTGGCTGTATCTGGCCTGGCTGCCGGGCTACCTGCAGACCACCTACCATCTGGATTTGAAAAGTACCGGTATGTTGGCGGCAATCCCGTTCCTGTTTGGGGCGGCGGGCATGCTGTCAAACGGCTTTGTCACCGACTTCCTAGTGCGCCGCGGCATGGCTCCGCTCAAGAGCCGTAAAATCTGTATCGTCGCCGGTATGCTGCTTTCCGCAGGTTTTACCTCCGTCGTGGCACAGGCCACCACCACCACCAGTGCGGTGGCGTTAATCAGTATGGCGTTGTTCTGTATCCACTTTGCCGGTACCTCCTGCTGGGGGCTGATCCACGTGGCGGTCACTTCCCGTATGACCGCCTCGGTGGGCAGCATTCAAAACTTTGCCAGCTTTGTGTTCGCTTCGTTTGCCCCGGTGATCACCGGCTGGATCCTGGATACCACTAACTCATTCAGCCTGGCACTGACCATTTGTTCCTGCGTTACCCTGATCGGGGCGCTGTCTTACGTGTTTATCGTCAAACACCCGATCACCGACAGCGCGGCTTGATCGTCAGACTTTCCCTCTCCAACCGGAGAGGGATACTCAATCCAAGGCAAAAAAATCCAGACCCAGCGCTGATTTGACCTGTGCCAAGGTGCCCTGGGTCACCTGATTAGCCCGCTGGCTACCCTCTCTCAGGATGCGCATTAGCTCGCCCTTATCGGCGCTGTACTCGGCCCGCCGGGTGCGGATAGGCTCCAGCAGCGTTTGCAGGCAATCTTCCAGCAACCGTTTAATCTTCACGTCACCTAACCCGCCCTGACGATAGTGATCCTTCAGCTGTGCCACCAACGCCGCATCCTCGCAAAACGCGTCCAGATAGGTGAACACCATATTGCCTTCCACCTGTCCGGGGTCGCTGACGTTCAGGTGGTTGGGATCGGTAAACATGCTCATCACCGCCTTATGCACTTCATCGGCGCTGGCCCCCAGCATGATGGTATTGCCGCGTGATTTCGACATCTTGCCCTGCCCGTCCAGCCCCGGCAGCCGACCCACGCGGCTCAGCAACGGCTGGCACTCCACCAACACCTCGCGATCGACGATGCGGTTAAAACGCCGGACAATTTCGTTGGTTTGCTCCAGCATCGGCAACTGATCTTCGCCGACCGGCACGTGAGTCGCCCCAAAAGCGGTGATATCCGCCGCCTGGCTGACCGGGTAAATCAGGAATCCGGCAGGCAGGCTGCGTGAAAAGTCTTTTTCGATGATTTCGCTTTTCACCGTAGGGTTACGTTCCAGGCGGGCAACGGTGACCAGATTGAGGTAATACATCGTCAGTTCTGCCAGCGCCGGAAGCGCCGATTGCAGGCACAGCGTGGTCTTGGCAGGATCGATCCCCACCGCCAGATAGTCGGCCACCACGTTTAGCACGTTGGCACTGATTTTTTGTGGGTTGCTGCCGTTATCGGTCAGCCCTTGCAGATCGGCCACCATCACCGTTTGCTGATGATGATGCTGTAGCTCAACGCGCTGGCGCAGTGAACCGACGTAATGACCCAAATGCAGTGAACCGGTGGCGCGATCGCCAGTCAGAATGGTGTAACTCATAGCCTTGCTCCTGGAAGTATACAGACCGCCGGATCAACGCTATAAAAATGCCGCCAAAACCGGCGGCATTAAAAATGAGGGATGAATACCCGTGCCGCCCTTAGAAAAGGCGCCACCAGCTAAAACAAGATGTGAACTGCGGGAAGATATTCATTCGGCTACGTTACACCCCGCTCAGAACCGCGTCAAGAGAGACATCTGGCTCAGAAACTCACTTCAGCTGTAGGCACGGCGCGGATCGCCACGCCAAAACTTTCGATACTCGACAAGGTGGCATTATGGTGAGTACGGATTTGTAGCCCACTGGCGTGGGGTTTGTCATGGCTGGTATGTGCATCTGCCGCCAGCACCACCGGGTAACCCAGGCCAGCGGCCCGGCGGGTGGTGGTATCGACGCAGTATTCCGTGGAATAGCCGCAGATCACCAGTTGTGTGACCCCTTCGGCAATCAGCAGCTTGCCCAGATTGGTGCGTAAAAAGGAATCCGGCGTGGTTTTATCAACCCGATGATCCCCTGCCTGCACCTGCAGCTCCGAATGGATCTGCCAGGCTGCACTGCCTGCCGGCAGCTCTTCATGAGCCGTCTGATGCTGAATAAAAATCACCGGTGCGTCAGCTTGCCGGGCACGTTCACTCAGTTGATTAATCCGCGTAAGCACCTGCTCGGCCTCTGCCGGTGGGGGATTAAACAGGCCCTGCTGCACATCGATAACTAACAACGCTGACTTCATAGCTGGCTCCAAAAGCGATCATTAAATAGACAATACCCCGCCCTCGTTAAACGAGAGGCTGACGCGGGCGGAAGATATGATCGACCCCCTGTTCACGCAGCATTTTTACCAAATCGTGACCACCGTTGGGCGTGGCCTGAGCCAATTCCCGCTCGGTGGCAAACACCGGGCTGGCCCAGAAAATATTCACCGTATCACCATATTGTTTAGGCAATACCAAGTGCTCACTGTAGGGATAAAATGACGAAGAGAGCACATAGCCTTCATAACCCTGCGGAGCCACCGCCGACGCCAGCGTATGCCCTTCGCCAAACCAGGTGATGTTCGCCCAGGGCACATGGACAAATCCCGCTAATGCGCTGGCCATCTGCACCGCATTCTCTTCGGTCATATACTGCCCATCGATGGCGATTGCCATCTCCATCCGGCGGAACCTGGCGGCATCGTCGTTGAACAGAATCTCTACCCACGGCATTGGCCGGATGCTGGCCCCCATGGTCAGGAAATAGTAAACCCCGTCGCGCTCATGCTGGGTGATGGCCATCGGCGGCCATTTGCCCTGATCGATAGCGTAATACTTCACCGAAGGGCCAAAGTGTTGTTCGTACTGTGCCTGGTAATCGCTCTGCATTTTTGGCCAGGGGTTACCCTCTTCCCGCTGCCAGCTACGCCAGAATTGCCGGGTATTTTCCGCCAGCGCATATTGCGTATTGGTGGATGCGGAGCCCAGCGGATAGGCTAATGGATTCTCTTTGATGCAGCTTGCCGAATAGCAGACCGAGTGATCGATGTATAAACTCCAGCCGGGGATCACTGCTAGCAGTTGCCCGTGATACCACAGGGCAGCCCCGTCGTCGCTTTCCGTCCAGATCACCATCAGCCCTGCGGGATCCAATGGCGCTTCGCCTTCCAGATTACGGCAATACTCGGCCGCCAACATTGGGGGAAGACCGGCTTCCATAGCGGCGCGATCTTCCTGCTGCGGAGCCGTAGCCAGGTTGCGCAGCCAACAGGCACGCACCTGAAAACGTTCACTGTACTCTTCCGTTGGGTAGATATAAAAATAGGCGGCCCGGCTATCTTGCTGAACCACCGCGACCAGCGTTTGATTCTCGTTATTCACTTCAGCAAGTACGTTTGACTCGTTCATATCACCTCAAGGGGTTGCTGGCGCACAAATAGGCTGTACGCTAAAAATAGAATATTTCTCTGGGCCAGTGTAGAACGCATCGTCAATCGGGATCACGGGCAATAGTCTCAAAAGTGGCCGCGCTGCCTAACATTGCGCTGATGCGCTCTTATTCATGCGCCGCATCGCCCGATGGTAGGAGCCATTGCGTACCGAAGCGCGCAGCACCCACCCAACACCGCCAACGCCAATACGCACGCACCGCCGCCGGGTCGCTCCAGGGGTAAATCCCAACTGTTGCTGCGCCCAGTCCGGCAACAGATCGATCCCTGCCTGCATCACCAATGCGCCGAATGGCCGGGCCAGCGCGCTGGGAGCCGGGGCCGCCAGCAGAATGCGCGCCACTTCCAGCGTGCGTTCATCGCAAACCAACTGCGGGCGCATCTGTTGCAGATAATCGTCAACCGCTGCACAGGATTTTGGGACATCGCGCGCGCCCAAGGCTTCCGCGACGAGAGCCGCTTCACGGTAATAGGTATCCTGTTGAACAAGGGACAGATGCGGATTGCGGTAACGCAGGTGCGAGGCCAGGAAACGACTGCTTTCGGCGACATGGACCCAGGTGAGCAGATGCGGATCGCTGGCGGCATAAGGCTGGCCGTTATTATCGGTGCCGTTGACCTGTAAATGGATGGCTTTGACTTTGTCGATCAGGCGTTGCGCCTCTGCACTGGGGCCAAACGTGGTGACAGAGATAAACTGGCTGGTACGACGCAGGCGGCCCAGCATATCCTCGCGGAAGTTGGAATGATCCCACACGCCCGCCAAAGCCAACGGGTGCAGCATCTGCAACAGCAGCGCACTGACGCCGCCGCAAAGCATGGAGGTGAAGTCACCGTGCACTTGCCAGGTGACCGACTGCGGGCCAAACAGCCCCGGATCGCCAGCTGGATTTTCAAAATCAATCCCGCCGAGTGCCAGCCCGGTCAGGCTGAGCACCTGTTTCTCTATCGCTGCGCGTATCACTTCCATCCCCCTGTCCACGGCCTATGGCACAGTTTATCATAGTGAGGGGCTGAGACTGCTCAACTCGCTATGTGGATAGCTTAACGAACAATGACAATAGATTGAGAATGTCGATGATAACGATAAGAACGCGTGTGGCTGCGGATAACGCGCAGCTAGTAGAAATCTGGCAGCGTTCGGTGCGCGCCACCCATCACTTCCTGGCCGAAGAGGATATTGCGCGCCTGTATCCGCTGATCCTCAACGACTATCTCCCGGCGGTTCACGTCTGGGTGGCCGAAGATGCTGCCGGGCAGCTATGTGGTTTTATCGGCCTGGATGGCAACAAAGTGGAAATGCTGTTTATTGACGCCGATCGGCGTGGCGAAGGTATTGGCAAGGCCCTGCTGGCCGAGGTTGAGTCCATGCATCAGGAACTGCTGCTGGACGTCAATGAGCAGAATCCGCAGGCATTGGCGTTTTATCAGCATTACGGTTTTGTGGTGACGGGCCGCAGCGAGCTGGATGGCCAAGGCAAGCCTTTCCCATTACTGCATATGATGCTTAATGGCTAGCAATCACACATGTCCGAACGTAGGGGCGCCGCATGCTGCGCCCCTTGTTTTCAGCCTGTTGGGCTTTCAACAGCCCCGATCAAACTTTATTGCCCACCTGGCTCAAACGCGGCCACACCATCATGGTGGTATCCAGCAACCGCAGCAGATCGTCACGGCTAGCCCCTTCACGCGCCTGGGCGGACATTCCGGCAATCATGCAAATAATGTACTTCGCCAATAACCCTGTATCCGTTTTTGCCAGCAACTCCCCCTGTTGTACCTTGCGGTCAAAGCAGGCTTTCAGGCTGGTTTCCTGCGCAAAATGCTTGTTGCGCAGCATCTCGGCCAGATCGTTTGAAGAGTCGGACAAGGCTGCGTTGGCGCATACCATAAAACAACCAGTAGGGTTTTCCGGATCGGTGAACACCTCTGCCGAGGTGCGCAAATAGGCTTCGACGATGTCGGCGATCGGTAACTCCTGGGCCAGCAGGCGGTTGTAACATTCTACGTAGCGGCTCAGATAGCGCTCTACCGCGGCGCGAAACAGCCCCTCTTTGTTACCAAACTCCGCATACAGCGTAGGCGCTTTAGCCCCGGTCGCTTCCACCAGATCGGCCAACGAGGTGGAATCATAGCCATGGCGCCAGAACAGCTCAAGCGCCTGCTCAACGGCCTGATCGCGATCAAACTGCTTCGGCCTGCCGCGTGATTTCTTCGCGCATGCGTCTTCATTATTGATACTCATAGACCCCTCACTTTCCCGGTGGCCCAACGCGGGCACAATCATTAAATTATCGATCGGTACAAAAAATAGTACGCCGCCGATGATAAGCGAGCAACTTTTAATTAGCGATCGGTAAGCAATGTGGCCAATGACGCCCCCTGCCGGGCAAAAAACGGCGTTCAATCCGGGTTGCGTCTTGCTACAAGGTGGTGACAAATACGAGAAAACATTAGAATTCAGATTAAATAACAATAAGTTAATTTAAAATCCTATCTTAACATCCCTTCCCCATCGGCCCGCGGCTTGAGCGGGATAGCACGAATTAATTAACGACCACTAAAAAAACATTTGCAATCGTTCGGGCAGGAGCCTACCATTAAGTTATCGACCGTTAAGTAATTAAACGGGATAACACCAAAACTTTATTGCTCATGTAGAGATAGGAAACCAAATCATGAAAAACCTGAAAATGACCGTCGCCGCCATCGCACTAGCTTCTGTATCTTTCGGTAGCTTCGCCGCAGAGTTGGTCAGCAGCCAACCCACCGATCTGCAACAATCAGGCGTGATCACCGTGAGTGGCGCTTCTGACCTGACATCGCTGGAAAATAAACTGGCGGCTAAAGCGGATGCAGCCGGCGCCAAATCCTTCCAGATCATCGCAACCACCGGCAGCAACAAACTGCACGGCACCGCGATTATCTATAACTAATCATAAACTCGTCGGCCGGAAGGGCGCAGCATGCAGCGCCCCTACGTTTTGAGCCGGTGGGAGAATGTTTGCAGTATCAGGCGGCCTTGGTGCCGCCTTTTGCTATTTACCCCTCAGCCAAACCAGCCCAATAGCCCGAACCACAGATAATCCAGCGGTACCAACAGCCCAAAGGTTAACAGGGCCAGCAGCAGACACAGTTTCAGTCCTTCACGCGGCGGAACTTTCCCCATCCCCATTGCCACCACAATCGGTGATGCCTGATACGGCAGCAGCGGCGTGGCATAGCCAATCACCTGCGTCATCAATACCGTGGTTAGCGGCAAGCCACTCCCCTCTGACAGAACCTGCGCCAGCGGCGTGAACAGCGCGGGTACGCCATTGGCCGTCACAACAAAATTCAACAGCGTCGTAATACCGATCAACAGGCCAAAAGCGGTAAATGGCCGATCCTGAGTTTGCGGTATGACGTTCAGCAACGCACTGCCTAACCAATCCCCCAACCCGGAGTGGCTCACCAAAGCCGTCAACCCAAGGATCCCCGCCACATAGAGACAGGTGCGGATGTTGACACCGGCGGCAAACTGATCCCCCGTCAGGAAACCAATACGCGGCAACAGGCAAACGCAGGCGGCAGCCAGCCCTACCCAGGCGGGAGCAATACCGTGCCAGCTATCGGTGATCCACAACAGCACCGTGATCAGTAACAGCGCAATCAACCGCCATTCCGCTACGCTAAGTGCACTCTGCTCGGAGGTTTTTTCCACCGGCTGCGGTTTGGCGCGGAACAGCCAGCAGATGCATAACGTCAGCAACGCGCCTTTTGCCAGCCCCAGGATCGGCGCATGCAGCAGCAGATAAGACAGGTAGGTGAAGTGAATGCCATAGGCGCTTTCTGCCGCCCCGCTCATCACCAGATTAGGTACGTTGGCAGGCAGAATGCTGGCGGAAAGTTGGAAGGTACCAAACCCTACCGCCAACGCCAGGCCATAGCGGCCACGCGATCCTTCCGCCAACCCGGCACGTTCGGCTAACGCCATGATGATCGGCATCAGCAGGGTAATACGCCCCATATTCGACGGCATGACAAAGGCCAGCGCATAGCTGATGGCCACTACTCCGCCCACCAATCGTGGCCAGGAGCCAGCCAGTAGCGGCAGAATACGGTTGGCCAGCCGATCGGCCAGCCCCGTAGAACGAATGGCCGTCCCCAGCACAAAGCCGCTCAATACCAGCCAGAATGCCGATGAGGCAAACCCGGAAAACACCACTGCCGTTGGCGCTAGCTGTAACACCATCACCGCAGCAAAAAACAGCAGCGCAACCAGATACTCCGGCAAACGCGACGTTGCCCATAAGGCGATCACCACCAAAGTCACCAGCGCGGAAACGCCCATCGGGTAATCCATCATCCCTTCCCCCTGTCATTGTTAGTTTTTTGTTATCAACTGGTTATATCTTCACATAACGGAAACGCCCGAACGGTGAAACGGCTCACAGTTCACGGGCGGCGGCCAAATCGGCCATACTCTCCCCGCGCCAAGAGGCTACTCTGCTTGCAGGCTAGCGCCAGCTATTTTCCCTTTTGCCAAAAGTGGCCCATGCTTAGAGGGGCCGAGCATTTGGCACACGTTTACTGACGAACCGGGGTACTGACTGATGACGAAAAAGACCACGCTGTTACAGTTTTTCCATTGGTACTACCCGGATGGCGGCAAGCTATGGCAGGAGGTCACCGAACGTGCCCCCGCCCTGGCCGAGCTAGGAGTAACCGATCTATGGCTGCCACCTGCCTATAAGGGGGCTGCTGGTGGCTATTCGGTGGGGTATGACAGCTACGATCTGTTCGATCTGGGGGAGTTTGATCAAAAAGGCACCCGCGCCACCAAATACGGCGACAAAGCGGCGTTGACGCAGGCCGTTAATAGCCTGCGCGAGCACCAGATCCGGGTGATCTATGACGTGGTGTTCAACCACAAGATCGGCGCCGATGAAAAAGAGCAGGTGCACGTCTATAAGGTCGATGAAGATAACCGTAACGATATCGCAGAGGTTGGCATCGACGCGCTGGCCTACACTCGCTTTACCTTCCCAGGGCGGCAAGGGGCCTATTCCAAATTTATCTGGGACTATACCTGCTTTAGCGGCGTCGATTATATCGAGCAACCGGATGACAAAGGCATCTTCAAGATAGCCAATGACCATGGCGAAGAGGGTTGGAGCGATCAGGTTGACGACGAAAACGGCAACTTTGACTATTTGATGGGCGCCAACGTGGAGTTCCGTAACCAGGCCGTCGTCGAGGAGCTAAAATACTGGGCACGCTGGTTAATGGAAATCCTGCCTTGCGACGGCTTCCGGTTGGATGCCACCAAACATATCCCAGCCTGGTTCTTTAAAGACTGGGCAGATCACGTGCGCGATGCGGCACAGCGCGATCTGTTTATCGTGGCCGAATACTGGTCACACGATCTGGCGGCTTTACAACAGTATTTAGCACTGGTCGATGGTAAGGTGATGCTGTTCGACGTGCCGCTACAGCTGAAATTCCATCTGGCGTCAAAACAGGGCGATGGTTACGATATGTCGCAGCTGTTTACCGATACGCTGGTCGCCGTCGACCCTGCCCATGCGGTAACTCTGGTGGCAAACCATGACACTCAGCCGTTGCAGTCGCTCGAAGCGCCGGTCGAACCCTGGTTCAAACCGCTGGCCTACGCCCTGATCCTGCTGCGTGAACAAGGCGTTCCTTGCCTGTTTTACCCGGATCTGTACGGTGCCAGTTATAGCGATCAAGGCGATGACGGCCAGCAATACCAGATTGACATGCCGGTGATTGCCGAACTGGAGAAGCTGATCCAGGCGCGTCAACGCTTTGCCAACGGTGAACAACACGACTATTTTGACGATCCCCACTGCATCGCCTTCAGCCGCAGTGGCACTGCCGAGCAACCGGGTTGCGTGGTGGTGATGACCAACGGGGCCGAAAGCAGTAAAACCGTCGCGCTGGGCGAAAATTTTGCGCATAAATCCTGGCGTGACTTCCTCGGCAACCGCGAGGACGATATCATGACGGATGAGCACGGTAGCGCCGCCTTCCCGGTCAACGGCGGCAGCGTTAGCGTCTGGGTCATGGCCGAAGCAGAGTAAGGTCCTCCGGGGAGGCAATGTACCACCCCGGCGGCAAAACCCATTTTTGCCTTTTTGGTCCGATTTTTCATTAAGACCATAAGCAAATATTCACAGCGGAGCCTAAATAGGGTACAAGGCTGCATGAAAATTCCAAAACGACTCCAGCCATTGGTAGATGATGGTTTAATCGACGACGTCATCCGCCGTTTGAAAAGTGGCAAAGAAGCCGACGTATTTATCGTGCGTTGCGGTAAAGAGATCCGCTGCGCCAAAGTGTACAAAGAAGCCGATAAACGCAACTTCAAGCAGGCCGTGAACTACCAGGAAGGCCGCAAGGTGCGCAATAGCCGCGACGCACGCGCCATGAGTAAAGGCTCCAAATTTGGCCGCCAACAGCAGGAAGAGGCCTGGCAGAATACCGAAGTGGACGCGCTATACCTGCTGGCTAAGGCTGGCGTACGTGTACCACAGCCGGATATCTGCCTGGACGGTGTATTGCTGATGGAGCTGATCACCGATGAAGAAGGTCTGGTAGCCCCACGCCTGAGCGATGTCACGTTAACGCCGGAACAGGCGTTGAACGATCATGCCTTGATGATGAACTATGCCGTGCGCATGCTCTGTGTTGGGCTGGTTCACGGCGATCTGTCAGAGTTCAACGTGCTGATGGATAAAGACGGGCCGGTGATTATCGATTTGCCGCAGGTGGTAGATGCCGCCGCCAACAACCATGCCAAAAGCATGTTTGAACGCGATATCAACAATATGACTCACTACTACGGCCAGTATGCGCCGCAGCTGCTGGGCAGCAAGTATGCCAAAGAGATTTGGGCGCTGTATCAGGAAGGCAACCTGACGCCAGAGACGGAGTTGACCGGTAAGTTTGTTGAAACCAGCAAGCGGGCTGACGTTGACTCGGTGCTGGAAGAGATCCAGGCGGCCAGCGATGAGCACCAGCGGCAACTGATGGCTCGTAACGAAGAAGAAGATTGAGATCCAGCATCAAAATGACCCCTCACCCTAACCCTCTCCCACAGGGAGAGGGGACCGATCGAGTTCGATTTCGGTTGCAGAAATCTACCTGACCACCGCACTGAATCAGCTCTCTGTTGCGGAACTCTCACAGTACCTAAACATGGCACTGTACGGCTCCCTCTCCCTGTGGAAGGGGGCCGATCGAGTGGGTCTGAAAACTCAGTGACGCACCTTGGTTGAGGGGGGCGATAAAATTTACTGAGATGACTAAATTACTACCCAATAAGCAGGGGCTAATAGCTCCCTCTCCCTGTGGGAGAGGGTTGGGGTGAGGGGCCTCAAAGCCAACGCCTTACCCGACGGCAAAACGCATGGTAGTCTTGCCCAAAGTTGGCTCGTAGGAACGTCTCTTCACGCGGGATCTGCACGCGATCCAGATAGGCAAAAAATAACCCCCACCATAACCAGACGCCGATACCTCCCAGCAACAGTCCCCAAGCCGCCAACAGCAGGACCTGCCCCAGATACACCGGATTACGGCTGAAACGGAAAACGCCGTTAACCAGCAACGCGCTGACCTGCTGAAATTTTTGTGGATGCAACGTGGTGCCAGCCCGGTGAAAAGCATAACTGGCACTAAACATAATTAGCACGGAAGCCACCGCTAATGCACCAGCAGTCCAGAGCATAACCCGGTTATCTTGCCAGCCCCCCTCGACTAGCCAGCGGGTTGCCGTCATCCCCGCAGCACAAACTGCCATCACCACTGGCGGCAAAGCCAGCCGCTGCAACCACGCTACCATTTTCCTGCTCCCTCTCGACCACGCAATGCTATTTGCGCTATAACAAGCTCTCCCTGTAACGACGCCAGAGAAGAGACGATGAGCCAATATGCCCCACAATTCTGGCGCGATGAGCGCCTGCCGTTCGTTGAGGCCCGCGCCGTCGAAGATGGCCGCAAGCTCTGCTATGCGCTGCACAGCCACGAGTTTTTCTGTATTGGCACCATCACCGCCGGTACCAGCACCTATGTTAACGGCGACCAACACCTCCAGGTTAAAACCGGTGACGTGGTGATCATCAACCCGCAGCAGGCGCACGGCTGCAACCCCATTGGTGACCAGCGTTGGGCCTATACCATGTTTTATATCGACCAGCACTGGTTGGCAACGCTACAGCAGGACCCTAGCAGCGGCTTTGTGCCATTCAAGCAGATTATCAGCCAGGATAAGGCGCTGTTTAGCGGCCTGAATCAGCTGTATGGGGTACTGACCGACCCACTCTGTTGCCATCTGGAAAAGCAGATCGCCCTGGTGGATTACTTCAGTAACCTGCCGCAGTTACTTGGCGAGTCTCCGGTTTTACAGCAGGATATGACCCCTAAATTGGAAATAGCTGCGGCGTTTATCCGTGCTCATTGTACCCAGTCGCTGACGTTGGAGGCGATCTGCCAAGCGTCGGCCCTCTCCCCTTCTTATCTGATCCGCGCTTTCAAGAAGCGCTACGGCATGACTCCTCATGCCTACCTGGTCAATCAGCGCGTGCAGCACGGCCAGCGGCTACTGAAACAGGGCTTATCCATTGCGGCCGCCGCCAACGAAAGCGGTTTTGCCGATCAGGCGCACTTTCAGCGCACCTTCAAGCAGTTGCTGGCAGCCACCCCCGGCCAGTATCAGATCCCTTCGGCCAGCAAGTAACAGGCGCTGAACGCCAGCAGCAGCGCCATCAAACGGTTAAAGCGGCGCAGATTGTGCGCCCGTTGCAACAGGCCGCTAAGCATCGCCCCAGCGTAGGCCCAACAGGCTATCGACAGGTAGCAAATCACAAAGTAGAGCGCAGCAAATTGCCACAGCAGATGCATCTCCCCATCACCGACAAAGGCTCCCATACTGGCAACAGAAGCCAGCCAAGCCTTGGGGTTCAGCAATTGCAGCAAGGCACCATACCAATAAGAGGGAGTTTGTTGCCGATTGCCCTGGCTTAGTGTCCCGTCATCCGCTGCAAGCTGATAGGCCATATAGAGCAGAAAGGCTACGCCGCCCCAGAGGATCACGGTGGTCAGCCCCGGCCATAAGGTAAGCACTTCATGCATTCCCAAGCCAACCGACACCAGCAATAACGTGAAACCCAAGGTCGCACCGGTCACATGCCGCAGGCTGGTCGTAAAGCCAAACTGCGCGCCACAGCTAAGTGCCACGATGTTTACCGGACCGGGGGTAATAGAGGAGGCCAACGCAAAAGCGGCCATAGAAAGGTAAAGCGTCATAGTCAGCACCTGTAGAAGAAAATTACAGGTGCCAGCGTGCCGGGTTACCACGGGGGAGTATTGAAGGAAATTACCCTGCTGCGCTTTTAGAATCATCGCAATCATTAACCAGACTCAAAGCATGGGAACTTAACAACAAATCACTCGCCTATTTAACCTTAACGGCCTTTTCCAAGCGATGCGCTTAATGTTTCCGCCTTCGGAATAACGTTATGAGGGTCAACAGAAGCCACCCCCGAAGGGGCGGCTAAGTGAAGAGAGCAGAGTTGATGAGGAGCGACCGCTGCTGACGGTGAAATATTACTTAAACCAACCAAACACGGTGTTGATCAGCAGCGACGAAATGGTGAAGTCAGGGTCGGCAAAGGTCACACCATTGGCACCCAGGCCAGCGAACAGATGCAGAGTCAGCGCCGGGAACACGCACAACAGCAGGCCGTTGATGGTACTGGCAATGATAGCCCCACGGAACCCACCGGTCGCGTTACCGAATATCGCCGCTGCGCCACCGGTAATAAAGCTGGCCATAATACCGGGTACAATAATCGGCAAACCGATAAACGGGAAAATCAGGATACAGACCAGTTCCACCAGGAAACTGACCAGGAAGCCGATCAGGGTGGCATTAGGCGCCTTGGTAAACAGCACCATCACATCCACTGCTGGCACCGCACCTGGGGCAAACACTTTGGCAAACCCTTTGAACGCCGGCACGATCTCTGCGGTAAACATGTTAACGCCAGCCTTGGCCATATACAGGCCGCAAGCGAAAATCGCCGATTGTTCGAGTACAAAGATCAGTACGTTTTTATCCGCAGCCCCGGCACCATAAACCATGGCCATGGCGTCCTTAACCTGCGGTTGTGTGGCGAAGATGCTGGAGATGACCAGCAGGATTAACATCGTTAGCAGCGTAGCGACGTTAGGCTCACGGATAAAGTCAAACTTGTTGCTGATCACCACATGTTCGGTATCGTGCTTTTTATTACCGAACCATTTCCCCATATAAGAACCGATAATATAGGAGGAGATAGCCGCATGGGAAATGGCATAATCATTTGAGCCAATAATATCTCGGCTGAACTTGCTCAATATATACGGCGATATTGCCATGTAACAGCCAATGAAGATTGAAGCGATAGTCACGATAGCGAAATGGCTGTACCCCAGTTCTGCCAGCACTGCCGTCAGCGCAAAGGCCATAAACAGCACCAGGTGCAGGGAAAGATAAATATTTTTAAAGCGGGTAAATCGCGCCAGCAGAATATTCAGTACCATAGAGAACAGCAGGATCACCGCCGCTGTGGCTCCCAGTTTATCTATGGTCGCCGCCATAATGGCTTCGTTGCTCGGCACCACACCAACAATATTAAATGCATTAGAAAACAGTGAACTAAATGCGGTCAGCACTTTCATCAGAATGCTGCCACCGACCTTGATCATGGTAAAACCAATGAAGGAGAGCAATGTCCCGGTGATAATCCTTGAAATCGGTGCTCGTTGAAAAATCAGCCCCAGGAAAGCGACGATCGCAATGATAACCGATGGTGTTTTTACCAAACTAAGCAATATGTCCACGATATCCCTCATTATTTACATTATTTATGCAGGAAGGACGGATTTCTTGTTACCCAATAGATCCCAAGCCGCAGTTTGCTAGGGCAAAACACGCCCTGGCCTACGGTGCTCTAGCTTGAAAGGTGAAGGGAGCAATGTGCCTTCGATGGGCACATTGATACCATGCTGGATTTTGTTTTACTCCCGGTACGTGATTGATTCGAGATCTCAATCACGAAAAATGAAACATTGTTTTATTTATGTAAAACACCTTTTCATTTTTAGTTTTAGCCGATGAGGCGCCTTGTGAAAACGTTGACCATGATGCGTCTAACTGGCGAGCAGACCAGCGGTTTAGCTACTTGAGGCATAAGCTTATGCAAAAATGTCTTTTTACCTTCTTCACCCCGCCAACCCGCGCCAACCGGTGATCCAAGTGATTGTTCCCCTGTAGAAACAGTGTAACCACCGCAGATGGATTTATTCGCCGCTCATTGCTACGTAAATTGTGATCCCGATCACTCGTACAGCTGTCGTACGACGTGCATATTCACCTGAGATGAGTGCTACTATGTTGAATAATAAAGATAAACCTGCATCATCACCGTGGCTGGCGATCTTCTCGCTGACGGTCGCCTGTTTTGTCATGGTCACCACCGAGTTCTTGCCCATCGGGCTACTCACCAACATCGCCCCTTCCCTGGACGTCAGCACCGGTAAAGCTGGCCTGATGGTCACCATCCCCGGCGTGGTTGCCGCCGTGGCCGCACCGGTCCTAAGTCTGCTCTCTGGGCGACTCGATCGGCGGTTGCTGATGCTGGGCCTGTCCGCGCTGCTGATTATTTCCAACCTGGTTTCCGCGCTGGCGGTGAACTTCCCGATGATGCTGCTTGGCCGTGTGCTGTTGGGCGTCTGCGTCGGGGGATTCTGGTCTTTCGCCGCCAACTATGGTCGCCATCTGGTGCCGGTTGCTAGCCAAGGCCGGGCAACCGCGCTGATCCTGAGCGGCATATCGGTCGGTGCCGTCTGTGGCGTACCCGCAGGAGCATTGATCGGCGATCTGTTCGGCTGGCGTGCGGCCTTCTTTGGCAGCTCAGTATTAGCGGGTATCGTGCTGCTGGCACAAATGCGTCTGCTGACGTCGGTGCCAGCAAGCCGCCCGGTGACCCCGAGCGATCTACTATCACCGCTGCGCCTGCCAATGGCTCGTATTGGGTTAATCGCCATCGTGTTGCTGTTTGTCGGGCATTTTGCCGCCTATACCTACCTGCGCCCACTGTTGCAGCAGGTGTTTGTCCTTAGCCCTTCAGCGATTTCGCTGCAACTGCTTGCCTATGGCGCTATCGGCCTGCTTGGCACTTTCCTGGGTGAGCGGTTGGCGGAACATAGCCTGCGCGCCACCTTTATCCTGATCACCGCCATGCTGGCCAGCATTCTGATTGTTTCCCCTTTCCTCAGCGGGATCCCTGGTGCCACCCTGATGGTGTTGGTTTGGGGGCTAGCATTTGGCGCGGTGCCAGTCTGTGCCACCAACTGGATGTTTGCAGCGGTACCCCAGGCACCAGAAGCCGGGCAAGCCTTATTGGTGAGCGTGATCCAGATTGCTCTAGCCTCTGGCGCATTGCTCGGCGGGGAAGTGGTTGATTGGCAAGGCGTCAGCAGCGCAATGCTGTTCGGTGGGGCCCTGATCCTTTCCGCCATGCTGGTGTTTGGTTGGTCATTACGTAGCGGCATGATTAGCGTTAAGCAGCCATAATCATTATTCCCCTAGAGAAACATGCCCTGGAAAATTGCCGGGGCACATTATTGAGAGCGCTATGGATCACCATCTGCTAGCTATTCGCGTGTTTAATCGCGTGGTGGAAACCGGCGGCTTTACCCGTGCCGCCGATTCGCTGCGTATGCCAAAAGCCACCGTCACCAAACTGATCCAGAGCCTGGAAAACCACCTGCAAACCAAGTTGTTCCAACGCACCACCCGCAGCGTTTCGGTCACTTCAGAGGGAGAATGTTATTACCGCCGCACGGTAAAATGGCTGGCGGAGTTGGAGCAGATGGAAGGCTGTATGACCGAATCGCAATCCGCACCACAGGGTGTGTTACGCATTGATGCCGGAGGTTCCACCGCACGGTTGGTGCTGTTACCTGCACTACCCGAGTTTATCGCCCGCTACCCCCAGATCCAGATCGATCTTGGCGTGGGCGATCGCAACATCGATTTAATCAACGACAGCGCAGACTGCGTGATCCGCAGTGGTCCTTTAGCCGATTCCAGCCTGATCGCCCGTCGGTTGTTTGCATTACAATGGGTGACCTGCGCAACGCCTGCCTTCCTTACCCGCCACGGCACTCCGCAGCACCCTTGCGATCTGGAGCAGGGATACCCGTTGGCGCACTATCGCCACGCGCTGAACGATCGCATTCAGCCGCTGCAATTTGTCGATCAGGGCAAAACCATCGATATCCAGCACCGCTACCAGGTTAGCGTTAATGAAAGTAATGCCCATCTTGCCTCCGGATTGGCGGGCCTGGGCATCATTCAAATACCGCGTTTTATGGCACAGCCGCATCTGGACAACGGCGAACTGATCAGCCTGTTGGATAACTGGCAACCGCCGGATGAACAGATGTATGTGGTTTACCCTTCAAACCGCCATCTCAGTGCCAAACTACGGGTCTTTATCGACTGGGCGGTAGAACGATTCCACTAGCCTGTCTGCGTGCGGTTTGTGGTAATATTGAGCGCAATATTATTCTGATCCTGTAGGTGCCCACATGGCATACATTCCAAAAAACTACGCGAGACTGGAAACCGGTTACCGCGAAAAAGCACTGAAAATCTTCCCGTGGGTCTGCGGGCGCTGCTCACGCGAATTTGTTTACTCCAATCTGCGTGAACTAACGGTGCATCACATCGATCATGACCACAGCAACAACCCGGAAGACGGTAGCAACTGGGAAATGCTGTGCCTGTACTGCCACGATCATGAACACTCCAAATACACTGAAGCCGATCAGTATGGCTCCACGGTGGTCGCTGGTGAAGATGCACAGAAAGACGTAGGGTTAGCCACACATAACCCCTTCGCCAATCTGAAAAACATGATGAAAAAATAAGACCGCAGATCACCATGAGTAGGAGCGCCTGTAGGGGTCAATAATTGGGGGGGGGAGGGGAAACTACGATCTCTGGCCAACCATTGATTATCCGGACGGGCGCAGCATGCAGCGCCCCTACGTTTTGAGTCCAGTGAGAAAATATCGGCCTTCTTCACTTCACAAGATAACAACCTGATAAGCTATTAACTTAGCCAAACCCAACACCTATCAGCATCCACGAACACACCTCAACCGAACCGCAATCTATGCCGTAGGGGCGCCGCATGCTGCGCCCGGTGAGCAGCTTTACCATCAATCCTGGCTGCCTTCCCCTTCAATTAAAACTTATCAAGCCAGTAAGTTATTAAACAAATAAACACGCAAGTTGAGACTTTACCTACTTGGCAAGCCGCTGCCAATGGGGCATATTGTCGTCATACGCACTTGTTAACTCATTTAATTACCAACCTAGCAAGCGCATTAACTTATTAAGTTAGTTAATTGATAAGTTATCCGCTTGGCAACTTGAGAGATGGCAACATGATTGTTTTGATTGGTTCGCAGAAAGGCGGCGTCGGCAAATCGACCATGGCGGTAAACATCGCCGGATATCTGATCCTGCAGCAGAAGAAAACGGCCATTATCGTCGATGCCGACGACCAGAAATCCATCATGACCTGGTTCAACGACCGTCAAAATGTCGAAGGGCTTCCGCAGATCCCGGTGGTGGCTGCCTCAGGCAAGATTAAAGAAACCCTGCTGGAACTGAACCGTCACTACGATTATGTGATTGTCGATACCGCTGGCCGCGACAGCGCAGAATTACGCTCCGGGCTGCTGGCCGCCGATCTGTTTATCTCGCCGTTGCGCCCTTCGCAGATGGACCTGGATACTATCGGCTACCTGTCCGAGATGTTCTCCACCGCCCAGGAATACAATGAAAAGGTAAAAGGCCACATTGTGCTCAACCTGTGCCCAACCAACATCTTCATTAACGAAGCCAACGAAGCGGCCGAAGTGCTAAGCGAATACCCGGAACTGAAGTTGGTAAACAACCGCCTGTGCGATCGCAAAATTTATCGCGATGCTTGGGGCGAAGCGCTAACCGTGCATGAAGCGCACAATGAAAAAGCGCAGCACGAAATCGAAAGCCTGGTAACAGAGGTGATCCTGTGAAAAAACGTACGCCAACCCACCGCATGTCGGAAGATGAATTTATCAACAGCGCCACTTCACATACGTTGATTGTTCCTGCTCCTGCCGCCGTTGCCGAAAAGCCCCAGGGCCGTAAGCGCGTTTATAAAGCGCTGTCCGTCAGCCTGACGGATAACCATGTGGAGATGATCGACGAAGTAATCGGTCATGCGGCACGTAACGGCATCGTGCGCATCACCCGTTCCGATGTGATCAAGTTAGCCATCGACACGTTGGCCGACAAGAGCGAGGCGCAATTGCTGGCCCTGCTAAAGAAGATCTGAGCAACTCAACAACTTGCCAGCTTAATAAGTTAACAAACGAGTAAGCTGGTAAGCTTAATAAGCAAATTACCAAACTGTCACATTATTAAGCTAGTAACTTAATGTTGTTGATAGTAAAGCATTATTCTAACGCCAGCATGCCCATGCGCTGTAAAATCCTCTGCCCTCTAACACCCAGAATAAAGGCCACCAACTCCTCTGCAACCATACAACCTTCATCCAATAGACACAGGCCATAGGTCACTTTGAAGTCGAGGACGGCAGGTAACATTCGTACTTTTACCTGCGGGCAAGCAGCTAGCGCAGCTGCATAGCTGGCATAACCCAGAAAAATATCCGTCTGACTTTCTGCAATCAGATACTCCGCCGCCAATCGGCCTGCTGGTATTGGCGCAAAGTCTGGCCCACCAACCAGCGCCACTGCCCGGCTTCGCAATGCGCTCCCCTGCCCCGGCAATAACCGCTCCAGGTGATCGAACAACTGTTGCGCATAGTCACCGGAAGGATCGGCTAGCGGCGTTGAGGTGCCGACACGCCATTGTGGGTCGCACAGCAACGTCAGCAAATCCGGTTGGGTTAACTCCGGGATATTACGCACCGTGGCGCATAGACGATTGCGGGTAAACGGCTGTACCGCCTGCGCAAAATCGAGTGCCACCAGCCGCTGTGGATGTTCGAGATTGGCAGAGGCAAACACCTGAGGCCTTTCCCCCTGCTCAATCCGTTCCCGCAGCATCCCTGCCGGGCCAAAGGTGGCCTCGACCCGGTGACCGCTCTCCTGCTCAAACGCCACCAACAGCGGAGTGAACGCCTGCCGCAAACTGCCTGCGGCAAAAAGAGTCATGTTATTCACGATTGCGCTCCCGTTGGCTGTGGAAGATGGGCACCAACGTTTCCAGCTGGCTGCCAGCAAAGGGAATGGATACCCGTTCAATCGGCAAATGGAACAACGGCGAAAGATTGTCTGCCGTCAGCACCTGTTGGCAACTGCCCAACTGATGTCGCCCTTCTGCCCCCAGCAAGAGTGCACGGCCTGCCACGGCATGAGCATGATTAGGTTGGTGAGTCGAGAATATCACCGCCATCTGCCGGTCACTCGCCAGTTGGTCGATCAGGGTCAGCACCCGATCCTGATGGTGTAAGTCCAGTGCCGAGGTCGGTTCATCGAGGAGCAGCACTTCACAGGCCATTGCCAACGCCCGGGCTATCAGCACCAACTGGCGCTGCCCGCCGGAAAGGCTACCAAACTCGCGATCGGCAAATGCCAGCATATCCAGCGAATAAAGGGCCTGTTTGGCTAACTGATGATCCTCAGCCGAAGGCGAACGGAACAGCCCGACATGCCGAGCCCGGCCCATCAACACAATATCCAACACCTTGTAGGCAAAGGGCGGCGTGAAATACTGCGGCACAAACCCTAATCCGCAATGGGCGACAACGCTCCCTTGCTGTAACGGCAAAGTGCCCAACAAGAGTTGCATCAAGGTGCTTTTGCCACGCCCGTTGGGGCCAAGCACCGCCAGCACTTCCCCCCGCTGTAACTGCAAATCAAGTTGTTGGAACAACTTGGGTTGTCCTGGCCAGCCAAAGCTCAGGTTGCTGACCTGTAGCAGCGTTTCAACCATTCCAGCCCCTTACCTGCGCACGCCGTAGCAGCAAGGCAAACAAAGGAGCGCCGATCAGAGCGGTGAGAATACCCAGAGGAATTTCACTGCTGCTTAAGGTGCGCGCCAAATCGTCGATCAGCACCATATATAGCGCCCCAAGGCACATAGCTGCAGGTAATAAACGCCGATGGTCCGGCCCCACCAGCAGGCGGGCCAGATGCGGGATCAGCAACCCCACCCAGCCAATACTGCCGCTGACTGCCACCTGTGCTGCCACGATCACCGCGCACAGCGTCAAAATCAGCCAACGGGTGCGTTCAACGTTAATCCCTAATGCAGCCGCATCCTCATCTCCCAAAGAAAGCAGGTTAATACGCCAACGCAGTGCCAATAACAGGCCACCGGCCAGCAGTAGCGGCAGGAACAACATCAGCAACTTATGGCTATCCGCCGTGGCAAAGCTGCCTAGCAGCCAGAACACGATGCTGGGCAGCTTCTCTTCGCTATCGGCCAGATACTGCACCAGGCTGACGCAGGCAGAAAAGAAGCCGCTGAGGATCACCCCGGCCAGCACCAAAGAAAGAATATTCCTCCGGGCAACGGCGCTGGTGATGGCAAAAATCAGCAACAGCGCCAACATGCCAAAGACGAAGGCACTCAGCAACAGCATCAATACCGGCAGGCCAAGCAGGATCGCCAAGGTGCCGCCAAAAGCAGCTCCAGAAGAAACTCCAATAATATGTGGATCGACCAACGGGTTACGAAAGACCCCTTGCAAGGCCGCCCCACACAGCGCCAAAGCCGAGCCCGCCCCCATCGCCAACAGCACGCGTGGCACACGCACGCCGAGGATCACCTGCCGTTCGATCTCCGTGATATCTGCATGCTGGCCTATAATCGGTTCCAACAAAATCATCAGGCTATGACCAGCCGTAACCGGATAGCGGCCAAAACCCAGGGAGAGCAATGCGCAGCAGGCGGTGAGCAGGAGCAACAACCCCAGTTTCATTTGCCGCTCTGGCAGCAACTGGCGCGGTAATAGCGTTGGTAGTAGTTGTCTACGTGCTGTTGCAGATCAACATCGGTGAAACGCTGTGGGTAGAGCGTTTTTGCCATCCACAATTCCCCAAGCGCCAGTGCTTCCGGCATTGGGTAGCCCCAGGCTTTGGCATATTCCGGCATCAGGTAAACCCGTTTGTGTTTCACCGCCTCGATCGGCTGCCACTGTGGCGAGGTGAGGATCTGCTGCACCACGTCGGGATAACGTTCCTGCACAAAGATCACCGCCGGGTTCCACTTCAGCACGTCTTCGATGGAAACCTGCTTGAAACCCTGAATGTCTTTGGCCGCTACGTTCACGGCACCGGCATGTTGCATCATCAGGCCGGTGTATTTACCCGAACCGTAAGTAGTGAGATCCGGGTTGGCCATATAGACCCGCACCCGTTGATCCTCTGGAATATCCTGCAGACGCTTGGCCACCAACGCGCGCTGTTGGAAAACATCTTTCACCATCGCATCCGCCTGTGCCTCGCGGCCCATCACCTTGCCAATCAGGCGAATACCATCCTGCAGGCCAAGGTTATAAACCCGATCTTCATTTTCTAGTACCGGATTGATTTTCCCAGCCTGAGCCGCCGGTTCACGGCGCAGCGAGATTGCCACCACCGGAATACCTGCCTGCTCGATCTGGGCGATCATATCCGCCGGGGCATAGTTGGCCACAAACACTACCTGCGGGTGCAGAGCCAGCAGGCTTTCAATATTGACCGCCGTAAGATCGCCCGGCATGGGCATCTTGGCCAGGCTGGGAGCCAGCCGTAAATAGTTCGGCCCGAGCTGTTTCTGCCAACTGCTGAGCACGCCAACCACCTGCGGCATGGTGTCTAGTTGTACCAGCAGGTTTAACGTCTGATGTTGTAGCACCACGGCACGGGTAATGTGGTCCGGCAGCGTGACGGTGCGGTTGAGTTGATCGGTGACCTGGCGATCCGCCAAGGCGGCGGATGAGAAAAGAAGAGCAAGCAGTAATAGGCGTTTGAACATGGGAGTTTCCGGTGGACTGTCGTTATATACAAAATAATATAGCGATAACCACAATGAAACAATCTGCCGGATCAAACAACGCGTTGAAAGGAGGTATAAACGGGGGAAATATGCCCCTCACCCTAACGGACCGATCCAGTTAGGCTGAAAGTGTAGTGATTCTTCATAAGCACCGGCTGACTGACCCTGCTCATCCTGGTTAAAGTGATGATCGAGTTGCTTGATCACCTCTTTACTTCCAAAAGAGCAGGGGCTAACAGCTCCCTCTCCCTGTGGGAGAGGGTTGGGGTGAGGGGCTAGCGGTTAACGGAGCGAGCTATGCGGGTATAGGTGTGGCGTACACCGCGGATCGCCACGCTGTAGGCAAAGATATTCTCCGGTAACGCCAAGCCAAGATAGCCGGTATCGCCAATATGGTGCAGATCGGCTCCGGCCATTTTGCTCATAAGGGCAATCTGGCGAATGGTTTGCACATCGGCCCCCTCCTGAGAAGTGCCGATGGCGGTCATCGCCAGCGCGCCCTGTTGCTGAGTAAACGTAATCAGCTCGGCGACCTTTTCCTGCGACATTCCGGGGATGGTGCCCGGTGCAGGTAATAGAACAATGTCGGCCCCGTTTTCAATAAACAGCGCAATATCTTGTTCGGCGATCAACTGACTGCCGCTTTCACGCACAATCCCGGCGCCGTGCATTTTCCCGGTCACCAGCACCAACTTATCGCCCACTTCGTCACGAATGTGCTTTAGCGCCTCGGCGATGGCCTGGTTGCTGACGCCGTTATTCGGGTTACCGGTCAACACCACCATGCGAGCGCCAAGCTCATACAGTTTTCGGGCGTTTTCCGCCGTGGCCGCGCGCCCCGCTGTCATCTGCCAAAACTCATTGTGCGTGGTGGCAAACGCCGGATCGACGGCTTCCAGATTGACCCCGATGACTCGCCCGGTCAGCCGTTGCAGTTCGCGTATGGCTTCTTCTGGTGGTACATCGGCAGGCAGCCCGGCAATGTGCGGCTGATTGACATCAAACAGGTTCAGTAGCAGGATGTCGGCCCCCTGGCTGGCAGCCAGTTCGGCATTGGTGACGTTATTGAGCAGCGGCTGGGTTACCGCAATGGTCTCACTGACCAGAATGCGCCCTTCGCTGGCACGGATGGCGTAGATCAGATCGTCTTTGCTGATGTTGGCCAGATCGCTGGCGCTACAGTCCAGATATCTTTTCATGGTGCAATCTCCGGTGATTTTTTCTGTGTGCTGCTTGGCGTTTTACGAGGAGGACTGTCCGAACTAAAAACCGCCTCCCGCGTCTGACCTCAACACCGAATACGTTAAATGGGCGCAGCATGCGGCGCCCCTACGCCGTCCTGACCACAACACCGTTTCAGCTCCCTCTCCCTATGGGAGAGGGTTGGGGTGAGGGGAAAACAGCGAAAGTAAACGCTCACAAACTTATTTCAGGGTAAAGCTCTGCTGTTGCAGATTGTCCGAGTCCAGGCCAACAAACACGTTGAATTTACCCGGCTCCGCGCCCCATTTCAGGCTGGCGTTATAAAACTTCAAATCGTCCTCGGTAATAGGTAATTCCACCCGCTGTTCCTGCCCGGCACGCAACGTCACCTTCTTGAAGTTACGCAGCTCCTTGATCGGGCGGCTGACCGAGGCGGTCACATCCTGCACATACAGCTGTACCACGGTGGCACCGTTATATTTACCGGTGTTTTTCAGCATCACGCTAGCGGTAATTTTGCCGTCGCGCGCCATCTCTGGGCTGGAAAGCTTGAAGTCCGACAGGGCGAACTGGCTATAGCTCAGACCATACCCAAACGGATACAGCGGGCCATTCGGCGAATCAAAGTAACGCGAGGTGTACTTGCCCGGGTTTTCCTTGCCGAACGGTCGGCCAGTGTTGAGATGGTTATAGTAAATCGGGATCTGCCCCACCGAGCGCGGGAAGGTCATTGGCAGCTTGCCGGAAGGGTTGTAGTCACCAAACAGCACGTCGGCGATGGCATTCCCACCTTCGGTGCCGCTGTACCAGGTTTCCAGCATCGCATCTGCCTGTTCACTTTCCCAGCTCAAGGCCAACGGACGACCATTCATCAGCACCAGAACCAGCGGTTTACCGGTGGCTTTCAACGCCGCGATCAGGTCACGCTGGCTTTGTGGAATGGTGATATCCGCCCGGCTGGAGGCTTCATGAGCCATTCCCTGCGCCTCACCCACTACCGCCACCACCACGTCGGCCTGTTTGGCGATCTTCACCGCTTCATCGATCATCTGTTGTGGCGGACGCGTGTCAAAGGCCACCGCAGTTTCATACTCGTTCAGATAATCAACAATGCTCTTGTCCTGAGTAATGTTGGCCCCTTTGGCGTACAGAATGCTGGCCTTATCGCCCACCGCATTCTGCAACCCTTCACGCACGGTGATCGACTGCTTCACCACGCCTGCTGCCGACCAGCTCCCCATAATATCGCGCTGGCTGTCGGCCATCGGCCCGATCAACGCAATGGTGCCCTGCTTTTGCAATGGCAGCGTCTGCTTGTCATTTTTCAGCAACACCATGGTCTTGCGGGCAATCACACGGGCTTCCGCACGGTGCAGACGGCTTTCGGCATTGGTATCCTGCGGGTCGGAACCAACCGGGCCAAGGTGGTTATACGGATCTTTAAACAGGCCCATATCATATTTGGTGTTCAGCACGTCACGGCAGGCCCGGTCGATCTCGCTTTCAGCAACCAGACCTTCCTTTACCAGCCCCGGCAAGTATTGGTCGTAATACTCGTCGCTCATGCTCATATCAACGCCGGAGGTGATCGCCAAACGCACCGCATCACGCGCATCCTGAGCCACGCCATGCTTAATCAACTCTTTAATCGCGCCGTGATCGCTGATGGTGATGCCTTTGAAGCCCCACTGGTCACGCAGCAGATCTTTCAGCAGCCATGGGTTGGCCGTCGCCGGTACGCCGTTGATTGAGTTAAGCGAAACCATCACGCCACCGCTGCCAGCATCTACCGCCGCCTTATACGGCGGCAGGTAATCCTGATGCATACGCAACGGGCTCATATCAACGGTGTTGTAGTCACGGCCCCCTTCAACTGCGCCATAAAGGGCAAAGTGCTTCACGCTGGCCATCACCGAACCCGGCTTGGACGGATCGCCATTCTGGTAAGCATCCACCATCACTTTGGCAATCTTCGATACCAGCCAGGTATCCTCTCCAAACCCTTCAGAGACCCGGCCCCAACGCGGATCGCGGGTAATATCGACCATCGGTGAGAAGGTCATGTTCAGGCCGTCATCACTGGCTTCCTGCGCTGAAACACGCCCGCTCAGGGCGATAGCCTCCAGATCAAAGCTCGCCGCCAGCCCCAGGCTGATCGGGAACACGGTACGCTGGCCGTGGACCACGTCATAAGCAAAAAACAGTGGGATCTTCAGGCGGCTGAGCTGCATGGCCTGATCCTGCATTACGCGGATATCTGGCCGGGTCACGGTGTTGAAGATCGCCCCGATCTGGCCTTTGCTGATACCATCACGAATGGCCTCTTTCGGGTTATCTGGCCCCACGCTGATCAAACGCAACTGGCCGATTTTCTCTTCCAGCGTCATCTGCTTCATCAGGTTGGAGACAAAGGCATCACGCTCCTGAGCATAGATCCCTTGGGTCGCACTGCTTTCCTGCGCAAAAACCGGGCTGATAGCCAGGCCGGACAACATACTCACCACACAAAGCCATTTCATAGTTTGATTCTCAGGCACGTCCCCGCCGGCAATGTCGGCCAGGAGGCATTAATAGATGTGAGCACGCAGTTTGCCATACTCTTTTTGTTTGCAGAATCAATTCGTCTGCGTTGTTGTTAGCAGATGATGCAGTCTGGTCCGGCTGGCTTGCGCCTCTGCCCCCAGCCACTCCACCAGCCGGGTTAAAGCCGCAGGCACCACCGCATGTTCGGGGTAAACCAGATAATAGGCGGCACCGCTGACCACGCTGATCGGGAACGGCGTAATAATGCGATTGGCCTGAATATCCTCCTCCAGCAGGCACAGATCGCCGATGGCGATACCACAGCCCTGTAATGCGGCGCTCATCGCCAGATCGAGAGTATCAAAATGCTGTGACTTGGCGGAGGGCAAAGCCGCCTGCCCCGCCGCTTTCAACCATAGCAACCAATCACGGCGATCGCGCGTGGGATGCAGCAAGGTTGTCTCCGCCAGATCGGCAGGTTCTGGTGGCCGAACCTGCTCGGGCAGATAGTTTGGCGTGCAGACCGGCGTCAGGATCTCATCAAACAGATGATGCACCACCAGCCGTTTGCCCTGAGGTTTGCCAAACACCACCGCCGCATCAAAATGTTCGCTGCCAAAATCCAGCCCATGCGACACCGACGCGGTCAGTTCGATATGCATCTCTGGCCGTTCATTCTGCAGGCGAATAATACGCGGCAATACCCAGCGCATCGCACAGGTTGGGCATTTGACGCGTAGCGTACCCGGCTGTTCCCCGGCCTTGGCCAGCGCTTGCGCCAATTGCTCTAACGCCAGCTGCACCGGCGCCAACAGCAGCGCGCCCTGTGGCGTTAGCGTTAGCCCACGCGCGCGGCGGCTGAACAGCGGATAACCCAGTTGCTGTTCCAACCCCAGGATCTGGCGGCTGACCGCGCCCTGCGTCAGATGCAGCGTCTGGGCGGCATGGGTGAAATTGAGACGCTCAGCGACCACCACAAAGGTTTTCAGCACGTCGAGCGACGGCAGCGATGTTTGCATAATAAATCCCGATACCTGCATTTATTTTCACTGTCAGCCATGATCTGGCTGCATGGCAAGCATGACGAATTTTCTCTTGTTAGCCTATCCTAACTGATGCTTAATCATTCGACACTCGAATCTTTTGCCAGGAGCCCCCATGCACAGCGCCTGCTCGCAACGTTCTAAACTGCCGGACGTTGGCACTACCATTTTCACCGTGATTGGCCAACTGAGCGCCGAACATCAAGCTCTGAATCTTTCGCAGGGCGCCCCCAATTTTGCCTGCGATATACAACTGATCGAAGGCGTCGCCCAAGCCATGCGCGCAGGTCATAACCAGTACGCCCCAATGAGCGGCGTAGCGGCACTGCGTCATGCACTGGCGGAAAAAGTTGAGCGGCTGTATGGCGCCCGCTATGACGCCGACGACGAAATCACGGTGATCGCCAGCGCCAGTGAAGGGTTATACTCCGCCATCAGCGCGCTGGTGCATCCCGGCGATGAGGTGATCTATTTCGAACCCGCCTTCGACAGCTACGCCCCGATTGTGCGTCTGCAAGGGGCGACCCCGGTTGCCATCAAGCTTTCGCTGCAAGATTTAACCATCGACTGGAATGAGGTGGCGGCGGCAATCAACAGCAAAACCCGCATGATCATCGTCAACAGCCCGCACAACCCTACCGGCAGCGTATTCGATGAACACGATATCGAGCGCCTGACCGCCCTGACCCGCAATACCGATATCGTCATTCTTTCCGATGAAGTATATGAGCACGTGGTCTTCGACGGCGGCATTCACCACAGCATGGCCTGCCATCCCGCTCTGGCAGAGCGCAGCGTGATCGTCTCTTCCTTTGGCAAGACCTATCACGTTACCGGCTGGCGCGTCGGTTACTGCATGGCACCGGCAGCGCTGATGGATGAAATCCGCAAGGTGCACCAATTTATGGTGTTCTCTGCCGATACGCCGATGCAATATGCCTTTGCCACCGCGCTGAATAATCCACAGAGCTACCTGGGGTTGGCGGAGTTTTACCAGCAAAAACGCGACCTGCTGGCAGCCGCGTTGCAAAAATCACGCTTTGAGTTACTGCCCAGCCGTGGCAGCTTCTTTATGCTGGCCCGCTTTAGCGGTTTCAGTAATGAAAGCGACAACGACTTTGCGGTGCGCTTGATCCGCGAAGCCAAGGTGGCAACCATCCCGCTGTCGGCGTTTTACAGCGACGGCACCAATACCGGCATTATCCGGCTTAGTTTCTCGAAAGATAATGACACCCTGCTGGAAGGCGCTCGCCGTCTGTGTCAGGTGTGATCCATTGATTTTTACCATGGGGAAGAAACAGTAATGAAAAAAACACTGAAAACGCTGATCGCGGCGGGATTTTTACTGGCTGCCGGTTCCACACTGGCGGCAGAGAATAGCCTGCGTTTTGGTCTTGAAGCGCTATACCCGCCTTTCGAGTCCAAATCCGCCAGCGGCCAGTTGGAAGGGTTTGATATCGATCTGGGTAACGCCGTGTGCGCCGCCGCACAGGTCAAATGCAGCTGGGTAGAAACCTCGTTCGACAGCCTGATCCCAGCGTTACAGGCCCGCAAATTTGACGTGATTAACTCGGCGATGAACGTCACCGAGCAGCGTAGGCAGGCGATTGCGTTTACCGATTCGATTTATCAGGTGCCAAACCGCCTGATTGCCAAGGCCGACAGCGGCCTGAAACCCGATGCCAAATCGCTGGCGGGTAAGCACGTCGGCGTGTTACAGGGTTCCATTCAGGAAAACTATGCCAAGGCACACTGGGCACCGGAAGGGGTTGATGTCGTATCCTATCAGGATCAAAATCAGGTCTATCTGGATCTGACTGCTGGCCGCCTGGATGCCACCCTGATCATGGCTCCTGCCGGGCAGAGCGGTTTCCTGGCACATCCCGATGGTAAGGGTTTTGCGTTTGTTGGTGATGCGGTACAGGACGATAAAATCCTGGGTGAAGGCATCGCCTTCGGCCTGCGTAAAGACGACACCGCGACGCTGAAAAAGCTCAACGAAGCCATCGCCAAGGTGAAGCAGCAAGGCACCATTGGCGAACTGTCCAAGAAGTATTTTGGCGATATCGATGTGACGGTGAAATAAACCGTTGTCTTCTGGCACTCTTCAACTCGGAGAGTGCCAGGAAAACACCATTTACTTGCTGTCAAACACCGAGCTGTTCAGCCCGCGATCTTGCTGATGGCGCTCAAGAGCCAGCTCAATCAACGCGGTGATCAGCTGGGTATAGCTCACCCCGCTGGCTCCCCACAGTTTTGGATACATGCTGATATTGGTGAAGCCAGGCAACGTATTAATCTCGTTGATAATCACGTTATTATCCGGCGTCAGGAATACGTCGACGCGCGCCATACCCAAGCAATCCAGCGCCTTGAAGGCTTGCAATGCCACTTCGCGGATTTTATCGCTGACGTCCTGATCGATCGCCGCCGGTACCACCACCTGAGCGCCCTGCTCATTAATGTACTTGCTGTCGTAAGAGTAGAACTCATCGCTAAGGATGATTTCGCCACAGACGCTGGCCTGTGGATTATCGTTACCCAATACCGCACATTCGATCTCACGGCCAACAATAGCCGACTCCACCAGCACTTTATGGTCGAAACTGAATGCCAGGGCGATAGCCTGCTCGAACTCAGCCTGGTCATGCACCTTGCTGACGCCAACGGAGGAACCCTGATTCGCCGGTTTAACAAACAGCGGTAACCCCAGGCTTTCACTTAATTGCGCAAAACCGTACTTGTTGCGGTTGGAACGCGTTAACGTGACGAACGGTGCTACTGCCAGCCCAGCATCCCGCAGCAGGCGTTTGGTCACGTCTTTGTCCATGCTGACGGCGGAGCCCAACACTCCCGCCCCCACGAACGGCATATTAGCCATGCGCAGCAGCCCTTGCAGCGAACCGTCTTCGCCCAAGGTGCCGTGGACGATCGGGAACACCACGTCGAGCTGGCCCAGCGCACCGGCCCCATCAGCCTCTATCAGTTGCTGTTTCTCATACCCAGGGACCAGCGCCACGTTTTTATTCGAGTGGTTCAGCGCGATCAACGCCGGGTTTTCCGCATTCAACAGGAAGTTGGAGGCATCGTTAAGGTGCCACTGCCCCTGCTTATCAATGCCCAGCAGCGTGACGTCAAACTTCTCTTTGTCGATGGCATCCAGAATATTTTTTGCCGACTGCAGCGAAACCTCATGCTCCGCCGATTTGCCCCCAAAGATCACCCCAACACGTAGTTTAGTCACGCCCTAAATCCTTCTTAAAAAAGTCATGGCAACAAAGCCGACGATCACAATAAACGCATTGTGCGACCCCGGCAATGACCATTCGGCCTAAAATGCCTGCGCCACAGAATGCCAAACCCACAGCATCCAAAACGTATACACTCCGTATATTGTTCGCTTACGGAGTCTGCTATGGGGATCGTAAAAATCTCGGAGACGCTACATGACGATCTCAGGTTCGCCAGCCTGACCATGTCGCGTTCTATTAACGCACAGGCGGAACACTGGATCAGGATCGGTATGCTGGCAGAGCTGAACCCGGAGCTGACCTATCCGCAACTGGTAAAGAAAATGATGAAAGATAACGCGCTGACGCTGAAGGAGATTGTTGGGTGAAAGATATTGTGATTAAAACGCCGCAGGAGATAGCCATCATGCGCCACTCCGGCGCGCTGCTGGCCAAGGTGTTTGCCATGCTCGATGAGGTGATCTGCGAAGGGATCACCACCATGGAGATCAATGACCGTACCGAAGCCTTTATCGTCAATGAGCTGAAATCGCGCCCTGCCAGCAAGGGCCAGTATGATTTCCCCTACGTGCTCAATACCTCGATCGACGAAGTGATCTGCCACGGCATCCCGTCAGCCAGCAAAATTCTGCGTTCCGGGATGATCGTCAATGTCGATATCACCTTGGAAAATAATGGCTTTATTGCCGATTCCAGCAAGATGTACTGCATCGGTCAAACCACCCCGCTCGCCAAGCGCCTGGTCAACAATGTCTACGAGTCAATGTGGCAAGGCATTCGGGCTGTGAAACCCGGTGCTACGCTAGGTGACATCGGCCACGCCATACAGCAACATGCAGAGCAGGCGGGTTACAGCGTAGTACGGGAATATTGTGGACATGGCATTGGCCGTGAAATGCACGAAGGCCCAGCGGTGCTACACTTCGGCCAGCCAGGCACCGGTACGGTGTTGCAGGAAGGGATGGTGTTTACCATCGAACCGATGATTAACCAAGGCGACCACCGCATCAAACAGAAGAAAGATGGCTGGACCGTGGTCACCCGCGATAAAAAGCTTTCCGCCCAATGGGAGCACACCGTGGCGGTTACCGCTGACGGCGTGGAGATCCTGACGTTGCGCGCAGAAGAACGTGAGGCGGGATATCAGGAACGCTATTAAACATTAAACCCCGTTGCAGCCAGGCGGGGACATGGAGATGGGCATGACGCAGGCATTTATCACTCAGTTGAAGAATATCGTTGGCAACGCGCAAGTGCTGACCGGCGAGCGTAGCACCGAACGTTATCGCAAAGGTTTCCGCTCCGGCGGTGGCAAGGCATTGGCCGTAGTGTTCCCTACCCGTCTGCTGCAACTGTGGCAGATCCTGCAAGCCTGCGTCGTCGCCGATAAGATTGTGATTATGCAGGCAGCCAACACCGGCTTGACCGAAGGCTCTACCCCAAGCGGCCAGGATTATGACCGTGAGATTGTGATTGTCAGCACCTTACGGCTCGATCATATTCAGGTGTTGGATAACGGTAAGCAGGTAGTCGGCTTCCCCGGCAGCACGCTCAATAAGCTGGAAAGGCTGTTGAAACCTTATGGCCGTGAACCACATTCGGTGATCGGCTCTTCGTGCATTGGTGCTTCGGTGATCGGAGGTATATGCAACAACTCCGGGGGGGCGCTGGTCAAACGCGGCCCGGCCTATACCGAAATGGCGTTGTACGCCAAGCTGGACGCCGATGGTCAGTTACGGTTGGTCAATCATCTGGGGATTAACCTGGGCGATACGCCGGAAGAGATCCTTACGCGGTTGGAAAAGGGCGATTACCGACCAACCGATGTTGAACATGGCGAGCTGCGCGCTTCGGACAACGAATACGCCAGCCGGGTGCGCGATGTCGATGCCGATACCCCTTCCCGCTTTAACGCCGATAAACGCCGCCTGTTCGAGGCTTCCGGCTGTGCCGGGAAGTTGGCGGTATTTGCGGTACGTCTGGATACCTTCGCCAAAGAAGATAAAGAGCAGGTGTTCTATATCGGCACCAACGACACCGCAGTATTGACCGAGCTGCGCCGCCATATGCTGAGCCAGTTTGAAAATCTGCCGGTGGCCGGGGAATATATGCACCGCGACATTTTCGATATCGCCGAGGTGTATGGCAAAGACACCTTTATGATGATCGACAAGCTGGGCACCGATCAAATGCCTCGCTTCTTTACTCTGAAAGGCCGGGTGGATGCCACGCTGAACAAACTGCCGCTGATACCGCACAACCTCACCGATAGCCTGATGCAGAAGCTGAGCAAGCTGGCCCCTAACCATCTGCCGCCGCGCATGAAAGCGTATCGCCAACGCTTTGAACACCATCTGCTGCTGAAAATGGCCGGGCCGGGTGTGGCAGAGGCCGAACAGTATCTGAAAAGCTACTTTGCCCAGGCCGAAGGTGACTTTTTCGTCTGTACGCCTGAAGAAGGCAAGAAAGCGTTTCTGCACCGCTTTGCCGCAGCGGGCGCCGCCGTGCGCTATCACGCGGTACATGCCGATCAGGTCGAGGACATTCTGGCGCTGGATATCGCCCTGCGCCGCAACGATACCGAGTGGTTTGAAACTCTGCCGCCGGAGATCGACAACCAGTTGGTGCACAAGCTGTATTACGGCCACTTTATGTGCCACGTGTTCCACCAGGATTATGTGGTGAAAAAAGGCGCGGACAGCCATGCGCTGAAAGAACAGATGTTGGCGATCCTCAATCAGCGTGGTGCGGAGTATCCGGCCGAGCACAACGTCGGCCATCTGTATCATGCCAAGCCGGATTTGCAGGCGTTCTATCAGGATGCCGATCCCACCAACAGTTTTAATCCCGGCATTGGCAAAACCAGCAAGCAAAAACACTGGGGTAATAACATTCAGTAACATTTTATTCTACCCCCCTCACCCCAACCCTCTCTCACAGGGAGAGGGAGCTGGTAGAGCTTGCCCTTTTGGGGGCAAAGGCTCATCTCAGCACAACTCGTATTAAGCCTCTGCATGCGGGGCACTGGCGCACGATCGCCCTTTATGCACCTCCTTCGCAGCCCTGTCGTCTAGACTTAACGTTCTGAATAAGGCGTCTGTCAGGCGTCAACATGAGCGACGAAAGGAGCACTTCATGCCATACCAGACAGTAAACCCCTTTAACAATCAGCTGATTAAAGAATATACCCCGCATAACGACGATCAGGTGGAGCTGGCGCTGGCCCAAGCCGATGCGCTGTATCACTCCGACTGGGCCAAGGGTGAAATTATCCAGCGCTTACCCGTGTTGCATAAGCTGGCCGATCTGATGGAGAGCCGGGTAGAGGAACTGGCGAACATTGCCAGTGTTGAGATGGGTAAGCTGATCGAGCAAAGCCGTGGCGAAGTAAAACTGTGTGGCCAGATTGCCCGTTACTACGCCAATAATGCGCAAAAATTCCTGGCCCCGGTAAGCTATGAGTCCAGCCTGGGTGAGGCCTGGGTCGAGCATCATCCCATCGGGGTGTTGATGGCGGTCGAGCCTTGGAACTTTCCTTTCTACCAACTGATGCGCGTACTCGCCCCTAACCTGGCGGCCGGTAACCCGGTAGTGGTCAAGCATGCCAGCATCGTGCCGCACTGCGCCGAAGCGTTCGAGAAGCTGGTGCATGAGGCTGGAGCGCCCAAAGGGGCCTATACCAACCTGTATATTTCCCAGGATCAGGTGGCCAGCATCATCGCCGACGATCGGGTGCAAGGTGTGGCGCTGACCGGTTCTGAAAAAGCAGGCAGCATCGTGGCAGCTCAGGCGGCCAAGAAGCTGAAAAAGGCCACGCTGGAACTGGGGGGTAACGACGTTTTCGTCGTGCTCGACGATTGCGATCTTGAGAAGGCTGTCAAAGTGGGTGCAGAGGCACGGCTCAACAATGCCGGGCAGGTCTGTACCGCCGCCAAGCGTTTTATCGTGCAGGAGAAAGTGGCGAAGGCCTTCCTGCAACAGCTCACCGAGCATTTCAAAAATGTGAAAATGGGCGATCCGCTGGATGAAACCACCACTTTAGGGCCGCTATCCTCCAAGTCGGCCCTGGAAGGGCTGATCGAGCAGGTCAATGACGCGGTGAAACAAGGAGCCAAACTACACCTGGGCGGCAAGGCGTTACAGCACGAAGGCAACTTCTTTGAACCCACCATCCTCACGCATATCAGCCGCGATAATCCGGCCTATTTCACCGAGTTCTTCGGCCCGGTGGCGCAGGTCTATGTGGTGAGCGATGACGAGGAGATCGTCAAACTGGCCAATGACTCCCACTACGGGCTAGGCGGGGCCATCTTCAGTACTGATATTGAACGAGCCAAAAAGCTGGCCTCACGCATTGAAACCGGCATGGTGTATATCAACTCCTTGACCGATACCGCACCTGAGCTGCCGTTTGGTGGTGTGAAACGTTCCGGCTTTGGCCGTGAACTGTCAGATCTGGGGATTAAGGAGTTTGTGAACCAGAAACTGGTGGTGGTTAGCCATAGCTGAGGTTTTATACTGGAGGGGCGCAGTATGCTGCGCCCACTATAAAATCAATCGGTTAGTTTAGCCAACCCTGCGACGGCCATTTCAAGATAGGCGCGCGGGCAACCCAGATTGATGCGGATAAAACCCTGCCCCTGCTCGCCAAATCCGCAGCCCATCGAAGGCGCAATCTTGGCCTGTTGGCGCATGGCTAGCTGCAAAGCTTCATCATCCAACCCCAACGCACGGCAATCCAGCCAGGCCAGATAAGTGCCTTGTGCTGACATCATCCGGCACCAGGGAGCCGCCTGCTCCAACGCCTGTGCAAACCAGCGCCGGTTCTCGGCCAAATAAGCCAACAAGGCATCAAGCCACGGGCCGCCCTGCTGGTAAGCCGCCGTCGCTGCCGTCATGGCAAGCGCGTTGAAAACGTCTAGCCCGTGCGCATTAAGCCGTTCGACAAATTGCTCACGCAGCGCCGTATTCGGGATCAGGAAATTGGAGATACGTAGCGACGACAACCCAAAGGTTTTACTGGCAGAGGTGGCCACAATCACCCTATCGTGCCACTGCGGTCCCAGGTGTAACACTGAGGTAAAGCGCTCCTCTGGCAGGATCAAATCCGCCCAGATCTCATCAGAGATCACCGTCACCCCGTGTTGCTGGCATAGCGTCAGCAATTGCGTCAGCTCCTGCCGGTTCCAGCAGCGGCCGGTTGGGTTATGCGGATTGCACAACACCAGCAACGGCGGCTTCTCCCGCTGCAACAGCTCAGCCAACTGGGTAAAGTCAAAGCGATACTCCCCTTCCCGCTCCTGCAGTGGGTTCTCTAGTACCCGCCGACCATTGAGGGTGATCACCTTCTTAAAGGAGCCATAATAAGGCCCCTGCACCACGACACCCTCACCGGGTTGGCTGAGCATCTGGATCAGCAGCGCAATCCCCGGCACAACCCCTTCGATCGAGGTAAACCATTGCCGTTCCAGCAGAAGTTGGTGGCGTTGGGCAAACCACTCAATCGCAGCCCGGTAGTAATCCTCATCGCGTTCGCTATAGCCAAATACGCCATGATCGACACGCGTATGCAGCGCCTGCTGCACTGCAGGCGGGCAAGGAAAGTCAAAGTCTGATACCCACATCGGCAACAGGTCGGTTTCATGCAATTGCAGATAATGCCCCATGAAATCCCATTTTACCGAGCTGGTATGGTGGCGATCGACTACCTGGTTGAAATCAGGCTGTTTCATTTGGCATCTCCTGTTGTTGAGCCTCTGGCGTCACTCTGGCGATGCCAAAACCGGTAAAACCGTAAATCAAAGCGAAGAAAACCGCCGCGTAACACTGCACCGCCCAAGGCAGCAGATCCAGCGTGTTAACTCCCAACGTTGTCGCCATGTAAACACCGGCCGCCGTCCAGGGAATGAGGGGTTCAATCACCGTACCGGCATCTTCGATGGTGCGCGACAGGTTGGTGTTGTCCAAGCCCATGCGGCGATAGGCGTCCTTATACAGCTCTGCCGGGATCAGCAGCGCCAACTTGCCATCGCTGGTCGCTCCGGTAACCAGAATGGTGGTTCCCACCGTGGCGGCAATCAGTTGGCCCGTGGTACGTACCACTTTCAGCAACCGGTTGATAATCACCGTCAGCGCACCGGTCAAGGTCAGTGCACCAGCAAACGAGAAGGCACACAGTACCAGCAGGATGGTGCTCATCATTGAGAACATGCCACCCCGGTTAAGCAAGCGCGGAACATCGGCGATCACGCCGCTGATGTCATGCCCGCGTTCAGCAAACATCGATAGGTTGAAGCCGTCCATCAGCGCGTTCAGACCCTGTTTCAGGCTAAAGCCCTGCATCACCACGGCGAGGCCGATCGCTAGCACACAGGCCGCCAGCATGACCGGGATCACCGGCCGTTTGGTCACCGCCCCCCACAGCACCAGCACCGGTGGCAGGATCAGCAACAGGTTGAAATGGTATAGGCTTTCCAACCCAATAATGATGTCAGTGACCCGCTGTGGCGTAGCAACCGTTCCCACCACGCTGCTATGACCGGCGATCAGGTAAACGGTGGCTGCCAGCACAAAGCTGGGCAGTGTGGTGTACATCAGGTGTTTGATATGCGCATAGAGATCGGTTTCGGCCACGATAGCGGCAAAGTTGGTCGAATCCGACAGCGGAGAGATTTTATCGCCGAAATAGGCACCGGAAACCACCGCGCCCGCCGCCGCCGCCAACGGCACATCCAGCCCCGCGACAACGCCCATCAGTGCTACACCGACGGTACCCGCAGACCCCCATGAGGTGCCGGTACAGACGGAAATCACGCTGGTGAGGAAGAAGGCTGCGATCAGAATATATTGCGGACTGATCACTTTCAGCCCCCAGTACACCATGTAAGGAATAGTGCCGCTGATCATCCAGGTGCCAATCAACCCGCCGACGCAGATCAGGATCATGATCACCGGCATGGCCTTCGCCAGTTTGCTGACGATCGAGTTGATAATGTCATCCCAGCTATAGCCCTGCCACAGTGCCAGCCCGGCAGCAACGGCCGCTGAAAGCAGTAACAGCGGTTCAATACGTAATTCCCATACCCCATAGCCGACGATCAACAGCGTCAGCATGGCAACGATTGGCAGCAAAGCCAGCCAAAGGTTGAGCGTTTTTTTACCATCCATAGGTCACCCCGAGTTGTTATTGATGTGCCGCTAGCGTAGTGAATCCTGATTTACCGGGGTGTGAGCTAGCGCCTCAAGCCATGTAACCGCTTTCATGGCGAATAGCTTTGTGATGCAGATCTCAGAACGACCTCTGGACAAGCTATCCCTGCCAGCGAGTGACCGAGTCACGCAGCACCAATTCAGCGCTAAACATATTATTTTGCGGCGGTAACCCTTGCTGTTGCTGGCTCAGCAGCGCCAGCTTGGCTGCCCGCTTGGCCATACGCTCGATGGGATAATGCAGGGTGCTTAACGCCGGATAGAGATAACGCGCCAGCACCACATCATCAAAGCCGATAATCGACAGTTGCTCCGGCAAGGGGATTTGCCGCTGGTGCAAGGCTCGCATCATGCCGGCGGCCATCACGTCATTAAACGTCACTGCGGCCGTAAAGTGATGACGGCTGGAAAGTATCTGCTCTGCGGCCAATTCTCCCCCCTCTTCATCAAAGGACACGCTGATCACCCATTCCCCCGGAACGTCGATCCCCGCCTGTGCCATCGCATTGCGATAGCCCTGTAAACGCTGCTTGCGATCGTCGATGGGTAAATCGGCGGTCACACAGGCAATGCGCCGATGCCCCTGTTGCAGCAAATATTCGGTCGAGGCGTGAGCCGCACTGACGTTATCCAACCACACGCAACGGTTCGCAATGGCAGGAAAGTAGCGATTGATAATCACTAAACCGGGAGTATGAGCAGCATAGCGCAGTACATCGGCATCGCTCATGCGGGTGACGTGGGCGACAATCGCCTCACAGCCCTGATTAATCAGAAAATCCAACCCGGCCTTTTCGCGCTCCGCCTGGTGCCCACCGCTGCACACCATCAACTTGGCCCCTTCTTTGCGGGTCACCTCTTCCACCCCACGCGCTAGGCGCGAGAAAAAGGGATCGGCCAGATTGCCGGTCAGCAATCCCAGCATGTTGCCACTGCGTTTGGCTAACGCCAGGGCCGCCGCATTGCGGTGGTAATTGAACTCGCGCATCGCTTTTTCGACACGCTCGCGGGTAACCGGCTCAACATAGGCGGTATTGTTAATCACCCGAGAGACCGTCGCAGCGGAAACCCCGGCTCGCTGCGCCACCTCTTTCATTGTCGCCATCAATTATTCCAGTCGGTATCATTTAATAAGTTGATAATAAGCAGGCGGGAACAACAAATCCAGATGGGCGAGTTCGGCTCCTTTAAACAAAAGCCCCCCATACCGCAGGGTATGAGGGGCAACAATCACGCTAACTTCAGAATAACCAGGAACCATACCCCCACAGTAATACCGTCAGACCGAGCAACAGCTCAAGCAACAGGATGCCCATAGCCAATGTCGAGCTGGAGAAGATAAACCCTTCTTTACGATCGATATTCAGGAAATGCGGAATACCGAGATACAGCAGATAGCCCGAATAAGCCAGACCGATAACCCCGACAAACAGGCACAGCCAAACTACAGGGTACAGCGCCACTAATCCGCTGAGGAACATCGGAGTCGCCACATAGCCCGCAAAGACCATACATAGATGCAGGCTTGGCCGTGACTCATAACGCCGCGCCATCCAGTGGATCACCTTGCCCATGATCGCCACGCCAGCCAGCATCAACAGATAAAACGCCACGGCGGTGTAGAAAGCGGTGAACATATCCAGGCGGATTGCCTGCCCCTGACCAGAGAGCCAACCCAACTGCGTGGTACCGATAAACGCGCTGACCACCGGTATCAACGCCATTAGCAACACGTGATGGGTATACAGGTGCGAGACGGATTCATTCTCGCTTTTGATCTGTTTCAACTCGACGTTGGGATGGGCCAGCAGACCCCAGACATGATTGACCATGAGACACCTCCTCATTTCGCCGCCAACCGCGATCGGCGAACGGAAAACACACCACTGGCGGTTCAGACACCGCGCAAGGGTTGCGGCTATCAGGCTCTCTGCCCTGTATCAATTATAGTCTTTGGTTGAAAAAACGTACGCTGTCAGCGGCCTGTGGGTTACTCTGCACTATAATCAATATGTTGCGTTACTTGATGGAGGGAGACCATGACAACCAAGATCCGCACCCGCCAAAGCGGGATTAATAACGTGCAGGCCGGGCAGAACGTGATGGTGATCGAGCCCAGCAACCTGTATGGCTGCCAGTTGGGGGACGACGTGTTTGTCGGCCCGTTTGTCGAGATCCAGAAGAACGTCTGCGTGGGCGCGCGCAGCAAGATCCAGTCGCATAGCTTTATCTGTGAATACGTGACCTTGGGCGAAGATTGCTTTATTGGCCACGGCGTGATGTTTGCCAACGATCTGTTCAAAGGGGGCACCCCAAATGCCGACCCGGCAAGCTGGGGACACACTCGGCTCGGCAACCGGGTTTCTGTAGGTTCTGGCGCCACCATACTGGCCGTGGAAATCTGCGATGACGTGGTGATTGGGGCTGGTGCAGTAGTCAGCAAGAGCATCACCCGCAAAGGCATTTATGCGGGCAACCCCGCCAGGCTGCTAAGGGAGCTGGAATAATTGCATCAGGCGATCGGCATCGAAATCATCAGCGAACTCCCCTTCGGTTACCTGGAATACGGTGACTTTTCCTTTGCCGTCTCCTGTTACGCTCAGCCCTGTTTTGATAAGCCGGTCGAGCTGTGGCCGACCCAGCCAGTGGCTCCTTTCAATAAAGTCTACCCGCTGGCCCCGTTCCTCAATGACGATGGGGAGACCTTCCTCGCTCATTACCAAGGGGAAGCCGTAGGGCATATCACACTCAGCAAAAACTGGAACGACTATACGCTGATCGAGGAGATTGCCGTCAGCCGCCACGCTCGCCGCCAAGGCATAGCCACGGCGCTATTGGATGCCGCACGTCATTGGGCACGGGAGCAGGACACCGCCGGGCTGATGCTGGAAACCCAAAACAATAATCTGACTGCCTGCAGCTGCTATCAGCGTTATGGCTTTGTGCTCGGTGGCATCGATCATTTACTCTATCGTGGCCAACCGGACATTGCCGATCATGAGATCGCGCTGTTCTGGTATCTGCCATTCAATAATGAAGTGGGCTATTGATTTACCGCTTTTTGGGTGACGCTGGGTTTACCTTGCGCACGCCATACTGGCCAAACCAATGATCGCTTGGGAGAGAGGGATGCGTGGCTTGGCCCTGATAATATTGTGTACGACGCTGATGGGTTGCAGCGGTAAACAACCGGCCAAAATCCCGGTAGAATCACTACCGCAACAGGTGAAACCTCTGACAATGGCGATAGTAATGGACGATTACACAGTAAACAAACTGCAGGCAGCGCTGGCTCTGCATGCGGCGGTGCCGGATATCGATAAAGGGCGGGCCATCGAGCTGCTCTCACAGACTTTCCTGGAAACCCCTTACGTAGCCAACCGGCTGATCGGTTCCGCCACCACTGCGGAACAATTGGTGATCGATTTCCGTGGGGTGGATTGCTTTACCTATCTGGATTACGTGCAGGCGCTCAGAACCGCCACCAGCGAAAACGAATTCGTCGAAAATGTGATTCAGACGCGCTATATCAATGGTGACGTCAGTTTCCAGCAGCGCAAGCATTTCTTCACCGACTGGGCGCACACCCGCCAGATCCTTGCCGACGACGTCACCGCACAACTCAGCCCGCATGCCGTCACCGTGGTCAAACAGCTCAACCGCAAAGCGGATGGCGAGCTCTATCTGCCAGGCATCGCGGTCACCGAGCGCAGCGTGACCTATATCCCCAGCGAATTTATTGATGAGCAGGTGATTAGCCAATTACAGACCGGCGACTATATCGGCATCTATACCAAGCTGGCTGGGCTGGACGTTACCCATACCGGCTTCTTTATCATGACCCAAAATGGGCCGGTGCTGCGCCATGCTTCCTCACGCCCGGAAAACCACAAAGTGATGGACTCGGCGTTTGCCAGCTATGTGCTGAATACGCCGGGCATCGTGGTGTTACGGCCGCGCTGATCGCCGCGTTATGAGCTATAAGAAATTGTGCTTAACCAGGATTTGACTTGGCTACGGCCATAGGTTTAGCTGTTGGCACAACACTGACCGATCTTATTGTTTTTACAGGGAGTCACTCATGGCAATTGTTTGGCGCTGCACCGCCTTGGCCGCAGCATTAGCAGCAACGTTGTTATTACAAGGGTGCGATCAGAAGGTCGATCAAAACCATATCAAGGTTGGCGTCATTAACGGCGCCGAGCAGGACGTAGCAGAAGTCGCCAAACGGGTGGCCAAAGAGAAATATGGCCTGGACGTGGAGCTGATTGGCTTTAGCGGTTCGTTGCTGCCCAATGATGCCACCGATAAAGGCGAACTGGATGCCAACGTATTCCAGCACCGCCCCTTCCTGGAACAGCAAAATAAAGATCACGGCTACAAACTGGTGGTGGTAGGCAATACCTTTGTGTTCCCCATGGCTGGCTATTCGAAAAAGATCAAATCGCTGTCAGAGTTGCAGGACGGCGCGGTAATTGCCATCCCGAACGATCCTACCAACCTGGGCCGCGCCCTGTTGCTGTTGAAAAAGGTTGGGCTGATCGAGCTCAAGCAGGGCAAAGGCCTGCTGCCAACCTCGCTGGATATCAGTGCCAACCCGCACAACTACCAGATTATGGAACTGGAAGGTGCGCAACTGCCCCAGGTATTGGACGATCCTAAAGTCGCGGTGGCAGTGATCAGCACCACCTACATCAACCAGATTGGCCTGACACCGACCAAAGACGGGATTTTTATCGAGGATAAAGATTCGCCGTACACCAATATCGTGGTGGCGCGCGAAGATAATAAAGATGCGCAAAACGTGCAGAACTTCGTGAAAGCCTACGAGTCCGATGAAGTCGCCAAAGCGGCAGAGAAGATCTTCAACGGCGGTGCCGTCAAAGGCTGGTAACTTCCCCGCGATCTGTTGCAGGTGCCGGTTGTTGGTGCCTGCAACGCGTCACAAAAATTCCCCCATCTCCCTGCTTGACCCTCACGTAACGTCAGGCTGTAGTATCTCAGCTCACACCAGGGAGATAACCAGCATGTTACTGAAAGTCGGCGAACTGGCCCGCCGTTCGGGCATCACCATAAGAACCTTACATTATTACCACAGCATTGGGCTGCTGGTTCCCTCCGCACGTTCCGATGCCGGGTATCGCCTCTACAATCGGGAAGATATTACTCGCCTGCACCATATTCAAGCCTTGCGGCGAATGGGAGTTGCACTGGCAGAAATCGACTCGATTCTGGCGCACTCGGGGCTGGCGTTACCAGCGGTTATTGAACAGCAAATTGCCATGCTCGATCGGCAACTGACACAGATAACCACGCTGCGCAGTCGCTTACAGCATATGCACGCCCAATTGACCCAAGGCAGTGAACCCGAACTGAATGATTGGCTGATCACGTTGGAGATGATGACCATGTACGATAAATACTTTACCGCCGACGAACTGGCGCAGTTGCCGTTCTATCAGGCCGACGAAGCGCGTAATCGGGAATGGCAGGAGATGGTGAGTACGGTACAAGAGCTGATGAATGATGGGGCAAGTGCCGAAGATCCGCGTGCTCAGGCTATTGCGCGCCGCTGGATGTGCACGCTGGAGCGTGATACCGCAGGCAATCCGGCATTTCTGACCCGTCTCAACGCCATGCACGCCGATGAGCCTTCGATGCGCGCACAAACGGGGATCACACCGGCAATGACCGATTACATCACCCGTGCCTTTGCCGAAACCAAGCTGGCGATCTATCAAAAATACCTGTCTGATACCGAATATGCCTATGTCCGCGCTCACTATTTTGATCGCATTCAGGAATGGCCAGCGCTCATTGCCCAATTCCAGCAAGCGATGCAGCAGGAGGTTGCACCTGCATCGACACAGGCTAAACAGTTGGCGGCCCTTTGGCTGGAGCTTTTCCAGTCCTATGCCAGTGACAATCCAGCCACCCAAATGAAGATCCGCCAGGCGATGGAGCAAGAGCCGACCTTGACCGAGGGTACCTGGCTCACCCCGGAGCTGTTGGACTATCTGCGCCGGTGTGTCACGCAACTGATGCGGGGGTAACCTGTGTGCCCTCACCCCAACCCTCTCCCACAGGGAGAGGGAGCTAGAGCAGGGTCGTCGTCAGGTGTGGGAGATGGTCTATGACTTCACCTAACAAGGCATGATTTGAGTCAGATGCGGACGTTAATCTATAGCACGTAAGTTGCCGTTCGCTAATAGGAAGCCGAAGTTAGGCACGGAAACAGATTTGTGGCACGTTCTGTCCCCTCTCCCTGTGGGAGAGGGCTAGGGTGAGGGGGCAACACCTAACGCAATAACATACCTTTCTTCACTTAACAGATTTCTCCGCATGAAAATGCCATCATTTTTTCTTATCCCCACCAGACAAAAAGCCAATTTATCTTGTCGCCAGGCGCGGTGCATAATGCCTTGGTACTCTGATTTATCATCATAAAAGGGAGCACTATGTCACTTGCAACCCCACCGCTGGCAACGCTAAGCGTCTCCGATGCCAGCACTGAGGATATGGCGGCCATTCAACAAATTTATGCTCATCATGTGCTTTACGGGCCAGCCTCGTTCGAAGAAACGCCCCCAACGTTGGAGGAGATGCAACAGCGCCGCCACAACGTCTTGGCTGCTGGGTTGCCATGGCTGGTGGCGAAGATGCAAGACCGCGTCGTGGGCTATTGCTATGCCACGCCGTATCGGCCACGACCGGCTTATCGCTACACCATCGAGAATTCGGTCTATGTTGCCGAAGGCCTGCAAGGGCACGGTATTGGCAAGACATTACTCGGCGCATTGATTGCCCGCTGTGAACACGGCCCGTGGCGGCAAATGCTGGCAACGATTGGCGATGCTGCTGGCAATGCAGGCTCCCTTGCCCTGCACCGCAAGCTAGGCTTCACCAGCATCGGCACCCTAAGCGGCGTCGGGTTTAAATTTGGCGGTTGGCTGGATACCCACATTATGCAGCGGCCACTGAATGGCGGCAGCCATACGCTGCCTTAGGCCCTTTCCGGGCAAGCTGCTGATTTTCATCTATAGTTAATTCTGTCGTGGCTTAGCGATCTCAGCGTGCATTCACGCATTCACTAAACATAAACAGTCGGGAGAGACGGATGAAAATTTTTCTGTGGATTATTGCGATTATCTTTATTGTTGGCCTACTGACCATTACCGGTGTGTTCAAACTGATCTTCTAGTTCTCACCACCATGGGCGCATCAATGCGCCCTGCATTACTCTGCAGTGATGTAAGCATATCAATGAGCTCAGATTATTTTCGAGCCGCTTCCCAACTCTCTAATATTGTTGTCAAAAACCGCTAAAAATCGTGTTGAATGCCTTCATTGCTACGTTAAAGAGAGCACAGGATGGCCTCAATTCATCACCTAACTCTTCCGTATCCTTTGGAAATCAACCGAGACTACGGAAAGCCCTACGTCACTGGTACATTTGAAGTTGGAGGCAAGCTATTTCTTGTGGTGTTCAACAAAATAGCCACAGCGACAGATGCTCGAGCCAAAGGCTACGGTATCAACATGCCTGACATACCTTTTCCGTCCAATGGTATGGTAGAAATCTTTTTCGACGCTCTGAGCGTACCTGAAGAATACGGCCAATTTAGACACGTGCCGTTGCCGGGTGAAAACGGATCCAGGGTCTTGTTCAACGTTGCCAAGCTGGTGAGACTTCATTATAGTGTTTGCAAACCTGGTGGATATTTGTTCTATGCAGCGCCTGATGTTCACAGTGAACGCAAAGTTGATCTGGTCGTCATCTATAATAGCCTGCTAGGGTTACGGAACCCGCAAAGGGCCCAAAGTCATACCAGACTCTGTCGATTGCCAGCTGGCTGGCATGCTTATAACGGACTGTGCGCAGATGGGAGGGGTTATGTCATTACTTGCTGAAAAACCTGTGGTTAACAAAATATTGGCCCGTCAGCGCCTGATGATGCAGATGGCTGCGACCCAGGTTGTGAACCAGAAATTATTGACCGGGGAGTTTGAGTTGCGTGATGGGAAAATCACCAAAGGGAAAAACTTCCCTGAGCCCCACAATCCGCAACTTTACAGCGAATGCTAAACCTGCTGGCAAAACGCCCTGTTGCCGACAGCGCCAACGTTAAAAAAGCCCCAACTTTTCTGAGTTCACTACCAACCCCCGAAAAAACACATTTCGGGGGTTGGTCATTAATCCGCGGCATCAAGCCTTAAAACGAGCCCGCACCGAACTAATCCCAGAGACCACCAGCATCACAACGCCACCGGCGATCAGACCAAACACTGCATTCAGCAGCGTAGGGGTGAGGCCCCCCAGGATCGCACCTACGCCAGGTACCACCGCAGAATAACTCGCCCAGTCGGTGAACAGATGATGCACAGGCGGTAAGCCGTGGGTCAAAATCCCGCCGCCCACCATAAACATGGCCAGGGTCCCCACCACCGACAGCGTTTTCATCAGATAAGGTGCCGCACTGACGATACCGCGCCCTAACGATTGTGCTAACGCGCTACTCTTACGAGCTAAGTAAAACCCCAGATCGTCCAGCTTGACGATGCCTGCCACGATGCCGTATACCCCAACCGTCATCACAATGGCGATGCCACACAGCACAATCACCTGCTGGCTAAAGGTGGCTCCGGCTACGGTCCCCAGCGTGATGGCAATAATCTCGGCGGAGAGTACAAAGTCGGTACGAATGGCGCCTTTGATTTTGCGCTGTTCATAGACCGCAACGTCCTCACTGGTATCCAGTTCCGCTTTCTCTTCTGCCTCTGCGCCCTTGCGGTGCGTCAGGCTGTGGTAAACCTTTTCAAACCCTTCATAGCAAAGGTAAGCCCCACCGACCATCAGCAGCGGTGTAATCGCCCAAGGGGCAAAAGCGCTGATCAGCAATGCCAGCGGTACCAGGATCGTCTTGTTGATAAACGAGCCCTTGGCCACCTTCCACACCACGGGGATTTCACGATCGGCCTTAACACCGCTGACCTGTTGGGCATTGAGCGCCAGATCGTCTCCCAGTACCCCGGCGGTCTTTTTGGCCGCCATTTTCGTCATCAGTGAAACATCATCCAGTAACGAAGCGATGTCGTCGATCAGGGTTAATAAGCTACTGCCTGCCAAAATGCACTTTCCTTATCAAAGGGTGGGATAGCCATACCGGTTTAGCATAGCGGGTTGAAAACATGAAGAGGGAAAATCTTAATGATTTTACTGTAGCTGCGGGCTTAAGTCGTGAATTTTGCAGAAGGGGACAGTGATAGCCTGCCGCGACAGGCGGCAGGCTAATAAGTCACGTTTTATTCCGTGTCGTTCTTCGCCAAGGCGGCATCTTTCTGGCGGCGATAATCCCGTGCCGCCGCCGGGATCGGCGTTACTTTGCCGGTTTCAATCCAGGTACGCAGGCGGCTAGCGTCCGCAAAATGGGTATATTTGCCAAAAGCGTCCAACACCACCAGCGAAACGGAGCGGTTACCGATCACGGTACGCATCGCCAGGCAATGCCCTGCCTGGTTGGTAAAACCGGTTTTGGTCAGCTGGATATTCCATTTCTGGTTGTAGACCAGATGGTTGGTATTGCGAAACGGCAGCGTATAGTTGGGATCCTTGAAGGTCGCCATCCGTTCGGTAGTGGTGCTCAACTGGCCGATCAGCGGGTACTGCTTGGTCGCCAACATCAGCTTGGTCAGGTCACGCGCAGTGGACACGTTATGAATCGATAGCCCGGTCGGTTCAACGTAATGCGTATTGGTCATGCCTAGCGCTTTCGCCTTGGCATTCATTGCCTTGATAAAGGCGTTATAGCCCCCTGGATAATGATGCGCCAAGCTGGCCGCGGCCCGGTTTTCCGACGACATCAACGCCAACAGCAGCATATCCTTGCGGCTGATTTCGCTGTTCAAACGTACCCGGGAGTAGACCCCTTTCATTTCTGGCGTCTGGCTGATATCGACCGACAGCATTTCATCCAGCGGCAGGCGGGCATCCAACGTCACCATCGCCGTCATCAGCTTGGTGATCGAGGCGATAGGCACCACTTCATCGGGGTTACGTGAATAAATCACCCGATGCGTTTGCATATCCAGCACCATGGCACTGCCAGAAGCCAACTCAGGCTGGGAGGCCTGCACTGCGGCGGTTTTATTGCTGGCTAATGCACTCGGCACCAGTCCAGTACCGGCTTGCAACGCGAGCAGGGTTAGAACCAAAACACGGATTTTCACATGTATTACTCTGTAACGGAGGAGAGAACCGACTGCGTTGAATTATAAGTGAGGGGTATAGAATTGCACTGTGATTGTGAGTAGCGATTTGTGACAAAATCTATCGGCGCAAAATTTATGCAACCCGCGAGCGTACTGGGTTGTACGCCCGCAGGGTAAAAGTTACAGCGCTGACTGCCAGGCAGATTGCGGCAACAGGTACAATCCGGCAGCATGCTGCTCACCGGCCCCCACGATATGCCCGATACCGGCGGCCATCACGGCCAGGGTCACATCGAAGGCATTCAGGCTGTCGCCGTAGCCTGCCGTCAGGTTGAACATCGACCCGTTGGCCAGCAGATACAGCGTTTTGTCTGCCAGTTGGTAAGCGTTCACAAATGGCATTGGCTCACTGTGCGGAAGACCTTGCAGGAAACCGACATCGATCTCTTCCGCCACATGCCCAACGTTGAGGATAAACACCCCATCCTTGGCCCGCTCCAGGTGCCGTGCAGACAGCACGTTTTTGGCTCCGGTGGCCGTGGCAATCACGTCCGCCTGCTCTACGGCAGTGGCTAAATCGACTACCGCCCAACCATCGTAGCGCGCTTGCAAAGCACGGGCCGGATCGATTTCCGCCACGATAACTTGCCCGCCATAAGCCTTGGCAGAAGCGGCTACGCCCTGGCCTACCAGCCCATAACCAATCACCACCACACATTTTTCATGCAGCGTCAGATGGGTGGTCTGGAAGAAAGTATGCCAGGCGGTCAGCCCAACCATGTGGCGATTATGCAGCCCTTCTTTTACCGGCAGGTCATCCCAGTTAAAGATCGGATAACGTGGCGCGATGCCCCCCAAACGGCTGATGCCTGAACCGGTCGCTTCCAGCCCAGCCTTGATCTGTGGGCCATTGGCAGATTGATGCAGGCGAGTGGTCAGATCGGCTCCCATCTCACACAGGTGAGTCGGCCCCCAGGCCAGCGCGCGGTCGAAAGATTCAGACCAGTCGGCATCGCTCATATCACGCCAGGCATGCGCTTGGGCACCGTGACGCTCCAGCCAGGCCACTACGTCATCCTGTACCGTCGTCGGGTTACAGGTGGTGAGATAAATGGCCGCGCCCTTATCCAACAGCCCGGCTACCAGCGGGGCCATTTTCAGATCCAGGTGCATGTTACACGCCAGGCGCACGCCGTGCAGATCCGGTAACGCCGCTACTGCCGCGCGGGTACGTGGCATATGGCGCATAGCCCACTTCAACTCACTGTCAAAATCCTGATACATCGGTTACTCCTCTACTACGCCACGCCGCCAGGGCATGGCAGAATGATTAATCTGCATCGCATGGCGGCTATTATCACTTATCTCACCGCAAAAAACCGAGGTGACTGTCATGACAGCAGCATGAGTGATGGTTTTTCCGATCTATCAGGGGGAATAACTTCCGGACGGATTGTTCAGCAGGTCCAGGCCGCGATGGCGAAACTCACGGCCCGGTATCAATGATAAGGTTAGAACAGGTAACGCACACCTAAGGCAAACTCACTGGAAACCAGGCGCGCTTTCATTTGCTCATCTTTTAACCCACGGGCATTGGTAAAGTTATTGTAACCACTTTCAATCTTGCCCATATCCACGTAGCGGTAGCCCAAATCAAGATTGAGCCGCTCCATAGCCGCATAGCTGATCCCTGCGCCAATAGAGTAAGCCAGATTATTTTGCGTGCTTGCCGCGTATTGGCGCGAGGTATTCCCCTGCCAGCCGTCGGATTTCACTTTGGCGATACCCAGGCCAACCGTGCCATAAACCGAGAAGTCATACCCTAGCGCGTAGTCACGATAGGCATTGAGCATCAGGCGCTGAGCGTCCACTTTGTGGTGATTGTAGCTGCTGGCAAAGGTGGTTGAGCCGCTGGTGTATTCGCTTTTCTTTTTGAACACATACTCTGCCTCACTGCGCCAGCCATTGCCAAATTGATAGCCTGCGGCGATAGCCCCGTTATAGAAATTATGCTTTTCGTCACCGCTGACAAAATCACCCACGCCTGGGCGGCTGCTGGTATCCATATCTTCTGCCGACTGTCTGGCGTGCAATAGTTTTATCGCCCCATAGTATCCCTCTAAATAATCATCGGCTAAAACATTACCGGAAACAACGGAGAGGGAAACCAGCAGTACCAGAGGTTTAATATTCATGCGATCCTCGCTTGAAAGGTTATTTATGAAGAACAATGAAGGTTCAGCTAAAATAACCAACGCGCAAAAGTGTCGCAATTCGGTTGAATACCTAAGGCTCTAGGTATTTTTACTTAACTCTTGTTGAAGAAAACAGCTCACCATAGACTTTCATTAACTTCACCGACGAGTTGATCGCCAGTTTGGCAAATAAATTGGCGCGATGGGCCTCTACCGTGCGCGGTGAAAGCTCCAGCTCCTGAGCAATTTCCTTACTGGATTTCCCTTGCATAATCAGCCCAGTGACCTCCAGTTCCCGGGCTGACAGCGCATTGAGCCTCTCTTGCAACTCGGCAGTTGCTTGCCGCTGTTGTTGCAACATTCGCTGATGTTCCAATGCCCCAGCGACAGTTTCGATCAACAGATCGGCATCAATGGGCTTGGTCAAGAATTCAAAAGCCCCGTTTTTGAAGGCCCGCCGACATAAATCAATATTTCCGTGGCCGGTCATGATGATAACGGGGATCTCCAGACCCTGTTGTTGCCACTCTTCCAGTAGCGTGATGCCGCTTTTGCCCGGCATACGAATATCCAGCAGCAAGCAACCGCACAGCGCCTGTGGTTCCCCCATCCGCTGTTGAAAATCCAGACTATTTTCATAAGCCAGCGTTTGCCAGCCCATGGTTGCCAATAGTGAAGTTAGCGAACTACGGATGGCCCGATCGTCATCAATCAGATAAATAAACTGTTCCATCACTCCTCCTGAGTGTTAAAGGGAAACCACAGGGTAAAACGCGCCCCCTGATCGGCTATATTTTCCACCGTAATAGTGCCGTTCAGGCGCTGCACCAGAGTTTCAGTCAGCGCCATGCCCAGCCCCAACCCCTCTTGGCGAGTCGTGAAAAAGGGAATAAAGACCTGTTGTAATGCGGGTTCTGAGAGCCCTGGCCCACCATCGGTAATCATCAATTGGATCCCTTGATCCGAGTATTCAGCATCGATTGCCACCCAACCTGGCTCCGGCTGATTGGGCTGTTGTGCCTGAATGGCGTTGGTCACTATGTTATGGAAGATTTGTTCAACCCAGAGAGGATCGGCTCGTAGAGTGGGTAACGCATCGGGCATCCGGTTAACGATCCTGACCTTGCCCTTGTTGATCTCATCTTCCAGCAGCATAGTGACGCGCAACCAGACCTTATGCAGATTGACCTCTTGCAATACTACCTGCTCATGCGCCAACTTTTGCCGAAATTGCAGCAGCAACGTGCTGATGCGTTTGATTTGTATCACTGCCGCATCAAGCAACGGCACGGCTTTATCCTGCTGCTGTTGGTCTAACAGGCGCAGGGCGGCCTGGTTATAACTTAACACCGCAGTCAGCGGCTGGTTGAGTTCGTGAACCATACTGGCCGTGATTTCCCCCATGGCGTTAAGCCGCGTCAATTGCGAGAAGTGTTCACGCAAAACGGCAATATTGCGTTGGCGTTTTTGAATACGGTATTGGTCGATAAAATAGACGACACCAGCCCAGAAAACCGGCAGCAGCAATAACAGCAACCAAGGCAAACGCGCCCAATCAGGGTCGTTTCGGGCGGATAATGCAAAAGGCTGAAAGGCACTGCTGATCCCCTTGTCCCATTGCCAATACGCTGGTTGAGCATGATCCCCCTGCTCAAATAAAGGTTTGTTGTGCCAGCTCAGGCCGATCTGCCGGAAATCATGACGCTGGGGAATGTCCGCAAATAGCAGCGCAGGATCGATCAACAGCGCAAAGTGTTGGTGTGCCAGCCAGTAAGTTCCCTCTCCCGTTGGCGTTAAAGTCGGGATTGGCTGTGCCTGTGGCATACGTTTCCAAGCCACAATCTGCGGGAATTTTTGCTGGACGATGGCGGGATCGCTGGACACCGACAGTAAGGAAAGCACCGTCTCAAGCTGGGATAATTTAACCGTAACTTCACGATATAAAATACGATAGGTAACTGATTGCTCTTCATATTGCTGTTGCAAAGCATAAATTATCACCCCGCTCCCTGAAAACAGAGATAGAACCAACCAGAGAGCAACCTTGAGCATAATATCTCCATATCATTGGCAGACGAGTTTATTAATAGCGGATTAAACACTATGCGAATGCAAGAATCTATTATTAACATCGAACCGTTTCAATTCACCTCCCGCTGCGGGAACAGGGTGTTATAATCCTATTTCATCGCAATAAAGGAACAACAATGACGGATTTGGCCCACTACATTACCCAATATGGCTACTGGGCGCTGCTGATTGGCTGCCTGCTCGAAGGGGAAACCATCACCCTGCTGGGAGGAATTGCGGCACACAACGGATTGCTGCGCCTGCCGCTAGTGATTGCGGTGGTCGCCATTGGCGGCGCTTTGGGCGATCAGGTGCTCTATTTTGCCGGGCGCCATTTTGGTGGGCGGGTGCTTGCCCGCATCGAGAGCCAACAAGCCCGCATTGAACGCGCCCAAAAGCTGATTGCCAGCCACCCGATTTTATTTGTGATTGGCGTACGTTTTATGTACGGATTCCGGCTTATCGGCCCTGTACTGATCGGTGCCAGCAAACTGCCCCCCTCGCGCTTTATCCCGCTGAATATTCTGGGGGCTATCCTGTGGGCCACGCTATTTGTACTGCTTGGCTATTTTGGTGGCCAGGCCATCAGCAGTTTTGTCAGCGGTAGTGACAAAAAGCTGTATAGCCTGCTGTTCTGCCTGGTGGTGATCGCCGCTATTCTGCTGCTTCGCTACTGGTGGCGGCGGCGTCACGCACAATAAGACTATTTGTTGAGCATCAGCTTCAGGCCCAGTAAGGCCAGCACACTGCCGCCCAGGCGATCAAACCAGGCTTTGAAACGCAGGTAGACGCGGCGCGGGCGCGGTGATGACAGCACAAACGCCACAAAGGCATACCACAGCAGATCGACGGCCAGAGCAATCAGCGGCAGCACGATATACAGCACCATGGGGATTTTATGGCTAAGCAACGCCGCAAACACGCTGCCGAATACGATAGCGGTGTTCGGGTTGCCCAACTGGGTTAGCAGCCCGGTGGTGAACGCCCGGCGAAAGCCTAGCTGCTGGCCGCCAACCGCTTCGATCATCAACGGCTGATTGGCTCCGCGCAGCATTTTGAACGCCAGATAGATCAGATAGGCCCCCCCCAGCATTTTCAGCGTGGTATACAGCCAAGGCAGCGCCAGCAGCAGCGATTGCAGGCCCAACAAGGCGATTAGTGCGAAGATAAAACAGCCGATCCCCATCCCCAATGCCACCGCCATCCCATCGCGCCGTGACGAAGCCACCGCCGTTCGCGCCACCAGAATAAAGCTTTGCCCTGGGCTCATCGCGCCAAGCGTAATAGCCCCGGTAATGCTGAGTACCGATAATAGCGTTTCGTTGATCATGCTCTTTTCCCTTGCCTGACTCCATCATTCAAATTAACGCGCTGGCCAAAATAAAAGCAATAGAAACGTAAGGATACGGGGTTAAAACTGCCCCTCACCCCAACCCTCTCCCACAGGGAGAGGGAGCTAGTTCGGTGTTGCCGTCAGGTACAGAAGCTAGTCTGTGGCATGGCTGATATTGAGGATAAATGCCGTTGTTAATTTGTGGCTCGATCGGTCCCCTCTCCCTGTGGGAGAAATACAGAGGTTAGTCTGTGGCATGGTTGGTGTTGACGATGAATACCGTTGTTAATTTATGGCTCGATCGGTCCCCTCTCCCTGTGGGCTGAGTGATCCCCAGTAATATGGTCAGCATCCCATGACCATATTACTGTACTCATTCCCTAACTTTTTCAGCATATTAACTATATTTATCCGTCTCACTATTCCCGGTCTGT
>Ga0256408_1000090_pt1 | contig 155934 bp, 133 predicted proteins | sample PhyAR1_FD_185998 | JGI IMG/M metagenome (GOLD analysis project Ga0256408, IMG submission 185998) | Leaf surface microbial communities from alfalfa plants in UC Gill Tract Community Farm, Albany, California, United States - DLSL A.R1 | ecosystem: Host-associated > Plants > Phyllosphere >...
TTCATCAAACTGGGCCTGCCAGAACTGTAAGCAGGCGGCGATAAACATAACCGAACCGCCGTATACGGACCCGTATGTACGGTGGTGTGGGAGGAGGCTGATCGTGAGGTCAGCCCCTATCCCGATCTCTAGGCGCGAAGTGGTGTTAAGCGCACACCGGCAGCACGGGTAATTTCGGTCAGTGTTTTGATAGTCGGATTACCTTCAGCAGACAACGCCCGGTAAATGTTTTGGCGGGCAAGGCCTGAGCGTTTAGAGATTTCGCCAACGCCACCACGGGCTTCAATAACCCGGCGTAGTGCGGTAAGAAATGCAGGTACGCCGCCTTCTTCATAGATGTCTTCTAAGGCAGTTTGTAAATAGATTTCTGCGTAGGCAGGATCGGCGCGCAACTCCGCTATGAGCTGTGCTTCACGGTCTACAGCAGGCGGGTATTCTTGAGCGACCGCCATTGGGCGTGCCTCTGTTTTGTTAGTCGCTGTCATTTTTCGATCTCGCTTTGTAGTCCTGTAAATAACTGACGGCCTTGTCTAAATCGCCATCTTGGGATTTTTTAGTACCACCGATCAACAGCAGGATTATCTCGCCAGCCTCTACTGAGTAATAAACACGGTACCCAGGGCCATAATTAATACGCATTTCCCATACGCCGTCCCGTTCGAACTTATGATCGCCGAAGTTTCCAGCCTCCGCTCGGTCAACGCTGTTATCTACTTTGGAAACGGCACGCGGGTCCTTCTTTTTGAGTTTTTGCCGCCATTCACTGAATGGTTGCCTCCCGTTCTCATCCTGATAGTACTTAGATTGATACATCCTTTCCCCCTCATTCCCTGAAGTTAATGTAACTTATAAGTTACACTGGTGCAATGTTCATTTTGGACAGCGCCAGATAGCTGCTCGACGTTTTAATCTCCACTGGGCTGCCCAATCCGTGCCTTTTTTGTTTTCGACCCCAAACGCCAAGCCATTGTGTTGTGCGCTAGTGATAAAAGTAATGATAAGCGGTTTTACGATACAATGATCCGAATAGCGGATGATGAATTTACGGCGTATTTAGCCACACAAGAGGTATCCAAATGAAAACGTTACGTGATGCAGTCGCTGCCCGTTCTCTTGAGAGTCAAGCCCGGATCAAGGCAATGGCCGACGAAATGATGTTAGAAACAGGTTTGCAACTGATGCGTGATGAGCTGCAACTGTCACAGAAAAGCCTGGCCGAAGCTATGGGCGTAAGCCAATCCGCAGTTGCACAAATAGAGCAGCGTGGTAATGACGTAAAGTTAGCGACGCTAAAACGCTATATTGAAGCTATGGGTGGGAAGTTGAGTCTGACTGTAGAGATGCCGGAAGGCGGTGGGCGAGTCTTCCATATCTGATCGAAGGTGATTTGGTCCCGTGCCAGGTCTAATTAACCGAAGATTGCAAAAATTCCCCAATCAACTCAAAACGGGGCGCAGCATGCCGCGCCCCTATATTTTGAGCCCGGTGAGGGAATGTCTGCAGTTTTAGTCTATAACCGCAAAGCTCCCTTCACCAGTTACTGGGGATAAGGCACCCAGTCCCCACCATTAAGCCGAATATACGCCTTGCCCTGATACTGCATCACGATGGCATTGTCATTCTCAGAGATCACTGCAGTCTGCGGCAGGTTCTGAGTCAGCACTTGCCAGTCGACGCTTGGCGCAGTAAACACCTTGCCGTCCACCAACCGCGAGACTAGCTCGGACAGCGCCAGATAGCTGCTTGGCGTTTTAATGTCTACCGGGCTGCCCTGATGCGGGGCCTGCATACCAACCAGTTTTATACCCACCGGCGTATGGGTAATGTTCAGGCTTGGGATATCCCGCAGGCCAGACATCTGCATTTTGTCGCCCGCCAGTGCCGCACCGTGCTCCGGCACGATCACCACCATCACCTTACGCCCGGATTTCTGTAGCTCATCGAGGAAGGTGTTCAGCTGATCGAAGAGTTGCTGTGCCCGGGGCTGGTAATCGGCGGTCTTTTTGCCACCCACAAAGCGGTTGCCGTCATGCAGTGGGATCAGGTTAAAGAAGGTCGCGGTGCGAGCATCACCTTCTTTTTTCTGTAGATCGAGCCAACGGTTGAGCAGTTGCAGATCGTTGTAGATCGGTTCACCGTCGAATGAAGCCAGCTCATTGCCGATCCCAGCCTGCGACATCAGCGGAGCCTGCATATCACCTTGCTCACGCAGCTCTTTCAGGAAGTCACCAAACACGCCGGAGTGGTCCAGCATCAGCTGCTCTTTGAAGCCTAGTTTAGCCAGGTTATCAAACAGGTAGCACTGCTGATTGGCGGGCTGATATAGGTCGTGATGCGAAGGCTGGCCGCAGCTGGCGCGTAACAGGCGGATAGCCGCCGGGCCGCTGTACGCGGTAGCCGAGTTAAAGTTGGTGAACATAATGTCCATCTTGGCCCACAGCGGATGGTTGCGCAGATTGACGGCGTCCAGATCTGCCCAGGCCAACGAGCAGATGTTGATGATCAGCACGTCAAACGGCTGGGCATCGGCGGGTAAGGCGGCCGGGAAGGTGGTCGCCCGGACTTTTTCCTGCTGGTAGAACTGTTCCAGGTAGGCCGTGAGGTTGGCATTGGTCGGTGGGCCATTGGCCGCAGGCAGATTGCCGCCTGGTGTCGTCGCTGTGGCCGGTGTAGACGGGGTATCCGTCACCGCTGCGGTGTTGGTGGCAGGCAGCAAGGAGACCGCTGGGCCTGCAATATTGACCACGTTCAACCACACCAATGCCGCCACGGTAAACACCGTGATGCGTATCCATTGGGCCAGGAACAGGTAGGCAATCAGCAGCACGAAGGCGGCGCCAATCATCTGCCAGTTGATAAAGCGGTTAATCAACTCCAGCAGGTAATCCGCGCTGAAACCGGTGAGCTGCGAGCCCTGGCTAAGGATGCTGTTAATCCCCGGCAGCCAGGTGTCGTGGTAGAACAAACCGATACCGATAGGAATGGCGATCAGGTGACGCCAACGGTGCCAGCGCGGCGACGGGATCGGCATCAGTAAAAAGGCCATAAACACCAGGTTGGGCAGCGCATGGAAGTTCAGATAGCCGAACCACAGCAGGCCGAACTTGGCCAGGAAATAGAAGTTCCAGCCGCCAAGACCGCGCCAGTATCGCCATAAAGTATTGTCAGGCTGCGTTTTTTTATCGTCACTCATGGTTATTTTTTACGCTTGATTTGAGAGGTGGAACCTGTGCGCACCCATAGCCCTGCCGACTTTAAATAGCGCGGTGATAACAACAAATTCTGCCAAGATCGCTGCCAGTTGGGGAAACGGCGATGCAGGAGGTATCCCGTAGGGATAAACACTATGGCGCACAGGATCACCAGTTGCACGATATCGTCGAGTGCGTTCATGGCTGTTCCTCCTGCCCGAGGCTCATCAGAGTGAAGGGAATGGGTTCCCGGCGTTCGGTCTGGTGCTCCGTTTCTACGGCGTGGGTTGTGACAGCGGCCGCTTGCAGCTTGCTGGCGGGGAGCGAAAACTCGATATGCTGCCGCAACAGCCTGATTTTATCGATAATATCCACATCCTGATGCCACACCACCCGATTACTGAACGCCTCGCCAACGGGCAGGCGGAAGACGAATTTCAGTGCGGTATCCAGATCGTTAATCCGGCAGGTGGAAAGGAACAGGAACAGCCGATTCTGCGCCACGGTCATGATGTCGCCAAAACGCCGCAAATGGCACAGCGTCATCGACTGGCGGGCGCTCAACCCCGGTGCTGGACGCAGGGCGACCATCACCCCTTTGCCATCTTCCGGCAACAGCGTATTTTCCATCAGCGAAGTTACCGCCCGGCTGAATTCCTCCAGCGGCAGGTAGCCTTTCAGTTGCAGTGGCCGCAGCCCGGCGAGCAGGTTATCGATATCCTCTGGGACATGGCGCGACAGCCGCTGGCCCTGGATACCTTCCAGCATGGTCAAAAAATTGGAAAGCGGTGCCACGTGGGGCACGATCAGATTGGCACCGCAGGCCAGCAGCAGGCGTTCGTCGCTGTAGCGCAGGCTGGCGCTCATCTCGCGTACCACAATCTTTAGCCCGTCGCCCCTGCTGCGGCGCAGGCTATGGATCTGATGGGCCAACTCGTCAATTTCGTCACTTTGATATAGGGCGAAGATCAGCGTGGCGGCGATGGTCAACATGCCACGCTGCATCAACTTGGTATTGTTCTCAAACAGTTGCCAACTGGCCGACAGCGGTGGGGCGCCCTCGAGAATGCGTTGTTCCGCCAGGCACAGGCTCTCGTCGTTGCGTTCCGGGGTAGGGGAGGGTTGGTTGCTGTCGTCCGCCCCTTGCCAGCCTTCGGGGCCTTCGGTCAGGGTGAACAACTGATTGGCATTGATGCCGTTTGCCGTGCTCCACCAGTGCACCAGATACTGGGCACTGCCTTGCAGCCCCTGCAGGCTGGCCAGGCCGTTGAGAATGCGGTGCTCGGCGGCTAGCTGGCCTTTGAGTTTACTCACGCCACTGCCGTGGCTGAGTATCACCAGCGTGCACTGCCGCTGGTGTAACCATTGGCCGAGTTGAGCGGCCCAGTTGCGCAATTCATCGCTGGTAAAGGTTTGCCACAGGCTGGCGTGGGCCAACAGGATCAGTAAGCGATTGCTGGGTTTTAGCTCACGCATCAGATCGTCGGCCAAATGCAGCAGCGCCGCCTTTTTTTCTGGCAGGCTATATAAAGGAAACTTTTTAATCGCAGGGGAAAGAGGCGTTGCCAATAAGGTGTCTATCTGATTGCCGCTACAAATCAGTGCCAACTGGCTATTTTCTTCCTGTGCGGCGATGATCTGCCGGCAAAACAGGTTGGCATCGTTCTGGCGATCGATATTCACCCAGTAAAAACCTGGGGATTGCATAGCCGACAATTCTTGCCAAATCCGTCGGATACCTAGTGAAAAAGAGTTCGCCATAGATTTATTCTACTTTTGTTGAAAGTGGCGTAGACCAAACCCGATCTGGTCACTTTAAAAGCGTAATGTCAGAGTTAGCATAGCAAATCTAGCCATTAGAGGGATAATACCCGTTAAGATTCATCTTATTGGCCCAATTTTTTCCGAACGTTGCTATAGTCATTTAACATTAGCCTATTTTATGAGGCGGCAAGATGAATAATGATGTGTTAAGAGGGCTTCGGGAGAAAGCACCAGTAGAACTTCAGGACGATCTGCAGGCCTTGAGCCGCGCTTTTTCGTTGCCCAAGTTAAACTACATTGATATTTCACGCCAGGAACTGCTCACACAGATGATGGTCCGCTGGCCGCTGTTGGCGGAGTTGGCCAACAAGACGGGGAGTGTTTGAGTCATGCCGGTCATTGCACTGCAAGGGATTCGGGGCGGTATTGGCACCACGTCAATCACTGCGGCGTTAGCCTGGGCGCTACAGCAACTTGGCGAGTCGGTACTGGTAATTGACCTGTCACCGGACAACCTGCTGCGATTACACTTTAATATGCCCTTCGAACTGAACCGGGGCTGGGCTCGTGCAGAACTGGATGGCACCGGTTGGCAACAAGGGGCAATGCGTTACTGCAAAAAACTCGATTTTCTGCCGTTTGGCCGGTTAAGCGCGGCCGAACGGGTAAAAGTACGGCAGCAGCAGAGTGATACCCCACAACGTTGGCATGATTTTCTGGCTCAGTTGCGTGCTTCAGGACAGTATCGCTGGATCCTGCTGGATATCCCGGCAGGTGATGGCCCCCAGATTGAACAACAGTTGGCGCTGGCCGACCAGGTTTTCCTGCTGCTTAACCCTGATGCCAATTGCCATGCGCGCCTGCATCAGCAACCGTTGCCTGCGGGCTGCCACCTGCTGATTAATCACTACTCCTCAGCCAGCCCGTTGCAACAAGATCTGCATCAGCTGTGGCTGCAAACGCTGGCAGGCCTGTTGCCGCTGGTGATCCATCGCGATGAAGCACTGGCGGAAGCGATGGCGGTCAAGCAGCCACTGGGAGAATATCGGCCGGAAAGTCTGGCGGCCGACGAAGTGCTGACTCTGGCCAACTGGTGTCTGCTCAATCTGCAGGAAGCCGAGGGATGAGCAGGGTATTGAGCCTGCTGCTGGTGCCTCCCGTTCACCGGGCAGTACAACAACGCTACCGCGCTTATCGCCGTGCGGGAACTCCGGCATTTACCGCTGGTCTCACGACCCTGATGGTGGCCATCGGCTGGCTGTTGCTGCGGTTTGAGTCCTCGAGCTGGCAAAAGGTGCAGGCAGGCCAAAGCTATTGGTTCCCCCATATTTCCCCCCATCGCCCACGCCCGGCAGACACGCTGCGTTATTTGTTGCAGGGTTTTTGGCTGCTGGTGACCCACAGCGGCCCGGCCCCGATGGGGCGCTCCTACTTTGCCGGCTGGCACCGTTTGCAACTGCGCTATGCCAACTGGTTGCAGAGTTTACCGCAGCGTTTACAAGGGGCCGGTATGGAGGAACAGACGGTACAGCGCCTCAACCGGATGAATCACCGGGTACGGCGGGTGCTGTTTATTATTGCTGGCCTATTGGCCGGGCTGCTGGCTCTGCTGTGTATTTCTCAGCCCTTTGAACTGCCCGCCCAGTTTATTTTTGTGCTGCTGCTGTGGTGTATTGCCATGGTGGTGCGGCGTATTCCTGGCCGGTTACCCAGCCTGATGCTGATTGTGCTGTCGCTGACCGTTTCCTGCCGTTATTTATGGTGGCGCTATACCTCAACGCTGAACTGGGACGATCCGCTCAGCCTGACCTGCGGCCTGCTGTTGCTGGCGGCGGAAACCTATGCCTGGGTAGTGCTGGTGCTGGGCTACTTCCAAACCGTGTGGCCGTTGAACCGCCAGCCGGTGCCGATGCCTGTCGACAGCAGCACCTGGCCGACCGTCGATCTGATGGTGCCTACCTACAACGAAGATCTGGGCGTGGTGAAACCCACCATCTATGGGGCGCTGGGCATCGACTGGCCAAAAGATAAAATCAATATCTACATTCTCGACGACGGTAACCGGCCAGAGTTTAAAGCCTTTGCCGCAGAGGTCGGGGTGAAGTACATCGCCCGGCCGACCCATGAACACGCCAAAGCGGGCAATATCAACAATGCGCTCAAGCATGCTAGCGGTGATTTTGTTGCTATCTTCGACTGCGATCACGTCCCCACGCGTTCTTTCCTGCAACTGACCATGGGCTGGTTCTTTAAAGACAAGAAGCTGGCGATGCTGCAAACGCCGCACCACTTCTTCTCACCCGATCCGTTTGAGCGCAACCTGGGACGTTTTCGCCAGACGCCGAACGAAGGCACCCTGTTCTATGGGCTGGTGCAGGACGGCAATGATATGTGGGATGCCACTTTCTTCTGCGGCTCCTGCGCCATCTTGCGCCGTACGGCATTAGATGAGATCGGCGGTATCGCGGTGGAAACGGTGACCGAAGATGCCCATACCTCGCTGCGTCTACACCGCCTTGGTCACACCTCGGCCTATATCCGTATTCCGCAGGCCGCCGGGCTGGCAACGGAAAGCCTGTCTGCCCATATCGGCCAGCGTATTCGTTGGGCGCGCGGCATGGTGCAGATCTTCAGGTTGGATAACCCGTTACTGGGCAAAGGGCTGAAGTTTGCCCAGCGCCTGTGCTATGCCAACGCCATGCTGCACTTCCTGTCTGGTATTCCGCGCCTGATCTTCCTGACCGCACCGCTGGCGTTTTTGTTGATGCATGCTTACATCATCTTTGCGCCAGCCTTGGCGATTGCGCTGTATGTGCTGCCCCACATGATCCACGCCAGCCTGACCAACTCACGTATTCAGGGCAAATACCGCCACTCCTTCTGGAGTGAAATCTACGAAACCGTGCTGGCCTGGTATATCGCCCGGCCTACCACCGTGGCTTTGTTCAACCCGCACAAAGGCAAGTTCAACGTCACCGCCAAAGGCGGGCTGGTTACGCAAGAGCATGTCGATTGGGTGATCACCCGGCCTTACCTGCTGTTGGTGATACTCAATCTGGCTGGCCTGGGTTTTGGCGTGTGGCGCTTTTTCTACGGCCCGGCGGACGAGATGATGACGGTGGTGATCAGCCTGATTTGGGTGATCTACAACATGACCATCCTCGGTGGAGCGGTGGCCGTGGCGGTGGAGGCCAGGCAGGTACGGCAGTCGCATCGCGTGGAGATCGCCATGCCTGCGGCGGTAGCCCGGGCTGACGGACATCTGTTCCCCTGTACGCTGCGTGATTACTCCGATGGTGGCGTGGGTATCGAAATGCGCGTACCAGATCAGTTGCAAGAGCATGACCAGATAGCACTGCTGCTTAAGCGTGGCCAGCAGGAGTTCAGCTTCCCTTGCGTGGTGACGCGATCCCATGGCCGCTCGGTGGGGGTCCGTTTGGTCAAACTCTCGACCCGCCAACATATCGACTTTATTCAATGCACCTTTGCTCGGGCGGATACCTGGGCACTGTGGCAAGACGGATTCCCGGAAGACCGGCCGGTGGACAGCCTGCGGGACGTACTGATGCTAGGTTTTCACGGCTACCGGCGCATGGCGGACTATGCGCCGCCAACGATGCGCAAGATCCTGGTCGGCCTGACCTCGCTGGCCACCTGGATCCTGTCATTTATTCCGCATGGCGTAGGAAGAGGCCGCGCTCCAACGGCCCCAGAGACGGTGGCATAGGCTGCGTGTCGCAACCGCCCGTTCGCATGTCCTGCGAACCGGCCCAAAAGATGATGATACGATGACGAGAAAAATAAACTGGTTTACCGCGCTGGCCTTAGGCATCAGTAGCTTATCTCAGGCGGAAACGGCCCCCACTCCAGCGGCTGGCGTGACTCCGCCTGCGAGCACCGTGGCCGAAGCTCCGGTCACCGTACCTATGGGAGTGGCGGTGCCGCAAGCACCCGATGCGCCGGTGCGTGATGTAAAACTGCCGTTTACCGAGGTGGCTCCACCGCCTGGCACCTTTATCCTGCGTGGCACCCGCCCAGAAGGCCAGATCGAGTTTGGCGTGCGCAGTGACGAAGTGGTTTCGCAGGCGCTGTTGGATCTGGAGTTTACCCCTTCGCCGTCGCTGATCCCGGTGGAGTCGCACGTCAAGATCTACCTCAACGATGAGTTGATGGGCGTCACCACCATCACCAAAGAGCAGTTGGGTAAGCCTAATCGTGTCCAGTTGCCGATCGATCCGCGCTATATCACCGATTTTAACCGCATTCGCCTGGTGTTTGTCGGCCATTACCAGAACATCTGTGAGAACCCGGCCAACAGCACGCTGTGGCTGGACGTCAGCAAATCCAGTTCGCTGAGCCTGCGTTACCAGACGCTGCCGGTGAAAAATGAGCTTTCCCACTTCCCGGAACCCTTCTTTGACAGCCGCGACGATCGGCCATTAACGCTGCCGATGGTGTTTGCCAGGCAGCCGGATCTGGAACAACAACGGGCGGCGGGGATTTTGGCCTCTTGGTTCGGTACCCAGGCGCAGTGGCGTGGTCAGTCCTTCCCGACGCTGTTTAACCGCTTGCCGAGCCAGCACGCCATCGTGTTTGCCACCAACAAACAGCGGCCGGATTTCCTGAAGGATTACCCGGCGGTCAACGGGCCGACGGTGGAGATGATTAGCCACCCGGACAACCCCTATGTGAAGCTGTTGTTGGTACAGGGCCGTGATGATAACGACCTGATCACGGCGGTGAAGGGCATCGCGCAGGGTAATATCCTGTTCCGTGGCCAGAATCTGAGTGTGGATAAGGTTGAGCAGTTGGCCGTTCGCCAGCCGTACGATGCGCCAAACTGGGTGCGCACCGATCGGGCGATGAAGTTCAGCGAACTGCAGCAATATGCCGAGCAGTTGCAGACTAACGGCGTCGAACCCGGGCCGATCTCACTGTCGATGAATCTGCCGCCGGATCTATTCCTGATCCACAGCACCGGCATCGATATGCAGCTGAAATACCGCTACACCTCGCCGCGTATTGAGGATGGTTCCCGCCTGAGCATCAGCCTGAACAATCAGTTTGTGCAGTCCTATGCCCTGGTGCCGGAGCATGAGAAGGGCGCACAGCTGTTGCGCCTGCCGCTGGCTCAGGGACTGCTTGATTCCGACAGGGCGGTCAACATCCCGGCGTTGAAGCTGGGGGCGACCAACCAGCTGCGCTTTGACTTCGATTACACCACGCTGCTGGCCAGCGGTGCCGAAGGGCGTTGCGAAACCTATTCTTTGGTGCCGAACCATGCGGTGATCGACGGCAATTCCACCATCGATTTCTCCGGCTATCGTCACTTTATCACCATGCCCGATCTGCGTGCCTTCTCCAACGCCGGTTTCCCTTTCAGCCGTCTGGCAGATCTGTCGCAAACGCTGGTGCTGGTGAACAAACAACCTCAGCCCGCCCAGGTGAGCGCCTTGCTCAACGCCATGGGTAACATGGGGGCGCAAACCGGCTATCCGGCGCTGGCTTTCTCGCTGTCCGATGACTGGTCACAGGCCAAGGATAAGGACGCCGATATCCTGTTGATCGGCACCATCCCACCGGAGCTGCGTGATGACAAGAAAATCAACCTGCTGGTAGAAGCGACGCTGAGCTGGGTGAAAATGCCGATGCGTCAACTGCCGCTGCCGAGTATGGATGTGCAGCAGGATGACGCTACACCAGACAGCAAAACCACCATCAGCTCGGAAGGGGCGATGGCGGCAGTGGTCGGTGTGCAGTCCCCGTTCCACGATCAGCGCAGCATTGTGGCCCTGCTGGCGGACAGCCCGCGGGGTTATGAACTGTTGAATAATGCGCAGCTAGACAGCGGCAAGCGTGCGGCGATGTTTGGTTCGGTGGCCGTGATCCGTGAGTCCGGCGTCGATAGCTTGCGTGTGGGGGATGTTTACTACGTCGGCCACCTGCCGTGGTGGGAACGTATCTGGTATGCGTTATCGACGCATCCGCTGCTGCTGGGTGCGATAGCCGCGCTGGTGGTGGTGATGGTGGCCCTGTTGCTGCGGCGTGGTCTGAAGGCCTTTAGCCGTCGTCGTCTGTCACCGGAAGATCGGGATTAATTGCCATGATGGGGATCTGCCTGCGCCGCCTGCTGCCTGGCCTGATGCTGCTGTGTGCGTTCAGCACGGCGGCAAGCTGTGATTGGCCTGCCTGGCAGCAGTACCAACGGTTTTATCTCAGCGAGGAAGGGCGGGTGATCGATCCCAGCAGCCCGAAGCGCATCACCACGTCCGAAGGGCAGAGCTATGGGATGTTCTTCGCGCTGGTGGCCAACGATCGGCCTGCTTTCGATAAGCTGTTGGCGTGGACGGAGAACAATCTCGCCTCTGGCGACCTGAGCGCACATCTGCCGGCCTGGCTGTGGGGGCAGGACGATAACAAAGCCTGGAAGGTGCTGGACAGCAACTCGGCTGCCGATGCGGATCTGTGGATCGCTTACAACCTGCTGGAGGCGGGGCGGCTGTGGCAAAGCCGCCGCTATCAAACATTGGGCACGCTGTTGTTGCAACGGATTGGCCGTGAAGAGGTGGCGAATATCCCCGGTTTGGGTCTGATGCTGCTGCCGGGCAAGATGGGTTTTGTGGCCGAGGATCGCTGGCGCTTAAACCCCAGCTATTTACCGCCGCAGTTGCTGGCCCGCTTTGCCCAATTGAACGGGCCGTGGCAAGCGATGCAGAAAACCAGCCAACGGTTGTTGCTGGAAACGGCTCCGCAAGGATTTTCCCCAGACTGGGCCGAGTGGCAATCGGGCAAAGGTTGGCAGCCCGATCCCGTCAAACCCAATATCGGCAGCTATGACGCCATTCGCGTCTATCTTTGGGCTGGGATGTTGGCGGACGACGATCCCCATAAAGCGGCGCTGGTGAAGCAGTTCCAACCGATGGTGCGCCTCACCGCTCAGCTTGGCGCGGTGCCGGAGAAGGCCGATACCGCCAGCGGGAAAACCAACGGTACGGGCCCGGTAGGCTTCTCCGCCGCGCTGTTGCCGCTGCTGGCTGCACAACCCGATGCCCTGGCGGTGCAACGCCAACGTATTCAGGATAACCCTCTGGGTAATGATGCTTATTTCAGCGCCTCTTTGCTGCTGTTCGGCCAGGGATGGGCTCAACAACGCTATCGTTTCAATCGTCAGGGTGAACTTCAACCCGCCTGGGGTAGCCAATGCGCAACTTCACACTAGGCTGGCTAAGCCTGTTTCCTTTAAGCCTGGCTCTGTTGCCACAGGCGCAGAGTGCCGAGAGCGTTGCCCCGGAGCAATGGCTGCTGGAGCAGGTGCGCATCGGCGAAGCCAGCAACAAAGATGAGCTGGTGCGTCAATCGCTGTATCGCCTTGAGCTGATGGACCCGAATAACCCTGACGTGATAGCGGCGCGTATGCGCCTGGCTCTGCGGCAGGGTAATCAGGTCTTGGCGCAGCAACAGCTGGATAAGCTGAAGGGGGTGGCACCGCAATCGCCGGTGTTCCGCCAGGCAGAAATGAACATGCTACTGACCCAGCCGGAAACCCGCCAGAAGCTGCAACAGGCACGCCTGATGGCGGCCGCAGGGCGCTTGCCTGAGGCAAAAGCTCAGTACGATGAGCTGTTCCACGGCAATCTGCCAACGCTCGATCTGGCGGTGGAGTATTGGCGTCTGGTGGCCAGGCTACCCGGCCAGGAATCAGCAGCGACACAGCAACTACAGGAGCTGGATCGGCAATATCCCGGCAACATCACGCTGCGTATGGCGCTGGCGCGGATGCTGTTCAGCCAGGATCGCGACGCTCAGGCCTATGAGCTGTTACAGCAAGTGGCGGCCGATCCCGCAGGCCGCAGCTCTGCGGCGGATTTGTGGTTGGAACAGGTCAAAGCGTTGCCGGTCAGCCCGCAGAGCGTGGCGGCGTTGAACCGCTTCCTCGGCGTGTTTGAAAGCGGTGAGCAGGCGCTTGGCGCGCAGCAGGAACTGGCCCGCCAGCGGACGCTGTTGGCCGATCCGGCCTATCGCGCGCGCATGACCGGGCTGGCGCAGGTGAATAAAGGCGGCGGTCGTGCGGCAATCCCGGAACTGAAAAAAGCGCTATCGAGTGCGCCTAATGATGCCGAAGTGCTTGGTGCGCTTGGCCTGGCCTATTCCCGCGCCGGCAACCGGCAGCAGGCGTTGAGCCTGTTCCAACAGGCGCAGAAGGCGGACAAGGATAACTACGACAGCAGCAAATGGCAGAGCCTGATCAAAACCACCCGTTACTGGCTGGCGATCGCTGCGGGCGACAAGGCGTTAAAGGCCAATAACCTGCCGCTGGCACAGCATCAATACCAACAGGCACGGCAGATTGATAACGGCGACAGCGATGCGTTGATCGGCCTGGGCGACGTTGCCGTAGCCCGTAAGGATGATGCTGCTGCCGAGCGCTATTATCAGCAGGCTCTGCGCCTGGATCCGGCCAGCGGTAGCGCGGTGCGGGGCTTGGTGAATATCTACCAGCGGCAGTCGCCACAAAAAGCGCTGGCCTACCTTAATGGTCTGCCTCGTGGGCAACAGAACAAGCTACGCAGCACCCTCGACGGGCTGCAACTGGATATGCTCAAACAGCAGGCCGACGAACTGGCTCAGCGCCAGCAGTGGCCAGAGGCGGCGGAAAAGTACCGGCAGGCGCACCAGAAGGATCCTGATGACGTCTGGCTGACCTATCACTATGCGCAAACGTTGCGTCAGGCCGGGCAACCGCAGCAGGCCGACGTGCTGATGCATCAACTGGCCGCGAAGAAGTCCGGCGATCCGCAGCAGGTTTACGCCTATGCGCTGTATCTGGCTGGCAGCGATCGTGATAACCAGGCGTTGGCCCAGTTGAATACATTGCCCAAAGCTCAGTGGAACGACGGGATGCGTGAGATGGCCCAGCGTTTGCAGATGCAGGTCACGCTCGATCATGCCGAACGGCTCCGAACTGCTGGTGATGAACCCGCAGCAATCGCCTATCTGCGCCAGCAGCCCCCGGCAACGCGCATCGACCTGACCTTGGCAGACTGGGCGCTGGAGCGGGGAGAGTATGACGAGGCGTTGGCGGATTATCAGCGGGTGCGTGCGCGTGAGCCGAATAATCCGGATGCGCGTTTGGGGGAGATTGAAGCCTATGTGGCGCAAGGCCAACTGAGCGAGGCCCGCCAACGGCTGCAAACGGCACCAGCGCAACCGGATGAGTCGATCAACGGCCAGCGCCGTGTTGCCAATGCCTGGACGGCAGTGGGCGAACCGCAGAAAGCGACCGATATTTTCAAACAGTTAAAAGTGGCTGCCCAGCAAGAGCCGCCGGGGCAGGGCAAAGCCTTGGTGTATCGTGATGCTGCCAGGCTGGAACAAAAGCAGTTGCAACCGCAACCGGCGCAGCAGGATTATCGCCAGGCGATGGTGGCCAGCGGCATTGCGCCAACGGTACCTGAGGATAATGACGGTTATACCCGTCTGACCCGCAATAACGCGACGGATGACTGGCTAAAACGCGGCATTCGCTCCGATGCCGCCGATCTCTATCGCCAACAGGACGTCAGAGTCACGCTCGATCACGACTACTGGCGTTCGAGCGGCACCGGTGGCATCTCGGATTATCAGGCGCATGACACCATGTTGCAGGTGGATATGCCGCTGTATGACGGCCGGGCGTTCCTGCGTACCGATACCGTCCAATTGAACGCGGGCAGTTTCTCGACCGATAATAACGGCAAGTACTTCGAAACCTTTGGCACCTGTAACACGCAGGGTTGCCGCGGTGACGAACGGCAAAAAACCACCGGCACCAGCGTGGCGGCCGGTTGGGCCAACGACCATTGGCAAACCGATATCGGCACCACCCCGATGGGATTTGAAGTGGTGGACTGGGTCGGCGGCGTGGCCTATAGCGGTGACTGGAACCATATCGGTTGGACGCTGGGCGCCTCGCGGCGGCCGATTACCAGCTCGCTGTTGGCCTTCGGCGGGACGCGCGATCCGAACACCGGCACTACCTGGGGTGGCGTGCGTGCTACCGGTATCAACCTGAGCGCCAGCTACGATCGCGGTGAAGCCAACGGCGTGTGGGCCGATCTCAGTGCTCATCAGCTTACCGGCCAGAATGTCGAGGATAACCAGCGCCAGCGCTTGATGGCTGGTTATTACTATAAGGTGATAAACGAAGATAACCGCCGGGCCACCGTTGGGCTGAGCACCATGCTCTGGCACTATCAGAAGGACTTGAGCGGTTACTCTCTTGGGCAGGGGGGGTATTACAGCCCGCAGCAATATGTTTCGCTGGCGGTGCCGGTGAACTATCGCCAGCGCACGGAAAACTGGTCGTGGGAAGTGGGGGGCTCGGTGTCGATTTCGCACTCGAAAACCAACGATGAAAAACGCTATCCCCTGCAAGGACTGATCCCAGATTCTCTGCCAGACAAGGACGCGGTGGAAAGCGGTGGCTCCTCCTCCGGCGTAGGTTATACGCTGCGAGCCCTGATCGAACGCCGCCTCAGTTCCCATTGGACGCTGGGGGCCGGCATTGATATTCAACAGGCTAAAGACTATACCCCGAGCCATGCGTTGATTTATCTGCGTTATTCGCTCGCCGGTTGGCAGGGCGATCTCGATCTGCCACCGCAGCCGCTGACGCCGTACGCCGACTTCAAGTAACGTGAAATTGGTCGATTCGTGGTGTCGCCCACAGGGTAGTTTTGCTACCCTGTGGCTATTCCGGCTAGGATAATACCGAAACCCGCGCTTTTCCTGCTGCCACCAAGCGGTTGGTAAGGTAAACACGTGGGGCAATCGAGTATACTCAAGCCGCTTACCCAGCAAGCAATATTTCCCCTTACCCAGCCCCTCCTTGCAGGAACTGATACGGAGCTGCGGTCAGGCACAAGAGTTAGGTTTTAGCACATTCACTCCCTTCACCCTGTGGGAGAGGGTTAGGGTGAGGGGCGTCATTGATTAATCTAGGAGTGCAGGTTTTTGCGGGTCAGGCGTTCATTAACGATTAAGCAGATGGCGGCGGTGTCTGGTGTGGCACTGGTGACGATCTGTATCTTCATCGTGATCCAGCTATTCCACTTTGTGCAGCAGCGCAGAGATGACTATGCCCAGCAGTTGGAGAATGTGGCCCAGGCCGTGCGTCAGCCGCTGGCAGAAGCCGTGCTGCGGATGGATGTGCCGGAAACCAAACGCGTGCTCAACTCTCTGCAGCCGGTGGGGATCCTCACCCGAGCGGATATCGTCCTGCCTAACGAGTTTCAGGCGCTGCATGCCAATTTCCCGCCGGAACGCCCGGTCCCTGCGCTAGTGGCGCGGATCTTTGAGCTGCCGGTACAGATTTCGGTGCCGCTCTATTCGCTTGAACGGGTGCCTGCCAATCCTCAGCCGCTGGCCTATCTGGTGTTGCAGGCCGATTCGTACCGCATGTATCAGTTTATCCTCAGCACGCTATCGACCATGTTGTCGACCTATCTGCTGTTGGCGCTGATCCTGTCGATCGCCGTTAGCTGGTGCATGAACCGGCTGCTGGTTTATCCATTGCGAGCCATGGCGCGCGAACTGGAAAATGTCCCTCAGGAAGATCTCCCTTACCACCAACTGATGTTGCCAGCCCAACATCAGGACGATGAATTAGGCTTGCTGGTGCGCAATTACAATCGCAATCAGCAAACGCTGGCCAAGGCGCATACCGCCATGAGCCGCCTGAGTACCCATAACTCGATGACCGAATTACCCAATCCGGTGCTGTTTGCCGCGCTGCTTGAACAGCATATTGCTGCCAGTATGCGGCCAGCGCGCTTTAATCTGTTGGTCGTGGGGATCGAAACCCTGCATGAGGCCTCCGGTGCACTGAACCCATCCATGCGTGAAGCGCTGTTGCTGACGCTGGCGAAAAAGCTGCGTCAGGTTATCGGTGTGGACTGCGTGCTGGCACAGCTGAGCAATGCAGAGTTTGCCATCCTGGCGAAAAATATCGAGCAGCCCCTTCATGCCATGCAGTTGGCCAGAAGAGTGATGGCGGCCATCAATGCACCGCTGAACCTGCAACAGAAGATGCCGCTGCGGCCAAGCGCCAGTATCGGCATTGCCCATTATCCCAATTCGGGGGAAAGCGCGGAGCAACTGCTGCGTAGTGCCACCTCGGCCATGATGTCGGCGCATCGTGAGGGTAAAAATCAGATCCTGTTCTTCGAGCCTTGCCTGACCGAAAAAACTCAAAAGCGTCTGACGCAGGAAAGCGAGATCCTGCTGGCCATTGAGCAACGTCAGTTTGCGCTATTCCTGCAACCGCAGTGGGATATGCAAACCAATCAGGTGACCGGCGCGGAAGCTCTGCTGCGTTGGCAACTGCCCGACGGGCAGATTATTCTTCCGGCGGATGTGATCCCGCTGGCGGAGGAGTTGGACGTGATCGTGCCACTGGGTAACTGGGTGCTGGAAGAGTCATGCCGTATTCTGGCCGCGTGGAAATCCCAGGGCATTACGTTGCCGTTGGCGGTAAATATTTCGCCGATCCAGCTGCAGCATAAAGACTTTGTGCCTCAGTTGAAACGGCTGCTGGACGAGCACCAAATCGACCCGCATAAGCTGCTGTTGGAAATCACCGAGACGGTGCGTATCCACGACCTTGATGGGGCGCTGGAATTGCTACGGGAATTGCATGATTTAGGTGTGTCGATCGCCTTGGATGACTTTGGCATGGGCTATGCCAGCCTGAATTACCTCAATCGTCTGAAATCCTTGCCAATTGATCTGATTAAAATCGACAAAAGCTTTATTGATGGCCTACCGGAGGACGATGCGATGGTGCGGATCGTCAGCTCGATTTCCGAGGTGCTTCATCTGCCGGTAATGGCGGAAGGGGTGGAAACCACGGCGCAGCGAGACTGGCTGTTACAGCACGGCATTCGCACTGGCCAGGGCTTCCTGTTTGCCAAGCCTTTACCCCGCAAGGAGTTTGAAGCGCAGTTTGCCTCCGTTGCCAAAGCGTGACCTGGTTGACCTGACGCTGATTTTTTCACCTCCCTCCTGGTACTTTTCAGGCGGGAGAGGCCGCTTTATTTCCCTGTCAAAAACTAGTTTCTACCGCTACCTATTCTGAGTTAATGCAAAGAAAAGCTTCCGTAACGCTGGAACTTGTACACTGACTGACGCGTTTCAGCTCTTAAATTCACACCAATATGCCTGTACTACGGCAACAATTTATTTCCATGTTGTTATGGGGGTGTTATTTTCCGCGCAAGCGATAAACAGGACGGACGAGTGATTGCCCGCCTGCCGCGTTGTCCCCCCCCAAAGGATGTGCTAATGAAAACAACTATATTTAAGAGCCTCTATTTTCAGGTGTTAACAGCGATTACGCTGGGGATCCTGCTTGGCCATTTCTACCCTGAACTCGGTGCCCAGATGAAACCCCTGGGCGATGGATTTGTTAAATTAATCAAAATGATTATCGCTCCGGTGATCTTCTGTACCGTGGTGACCGGCATCGCGGGCATGGAGAGTATGAAGGCCGTGGGCCGTACCGGGGCGATTGCCCTGCTGTACTTTGAAATTGTCAGTACCATTGCGCTGCTGATTGGCCTGGTGATCGTGAACGTAGTGCAACCCGGTGCCGGGATGAACGTCGATCCGGGAACGCTGGATGCTAAAGCGGTGGCGGTCTATGCCGAGAAGGCTTCTGAGCAGGGGCTCGTGCCTTTCCTGTTGGATATTATCCCGGGAAGCGTGGTGGGTGCCTTTGCCAGCGGCAACATCTTGCAGGTGCTGCTGTTTGCGGTGCTGTTCGGTTTTGCCCTGCATCGCCTGGGTGAGAAAGGCCAGGTGATCTTTAATGTCATCGACAGCTTCTCCCGCGTGATCTTCGGCATCATCAACATGATCATGCGCCTGGCACCGCTGGGGGCCTTTGGTGCCATGGCGTTCACTATCGGTAAATACGGTGTGGGCACCCTGCTGCAACTGGGCCAACTGATTGTCTGCTTCTATATCACCTGCTTACTGTTTGTGGTGGTAGTGTTGGGCTCGATTGCTCGCTACAACGGCTTCAGCATCTTTAAATTTATTCGCTATATCAAAGAAGAGCTGTTGATCGTACTGGGGACCTCGTCTTCCGAATCGGTGCTGCCACGCATGCTCGATAAAATGGAAAATCTGGGGTGCAAGAAATCGGTAGTGGGTCTGGTGATCCCGACGGGCTACTCGTTCAACCTTGACGGTACCTCGATCTATCTGACGATGGCGGCGGTGTTTATCGCCCAGGCAACCAACACCCATATGGACATCATGCATCAGGTGACCTTGTTGGTGGTGCTGCTGCTCTCCTCTAAAGGGGCGGCAGGGGTGACCGGCAGTGGCTTTATCGTACTGGCAGCGACCATTTCGGCGGTAGGGCATTTACCGCTGGCCGGTCTGGCCCTGATCCTCGGTATCGACCGCTTTATGTCCGAAGCCCGCGCCTTGACCAACCTGGTAGGTAACGGCGTGGCGACGGTAGTGGTGGCCAAATGGTGTAACCAACTGGATGAAAAGCAGCTGCAAGACGTGCTGAACAACAGAACTGATAAGGTTTCTACTGACAAACAGCTGCCTTCTGCCTAAGTTTTTTCCTGCCTTCAACATCGGCTGCCATGGCAGCCGATGTCATTTCCCCTTGCTTCTTGTTCATTTTTTCTCCATAACACCCTACAGCTATTATTTTTCACTGTGATGAGTGACATCCGCCAAGGCGCGCGGTCTAACAGAATGGTACACTTTGCGCTTTCCGCCCTACGGTGAAACTCAGGGTGTGATCGTTGCTGTGCCACGCACAGTTCAGGCCGTACTCGTCAACATCGTGGCGAGACGATGCCTTATATTCCAATGAACGGAATATCCGTATTTGCATAAAAAATTGGCTAGTCATTAAGTAGGGGTTCACATGCAGGGCACCAGAATTCGTCTTTTAGTGGGTGGGCTGCTGTTGGTTGCGGCCAACGGTAGCGTGCACGCTGAAGCACTACAACCTGATCCTGCCTGGCAGCAGGGGCAGCTGAATAACGGTTTTTCTTGGCAGATCCTTGATACACCACAGCGCCCGAGCGATCGCGTTGAGTTAAGGTTGATGGTCAATACCGGATCGCTGGTGGAATCTGCCCAGCAGATCGGTTTTGCCCATTTGCTGCCGCGTATTGCGATTACGCGCAGCGAGAGTTTTACCCAGCCGCAGCTACAGTCGCTGTGGCAACAGAGCGTGGACAGTGAACGGCCATTGCCGCCAGCCATCAGCTCTTATGATTTCACCATCTACAACCTGAGTCTGCCCAATAACCGCCCCGATCTGTTGAAAGAGGCGCTGGCCTGGCTGGCGGATACCACGGGTAAGCTGGCTATCGATGAGCCAACGGTAGAAGCGGTGATGAACTCCAAGATGGATCCTATCGGTATCTTCCCGCCGGATCCCAAAGACAGCTGGTGGCGTTATCGCCTGAAAGGCTCAACGCTACTGGCACACGATCCGGGCCAACCGGTCAAGCGGCCGGTCAATATCGAACAGCTGCAGAAATTTTACCAGCAATGGTATACCCCGGACGTCATGACGTTGTACGTGGTGGGTAAAGTTGATAGCCGTAGCCTGACCGAACAGATCAACAAGGCGTTCTCGCCTCTCCAAGGCAAGCGCGAAGCGCCAGCAACCATGCCAACCCTGACTCCACTGCCGCCGCAGCCGGTCAGTCTGATCAGCGATCAGGTGAAGCAGGATACGCTGTCGATCATGTGGGATACGCCATGGCATCCGATTCGCGATTCGCAAAGCCTGAGCCGTTACTGGCGCAGTGATATGGCCCGTGAAGCCCTGTTCTGGCACATTCAGCAGGTGCTGCAAAAGAGCGAGCAGAAAAACATCAAGCTGGGCTTCGACTGCCGGGTGCAGTATCAACGCGCCCAGTGTGCGATCCATCTGAATTCACCGAATGATAATCTGAACAACGGCCTGGCCTTTATTGCCCGCGAATTGGCTAATGTGCGTAACAACGGCCTGTCTCAGGATGAGTTCAATGCCTTGCTGGCACAGAAAACCGATCAGTTGAGCAAACTGTTTGCCACCTATGCCCGCACCGACACCGATGTGCTGATGAGCCAGCGTCTGCGTTCACAGCAAAGTGGCGTGGTGGATATCGCTCCGGAGCAATACCAGAAGCTGCGTCAGGCCTTCTTGTCGTCGCTGACGCTGGAATCGCTTAATCAGGAACTGAAGCTGCAACTGTCGCAGGATGCCACCTTGGTGCTGTTACAGCCGAAGGGGGAGCCGGAGATGAATATGAAGCAGCTCCAGGAAACCTATAACGGCATCATGGCGCCAGCACCGGCCGTGGTGAGCGAAGAGCCAAAACCGGCGGATGCGGCTACCGCAGCACCGGAAGCCAGCGCACAGTAATCATTGCCCCTCACCCCAACCCTCTCCCACAGGGAGAGGGAGCTGCCCGGAGATCCTGGTTAGGCCGTGCAGCTTCGGAGAGTTGGGAGTAAAAAGAAAGGCAGGTATTACGCAGAGAAATCAACGAAACTAAGGTGAGTCAGCCGGTGCTCAGAAGGAACACGACATTATCAGCCTAACTCGATCGGTCCCCTTGTATGTTTAAAGACACTTTAATTACCCATCCAAAGGCGGGTAGACTTTAACCGAGTTGTACCTGATGCCACAGCCCGTTTCTCCCACAGGGAGAGGGAGCTGCCCGGAGAGCCTAGTTAGGCCGTGCAGCTTCGGAGAGTTGGGAGTAAAAAGAAAGGCAGGTATTACGCAGAGAAATCAACGAAACCAAGGTGAGTCAGCCGGTGCTCAGAAGGAACACGACATTATCAGCCTAACTCGATCGGTCCCCTCTCCCTGTGGGAGAGGGTTAGGGTGAGGGGCCTAGTTGCGATACAGTACCTTGATGATGTGATAGCCGAACTGGGTTTTCACCGGGCCATAGGGCTTGAGCAACGGGATGCTGAACACTGCCTTATCGAAGGCCGCGACCATCGTCCCCTTGTTGAACTCACCCAGGGAGCCGCCGTTGCGTTTGGACGGGCAGCTCGAGTATTTGCGCGCCAGCGTGTCAAAGCTGACGCCGCGCTTGAGTTTGGCCAACAGCTCGTTGGCTAGTGTTTCGTTATCCACCAGGATGTGCAGCGCGCTAGCGGTCTTTGCCATCTTAATAATCCAATCAGTCGTGCAGAATTTGCCGCCATTATACCTGTTAAATCTGTTTGGCGCTTTCTGCTACAATCCTTCTCCCCTGCACTCCAATATTGAGCAATAAAGCGCCATGCGATTAAACCCCAGCCAACAACAAGCCGTCGAATTCGTTACCGGGCCTTGCCTGGTACTGGCCGGTGCCGGTTCCGGCAAAACGCGTGTGATCACCAATAAAATTGCCCACCTGATCCACCAATGTGGCTATCAGGCCCGGCATATTGCCGCCGTAACCTTTACCAACAAGGCGGCGCGTGAGATGAAAGAGCGTGTGGCGCAAACCATGGGGCGCAAAGAGTCGCGTGGCTTGATGATCTCCACCTTCCATACGCTGGGGCTGGAAGTGATCAAACGCGAATATGCCGCGTTGGGGATGAAGTCCAACTTCTCGCTGTTTGACGATCAAGACCAGCTCGCGTTGTTGAAAGAACTGACCGAGAAGTGGCTGGAAAACGACAAGACGCTGGTGGCACAGCTGATCTCGACCATTTCCAACTGGAAGAACGATCTGGTGGATCCGCAGCGGGCAATGGGGCTGGCGCGCTCAGAGAAGGACAAGCTGTTCGCCCACTGCTACGGGCTGTATCACGACCATATGAGAGCCTGTAACGTACTGGATTTTGACGATCTGATCCTGCTGCCCACCTTGTTGCTACAGCGTAATGAGGAGGTGCGTGAGCGCTGGCAGAACCGTATCCGCTATCTGCTGGTGGATGAATATCAGGACACCAACACCAGCCAGTACGAACTGGTGAAACTGCTGGTGGGTAACCGCGCACGCTTTACCGTGGTGGGGGATGACGATCAGTCGATCTACTCCTGGCGCGGTGCGCGTCCGCAGAACCTGGTACTGCTAAAGGAAGATTTTCCGGCGTTGCAGGTGATCAAGCTTGAGCAGAACTACCGTTCCAGCGAACGTATTCTGAAGGCCGCCAATATCCTGATTGCCAACAACCCGCACGTCTTTGAAAAACGCCTGTTCTCCGAACTGGGCTACGGCGAAGAGTTGAAGGTGGTCACGGCCAACAATGAAGATCACGAGGCCGAGCGGGTGGTGGGGGAACTGATCGCCCATCACTTTGTGAAGAAAACCAATTACGGCGACTATGCGATCCTCTATCGCGGAAACCACCAGTCGCGTGTGTTTGAAAAAATGCTGATGCAGAACCGCATTCCGTACAAGATTTCTGGCGGCACGTCGTTCTTCTCGCGCCCGGAAATCAAGGATTTGCTGGCCTATCTGCGGGTTTTGACCAACCAGGAAGACGACAGCGCCTTCCTGCGTATCGTTAATACACCGAAGCGGGAAATCGGCCCGGCGACGCTGCAAAAGTTGGGAGAGTGGGCCAACCAGCGTAACAAGAGCCTGTTCCACGCCAGCTTCGATCTTGGACTGGGCCAGTATCTGACAGGCAGGGGGCTGGAGTCTTTACAGCGTTTCACCCATTGGATGGAAGGTATCATCCAGATGGTGGAGCGTGAGCCGGTGGCAGCGGTGCGCGATCTGATCCGCGGCATCGACTATGAAAGTTGGTTGTTTGAAACCTCGCCCAGCCCGAAAGCGGCCGAAATGCGCATGAAAAACGTCAACACGCTGTTTGGCTGGATGACCGAGATGCTGGAAGGCAGCGATCTGGACGAACCGATGACGCTGACCCAGGTGGTCACGCGCTTTACGTTGCGTGACATGATGGAGCGCGGCGAAAGCGATGAAGAGCTGGATCAGGTACAGCTGATGACTCTGCATGCTTCCAAGGGGCTGGAATTCCCCTATGTGTTCCTGGTGGGGATGGAAGAGGGGTTATTGCCGCATCAGAGCAGTATTGACGAGGATAATGTCGATGAAGAACGGCGTTTGGCCTATGTGGGGATCACCCGCGCCCAGAAGGAGCTGATTTTCACCCTGTGTCGCGAACGTCGCCAATACGGTGAGTTGGTGCGGCCTGAACCCAGCCGTTTCCTGCTGGAACTGCCGCAGGACGATCTGGCTTGGGAGACGGAACGCAAGGTGGTTAGCCCGCAGGAGCGGATGGAGAAAGGCCAAAGCCATTTGGCCAGCGTGAAGGCGATGTTGGCCAAGGCCAAGGGCGGTAGCTGAGGTTCGGGGCGCGAAAACGCCCTGTTGCTATTACTCATTACGTAAAGTATCTACGTAGGCCTGATAGACATAGCTTTTACCTCTCACTCGACCTGTAGTTTCCACCAGTATCCCCGCATTCTCTAGTGCTTTAATGGCCGTGCTCGCTGTAGGAAACGTGACATCTAACTCTGCCTGGGCTCTTTCTACCGTTAATTTTGGCATTGTTGGTAGTAATTCAAAAAGACGCAACGTTTGTAATGTACTGGATGCCGTATCGAGAACTTTTTTCCGATCGACAGCAATCAGCGAGGCTATCTTAATGATGCTCTGTTGTGCTTCCCCAGCGGCAATTTCAACGCCTTCAAGGAAGAATGATACCCAAGACTCCCAATCACCATTTCTCCTTGTTTCAGATAAACAGCGATAATACTCAGCCTGATTGGTCTTCAGATATCCTGATACATACAATAGTGGTTCAGGCAGAAGCTTCCACGTTTCGAGTAACATGGCAATCAACAGACGACCTATGCGTCCGTTACCATCAAGAAAAGGGTGAATGGTTTCGAACTGGGCATGTATCAGCGCTATCCTCACCAACGGGGGTAATGTTGGTTGCTCGTCGTGAATAAAAAGCTCCAGCTCTGCGAGTAAATTGGTAATTTCCTCTGGAGGAGGAGGGACATACGACGCGTTACCTGGCCGCGTGCCACCAATCCAGTTCTGACTGGTTCGTACACTACCGGGTTGCTTATCCGTACCACGAACACCAGCCAGAAGAATTTTGTGGGCTTGTGTTAGTAACCGGACTGATACAGGTAATCCTGTTGGCGAGAGTATCTGCTCACGCACAAACTTGAATGCTTACAGGTACCTGGTGACCTCCTCAACATCATTCACATTTGTTACGGCCAGCCCTGCTTCCTCATCAAAAACGTCTGTCAGTGTTGCCTGTGTCCCCTCAAGCTGGGAGGTGAGTAAAGCTTCTCTACGTATTGCACTGTAAATTAACCATTCTCCAGATGTAACCAGACCGGACATAGCCGATAGTCTAGCTAAAGCCAATTCAGCTCGATTATTGAGTTCCTGATAGGATTTGGCAACAATGGGCGGAGCAGTTGGTGGTAAAGGCGCTGGTACGAAGGCATTGACTGTTTCCTGATGACTCTGAGTTGTCACAAATCGACCAGAAATACGCTTCATTAAAACCCCCTTTAATAAGATTGTGCGTTATTAAACTATTCTTTAATAACATAGGGAGTCATTAAAAGTCTCTTTAATTAGCCTTGTTACCACGCTACCTCTTAGGACGAAGCCAGCCATTGAGTTGCGCTTTCACATAAAACGGTTAAAGAGACTGTTGCAGAAAAGGGGGGAATGCTCTTAGGACTGCTCTTCCAAAAACAGCGGCCAGTGGGCATAGCTCTGCCAGTGGCTTTCCTGATCCAGCGCCTCTGCGCGCAGCGGATGTCGCTCTAACCAGCCGTGCGGCAAAATCACATGCAACTCTTCATCGTTGGCACGCAGGCGTACCGCGGGCAGGGTATCGTCACGGCGGCGGCTGGCAAAGATGATGGCTAGACGCAACAGACGACACATGCGCTGTGCCACGCGGGGCGGCACGGCGTTTTGTTGGCTCAGTAGTGGCAGATCGAGGGCATTGCTCTGGTTTTGCAGCAGGGTGGCTAACAGTTTTTTCTGCGCCGGGGTAAAGCCGGGTAAATCAAGATGGCTGACCAGATAGGCGGCGTGTTGAGGAGCCTGTTTGAAATCGACGCTCAGGCCGATTTCGTGGATTAGGCAGGCCGCTTGCAGTAGCTCACGACATCGCGTATCCAATTGCCATTCGTTGGTGGTTTGCAAACAGAAGTTCGCGGCCAACTGGCTGACGCGTTCGGCCTGCTCGATATCCAGCAGGTAACGGCGTTGCAGGTTACGTAACGTGCGGCTGCGGATATCCTGCTCGACCGGCAGATGCAGCATGCCATACACCAGCCCTTCGCGCAGAGCGCCACCGGCCAGCGTCATGCTTTCAATGCCTAACTCCTGGAAAATGGCCAGCAGTATCGACAGGCCGCTTGGGAACACCAAGGCACGTTCCAGCGTCAGCCCTTCGATTTCCAGCTCTTCCAGCTTGCCACACTGAATGGCGCGTTGTTTCAACTGCCGCAGCTTGGGCAGGGTAATACGTTCGTCCATCCCCTGCGCCACCATGATTTCCTGTAGCGCTTGCACGGTACCGGAGGCGCCGACGCAAATCTGCCAGCCATGTTGACGAAGTTGTGGGGCGATCGGCCGCACCATTTCACGCGCGGCCTGTTCGGCGGCTTCGAAGTTATCCCGCTCCAGATTACGGTCGCTGAAGAAGCGTTCGAGCCAGGTGACACAGCCCATTGAAAGGCTATACAGCTGGGCGGCCTGCGCCCCTGTACCTACGACCAACTCCGTGCTGCCACCCCCGATATCGACCACCAGACGCCGATCCGGGCCGCCTGTGGTATGGGCAACGCCGTGGTAAATCAGGCGGGCTTCTTCTTCGCCGCTGATAACCTGAACGGGGCAGCCAAGGATAGTTTCGGCGGTTTGCAGGAACTCGGCTGCGTTATTAGCCAGGCGCAGCGTTGCGGTGGCGACGACCCGAATTTGATCGCGCGGGATATCCTGCAGGCGTTCCGAGAACAGCCGCAGACATTGCCAGCCGCGCTGCATGGCTTCCTGTGACAGGTGATTGTGCTGATCCAGCCCGGCCGCCAGGCGCACTTTGCGCTTGATGCGAGCCAGCGTCTGGATACTGCCAGCCACCTCACGTACCACCAACATATGGAAACTGTTGGAACCCAGATCGATGGCGGCATAGAGGGTGCTGGAACCTGGCATAGTCGTCTATTAGCCCGAACGTTTACGGTTGTTACGTGGCGCACCACCACGACGTGGCGCGGAAGAGTTACGGCGTGGGCCGTTGTTGCCACGTGGGCGCACCAGGCGCTTCGGTGCTGGCAGATCGCTCAGCAGCGCATCGCTGTTGTACTTGCTCACAGGAATGCTGTGGCCGGTATAAGTCTCGATGGCGGGCAGGTTAAGCGCGTACTCTTCACAGGCCAGGCTGATGGAGTGACCGCTTTCGCCCGCGCGGCCAGTACGGCCAATGCGGTGCACGTAGTCTTCGCAGTCGTCCGGCAGATCGTAGTTGAAGACGTGAGTCACCAACGGGATATGCAGGCCGCGTGCGGCGACATCGGTGGCGACCAGGATATCCAGGTTACCCTTGGTGAAGTCGTCCAGAATACGCAGGCGTTTTTTCTGCGCCACGTCGCCGGTCAGCAGGCCTACGCGGTGACCGTCGGCAGCCAGATGGCCCCAGATGTCTTCACAGCGGTGCTTGGTGTTGGCGAAGATGATGCAGCGGTCCGGCCACTCTTCCTCGATCAGCGTCTGCAGCAGGCGCATTTTTTCTTCGTTGGAAGGGTAGAACAGCTCTTCCTGAATGCGGTGGCCGGTTTTCTGTTCCGGTTCAACTTCCACATATTCGGCATTGTTCATCTGCTCAAAGGCCAGCTCGCGTACGCGATAGGACAGGGTGGCAGAGAACAACATGTTCAGGCGTTGATCGACCGCAGGCATACGGCGGAACAGCCAGCGGATATCTTTGATAAAGCCCAGATCGTACATGCGGTCGGCTTCATCGAGCACCACAACCTGGATAGCACCCAGATCGATATAATTTTGTTTGGCGTAGTCGATTAAACGGCCGGTGGTCCCCACCAGAATATCTACGCCGCTTTCCAGCACTTTCAGCTGTTTGTCATAGCCATCGCCGCCGTAGGCCAGGCCAAGCTTCAACCCGGTAGACTGCGACAGAGCTTCTGCATCGGAATGGATCTGCACCGCCAGTTCACGCGTAGGCGCCATGATCAAGGCGCGCGGCTGGTTGGTCTGGCGACCTTCTTTCGCCGGGTGGGACAGCAAATAGTGAAAAGTAGACGCTAAAAATGCCAGCGTCTTTCCGGTACCGGTTTGCGCCTGACCTGCAACGTCGCGCCCACTGAGGGTGAGCGGCAATGCTAACGCCTGGATGGGCGTGCAGTTGTGAAACCCTTTTTTCTCAAGGGCTTCAAGGACTAACGGGTGCAGGGCGAAGTCGGAAAACTTCTGTTCGGTCAAGTGTGTTTTGCTCATAGTGTGGTAGAATATCAGCTAACTATTGCTTTACGAAAGCATATCCGTTGAAATAAAAGCGGTGAAATAAAATCACCTGAGTTGGTTTGATGCTACACCAACAAGGTAGACCCAATCCTGTGGAGTAGAACATGAGCGATAAAATTATTCACCTGACTGACGACAGCTTCGATTCCGATGTGCTGAAAGCCGAAGGGCCAATCCTGGTCGATTTCTGGGCTGAATGGTGTGGTCCGTGCAAGATGATTGCTCCGATCCTCGACGAGATTGCCGAAGAGTTCGCCGGCAAGCTGACCATTACCAAACTGAACATCGATCAAAACCCGGCTACCGCGCCTAAATACGGCATCCGCGGTATCCCGACGCTGTTGTTGTTCAAGAACGGTGAAGTGGCAGCGACCAAGGTCGGCGCGCTGTCCAAGGGCCAGCTCAAAGAGTTCCTGGACGCGAATCTGTAATTAGGGCGGGAAGCCCCGTGACGGGCGTCTGGAGGGGGATTTTCATTCACCGCTAGACGCCTGCCAAGAAGCGTGTTAAGTTTAACCATACTGCATTCTGAACTTGCCATAAGTATTAAATCTAAAGAGTCTGAATCTAAGCATTACTCTACGTTGAACCATCGGCACTAGCATTTTACTGTGAACCGAGCCCGTGTTTTGACGATCAAGCGGTTTTACAAAAAAATCAGTTTTAAGGCACCTTCGATCTTAAACCGTCAGCGTGTGCGCCCCAGCTAAGCCATTTCTTACTGCGGCAGCCCAGCAGCCCGGCGATCGAATGTCCAGTAACAGGCACGCATACCCTATGAATTTCACGTTGTAGCTTGAAAGGTAATGGGTATAACACGCTGCCATACCATTCACGATACTAGTTCGAGACACACCCCGAGTTTAAGAACCCCCACTATGAATCTTACCGAATTAAAGAATACGCCGGTTTCTGAGCTGATTACTCTCGGCGAAAATATGGGGCTGGAAAACCTGGCCCGCCTGCGCAAACAGGACATTATCTTCTCTATACTCAAGCAACATGCGAAAAGCGGAGAAGATATCTTCGGTGATGGCGTGCTGGAGATATTGCAGGATGGATTTGGTTTCCTCCGTTCCGGAGACAGTTCCTACCTCGCAGGCCCCGACGATATCTACGTTTCTCCCAGCCAAATCCGCCGCTTCAACCTCCGCACAGGTGACACCATTTCCGGTAAGATTCGTCCGCCAAAAGAAGGCGAGCGCTATTTTGCCCTGTTGAAAGTTAACGAAGTCAACTACGACAAACCGGAAAACGCCCGTAACAAGATCCTGTTCGAAAACCTGACGCCGCTGCACGCCAACTCACGTTTGCGTATGGAGCGCGGCAACGGCTCTACCGAAGATCTGACGGCTCGCGTACTGGATCTGGCAGCGCCAATCGGTCGTGGCCAGCGTGGCCTGATTGTGGCACCGCCGAAAGCCGGTAAAACCATGCTGCTGCAAAACATTGCGCAGAGCATCGCATACAACCACCCAGACTGCGTGCTGATGGTGTTGCTGATCGACGAACGTCCGGAAGAAGTGACCGAGATGCAACGTCTGGTAAAAGGCGAAGTTATCGCTTCTACCTTCGACGAACCCGCATCCCGCCACGTACAGGTTGCCGAAATGGTGATCGAGAAGGCCAAGCGCCTGGTCGAACACAAAAAAGACGTGATCATCCTGCTGGACTCCATCACCCGTCTGGCGCGTGCTTACAACACCGTAGTACCTGCCTCAGGCAAAGTGCTGACCGGTGGTGTGGATGCCAACGCCCTGCATCGTCCGAAGCGTTTCTTCGGTGCGGCTCGTAACGTTGAGGAAGGCGGCAGCCTGACCATCATCGCTACCGCACTGGTCGATACCGGTTCGAAGATGGACGAAGTGATCTACGAAGAGTTTAAAGGTACGGGTAACATGGAACTGCATCTGGCGCGTAAAATCGCCGAGAAGCGCGTGTTCCCAGCTATCGATTACAACCGTTCCGGTACGCGTAAAGAAGAGTTGCTCACCACCTCTGAAGAACTGCAGAAGATGTGGATCCTGCGCAAGATCATTCACCCAATGGGCGAGATCGACGCGATGGAGTTCCTCATTAACAAGTTGGCGATGACCAAAACCAACGATGAATTCTTCGACATGATGAAACGCTCATAAATAAGTAAAATATTCGAGGAACGCCACGCCTAGTCGTGGCGTTTTTTGCTTTTGGCGGATACGATAAGTAACAGTAAAGGAAAGTAAGTTATTCTTGTGACTTATTGAGAACTTATCTTATTTGCGCCTGTTTTTTGCGTTAATGCGTTGAAGCAAGACACGTTTTGGGCATTGATAAGTGTCTATGTCATAGGAAATGACTGAAAGGTCGCTTGGTCATGTGGCGCGGTTTTTTACCCATGTTAAGCTGCCTCATCTTCTTCAGAGATTTGTTAACCGTGAACTTACTCACTATGAGTACTGAAATTCTTTTTGTTTTTCTGTTTTCTCTGGCTTTTTTATTTGTTGCTCGCAAGGCAGCAAAACCTATTGGTTTGGTTGATAAGCCTAATTACCGCAAACGTCATCAGGGGCTAATCCCGTTGGTGGGTGGGATTTCTGTTTACGCTGGCATCTGCTTTGCCTTCCTGATCACCGACCAGACGATTGCGCACAGCAAACTCTATCTCACCTGCGCCGGTGTCCTGGTATTCGTCGGGGCGCTGGACGATCGCTTCGATATCAGCGTCAAGATCCGCGCCACCATTCAGGCACTGGTCGGCATCGCCATGATGGTGTTTGCCGGCCTTTATCTGCGCAGCCTCGGCTATGTGTTTGGTGGCTGGGAAATGCAGTTGGGGCCGTTTGGCTATTTGGTGACGCTGTTTGCCGTTTGGGCGGCGATTAACGCCTTTAACATGGTCGACGGTATCGACGGCCTGCTCGGCGGTCTCTCCTGCGTGTCGTTTGGTGCGATGGGGATCCTGCTGTATCAAGGTGGCCATAGCGAGCTTGCCTTCTGGTGCTTCGCGATGCTGGCGGCCATTGTTCCCTACATTCTGCTCAACCTCGGCATCCTTGGCCGTCGCTATAAGGTCTTTATGGGCGACGCCGGCAGTACGCTGATCGGTTTTACCGCCATCTGGCTGCTGGTGCAAAGCTCGCAAGGGCCAAACCATCCGATCAAACCGGTCACCGCGCTGTGGATTATCGCCATCCCGCTGATGGATATGATTGCCATCATGTATCGCCGTCTGCGTAAGGGCATGAGCCCGTTCTCGCCAGACCGTCAACACATCCACCATTTGATTATGCGAGCGGGCTTTACGCCTCGTCAGGCTTTTGTGCTCATCACCTTGGCCGCAGCGCTGTTGGCGGCGGTTGGCGTGATAGGCGAACGTCTGACTTTCATACCTGAATGGGTTATGTTGGCATTATTCTTGCTTGCATTCTTCTTGTATGGCTATTGCATTAAACGTGCATGGCGGGTCGCGCGTTATATCAAACGTCTCAAGCGCCGCCTGCGGAATGCAACGAACAATAAGCAAGTACCTTAACCTGAGGCTTTAGGGCAGTGATGAATCCTGAAACAACGTCTGACAAGAATACCCCGGTGGTCGATAACGAACTCGATATCCGCGGTCTATGCTGCACCCTGTGGCGCGGCAAAAAATGGATTATCGGTTTCGCGGTGTTGTTTGCTGCCGTTGCGCTGATCGTTTCCTACCTGGTGAAACAGGAGTGGAGCGCCACGGCGATCACCGATAAGCCAACGGTGAATGCGCTGGGGGGATATTACTCTCAGCAGCAGTTCCTGCGTAACCTGGATCAGCGGACGCTGCCTGCGGTTGCCAGCGATCAGCCAGGCATCGCCGATGAAGCCTATAATGAATTTATCATGCAGTTGGCCGCCTATGACACGCGCCGTGATTTCTGGCTGCAAAGCGATTACTACAAGCAGCGCCAGGAAGGGGATGCCCGTGCCGATGCGGCGTTGCTTGATGACCTGATTAACAATATCCAGTTCACGCCGCGTGACGACAAAAAAGTGCTGAATGACAGCGTGAAACTGACCGCCGAGACTGCGCCAGACTCCAACCATCTGCTGCGTCAGTATGTTGCCTTTGCCAGCCACCGTGCGGCGCAGCATCTGAATGAAGAGATCCAGGGAGCCTGGTCGGCGCGTACCACCTCGATGAGTGCACAGGTCAAACGCCAGGAAGCAGTGGCCGATGCGGTTTATCAGCGTGAGCTCAAGACCGTGCAGCAGGCGCTGAAAATCGCCGAGCAGCAGGGGATTAGCCGTACGCAGACCGATACGCCAGCCGAACAACTGCCAGACTCCGATCTGTTCCTGCTGGGTAAACCCATGCTGCAGGCGCGCCTGGAAGGTTTACAGGCTTCCGGCCCGGCTTACGATGTGAGTTACGATCAGAACCGGGCGATGCTGACAACCTTGAACGTCGGCCCGACGTTGGATGCCAAATTCCAGACCTACCGCTATTTACGTACGCCGGAAGAGCCGGTGAAACGTGATAGCCCACGCCGGGTATTCTGGCTGATTATGTGGGGCGCAATCGGTGGCCTGATTGGTGCGGGCGTTGCCTTGGTACGCCGGCCACGTAGTTAATTAATAATATAATAATTTCGCTGTTGGGCACTCAGTGCCCAACTTTGCAGGTTCGCCTGCACTTCACCGACCAAAAGAGATTCGCTGTGAAAGTGTTGACTGTTTTTGGCACCAGACCGGAAGCCATCAAAATGGCACCTCTGGTACATGCTCTGGCTCAGGATGATGCCTTTGAGTCAAGAGTCTGCGTTACGGCACAGCATCGCGAGATGCTGGATCAGGTACTGCGTTTGTTTGAAATCGTACCGGATTACGACCTGAATATTATGAAACCGGGCCAGGGGCTGAGTGAAATCACCTGCCGCATTCTGGCAGGGTTAAAGGGCGTAATGGAGGAGTTCAAACCGGACGTAGTGTTGGTTCATGGTGATACAACGACTACCATGGCGACCAGCTTGGCGGCGTTTTATCAACGTATCCCGGTGGGGCATGTGGAAGCGGGTCTGCGTACCGGTAATCTCTATTCTCCGTGGCCTGAAGAGGCCAACCGCAAGTTGACGGGGCATTTGGCGATGTACCACTTTGCGCCAACCGAAAACTCACGGCAGAACCTGCTGCGTGAATCGCTGCGGGATGACCATATTTTCGTCACCGGCAACACCGTGATTGATGCGTTGCTGTGGGTGCGCGACCGCATCATGCACAACCCAGAACTGCGCACCAGCCTTGACCAGCGCTATCCTTTCCTGGATGCCAACAAAAAGCTAATCTTGGTAACCGGGCACCGCCGCGAAAGCTTCGGCGGTGGGTTCGAGCGCATCTGTAGCGCTTTGGCCGAGATTGCCCTTCAGCATCCTGAAGTGCAGGTGGTCTATCCGGTGCACCTCAATCCGAACGTCAGCGAGCCGGTCAACCGTATTTTGAAGGGGATCGATAACATCATTCTGATCGATCCGCAGGATTACCTGCCGTTTGTCTATCTGATGACGCGATCTTATCTGATCCTGACCGACTCGGGCGGCATTCAGGAAGAGGCGCCGTCGCTGGGTAAACCGGTGTTGGTGATGCGTGATACCACCGAGCGGCCAGAAGCGGTAGATGCCGGTACGGTACAGCTGGTGGGAACGGACGTAGCTAAAATTGTTGATGCGGTAACCCGGTTATTGACAGACGAAGGCGAATACCACGCCATGAGCCGGGCGCATAACCCATACGGTGACGGGCATGCCTGCCAACGTATCCTCGAAGCTTTAAAGAATCATCAGGTGACACTATGAGTTTTAACACTATTTCAGTTATTGGCCTGGGCTATATTGGTTTGCCAACGGCGGCGGCGTTTGCTTCCCGCAAGAAAAAAGTGGTGGGCGTAGATGTTAACCAGCACGCGGTAGATACCATTAACCGCGGTGCCATCCACATCGTCGAACCTGATTTGGATCGCGTGGTAAAAGAAGCGGTAGAAGGCGGTTATCTGCAGGCGGTGACGAAACCGCTGGCGGCCGATGCGTTCCTGATCGCCGTACCAACGCCGTTCAAAGGGGATCACGAACCCGATCTGGCCTATGTTGAAGCCGCTGCCAAGTCATTGGCACCGGTACTGAAAAAGGGCGACCTGGTGATCCTGGAGTCTACTTCACCGGTGGGCGCTACCGAACAGATGGCACTCTGGTTGGCAGAGGCGCGTAGCGATCTGAGCTTCCCGCAGGATGCCGGTGAGCAGGCCGACGTGAACATTGCCTACTGCCCTGAGCGCGTGCTGCCCGGGCAGGTGATGGTTGAGCTGATCCAGAATGACCGCGTGATTGGCGGGATGACGCCAAAATGCTCCGAGCGCGCCAGCGCGCTGTACAAGATTTTCCTCGAAGGTGAGTGTGTGATCACCAACTCGCGCACCGCCGAGATGTGCAAACTGACGGAAAACAGCTTCCGCGACGTTAACATCGCGTTTGCCAACGAGCTTTCGCTGATCTGTGCCGAGCAGGGTATTAACGTGTGGGAACTGATCCGCCTGGCTAATCGCCATCCGCGCGTCAACATTCTGCAACCTGGTCCTGGCGTGGGCGGGCATTGTATCGCCGTTGATCCTTGGTTCATCGTGGCGCAGAACCCGCAACAGGCTCGTCTGATCCATACTGCGCGCCTGGTCAACGACGGCAAACCGCTCTGGGTGGTCGATCAAGTCAAGGCAGCTGTGGCAGATTGCCTGGCGGCCACCAACAAGCGCGCTTCTGAAGTGAAAATTGCCTGCTTCGGTCTGGCGTTCAAACCTAATATCGACGACCTGCGTGAGAGCCCGGCGGTTGAAGTAGCCCACCTGATTGCCGATTGGCACGTGGGTGAAACCCTGGCGGTCGAGCCTAACGTTGAGCAATTGCCGAAGTCACTGGCGGGTCACGTTACGTTGAAAAAACTGCCTGAGGCCTTACAGCAGGCGGATGTGATCGTGATGCTGGTCGATCATAAAGAATTCAAGGCGATCAAGCCGGAAGAGATTAAGCAGTCCTGGATCGTGGACACCAAAGGAGTCTGGCGTTGAAACGTATTTTGGTCACCGGCGGGGCCGGATTTATCGGCTCTGCCGTGGTAAGACATATCATCGAGGGGACCCGCGATAGCGTGGTGGTGGTTGATAAGCTCACCTATGCCGGTAACCTGGAGTCGCTGGCGGGCGTGGCGGACAACGAGCGCTATGCTTTCGAGCAGGTTGATATCTGCGACCGTGCCGCTTTGGACCGCGTATTTGCGCAGTACCAGCCGGATTTCGTGATGCACCTGGCAGCAGAAAGCCACGTTGACCGCTCGATTGACGGCCCGGCTGCCTTTATCGAAACCAACATCGTGGGCACTTACACCATGCTGGAGGCTGCCCGCCATTATTGGCAGGCTCTTGAGGCAGAGAAAAAGCAGGCTTTCCGCTTCCATCATATCTCTACTGATGAAGTGTATGGCGACCTGCACGGCACCGACGATCTGTTTACCGAAACCACGCCTTACGCGCCAAGCAGCCCGTATTCTGCCTCCAAAGCATCGAGCGACCACCTGGTGCGCGCCTGGCTGCGTACCTACGGCTTCCCTACCGTCGTGACCAACTGCTCCAACAACTACGGCCCTTACCACTTCCCAGAGAAGCTGGTGCCGCTGGTGATCCTTAATGCCATCTCCGGCAAACCGCTGCCGGTCTACGGCGACGGTGCGCAGGTGCGTGACTGGCTGTTTGTAGAAGACCATGCGCGGGCGTTATATCAGGTGGTGACAGAAGGTGTGATAGGGGAGACCTATAACATCGGCGGCCACAACGAGCGCAAAAACATCGAAGTGGTACAGACCATCTGCGATCTGCTGGAAGAGCTGGCACCGAACAAACCGCAGGGCGTGGCGAAATATCGCGATCTGATCACCTACGTCAAAGATCGCCCAGGCCACGATATGCGCTATGCCATCGACGCGGGCAAAATTGAACGTGAACTGGGTTGGCGCCCACAGGAAACCTTTGAAAGCGGCATCCGCAAAACGGTTTCCTGGTATCTGAACAATGAAACCTGGTGGCGCCGCGTGCAAGACGGTTCCTATGCAGGCGAGCGTTTAGGGCTAAACCAATAATCCTATCTAGGTAAACGCACGGAAGGCTATAAGCGCCGTGCGGCTAGCGGAAGTTCAGGAGTCATGATGAAAGGTATTATTCTAGCCGGCGGGTCGGGGACGCGTTTACACCCGATCACCCGCGGCGTCTCCAAGCAGTTGCTGCCCATTTACGATAAACCGATGATTTACTATCCGCTCTCGGTGCTGATGCTGGCCGGGATCCGCGATATTCTGATTATCTCTACGCCCGAAGATCTGCCCTCGTTTCGCCGTTTGCTGGGCAGCGGTGAAGAATTTGGCATCAACCTCAGCTACGCCGAACAACCGAGCCCGGACGGGTTGGCACAGGCCTTCCTGATTGGCGAAGAGTTTATCGGCGGCGAGCCGTGCTGCCTGGTGCTGGGTGACAATATCTACTTCGGCCAGGGCTTCAGCCCGAAACTGAAAAGCGTGGTTCAGGATCTGAAAGGTGCCACGGTATTTGGTTACCAGGTCATGGACCCAGAGCGTTTTGGCGTAGTGGAGTTCGACGATAACTTCCGCGCGCTGTCGATTGAAGAAAAGCCGCTGAAGCCGAAGTCCAACTGGGCGGTCACAGGTCTCTATTTCTATGACAACCAGGTAGTGGATTTCGCCAAGCAGGTGAAGCCTTCCGAACGCGGCGAGCTGGAAATCACCAGCATCAACCAGATGTATCTGGAGCGTGGCGAACTGAGCGTCGAGCTGCTGGGGCGTGGTTTTGCCTGGCTCGATACCGGCACCCACGACAGCCTGATCGAAGCCAGTACCTTTGTGCAGACGGTAGAGAAGCGTCAGGGGTTCAAGGTTGCCTGTCTGGAAGAGATCGCCTGGCGTAACGGCTGGCTGGATGATGATGGCGTAAGACGCTCGGCGCAGGCGCTAGCCAAAACCGGCTATGGCAAATACTTACTGGATTTACTGCATGTCCGTCCACGCCAATATTGAGCCTTTGGGCTGGGAAAGCGAGTATTTCCAACTCACTAGCGCCAAACTGCATTTTGACGATGCGGCTCCTGCGCTTACGGTAGCTGAACTGGATGCGTTTGCGCTGGTTCAGGCCAAGATCCCGGCCCAGCGCCTGGACTTGGCCGATGGTTTGGCTAGCGTGGGATTTCGGCTGGTTGAGGGCGAAGTGGACTTTGCCCTGGCAATTGGCACAGATTGTGCATTGAATTTACCGGCCATCCGCATCGCCCAGCCTGAAGATATTCCACTGTTGCGTTCGGTGGCGGCCAAGGTTTTTGCCGCCAGCCGTTTCCGCGCGCCTTGGTATCAGCCGCAGGACAGCGGGCGTTTTTACGCCACCTGGATTGAAAAAGCGGTGCTGGGGACGTTTGACCATCAGTGCCTGCTTGTGCTGGGCAGCGATGGGGAGCCAGAAGGGTTTGTCAGCCTGCGTGATATCGGCCAGCAAGAGGCGCGTATCGGCCTGCTGGCGGCATTCCCAGGTGTACAAGGTAAAGGGACCGGTTCTCGGCTGATGACCGCCGCGATCGCCTGGTGCCAGCAGCAACGGCTGCAGCGCCTGCGGATCGCGACTCAGATAAGTAATATTGCCGCGTTACGGCTCTATCAACGGCACGGTGCCACCCTAGAAAGCACCGCGTATTGGTTCTATAGAGGTTTACATGATCCCATTTAACGCTCCACCGGTTGTTGGCACGGAACTCGATTATATGCAGGCTGCGATGAGCAGCGGCAAACTCTGTGGTGACGGTGGTTTTACCCGTCGCTGCCAGCAGTGGATGGAACAGCATTTCGGCTGTCCGAAAGTGCTGCTGACGCCGTCTTGCACCGCGTCACTGGAAATGGCCGCCATCCTGCTGGATATCCAGCCGGGTGATGAAGTGATCATGCCGAGCTACACCTTCGTATCCACCGCTAACGCCTTTGTGCTGCGCGGGGCGGTGATGGTGTTTGTCGATCTGCGTCCAGACACCATGAACATCGATGAAACCAAGATTGAAGCGGCGATCACCGATAAAACCCGTGCCATCGTGCCGGTGCATTACGCTGGCGTAGCCTGCGAAATGGACACCATCATGGCGCTGGCGAAGAAGTACAACCTGATGGTGGTAGAAGATGCTGCGCAGGGCGTGATGTCGACCTATAAAGGCAAAGCCTTGGGGACCATCGGCCATATCGGCTGCTTCAGCTTCCATGAGACCAAAAACTATACCGCTGGCGGTGAAGGTGGCGCGACGCTGATTAACGACCCGGCCCTGATCGATCGTGCCGAAGTGATCCGTGAAAAAGGCACCAACCGCAGCCAGTTCTTCCGTGGTCAGGTAGACAAATATACCTGGCGCGATATTGGTTCCAGCTATCTGATGTCAGATCTGCAAGCCGCTTATCTGTGGGCACAGCTGGAGGCCGCCGAGACGATCAACCAGCGCCGTCTGAAGCTGTGGCAGAACTATTACGATGCATTGAAACCGTTGGCAGACTCAGGGCGTATCGCCTTGCCGGTCATTCCGGCCAACTGCGTGCATAACGCCCATATGTTCTACATCAAGCTGAAAGACGTGCAGGATCGTACCGCGTTTATCGACTACCTGAAAGAAGCCGAAATCATGTCGGTGTTCCACTACATCCCACTGCACGCCTGCCCGGCGGGTGAGAAGTTTGGCCGTTTCTCCGGCGAAGACCGCTTCACCACCAAAGAGAGCGAGCGCCTGGTGCGTCTGCCGCTGTTCTTTAACATGTCAGACGTCAATCAACGTACGGTAATCAATACCATCCTGAGCTTCCTCGCCTGATATGTCTCTGGCAAAAGCATCGATTTGGACCGCGGGCTCCACGCTGATCAAGATCGGCGTGGGGTTGCTGGTGGTAAAAATGCTGGCGGTGGCCTTCGGCCCCAGCGGGGTCGGGCAGGCGGGTAACTTCCGCCAGTTGATCACCGTGTTGGGCGTGCTGTCGGGTGCCGGGATTTTTAACGGTATCACCAAGTATGTAGCGGAGTACCATCAGGATCCGCAGCGGTTGCGGATGGCGGTGGGTACCGCGTCCAGCATCGTGCTGGGTTTCTCAACCCTGCTGGCGCTGGTGTTCCTGTTTGCTGCCGAGCCGATCAGCCGTGGGTTGTTCGGCCATAGCGACTATGTGAACGTGGTGCGTGCTGTGGCGTTTATCCAGATGGGGATTGCCTACGCCAACCTGTTCCTGGCGATCCTCAAAGGTTATCGCGATGCGATGGGTAACGCGCTGGCGGTGATCGCCGGTAGCCTGATCGGCGTGGTAGCCTTTACGCTATGCTTTAAGCTGGGCGGCTATGAAGGCGCGTTGGCCGGGCTGGCTCTGGTTCCTGCCCTGGTGGTGCTGCCTGCCGGTTTCATGCTGTGGCGGCGCAAGGCGATGCCGCTGCGCTATTTGGCGTTGGCCTGGGATAAGGCGCTAGCCAGCCATCTCGGTAAGTTTACCCTGATGGCGCTGATCACCTCCGTGACCTTGCCTGTCGCCTATGTAATGATGCGTAACCTGCTGGCGGAGCATTACGGCTGGGACGAAGTGGGGATCTGGCAAGGGGTGAGCAGTATCTCTGATGCCTACCTGCAGTTTATTACCGCTTCTTTCACCGTTTATCTGCTGCCAACGCTGTCGCGCCTGCAAGAGAAAAGCGCCATTTCGCGGGAGATCGTGCGCTCGCTGAAGTTTGTGCTGCCTGCGGTCGCCGCTGCCAGCCTTACCGTCTGGCTGCTGCGTGACTTCGCCATCTGGCTGCTGTTCTCTGAGAAGTTCGTTGCCATGCGCGATCTGTTTGCCTGGCAACTGGTGGGGGACGTGCTGAAAGTCGGGGCCTACGTCTTCGGTTACCTGGTGATCGCCAAGGCGTCGCTCCGTTTTTATATTCTGACAGAGGTCAGCCAGTTTGCCTTGCTGACGCTGTTCTCGCACTGGCTGATCCCGCTGCATGGCGCATTAGGGGCGGCACAGGCCTATATGGCAACCTACATCGTGTATTTTGCGCTCTGTAGCTGCGTATTTATTCTTTATCGTAGACGAGTATGACCATACTAATCCACGTACTGGGATCTGATATCCCGCATCATAATCAGACGGTGCTGCGCTTCTTTAATGACGTGCTGGCCGAACGCCTGCCCGCAGAACAAGTGTGTCACTTCATGGTGGCAGCCAAAGACGTGGCCGCGTTGGGCCACTTTCCCAAACTGACCATCGAGGCTTTCCCCGGCAAAAAGAGCCTCGCAGAGGCAGTGATTGCCCGTGCCAAGGCCAACCGTGACACCCGCCTGTTCCTGCATGGCCAGTTTAACGCGGCGCTGTGGCTGGCCTTGCTGAGCGGCAAGATCAAGCCGCGCCAGGTGAGCTGGCATATCTGGGGGGCCGATCTGTATGAAAACGCCACCAGTTGGAAATATCGCCTGTTCTACGTGCTGCGCCGCATTGCCCAAGGGCGGGTTGGCCACGTATTTGCCACCCGAGGCGACCTGATCCACTACCAGCAGCGGCACGTACGCGTTCCGGCCTCGCTGCTGTATTTCCCTACGCGGATGGATCCTACCTTGACGGGTATCGAAGTCGAAAAGAACCTGGCTGGGCCGATGACCATCCTGGTAGGCAACTCTGGCGATACCACCAACCGCCATATTGAGGCGTTGCAGGCGATCCATCAGCAATTTGGTGACAAGGTGCGGGTGATTTTGCCGATGGGCTATCCAGCCAATAACGACGCCTATATTGCCCAGGTGCGCGCGGCTGGCCTGAAGTTGTTCTCCGAGCAGAACCTGCAACTGCTGACACAGCAGGTGGCGTTTGACGATTATCTCAATATCCTGCGTGAGTGCGATCTCGGCTACTTCATTTTCGACCGCCAGCAGGGGATCGGTACGCTGTGCCTGTTGATTCAGTTTGGCGTACCTTTTGTCCTGAGCCGCAAGAACCCGTTCTGGCAGGACCTGGCAGAGCAGCATCTGCCGGTGCTGTTCTATGGCGACTCGCTGGATGAAGCCGTGGTGCGCGAATCACAGCGCCAACTGGCAACGCTGGATAAACAGTCCATCGCCTTTTTCAATCCGAACTACGTGGATGGCTGGCAGCAGGCATTGGCGCTGGCGGCGGGAGAAAATCCATGACGCTGGCACAGTTTGGCGGGCTGTTTGTCGTCTATCTGATCGGGGCGCTGTTTGTGCTGACCCTGACCTATCAGGAGTTTCGGCGTGTCCGCTTCAACTTTAACGTCTTCTTTTCCTTGCTCTATCTGCTGACGTTTTACTTTGGCTTCCCGCTGACCTGCCTGCTGGTGTTCCAGTTTGACGTGGCCGTGGTGCCGGTTGAGTTCCTGCTGTATGCCATTCTTTCTGCCACCGCCTTCTACGCGATTTACTACGTCAGCTACAAGACGCGGTTGCGTAAGCGTAGCAGCCAGCCGCATAAGCCAGTGTTCACCATGAACCGGGTAGAGACGCATATCACCTGGATATTGCTGGCGCTGGTGGCGATCGGCACCGTGGGCATCTTCTTTATGCAGAACGGCTTCCTGCTGTTCAAGCTCAACTCCTACAGCCAAATCTTCTCCAGCGATGTGTCAGGGGTGGCGCTCAAGCGCTTCTTCTACTTCTTCATCCCGGCGATGCTGGTGGTCTATTTCCTGAAGCAGGATTTGCGTGCCTGGTTCTTCTTCCTGGCGGCCACTGTTGCGTTCGGCATTCTGACCTACGTGATCGTGGGCGGTACCCGTGCCAACATCATCATCGCGTTCGCTCTATTCCTGTTTATCGGCATTGTGCGCGGCTGGATCTCGCTGTGGATGCTGGTAGCCGCCGGGGTGTTCGGCATTGTCGGCATGTTCTGGCTGGCGCTGAAACGCTATAGCCTGGATGTCAGCGGCCCGGAAGCGTTCTACACTTTCCTGTATCTGACCCGTGATACCTTCTCGCCGTGGGAGAACCTGGGGCTGCTGCTGCAAAATTACGACAAGATCGATTTCCAGGGGCTGGCCCCGATCGTGCGTGATTTCTATGTCTTTATCCCTGCCTGGTTGTGGCCGGGGCGGCCGGATCTGGTGCTGAATACCGCCAACTACTTTACCTGGGAAGTGCTGGACAACCATTCCGGGCTGGCGATTTCCCCAACACTGATTGGTTCGCTGGTGGTGATGGGCGGGGTGCTGTTTATCCCGCTGGGCGCCATTGTGGTGGGCCTGATCATCAAGTGGTTCGACTGGCTGTATGAGCTGGGCAAAAGCGAACAGAACCGCTTTAAGGCGGCGATTTTGCAAGGGTTCTGCTTTGGTGCGGTGTTTAATATCATCGTGCTGGCGCGTGAGGGGGTAGATTCCTTTGTCTCACGCGTGGTGTTCTTCTGCATCATTTTTGGTGCCTGCCTGATATTGGCAAAATTACTGTACTGGCTGTTTGATGCTGCCGGGCTTATCAAGACTCGAATTATGCGCAAGCGCGCGTTGGCTCCCGTAGCCAACTCCCTTGTGCCAAGGTAATAGTGACAATGGAAGCAAACATTTCGGTTCCCAAGTATGAGCTGCGCGGTTTCAGCCTGTGGGGCTTTCGCAACATGGCGCAGTGTATGGATTTTCTGTTCGACGGTGGCAGGGTCAAGCAAGGCACCCTGGTGGCGATGAACGCCGAGAAAATCCTCAATGCGGAAACCGATCCGGCGCTGCATGCCCTGTTGGATGAGGCTGAGTACAAATATGCCGATGGCATCAGCATGGTGCGCTCCATCCGCCGCAAGTATCCTGGCGCGGAGGTGTCGCGTGTGGCCGGGGCCGATCTGTGGGAAGCCATGATGCAGCGCGCGGGTCAGGAAGGCACGCCGGTGTTTCTGGTTGGCGGTAAGCCTTCGGTGCTGGCAGAGACCGAGCAGAAGCTGCGTAGTCAGTGGAATGTGAATCTGGTAGGCAGCCAGGATGGCTACTTCAAACCGGAACAGCGGGATGCCTTGTTTGAACGCATTCGCGCCAGCGGCGCGGCTATCGTGACCGTGGCAATGGGATCGCCCAAGCAGGAAATCCTGATGCGGGATTGCCGCAAGGTGCATCCACAGGCGCTGTATATGGGGGTTGGCGGCACCTATGACGTGTTTACCGGCCATGTGAAGCGCGCGCCCAAGGTGTGGCAGAATCTGGGCCTGGAGTGGCTCTACCGCCTGCTCAGCCAGCCGAGCCGTATACGCCGCCAGCTTCGGCTACTCAAGTTCGTCGGTTATTACTATACCGGCAAGATGTGATCCTTCGGCTGGAGCAGCCCCTCTGTTGCTCCAGCGTCTGTCTTGCGCAAATAATCTCCCTATCGGCCATAACGTGGTCAAAGCTATAACCTCGGTTAATCATTCCCTCGTCACTTATTCCATAAGGTTTTAATTTGCGGTTTGCTTATGGCGGCAAAATGCGAAACCATAGCGCCCGAAAATTTCCCCAGGCCGCAGCGGCACTTCTCCGCAATTAAATGGTGCGGATGACTGCTTAAGTTCCGTTTTGCCCGGTGGGGGATGAATGACACTCAACTTGTCTAAAACAATAATGACCGGCACCGATCGGCAGGCAAACAACATCATAAAAAATATGACTGAGGATTTATGGCAAGCAAAGAAAAGCCACCGGGTTTACATCGCGGGTTAGAAGCGCGACATATAGAGCTGATCGCCCTGGGTGGCACGATCGGCGTAGGTCTGTTTATGGGATCGGCCAGTACGTTGAAATGGGCAGGGCCTTCGGTGCTGCTGGCCTATATCATCGCCGGCCTGTTTGTATTCTTCATCATGCGTTCAATGGGGGAGATGCTGTTCCTGGAGCCGGTAGCGGGCTCTTTCGCCGTCTATGCGCACAAATACATGAACCCCTTTTTCGGCTATCTCACCGCCTGGGGCTACTGGTTTATGTGGCTTGCCGTGGGGATATCGGAAATCACGGCTATTGGCGTCTATGTACAGTTCTGGTTCCCAGAGATACCGCAGTGGCTGCCTGCGTTAATTGCGGTCGCGATGGTCGCGTTAGCCAACCTGGCGGCGGTGCGCCTGTACGGTGAGCTGGAGTTCTGGTTTGCCATGATCAAGGTCACCACCATTATCGTGATGATCCTGGTGGGCTTGGGAGTGATCTTCTTCGGCTTCGGTAACGGCGGGCAGCCGACGGGCTTTGCCAACCTGACGGCTCATGGCGGCTTCTTTGCCGGTGGCTGGAAAGGCTTCCTGTTTGCCCTGTGTATCGTGGTGGCTTCTTACCAAGGGGTTGAACTGGTCGGCATTACCGCCGGGGAAGCCAAAAACCCGCAGGTGACGCTCAAACGTGCGATCAACAACATCCTGTGGCGCATCCTGATTTTCTATGTCGGTGCCATCTTCGTGATTGTCACCATCTTCCCTTGGAACGGTATCGGCACCGCAGGCAGTCCGTTTGTGCTGACCTTTGCCAAGATTGGTATTGTCGCCGCCGCAGGTATCATCAACTTTGTGGTGTTGACCGCCGCGCTCTCCGGCTGCAACAGCGGCATGTATAGTGGCGGCCGCATGCTGTATGCCCTGGCCAAGAACCGCCAACTGCCTGCGGCATTGACCAGGCTTTCTGCCAGCGGTGTACCGGTCAACTGTATTGCCATTACCATTATCTGCCTGTTGGTGGGATCGGCGCTGAACTACGTTATTCCCAATCCTCAGCAGGTGTTCGTCTATGTCTATAGCGCCAGCGTGCTGCCGGGCATGATGCCGTGGTTCGTGGTGCTGATCAGCCAGATCTACTTCCGCCGTGCCCATAAAGAAGCGATGAAGACTCACAGCTTCAAGTCATTTATGTTCCCTTACATGAACTACCTGACCATCGCTTTCCTGATTTGTGTGCTGGTTGGCATGGGGATCAATCCGGATACGCGGATTTCGTTGGTGGTGGGGATGATTTTCCTGGCTGCGGTGAGCCTGTGCTACTTTGTATTCGGTATGCACAAAGTCCATCATCAGCCTGAAAAGCGGACAGAAAGTCAGCGCTAAGCTTAAGAAAAGGGCCTTGCCGGGCCCTTTCTGCTGCAAGAGTGAGCAAAGGGTCAGCGAACTCAACATTTCTTAGAAAAAGCACTAGACAGGATGGGCATAAAACCGTAGTATCCCCACCCGCAACGGCGCTACGCGCCCGTAGCTCAGCTGGATAGAGCGCTGCCCTCCGGAGGCAGAGGTCTCAGGTTCGAATCCTGTCGGGCGCGCCATTAATTTTGTGCGCAGGAGCTGCGGTGGTATGATTACCGCGTGAAGTAAGCAGTAGATAAAGTAGTTATGGTGGCTATAGCTCAGTTGGTAGAGCCCTGGATTGTGATTCCAGTTGTCGTGGGTTCGAGCCCCATTAGCCACCCCACTTTACCCAGGGTAAAGTAAAAGAATTGAAAGCTGTTTTGTGACAGTGCGAAGGTGGCGGAATTGGTAGACGCGCTAGCTTCAGGTGTTAGTGTTCTTACGGACGTGAGGGTTCAAGTCCCTCTCTTCGCACCACACACAAAATGTCTGATAAATTTAATATTTACATAGACATAGGCTGGAAAGTTCGGTAGTATCAGCAACAAGAAATCGGCGAGTAGCGCAGCTTGGTAGCGCAACTGGTTTGGGACCAGTGGGTCGGAGGTTCGAATCCTCTCTCGCCGACCAATTTCAAGAAAGCCCGCTTTAAAAGCGGGCTTTTTTACGTCTATTGTAGGGGCGCTGCATGCCGCGCCCGTTCAGCAATGAGCGGGTTTTTTGCTTTTTATACTGGCGGAAAGGGTGGGCGTTCGATACCTGAGATATCGTGCTGGCCCCTCACCCTAACCCTCTCCCATAGGGAGAGGGGACCGATCGAGCTCGTTGATTTCTCTGCGTATTACCCGGACTTTCTTCTTATCACTTTCCGAAGCGGTACGATCGAGTTCGTTGAATACCTTGCCTTTCTCCTTCTTACATCACTTTCCGAAGTCGCACGAGCTAATCAAGGGCTCAGGGCAGCCCCCTCGCCCTTTGGGAGAGGGTTGGGGTGAGGGGAAGCAGACAACTTTAGAGCTGGCCTTACAAGGGAATGATCAGAAGGAAGCAGAGATAAGCGCTGGAAAAATGGTAGGGTGCAAAATGGAGGATAAACAACGCAACGACTTCTGGAGCATATCGGCATCATGCCGTTCTTGCCCCAGATAACAGTCGTTTTATTTCAGGCAGGCGTTACGTCGGCAATCAGAGATTGATGGTGCCGAATGAGAAGTCTACGTTGTTGAAAGCGGTGATGATTTTGTTGATCAGTTTCATAGTGGCAGTCCCCAGAGAGTGATTAATAGTGTGATTCACGTCACACAAACAGGCTACACCTGGCCGGCAAAGCGATCAAGTATTTTGTGATGCATCTCACAAAAATATTAAACCGACGTTTTATTTTACCGTGAGTCGTTTTATCGAGCGGCTTTATCTTGGCAAACCCTACGAAATTTCAACCTGTCTCCTTTTGTCCTTTATGGGCATGCCTGTTGTCGTCAGTTTGAGACATTTAACCTAATGATTTTAATCAATAAAAAAGACTTCTCATTAACCCGTCGTTTTAAGGCGACAGGATCCGTAGAGGGGTAAATAGCGGCGAACAGGCGGGAAAAATCAGAGGGGTTAATGAAGATAATTTTAAATCGTTTAAATTCAATATGATGATTTTATTTTTTGCTTGTTGGCACTCAGTAGTCAAAAGTTGGCACGCCAAGTGCAATATCTCTATCGTAGATGCTCATTCCACTTCTTATGTTCGCCTTAGGCCTCATAAACCCAGGAATGATGCAGAGCCGATTTTAGGGTGCCTATTGCCCACCTGAACGATGAAAGGGTTGCTTGCAACGGCTTCATCACACTCCGGGCAAAACGTTGAGTGAGGCACCACCCCAGTTGTCCTAGACCTGATTGCTTCTTTTATACACTTGTCTCGCGGCAAGTGTTTTTTTTGCCCAAAGGAAAGTTTCAGGCAAAAAAAGGGCCCAGCACGGCATGCTGAGCCCTGACAAGCCAACCGGGGAGGTTACTCGCCGTTTTGCTTAAGCGTTAACATCAGCCCTTCACGGCGCATCTGTGTGGCTTCGTCGCTGCGGTGCAGCTTATCCAACGCATCTGCCAACCAGGCGTAGTCGTAGGCATCTGGCCGCTGTTGCAGTGCTGCATGGAACGCATCACTGGCTTGCTGCCATTCACCGTGCTTCATCAGTAACTGACCCAGCGTGCTGTTAAGCAACGGCGTCGCGCCATGCTGCTTGATCTGTTGTCGTAACGCTTTTTCCAACTGTTCCGGGTTGCCAGACTTGATACGTGGGATCAACAACACCAACCGTTCGTCGTATTGGCGCTTCAGACCGTCCAGCACAATGCTTTGTGCCAGTTCATGGTCATTACACTCAATAAGATGTTCCACCATCGCTACCTGTAGCGGGATTTCGTGGCGGATTTTACGGCTCTGATCTTTCCACCAGCGCTTCAACCCTTCACTGCCTTCATCGGCCATGGCCTGGTTCATCAGGCCGATATAGGCCTGCTGCTGTAAAGCCTGTAGCTCTTCTTCGCTGTGCAGGTTGATTTTGCTCATCGAAGGCAGAATTTCCAGAAGTGAGGCATAAGCTCCGGTGCGCAGATAGGCCTGCTCCGCCAGCCGCAGCACTTCCGGGTGACGCGGTGCCTGGTTCAGCAAGCTATCGACGCCGTGCCGTGCCGCATGGGCTTCACCCTGAGCCAACTGAATACGCACGCGGGTAATGTCTACCGGCAACTGATCGGTATCGGCGGCCTCTGCGGCACGCTCCAGATACTGATTGGTGCGGAAGCCATCGCCACGTTGCTGCGCAGCTTCCGCCGCCAGCAGGTAGTTCACCACCGGTTGCTCGGCATGATCGGCATTGCGGGTCAGCAGTTTCTCTACCTGCTTGTAATCCCCTTCCGCCAGTTTGATCAGCGCCGCTTTGGTTTGCTTACGGGCGCGGCTGCGTTTGCGGCCAAGGAACCAGCCACGGGTGCGCGCGCCAGTGCGGAAGACGCGGCGCAGGATCCATTCGATGACAAACAGCGCCAGGAACAGCAGCACCGCCATAATCACCAGACCGGTGACGCTGGTTTCGACGTTGTAATTGTCGGTCTGGATCAGCACATAGCCTTGGTGCCCGGCCAGCATCGGCCCCAGCACCAGGCTGGCAATCAGCACCAGAAACAGGAATAACACGCGTAACATGGCTTATCCCTCCTGGTGAGTGGCAGGGGCCTGGGCCAACAGATTACGCACCCGGGTCTGCATCAGTTTTTCCAGCATCGGCTGGCTTTTCAGCTGGCCCGGTACGTCCATGGAGATCGATTGCTGGCTCAGGTTGTCCAACTCTTCCAGGAACGCCTTGGTAGCCGGATCGGTGGTATCGAAGTAGGCGCGTACCCAGGTCGAAACCGTTTCCAGCGACTGTTTATACACTTCATTCTGATGACGAGGGATAGCCTGTGCGGCAACCAGCAGGCGCGAACGGATATTCTCACGCAGGTAGACATCCTGATTCGGCGCCAGCAGCGGTTCGGCACTGCTATCGCGACGGCGGACGGTAATAAAGTCCGCCATAAAGTTGTGCCAGCTCTTGGTCAGGTTTTGACGCCATTCGCTCAACGAACTGGACAGCTCGCCGTCGTCTTCGTCCATTGGCCGTTCGTCACGGTTGTTATCCGCCAGACGCAGGTCGTCGACCTGATTGGACAGCTGGTTGACCTTCAGGATGATGCCGTCAAAATCTATCTGCGCCACGGCGGAGAGGGTGCCGACATCTTCGGTGATGGCGCGGCGAATATCGATCAGGCTCGGATCGTTCATTTCTGCCAGGCTGGCGTCGGCGCTTTTCAGCAGCGCAGCCGCGGTGGTGACATCCTGATCGCTCCACAGTTTGCGGCCTGCCATTTTCACCAGGAAGTCCGCCTGTGCCAGCAGCCAGGTTTTGGCATCGCTGCCGGAAATGGTGGCAACCTTATCTTGCAGTTCATTGAGCTGACGCACCAGCGAGGTTTGCTCGCGATCGGTGGCCTCCAGCGTCTTACCCTGCTGTTGCAGCAAGCCTTCCAGCGCGCTCTTTTCCTGCTGCTGGCTCTGCTTAAGCTCTGCCAACTGTTGCTGCAAGGCCTGGTTGGCGGCGATCAATGTCTGCGCCTGCTGGTGCGTGTGATAATAGCCGCCAGCACCCAGAGCGATGACCAGCACGATGGCAATCGCACCCAATACCGGGCCGGTGTTCTTACCTTTCCGGTGGTCAGCGGCTGGCTGCTGGGGGCTCTCAACCGCTGGGTTTGATTCTTCAACCGCGGCGGATGGAGTGTTTTGTTCCGTCATAGTGGCACATCCCATAGTCAGGTTATTGTAGCGCGCGGATCAGCGCGTCATTATCTGCGTTTTCAGCTACCCGAATCGTGCTCCAACCCAGCTCCTGGGCAAGGGTAGCAAGACGTTCACTGACGACTATCAGGCGGCAACGTAACAGCCACGAAGAGCGATAGTAATCAGGAACTAAAGTATAGAGCTGTTGTAACATTTCGCCGCTGGTCACTACCAGCGTATTGATACCGGCACGTTGCCAGTGGGCGCTTTGCTCACTGCCATCATAATGCACCGGGCTGCGTTGATAACATTCATAATAGCTTACCGCTGCCCCTCGCTCAGCCAGCGTCTCGCCTAGCAGCTCGCGGCCGCCGTTGCCCCGCATGATCAACGCCCGTTTACCGGTGAGCTGTTGCAACGCGGGCAGCAGCAAAAGCATTTCGCTGATTTCCCGTTCACGCGGATAGTCTACCGGCAGGCTGCTGATACGATGCATTGCCAGTGCGGTAGTGCGGCCAATAGCATAATAGGACAACTGGCCAGGCCATTGAAGCCCGGCACGATTGATGACCGAACTGGCATAGCTGACGGCGTGCTGCGACAGGGCAAACACCAAATCGCCCGCCTGCAACTCTGCCAGCCCCTGAGGTAAGCGGACAAGATCGTTACCGGGGGCGAAGTCGATCAGCGGCGCGTGAAAGGCAACCCGGCCAAGTGCGCGCAGGCGGCTCACCAGTAGCTCCCCGGCGGGAGAAGGGCGGGTTACCAGAATAGTCATGCAGGAGGATTTCCCTGATAAACGTCATGCAGGATCTCACGGGCACCGGCAGCCAACAGTTCTTCTGCCAGTTCTACACCCATTTGCTCAGCTTGTGCCGATGGGCCACGGCGTTCACCGCAGACCATCTGGCTGCCGTCGGGGGCACCTACCAGCGCACGTAACCACAGTTCATCACCTACCAGTTCGGCATAGCTGCCGATGGGAACCTGGCAGCCCCCTTCCAGCCGGGTGTTCATCGCCCGTTCGGCGCGGACACGAATTTCGGTTTCGCGATGGTTGAGAGGGGCCAGCAAAGCGCGGGTGACGTCATCGTCAAGGCGGCATTCGATACCGACCGCGCCCTGGCCGACGGCGGGCAAGGATTCTTCGGCGCTCAGCGGGCAGCGGATACGCTGTTCCAGGCCCAGACGTTTTAACCCGGCCACGGCCAGAATAATGGCGTCGTAATCGCCGTTATCCAGCTTACCCAACCTTGTGCCGACGTTGCCTCGTAGATCGCGCACGATCAGATCCGGGCGACGGCGACGCAGCTGGCATTGACGGCGCAGGCTGGAGGTGCCGACCACGCTGCCTTGCGGCAGTTGATCGAGCGAGGCAAAGTGATTGGAGACGAAAGCGTCACGCGGGTCGTCACGTTCACAGATGGTGACCAGCCCCAAGCCTGCGGGGAAGTCAACGGGGACGTCTTTCATCGAGTGCACGGCAATGTCTGCCCGGCCTTCCAGCAGAGCCAGCTCAAGCTCTTTGACGAACAGGCCCTTACCGCCAACCTTGGCCAGCGGCGTATCCAGAATGATGTCGCCGCGCGTGACCATAGGCACCAGTTCCACCTGCAGGCCCGGATGGCTAGCCATCAGACGCTGCTGAACATAGTGTGCTTGCCATAGGGCAAGTGGGCTCTGACGGGTGGCAATTCGAATAATTTTGTCTAACATGCTGGTTACCGTTTTTATAATTCGCCGTCCATCCTACCACTGAGGATCAAAACTGTCAGTGCAAGAAGCCACAGGCGGAGAAAGGACAACGGAATCAAAGGGGCGTGAGGGGAAGTTGGCGGCAGTTCACACTGCGGGTAAATCATTTATAGAAGCGCTAGGATAAGTGTGTCGCTTTACCTCCTTTACGGTCAATCAGCAAGGTGTTAGATTGATCACGTTTCCAGCAATAAGTCGTCAAAAATTCTTCTAAACTAAAGACGCAGCGGGAATACGGGTTTTTTTCAAGCATCGGGATAATCAGGCGAGACGTCTTGTACCTCTACATCGAGACACTGAAACAAAGACTGGATGCGATCAACCAACTACGTGTCGATCGTGCCCTGGCGGCCATGAAGCCCGCGTTCCAACGGGTCTACAGTCTGCTGCCTACCTTATTGCACCACCATCATCCACTGATGCCGGGCTACCTCAACGGTAACGTTCCCCATGGCATCTGTATCTACACGCCTGATGAAACCCAACAAGCTTATCTCAATGATTTAGAAGATAAATGGGGCAGCCCGTTTGAAAAAATGGCCACGGGCGAACTGCCGATTACGGCGCTTTATTCCATGGGCAGCACCTCCTCGATCGGCCAGAGCTGCACCTCGGATCTGGATATCTGGGTTTGCCACCAATCCTGGTTAGACAACGAAGAACGCAGCCGCCTGCAGCAAAAATGCAGCCTGCTGGAGAAATGGGCGGCCTCGATGGGGGTGGAAGTCAGCTTCTTCCTGATCGACGAAAACCGCTTCCGCCATAATGAAAGCGGCAGCCTGGGCGGTGAAGACTGCGGCTCAACCCAACATATTCTGTTGCTTGATGAGTTCTACCGCACGGCCGTGCGCCTGGCAGGGAAACGTATCCTGTGGAACATGGTGCCGGGCGAAGAGGAAGCGCATTACGATGAATATGTGCTTTCGCTCTATTCCCAGGGGGTATTAACCCCAAATGAGTGGCTGGATCTCGGCGGATTGAGCACGCTCTCTGCCGAAGAGTACTTCGGTGCCAGCCTATGGCAGCTGTATAAGAGCATCGATTCGCCCTACAAGGCGGTGCTGAAAACGCTGCTGCTCGAAGCCTATTCATGGGAGTACCCGAAAACTCAGTTGCTGGCGATGGGGATCAAGCATCGTCTGCACCAGGGGGAGATCGTCTGCTTCGGCCTTGATGCCTATTGCATGATGCTGGAGCGCGTCACCCACTACCTGACTGAAATCAACGATACCACCCGCCTTGACCTGGTTCGCCGCTGCTTCTATCTGAAGGTCTGCGAGAAGCTGTCGCAGTCCAACAACGCCACTATCGGTTGGCGGCGGGAAATCCTCAGCCAACTGGTCAGCGAGTGGGGCTGGGACGAAGAGCGGTTGGAGATCCTCGATAACCGGGCTAACTGGAAGATCGAACGGGTGCGCGAAGCCCATAACGAACTGCTGGATGCGATGATGCAAAGTTATCGCAACCTGATCCGTTTTGCTCGCCGCAACAATCTCAGCGTCAGTGCCAGCCCGCAGGATATCGGGGTGTTGACCCGTAAACTGTACGCGGCCTTTGAGGCACTGCCGGGTAAGGTGACGCTGGTGAACCCGCAAATTTCACCAGACCTGTCAGAAAACGACCTGACCTTTATTCACGTGCCGATTGGCCGCGCCAACCGCACCGGCTGGTACCTGTATAACCAGGCACCGGAGATGAGCTCGATCGTCAGCCATCAACCGCTGGAATATAACCGCTATCTCAACAAGCTGGTGGCCTGGGCCTATTTCAATGGCCTGCTCACTTCACGCACCCGCTTGCATATCAAGAGCGGCAATATCTGCGATACCGCCAAGCTGCAGGAACTGGTTACCGACGTTTCGCACCATTTCCCGCTGCGCTTGGCCGCTCCGACGCCGAAAGCGCTCTACAGCCCGTGCGAAATCCGCCATCTGGCGATTATCGTCAACCTGGAAAACGACCCGACGGCGGCCTTCCGTAATCAGGTGGTGCATTTCGATTTCCGCAAGCTGGACGTGTTCAGCTTTGGCCAGCAGCAACAATGCCTGGTTGGCAGTATCGATCTGCTGTATCGCAACTCATGGAACGAAGTGCGCACCTTGCATTTCAGCGGTGAGCAGTCGGTGCTTGAAGCGTTGAAGACCATTCTGGGCAAGATGCATCAGGATGCTGCACCGCCGGAATCGGTGGAGGTGTTCTGTTACAGCCAGCACCTGCGTGGCCTGATCCGTACCCGCATTCAACAGCTGGTTTCCGAGTGTATCGAGCTGCGTCTTTCCAGCACTCGCCTGGAGCCGGGCCGGTTTAAAGCGGTGCGTGTGGCCGGGCAAACCTGGGGCCTGTTCTTCGAACGTCTGAGCGTGTCGGTGCAGAAGCTGGAAAACGCCGTGGAGTTCTACGGGGCGATCTCCAACAACAAACTGCATGGCCTGTCGATCAAGGTGGAAACCGATCAGGTGCATTTGCCACCGGTGGTTGATGGTTTTGCCAGTGAGGGGATTATCCAGTTCTTCTTTGAAGACACTACGGATGATAAAGGCTTCAACATTTACATTCTGGATGAGTCGAACCGGGTTGAGGTGTATCACCATTGTGAAGGGAGCAAAGAGGAGTTGGTGCGCGATGTCAGCCGCTTCTATTCCTCCTCACACGATCGCTTTACCTACGGCTCCAGCTTTATCAACTTCAACCTGCCGCAGTTCTATCAGATTGTGCATATCGATGGCCGTACCCAGGTGATCCCATTCCGCAGCAATGCGCTGTCGAACCTGTGTATCACGGTCGCCGACGGCAATGCCGCACAGCCTCTGAAGCAACAGTTCCAGCTGCATTAATGCTTGAGGGCGCGGTAGCTTGCGCCCCTCTGCAAAACTTAGCTAAAGCTGACCGTCTCGCCGGACTGTGTGCTGGCCGCTTCACTCAGCAACTCATAAAATTCCCGGCCGCTGCGATCGCACTGCCAGCTCTCGTCACGATAGGTAAAGTGATAGCCACCGGCCTTGGTGGCCAGCCACACCTGGTGCAACGGCTCCTGACGGTTGATCACAATCTTGCTGCCGTTTTCGAAGCTTAGCGTCATCACCCCGCCGTTGGTTTCGTAATCGATATCCGCATCACCGTCAAAATCGTCCAGGGTCTGTTCAATATTCAGCATCAGTTGGTCGGCCAACTGGTGAAACTCGCTATCGTTCATAATCGATTCCTATTGCTTTTCATGATCCACCTGCGATTATAGTGAGCTTGGACGCATGAATTACAGGCATTAATGCAAATGAAAAAACAACTACGCTATGCGCTGATGGCCGTTTTGCTGGTCGGGCTCTCTGGCTGTGGCCTGAAGGGCCCGCTGTATTTTCCACCGAAGGACAAACCGGCAGAGCAACCGGTAACCAGTGCTGGTACCGTTAGCAAGAACCAACAAGAACCCGCTGGCACTCAGCAGCAACCGTCGATGAGCAATCAGTAATGAGCCTTTATGGTGGTTGATGCCACCATAAATATCAGACGGTACGTCGTCCAGATAGCGGAGTATGATATGCAGTTCTCCAAAATGCACGGTTTAGGCAACGACTTTATGGTGGTCGATGCCGTTACACAGAACGTCTATTTTTCACCTGAGCTGATCCGCCGCCTGGCCGACCGGCATTTGGGCGTGGGTTTTGACCAGATGCTGGTGGTAGAACCGCCGTACGATCCCGAACTCGATTTCCATTACCGCATTTTCAATGCTGACGGTAGTGAAGTGGCCCAGTGTGGCAACGGCGCCCGCTGTTTTGCCCGCTTTGTGCGCTTGAAAGGCTTGACCAATAAACGTGATATCCGTGTCAGCACCCAGACCGGGCGTATGATCCTGAGCGTCACCGATGATGACCTGGTGTGCGTCAATATGGGTGAACCGAATTTCGATCCGCAGATCGTGCCGTTTCGCGCCACCAAAGCGGAAAAAACCTACATTATGCGCGCGGCGGAACATACGGTGCTGTGCGGTGTGGTCTCGATGGGTAACCCACACTGTGTGTTGCAGGTGGACGACGTGAAAACCGCCAAGGTGGAGCTGCTGGGCCCGGTACTGGAAGGGCACGATCGCTTCCCGGAACGCGCCAACATCGGCTTTATGCAGGTGGTGAGCCGTGAGCACATCAAACTGCGGGTTTATGAGCGCGGAGCCGGTGAAACGCAGGCCTGTGGCAGTGGTGCCTGTGCCGCCGTGGCGGTGGGCATTCAGCAAGAGCTGCTGGCGGAAGAGGTGCATGTCGAACTGCCCGGCGGTAGCCTGCATATCCGCTGGAAAGGGCCAGGGGAGCCGTTATTTATGACCGGCCCGGCCACCCATGTTTATGACGGATTTATTCACTTATGAAGCAGGTTGACGATCGGATAGCCACGGGCGTTGAGCTTGATGATGACACGGTGATGCAATTTCTGATGCAGAATCCGGACTTCTTTATGCGCAATGCACGGCTGGTGGAACAGATGCGAGTGCCTCACCCGGTGCGGGGCACGGTATCGTTGGTGGAGTGGCATCTGGCGCGTCAGCGTAACCAAATCACCCAGTTGGAAGAAGAGATCACCTTGCTGATGGAGCAGGCCAGTGCCAACGAATCGCTGTTTGGCAGCCTGCTGCATCTACAGGCCGACCTGGCCACCGCCAGCAGCCTGCAGGATATGCTCAACCGCTTGCAGCGTTGGGCGCGCGGGTTTGGGCTGGCAGGGGCGAATATCCGCCTGTTTGCCGATCGCTGGAATATTGGCGCGCCGTCGGATTTCACCCATCTTGGCCTAACGCGCTCGGCGTTTGAGCCGCTGCGAATTCAACGCCTGGGCGATCGCTATCACTACCTCGGCAACCTTAATGGCCCCGAGCTGCTGCTGTTGCTGCCGCAGGCCAAACAGGTTGGCTCCGTGGCGCTGTCATTGCTGGGGGAGCAGGGCGATCTCGGCATGGTGATCTTCAGTAGCCGCGATACTCAACATTATCAACAGGGGATGGGCACCGTGATGCTCGGCCAATTGGCGCGTATGTTGCCAAAACTGTTGGAACGCTGGATAGAACGCGCATGACCGGCGTAGCGGCCAACCTGCAACCGCCGGTGGACGCTTTCCTGCGTTATTTAAAGGTGGAGCGGCAACTCAGCCCACTGACTCAGATCAGCTATTCGCGCCAGCTGCAGGCGTTGATCGCCATGGCAAGCGAGCTGGGCGTCAGCGAATGGCCGATGCTGGATGCCGCCAGAGTGCGTCAGCTGGCAGCCCGCAGTAAGCGCGCCGGGTTACAGTCTTCCAGCCTGGCGCTGCGCCTCTCTGCATTGCGCAGTTTTCTGGACTGGCTGGTCGGCCAGGGCGTGATAAGCGCTAACCCCGCCAAAGGCATTCGCACACCGCGTAGTGGCCGTCATTTGCCGAAGAATATCGACGTCGATGAAATGAACCAACTGCTGAACATCGATCTCAACGATCCGCTGGCGGTTCGCGATCGTGCGATGCTGGAAGTGATGTACGGCGCCGGGCTGCGTCTGGCTGAACTGGTGGGGCTGGATTGCCGCCATGTCGATCTGGGCGACGGTGAGATCTGGGTGCTGGGGAAAGGCAGCAAAGAACGTAAATTGCCGATAGGTCGTACGGCGGTCACTTGGCTGGAACACTGGCTGGCGCTGCGCGATCTGTTTGCGCCGCAGGATGATGCCATGTTCCTCTCCAATCAAGGCAAGCGCATCTCGGCGCGCAACGTACAAAAACGTTTTGCCGAGTGGGGCGTCAAGCAGGGCGTCAACAGCCATATCCACCCGCACAAGCTGCGTCACTCCTTTGCCACCCATATGCTGGAATCGAGCGGCGATCTGCGCGCGGTGCAGGAGCTGCTGGGGCACGCCAACCTGACCACCACGCAAATTTATACCCACCTCGACTTTCAACATCTGGCGAACGTGTACGATGCCGCGCATCCACGCGCCAAACGAGGGAAATCCTGATGCATTTTTACCGTCCGTTACGCCCACTGGCCGCGCTGACTTTCGATCTGGACGATACGCTGTATGACAACCGTCCGGTGATCAAGCAGACCGAGCATGAGTCGGTGGCCTTTTTGCAGAACTACCATCCGGGATTGAGCCATTTTCAGTCGGCGGACTTCCACCGTTTGCGGCAGGAACTGCGTGAACAGGATCCGGAGATTTACCACGACGTTACCCAATGGCGCTGGCGGGCGGTCCACCTGGCGTTGAGCCGTCAGGGGCTGCGCGATGCTGAAGCGTCCATCGGTGCCGATGCCGCCATGCAGAACTTTGCCCTGTGGCGTAGCCGGATCGATGTGCCGGAAGCCACTCACGCTACCTTGCGGGCGCTGGGGCAACGTTATCCGCTGGTGGCGATCACCAATGGCAATGCCGATCCGGCCCAGTGCGGGTTGGAGCAATACTTCCAGTTTGTGCTGCGCTCCGGGCCAGATGGCCGCGCCAAGCCGTATCAGGATATGTATCAACTGGCGGTCGAAAGGTTGGGCGTGGCGCCAGAACAAATCCTGCACGTCGGGGATGACCTGACCACAGACGTTGCCGGGGCGCTGCGTTCGGGCCTGCAGGCCTGCTGGATCAACGACCGTCAGCGGAGCCTGATGCAGGTAGCTGACAGCCGCCTGCTACCTCATATTGAGATTTCGCAGTTGGCATCGCTGACAGCATTGTTATAATCCCAGCAGAACTCTGTATAAATTCCCAGTGGAAAGCGCGTGGAAGCGAGTTTTCCCTTTACCAATCAATGGTGCCTATGGACGTTTCCGACCTGCTCGACAGCATGAATGATAAACAACGTGAAGCCGTGGCTGCGCCACGCAGCAACCTGTTGGTGCTGGCCGGTGCAGGCAGCGGCAAGACCCGGGTGCTGGTGCATCGCATTGCCTGGCTACTGGCGGTAGAGAACTGCTCGCCGTACTCCATCATGGCGGTGACTTTCACCAACAAGGCGGCGGCAGAGATGCGCCACCGTATCGAACACCTGATTGGCACCAGCCAGGGCGGTATGTGGATCGGCACCTTCCACGGCTTGGCGCACCGCCTGCTGCGCGCTCATCATATGGACGCCAACCTGCCGCAGGACTTCCAGATCCTGGATAGTGAAGATCAGCTGCGCCTGCTGAAACGCATCGTGCGGGCGCTGAACATTGACGAGAAGCAATGGCCGCCGCGCCAGGCGATGTGGTACATCAACGGCAAGAAAGATGATGGCCTACGCCCGCAGCATATCGAAAGTTATGGCAACCCGGTGGAAGCCACCTGGCTGCGGATCTATCAGGCTTATCAGGAGGCTTGCGATCGTGCAGGGCTGGTCGATTTTGCCGAATTGCTGTTGCGCGCCCATGAACTGTGGCTGAACAAGCCGCATATCCTCAATCATTATCGTGAGCGCTTCACCAATATCCTGGTGGACGAATTCCAGGACACCAACCGCATCCAGTACGCCTGGATCCACATGCTGGCCGGGGGCAAGGCCAACGTGATGATCGTGGGGGATGATGACCAGTCGATCTACGGCTGGCGTGGTGCGCAGGTGGAAAACATCCAGCGTTTCCTGAAGGATTTCCCCGGTGCAGAGACGGTGCGTCTGGAGCAGAACTACCGTTCGACCAGCACCATCCTGAAGGCTGCCAACACCCTGATCGCCAATAACGACGGGCGCATGGGCAAAAACCTGTGGACCGAAGGGGCCGAAGGCGAGCCGATCTCGATTTACTGCGCGTTCAACGAGCTGGATGAAGCCCGCTTTGTGGTTAACCGCATCAAGGCCTGGCAGGACAACGGCGGCGCGCTGAACGACTGCGCCATCCTGTATCGCAGCAACGCCCAATCGCGCGTGCTGGAAGAGGCCTTGTTGCAAACTGCCATGCCATACCGCATTTACGGCGGCATGCGCTTCTTCGAACGCCAGGAGATCAAGGATGCTCTGGCCTATCTGCGACTGATCGCCAACCGTAACGATGATGCGGCCTTTGAGCGTGTCGTGAATACCCCAACGCGCGGCATTGGCGATCGCACCCTCGACGTAGTGCGCCAGGCGGCACGAGACCGTCAACTGACGCTGTGGCAGGCTACCCGTGCGCTGCTGCAAGATAAGGTGCTGGCGGGCCGTGCAGCGTCCTCCCTGCAGCGTTTTCTGGAGCTGGTGGACTCACTGGCCCACGAAACCGCCGAAATGCCGTTGCATGTGCAAACCGACCGGGTGATCCGCGATTCCGGGCTGTTTATCATGTATGAGCAGGAAAAGGGCGAGAAGGGCCAGGCGCGTATCGAAAACCTTGAGGAACTGGTCACGGCCACGCGCCAATACAGCTACCAGGATGAAGATCAGGATCTGATGCCGTTGCAGGCCTTCCTGTCCCATGCCGCGTTGGAAGCGGGGGAAGGGCAGGCAGATGCCTATCAGGACGCGGTGCAACTGATGACCCTGCACTCGGCCAAAGGGTTGGAGTTCCGCCAGGTGTTTATCGTCGGCATGGAAGAGGGCATGTTCCCAAGCCAGATGTCGCTGGACGAAGGTGGCCGCCTGGAAGAGGAGCGCCGCCTGGCCTATGTTGGCCTGACCCGTGCGATGCAAAAATTGACGCTGACCTATGCGGAAACCCGCCGCCTGTATGGCAAAGAGGTGTATCACCGGCCATCACGCTTTATCGGTGAGATCCCGGAAGACTGTGTGGAAGAGGTGCGCCTGCGGGCCAGCGTCTCCCGGTCGGTGAGCCACCGCCGGATGGGGACGCCGATCAGTGAAAACGACACTGGTTACAAGCTTGGGCAGCGCGTGCGCCATGCCAAGTTTGGCGAGGGCACCATCGTCAACCTGGAAGGCAGCGGTGAGCACAGCCGGTTGCAGATCGCGTTTCAGGGTGAAGGTATCAAGTGGCTGGTTGCAGCCTACGCCAAGCTGGAAACGGTTTAACGGGGCTGTTACAGGTGAAAATAGCGTCGCTATCTCCCTCTCCCAAAGGGCGAGGGGACCGATCGAGTTAGCTATCAATTGCCGAAGCTTACCTGAACACGGTAGCGGAATTACGGCGCCGTACTAGCTCCCTCTCCTTTTTGGGGAGAGGGTTAGGGTGAGGGGGTCAGTGTGCGAAACGATCGCCCACTTTGGCAGTGGCATACCAGCGCATCACCGCTTCGATCCCCTCGCCACCTTCTGGTGGAGCCCAATGCATACAGTCTTCTTCGCCGAGCGCCTGATAAGGCCCCTGCTTCACTTCAAACACCACGCCACCCGGATCGACAGACAGCACGGCATGCCAGGTCAATGCCGGCATCTCCAGCACCTTGGTTTCTTCGCCTAGCAGGGTGCGTTGGGTGACCACGCCTTCGTCATTGAACTGCAGCACCACGAAACGGCCACGCAGCGGAGTGAGTAACTCCCAGGTCTGCGGGTGGCGGTGTGGGCGAATATAGGTGCCAGGCTCCATGGCAATTGCCAGGCGCTGCACCGGATCGCTCAACTCTTCATGTAAGGTACGGTGGGCACGCAGGCGTGGCAGTGTGGCTGCCTGTTCGCTCATGGTCGTCAAGTCGTGGGCGGTAATCTGTTTCATGTCGTCAATCCGCAATATTTCTGTGCGCTAATCTTAGCAAGATTCGTGGCTGCGGTCAGAGATCGCGACGCGGTTTTCCTTCAGGCGTGGTCAAGGTTGCGGGAGTGTTACAAACCGGCCGCGAGCGTGCTGAATTGTTGCGCGATTATCCACCCTAACCGGTTGACAGGCTTTTTCTTCTCGGCGTAACATGCGCGCACGAATATCAATGAGGACACACGCCTTGGACACACCCAGTAGATACTGGCTCACAGACCTGGACACCAGGTACAACTTCTAAGGCTATCCCATTGCGCTGATACCCTTCGTGGTTGTCGGCGACCCTCCCCAGCGTCGCTCCGAGTCAGATCTCTTCATGGTCTGGAACGAGCCGGTATTGCATACTTCCCTCGCTTTCTGTGCTTCAATGCGTTGTCTACCCCGTTACCATTAGGGAGTTTTGGCACATGCTAAGCGCTTTTAAATTAGATAACAGCCGCTTATCCCGTCTGGAGTTGGATGATTCAGATGATTTGACCTCGTCGCTGTGGGTTGACCTGGTCGAGCCGGAGGAGGGCGAACGCGAGCGCGTGCAAAATGAGTTGGGCCAAAGCCTGGCGACACGCCCCGAACTGGATGATATCGAAGCCTCGGCCCGTTTCTTCGAAGACGATGACGGCCTGCATATCCACTCCTTTTTCTACTACGAAGACGCCGAAGATCACGCGGGCAACTCTACCGTGGCATTCACCATCCGCGATGGCCGCCTGTATACCCTGCGTGAACGCGAACTGCCCGCTTTCCGGCTTTACCGGATGCGTGCGCGCAGTATCAGAATGGTGGACGGCAACGCCTACGAGCTGCTGCTGGATCTGTTTGAAACCAAAATTGAGCAGTTGGCCGACGAGATTGAAAACGTCTACAGCGATCTGGAAAAGCTCAGCCGGGTGATTATGGAAGGGCACCAGGGCGACGAATATGATGAAGCGCTGTCCACGCTGGCCGAGCTGGAAGATATCGGCTGGAAGGTGCGCCTGTGTCTGATGGATACCCAACGCGCGCTGAATTTCCTGGTGCGCAAGGCGCGTTTACCAACCAGCCAGCTGGAACAGGCGCGGGAAGTGCTGCGCGATATCGAATCCCTGCTGCCGCATAACGAATCGCTGTTCCAGAAGGTCAACTTCCTGATGCAGGCGGCGATGGGCTTTATCAACATCGAACAGAACCGCATCATCAAGATCTTCTCGGTGGTCTCGGTAGTGTTCCTGCCGCCGACGCTGGTGGCCTCAAGCTACGGGATGAACTTTGAGTTTATGCCTGAGCTGCGTTGGTCGTTCGGCTACCCGGGGGCGATTGCATTGATGATCGTGGCGGGGCTGGCCCCTTATCTCTACTTCAAACGCAAGAACTGGCTTTAAATCCGGCTCTCGTACGCTTCGGGTGGTGGTCTACACCACCGCCCCATTTTATCTTCAATGATCCCTTCTCCGCCCGTTAAACCGGGGTAGAATATCCCCACTGCTTATCGGCTCGTAAGGCATGCGTCTCAATGGAGAAGTTCCCGCGCGTCATTCAATGGCTGATCCTGCTGCTGGCTTCGCTGGTGTTGGGGTTTAGTCTACAGGCCTTTCATGTTCCTGCCGCCTTGCTGCTGGGGCCGATGATTGTCGGCGTCGCGATGGGGCTGCTTGGCGCTTCGGTGCGCATTCCTGGCCCCTTATTTATTGCGGCACAGGCGATCCTGGGCTGCATGATCGCCCAGAGCCTTTCGCCCAATATTCTTACCCCCTTGCTGGATGACTGGCCGCTGGTGTTGCTGGTGCTGATCGCGACGCTGTTGGCGAGCGGCGTTTCCGGCTGGTGCCTGGTGCGTTTCAGTGGTCTGCCCGGCCCTACCGGTGCCTGGGGATCTTCCCCTGGCGGCGCATCGGCGATGGTAGCGATGGCGGGAGATTTCGGTGCAGATGTGCGGCTGGTGGCGTTTATGCAGTATCTGCGCGTGCTGTTTGTCGCGACGGCGGCAGCGGTCGTGGCGCGTATCGGACTGGGAGATGAAGCTGGGCATGGGAGCGCCGCTCTGGAGTGGTTCCCCGCCCTCGACTGGCGCTTTGCTGGCACCTTGGGCGTGGCCGTTATCGGCTCCTGGTTAGGACCGCGTCTGCGCATTCCTTCAGGAGCGCTGATGTTGCCAATGATCGCGGGGGCAGCATTACATTCCACTGGCACCATGGCGTTACAGGTGCCTGAATGGCTGCTGGCGTTGGCCTACACGTTGATTGGCTGGAGCGTAGGGCTGCGTTTTACCCGGGCCATCTTCCTGCTGGCGTTGCGCACCTTGCCGCAGATGGTGGTATCGATTGTTGCGCTGATGCTGTTTTGCGGCGGGCTGGGGTGGATGTTGACCCAGTTCCTGCCGGTCGATCTGCTGACGGCCTATCTGGCCACCAGCCCCGGCGGATTGGATACCGTGGCGATCATCGCCGCAGGCAGCCGGGTTGATATGACCTTTGTGATGGCGATGCAGACGCTGCGGCTGTTTACTATTTTGCTGACCGGCCCGGCGATGGCCAGATTCATCTCTAACCACGCCCAGCCAGTGCAATCAACGTAGCTTTCGTTGCTGGTATAAGGCATCCAACAGGAACAACACCAACGCCGCCCAGATAAAGCCAAAGGTCACCAGCTTATCCTGGCCGATGGTCTCACCGTAGAAGGTGACTGCCAGCAGGAACATCAACGTTGGCCCCAAGTATTGGAAGAACCCGAGCGTTGACAGGCGCAGGCGGGTGGCCGCTGCGGTAAAGAACAACAGTGGAACCGTGGTGACCACCCCGGCGGCAACCAGCAGTAAATTCAGCGACCAGGGGTTGGCGCTCAGATGGCTGGTTGGGCTATCGGCAATCAGGAACAGGTAGATGGCGGCCACCGGCAGCAGCCATAGGGTTTCGATCAACATGCCGGTTTGTGCATCAATGGCAATCTTCTTGCGCAGCAGGCCGTAGAAGGCAAAGCTGAAGGCCAGGCCAAGCCCGATGATCGGCAGCGAACCAAACTGCCACAGCTGCACCAACACCCCGGTAAAGGCCAAGGCTACGGCCACCCACTGCATACGGCGGAAACGCTCACCCAGGAACAGCATCCCCAGCAGCACGTTCACCAGTGGATTGATGAAATAGCCCAGGCTGGCCTCCAGCATGTGGTGGTTATTCACCGCCCAGATAAACAGCAGCCAGTTCCCTCCCACCAACAGCGCGGTGACGGCCAGCAGCAGTAGTCGCTTGCGGTTTTTACAGGCGGCCCGCACCTGCGGCCAGTTGCGGCCCAATGACACCAGCCCCAGCATAAAGAAGAACGACCAGATCACCCGGTGGGTGAGGATTTCATCGGCAGGGACTTGTTGGATCAGCTTGAAATAGGCGGGGGCGATACCCCAAATAAAATAGGCGGCCAGAGCAAAGAAAATGCCCTGCCGCGTTTGTTGTGCGTCCATGACGGTTACCGGGTGGGAAAAGGAGATGCGGTGATTTTACTGAAGATAACCGGCCGTGTCCCACAATTGTGTGGTTTAGGGATCACAACCGGCTGGCACCCTTAGCCCACCAGGTAGGTGGCGGTGGCGCTGGCGATGTGTAAGCCATCGTGGTTGTGCAGCTCAACGCGAGCTACCGCCACTTTATTACCGCTGCGTAGTACGCTGGCGGAAGCAACAAAATGCTCGCCGCGGCCTGGGCGCAGATAGTCGACGCGCAGATCGATTGTCCCCATGCGCGATAAACGGGATGCCAGCTCTTCTTCGATCAGCGGGTCCTGACGCATCAGCACGCTGCCCACGCACGCTAGCCCGGCGGCAACATCCAGTACGGAAGCGATCACGCCGCCATGCAGGATTTTTTGGGCGGCATTACCTACCAGCTTAGGTTGATTGGTAAAGCTCAATTCAACGTAGTCGTCCTCAAAGCGGCGTAGCTCCAGCCCCAATTCACGGTTAAACGGCATGTGATAGACGAAGATTTCGCCAATCTTCTGGCGGGCGGCCTCGAGGGTCAAAGTTGTGTGTGACATAGTTCCTTTCTTCATTTGAGTTCGGCCAGCCGATGTACTGGTCAGTCCAGGTTAATGACTTGTGGATTTTATGCTTATCTTTTGTTGCTTTCCAGGCCTGGCAGATAAATGTATTCACTAGTGCGGTAAAACCAGCAATGTGTGTAAAATAGCCTGCTTTTATTTCCGGGTTTTTCCTTATCTTTCGAGAGTGAACAAAATTATGCGCGTTCTGTCTGGGATTGTGATGGCGATGCTGTTTGCGCCAGTAGTGGTGCAGGCCAATGAGGCCACCGAGCAAAAGAATCTGAATAAACCGGCGGTTCGTGGCAGCATCATCGGCAACATGCTGCAACACTATGATAATCCGTTCACTCTGTATCCTTATGAAACGAACTACCTGATCTATACCGATACCAGCGATCTGAACAAAGAAGCGATCAAATCCTATAGCTGGGCGGAAAATGCCCGCAAGGATGAGGTAAAGTTCCAGCTCAGCCTGGCCTTCCCGATCTGGCGTGGTATTGCCGGTGAGAATTCGGTCTTGGGGGCATCTTATACCCAACGGTCCTGGTGGCAGCTCTCCAACCATGATGAATCCTCACCGTTCCGTGAAACCAACTACGAACCGCAGATTTTTGTCGGCTGGGCCACGGCGTATAAGTTTGCCGGCTGGACGCTGCGTGATATCGAAGTGGGTCTGAATCATGAGTCCAACGGCCGTGAAGATCCTACCTCACGCAGCTGGAACCGTGGTTATGCACGCCTGATGGCGCAGAACGGCGACTGGCAGGTCGAGGTCAAACCCTGGTTCCGTTTCTCGGAAAGCGACAGCAACGACGATAACCCAGATATCACCAAGTATATGGGCTATTACCGCCTGACGGTGGGCTATGCCTTGGGGGAAAGCGTGTTCAGTGCCGAGGGGCAGTACAACTGGAATAGCGGCTTTGGCGGCGCGCAGGTGGGTTGGAGCTACCCAATTACCAGCCATGTGCGTTTCTATACCCAGGTGTTCAGCGGCTATGGCGAATCGATGATTGATTACAACTTCAAGCAGACACGGCTGGGTGTTGGTGTCATGCTTAACGACATTATGTAGTTTAGGTAATAACGGTGTCAGTCAGGCACCGTGATAGCGATAAATGGGGAAGTGTGTGTCAACCGCAGCAGTGATAAACAGAGAGTTGCTGGCAGAGCAGGTATTACGCGATACCTTCGGCTACCAGCAGTTCCGTCCGGGTCAACAAACGATTATCAACGCAATTATCGGCGGCCAGGATTGCCTGGTGGTGATGCCGACCGGCGGGGGTAAATCGCTGTGCTATCAAATCCCGGCGCTGGTGATGGATGGACTGACGCTGGTGGTATCCCCACTGATTTCCTTGATGAAAGATCAGGTCGATCAGCTCTTGGCCTATGGCGTTTCCGCCGCCTGCTATAACTCGACGCAAACGCGCGAGCAGCAGTTAGAGGTGATGGCGGGCTGTCGCAGCGGCCAGATCAAGATGCTGTATATCGCCCCCGAACGGCTGATGATGGACAGCTTCCTCGAACTGTTGGATCACTGTCCGCCGGTGATGCTGGCGGTGGATGAGGCGCACTGTATTTCCCAGTGGGGCCACGATTTCCGCCCGGAATACCGTGCCCTGGGCCAGTTGAAGCAACGTTTCCCGACCATGCCGGTAGTGGCATTGACGGCCACCGCTGATGAAGCCACGCGGGGGGATATCGTTCGCCTGTTGGCGCTAGACGAGCCGCTGATCCAGATCAGCAGCTTCGACCGCCCCAATATCCGTTACACGCTGGTGGAGAAGTTTAAGCCGCTCGACCAACTTTGGCGCTTCGTGCAGGACCAGCGCGGCAAAAGCGGCATTATTTACTGCAACAGCCGCGCCAAGGTCGAAGACACCACCGCACGTCTGCAAAGCCGTGGATTGAGCGTAGGGGCTTATCACGCCGGGCTGGACAACGAGCGCCGCTCCCAGGTGCAGGAGGCTTTCCAGCGTGATGATTTGCAGGTGGTGGTAGCTACCGTCGCCTTCGGCATGGGGATCAACAAACCCAACGTGCGTTTTGTGGTGCACTTCGATATTCCGCGCAACATAGAGTCCTATTATCAGGAGACTGGCCGTGCAGGGCGTGATGGCCTGCCAGCGGAAGCGATCTTGCTGTATGACCCGGCTGATATGGCCTGGTTACGCCGTTGTCTGGAAGAGAAACCGGCGGGGCAGCAGTTGGATATTGAACGCCATAAGCTCAATGCCATGGGGGCATTTGCCGAAGCGCAAACCTGCCGCCGCCTGGTGCTGCTGAACTACTTCGGTGAAGGTAAGCAGCAGGCCTGTGGCAACTGCGATATCTGCCTTGACCCACCTAAGCGTTATGACGGCCTGGAGGATGCCCGCAAGGCACTGTCGGCGATTGGCCGCGTTGGGCAACGTTTCGGCATTGGCTATGTGGTGGAGGTGCTGCGCGGCTCCAATAACCAGCGTATCCGCGAGTTTGGTCATGAAAAGCTGCCGGTGTACGGCATTGGCCGCGATCAGACCACCGAACACTGGACCAGCGTGCTGCGCCAACTGATCCATCTGGGCTTTATCACCCAGAACATAGCGATGCATTCGGCATTGCAACTGACTGAAGCCGCGCGCCCGGTGCTGCGTGGTGAAGTAGTGCTACAGCTGGCGGTGCCGCGTATTCAGAGCTTCAAGGTACGCAGCAGCGCCAACCAGAAATCCTACGGCGGCAATTACGATCGCAAGCTGTTTGCCAAACTGCGCAAGCTGCGTAAATCGATTGCCGACGAAGAGAACATCCCACCGTACGTGGTGTTCAACGACGCAACCCTGCTGGAGATGGCCGAACAGATGCCGATCAGAGCCAGCGAGTTGTTGAGCGTCAACGGGGTGGGGCAGCGTAAGCTGGAACGTTTTGGTGCGCCATTTATGGCGATGATCCGCGCTCACCTCGACGGTGACGACGAATAAGGATAATCACTCATGCTGATGTTGTTTTTAACGGTGGCGATGGTGCATTTGATTGCGCTGATGAGCCCAGGGCCGGACTTCTTTTTTGTCTCGCAAACCGCAGCCAGCCGCTCCCGTCGCGAGGCGATGATGGGCGTGGTGGGGATCTCCCTTGGCGTAATGGTCTGGGCCGGTGTGGCGCTGCTGGGGTTGAACCTGATCCTGCAAAAGATGGCCTGGCTGCACCAGATTATCATGGTGGGCGGTGGCCTGTATCTGTGCTGGATGGGCTGGCAACTGCTGCGCTCCGCCCGTAGCCAGAATGCGCAAACTGCTCCGGCAGCAGAGGTGAAGGTGGCGTTACCCAAGCCGGGCCGCAGCTTTATCCGTGGCTTGCTCACCAACCTTTCCAATCCCAAGGCCGTTATCTACTTTGGTAGCGTGTTCTCGCTGTTTGTCGGCGAGGATGTAGGTGCCGGAGCGCGCTGGGGATTGTTCGCTTTGATCACCGGTGAAACCTTTATCTGGTTCACCCTGGTGGCGATCATCTTCGCGTTACCCGCCATGCGCCGGGGCTATCAGCGGATGGCGAAATGGATCGATGGCCTGGCCGGGGTGTTATTCACCGGTTTTGGTCTGCACCTGATTTTTACCCGCTAGGCTATTTTACTTGCCATTTTGAACCCGGGCAGTGCTCGGACTCCTCACGTACTTCAACGTACGCTGCGGGTCCTGTGCGCTGGCCGTGTCCAAACTGCCTGCGACAATAACGCCTAGAATCACATTCTCATGCCTTTCTTGCCGTTGCCAGTAATCCCGCCACCAGAATAAACAGCGAGCCAAAAATCCGGTTCAGCAACTGCATTTGGCGCGGGGTCTTTAACCAACCGGCAATGCGCGTGGCCAGCGTGGCGTAACCAATCATCACCAGGATATCGATCACCACCGTGGTGACGCCGAGAATGACATACTGCTCGGCCTGGGGCTGGTTGGGCATGATGAACTGCGGGAACAGCGCTGCCAGAAACACGATGCTCTTGGGGTTGGTCAGATTTACCAGGACGGCGCGGCGAAACAGACGGCGGCGTGGCATAGTGCCTGCCAGAGTGTGCAGATCCAGCGCGCCTGCGGCACGCCACTGCTGGATACCCAGCCACACCAGATAACCCGCACCAAACCATTTCAGTAATTCAAAGGCCAGCAGCGACTGGGAAACCACCGCGCCGAGGCCAATACCCACAAGCACGATATGGATGCTCAGGCCAACTTGCAGACCCGCAATCGACGCTGCCGCTCCGCGATAGCCGTGGCTGATGCCGGTACTCATGGTGTTGATGGCACCGGAACCGGGGGAAAGACTGAGGATAAGGGTTGTCAGCAGATAGGTTAACCACCAGTCTAAGGTCATCGTAATGCTCCCTGAGAACACCAATTTATGCCACAATACGCTATACCCGTCGTCTTTCAAGCTGTAGCGTTGTTACCTACACTATCTCACCCCAGTCACTTACTAAAAGTAAGCTCCTGGGGATGAGATAGCTTGTCGCCTAGCTACAGCTCGAAATCCATAGGGTATAGTAGTATTTATCACATTTTTATCTGAGTAACCCCCCGTTAAAAGGTAGGCCATGTCGTCAATCACCCTTGATCCAGCTGAATGGTTAAACCGTGAAAAGCAGTTCTCTGCCTTCGCGACCGGGCCACTGCTGGATTTTTGGCGGCGACGTGAGGAAGGGGAGTTCACCGGCGTCGGGGGCGTACCCATCCGCTTTGTACGCTTTACTTCCCCGCTGCACCAGCGGGTGGTAGTGATCAGCCCCGGGCGCATCGAAAGCTATATCAAGTACCCGGAAGTGGCGTACGATCTGTTTCACAGCGGCTATGACGTGATGATCATCGATCATCGTGGTCAGGGGCTGTCCGGGCGGATGCTGGCAGATACTCACCGAGGGCATGTGGTAAACTTTGCCGACTACGTGGACGATTTCGCCCAGTTTTACCATCAGCAGGTCAAACCCTTGGGTTACCGGCAGCACGTCGCGCTGGCGCACTCGATGGGGGGCGCGATACTGGCGCAGTTTTTGGCGCGTGAGCCACAGTCGTTTGCCGCCGTAGCACTCTGCGCGCCGATGTTGGGCATTTATCTGCCGATGCCGGGCTGGATGGCCAACGGTATTTTGAATTGGACGGAAAAGCGCCCAGGGCTGCGTGACTATTATGCGGTTGGTACCGGGCAGTGGCGGCCATTGCCCTATGTGGTCAATACGCTGACCCACAGCCGCGAGCGTTATCGCCGCAACCTGCGTTATTACGCCGATCATCCCGAGCTGCGGGTAGGTGGGCCAACCTATCACTGGGTCAAAGAAAGTATTCAGGCCGGGCAGCAGATCATTGCCCAGGCTGCTAACATCACTACGCCGATTTTATTATTGCAGGCCGGTGAGGATCGGGTGGTCGACAACCGTTCCCAGCGCGCTTTTTGTCAGGCACTGTCAGACGCGGGGCACCCTTGTGAAGGGGGAAAACCGTGGGTTATCAAAGGCGCTCGCCATGAGATCCTGTTCGAACGGGACGCGATGCGCGCCGAGGCACTGAACGCAATCCTGCGTTTCTTTGCTCAGCACTTAGGCGGTACTGCTGCCGCCGAAAATTCCACTAGAGGTTAGAACATATCGCTATGTATCATGTCGTTGCTTCCGATTTAGATGGCACTCTGCTGTCCCCTGAGCACACCCTGACACCGTACGCCAAAGAAACGCTGCAGCTGCTGACGCAGCAGGGCGTGCACTTTGTTTTCGCTACCGGCCGCCACCATATCGACGTTTCCCAGATCCGCGATAATCTCGGCATCAGTGCTTTTATGATCACCTCCAACGGTGCGCGGGTACATAACACCGCCGGTGAGCTGATCTTCAGCCACAACCTGGATGAGGATATCGCCCGCGATCTGTACAACATGATGCACGATAACCAGGATATCCTGACCAACGTCTACCGCAACGACGACTGGTTCATGAACCGTGAAAGTCCGGAGCAGGAAGAGTTTTTCCAGGAATCGATCTTTAAATATGAGCTGTTTGAGCCGGGCTTGCTGGAAACCGATGGCGTGTGCAAGGTGTATTTCACCTGCGACGATCATGAAAAACTGCTGCCGTTGGAAGATGCTATCAATGCGCGCTGGGGCGATCGGGTCAACGTCAGCTTCTCGTTCCCAACCTGCCTGGAAGTGATGGCCGGTGGCGTCTCGAAAGGCCATGCATTGGAAGAAGTAGCCAAGATCATCGGCTATTCGCTCAAAGAGTGCATCGCCTTTGGCGACGGCATGAACGATCTGGAAATGCTGTCGATGGCGGGGAAAGGCTGCATCATGCAGGATGCCCAGCAGCGTCTGAAAGACAAGCTGCCGGAGCTGGAAGTGATTGGCTCCAACGTTGACGACGCGGTGCCTCATTACCTGCGTAAAATGTACTCGATTTAACTGATTGGGGCGCAGTCTTCACCGGCTGCGCCCACTTAGAGAAAAAGGCCAAGATTACTTATGTTGCCCCTGCTTTTGCAGGAACTGGACGCCCTTGTCCGGGAAGTCGGTAAACACGCCGTCAACACCCGCCTGATTGTAAATTGCGTCGAACAGCTGGTTCACGTCGGTGACGTATTTCGGCAGCTTATCGGCACGGATGGTGTAAGGGTGCACCGCCATATTGCTGGCATGAGCGTCTTTGACCATATCGGTCAACACGATCTGGTTCGGTTTGGACTTCTCTTCGACGATCAGCATGTGATAGTCAGGCCCGATGCCGTCGGCATACTGGGCGATCTTTTTCATCGCGCCCGGTTTGAACATCCAGTCGTAGTCATAGTTGACCCACTTGCCGTCGGCCTTCTGCTCGTAGGTTTCGTTCCAATCGGTGTAGGCAATCAGCTGCACCAGCTTCAGATCCATCCCCATCTTGGGTTCCAGCTGATCCTTGATGCGTTTCAGCTCGTTGGCATCAAAACACTGCAGGTAGACGTTGTCGCTCTTGCTGGTGTAGCCGTATTGCTTGAGGACTTCCAGCACCTTGGTGGAGATGTCTTTTCCTTCCTGCTGATGGAACCAGGGGGCCTTGATTTCCGGGTAGAGGCCGATGTTCTTGCCGGTTGAATGATTGAGACCCTGTACGAACTCGATCTCTTCCTGGAAGGTGTGGACGCGGAAGTCGGATTTGCCCATCGGGAAGCGGCCAGGGTAGCTTTGTACCTGCTTACCGTCTTTGATATCAAAGCCTTCGGTGAACTTCAGCGATTTGATCTCAGGCAGCGTAAAGTCGATAGCGTAGTAGCGGCCATCTTTACGCGCCCGGTCTGGGAAACGTTCGGCAACGTCGGTGACGCGATCCAGATAGTGGTCGTGCAACACCACCAGCTCGTTATCTTTGGTCATCACCAGGTCTTGCTCAAGGAAGTCGGCCCCTTGCGCGTAGGCCATCGCCTTGGCCGGTAACGTATGCTCCGGCAGGTAGCCGCTGGCACCGCGGTGTGCGATAACCACTTTATCCGCAGCCTGTGCGGCACTAAGCATTGAAGTGGCAAGAATGATCCCTGTCAGCAGGGCTTTGGTTTGAGTCCGCATTCTGTGTTGCTCCATGTTGTAGAGGTAAGAAAAAGGCCGCACAGCGCGGCCTTTTTACCCGTCGTCTTTCAAGCTGCAGCGTTGTTACCCGCACTATCTCACCCCAGTCACTTACTCAAAAGTAAGCTCCTGGGGATGAGATAGCTTGGCGCCTAGCTGCAGCTCGAAATCCATAGGGTAAATATTATGCAGAAACGTAATGACGATTAACCGCGTTTGGCCGCGATTTCTGCGTGGTGTTTCTTCTCGCTGATCATGGTCAGCACCAGCAGGATCACCGCACCGATGCTGCCGCCGATCATCACCATAAAGCCGCCGTCCCAACCGAAGTAGTCAACGGTATAGCCGACGATGGCGCTGGCTGCGACCGAGCCGCCCAGGTAACCGAACAGACCGGTAAAGCCTGCGGCGGTACCTGCCGCTTTCTTCGGTGCCAGTTCTAGCGCGTGCAGGCCGATCAGCATGACTGGGCCATAGATCAGGAAGCCGATGGTGATCATACAGGCCATATCGATGCCAGGGTTACCCACCGGGTTCAGCCAGTAAACGATGGTAGCGATGGTCACCAGAACCATGAAGAACACCCCGGTGGCACCACGGTTGCCTTTAAACACCTTGTCCGACATCCAGCCGCACAGCAGGGTGCCTGGGATACCGGCGTATTCGTACAGGAAGTAGGCCCAGGAGGACTTATCCAGCGCGAAGTGTTTCACTTCTTTCAGGTAGGTTGGTGACCAGTCCAGGATGCCGTAGCGCAGCAGATACACGAACACGTTGGCGATCGCGATGTACCACAGCAGTTTGTTTGGCAGCACGTACTGCATGAAGATCTGCTTGGCTGTCAGTTCTTCTTCTGCTTCTTCGCTGTAATCATCCGGATAGTCGTTTTTGTATTCTTCAATCGGTGGCAGGCCAACAGATTGCGGGGTGTCACGCATCAAGGCGAAGGCGATCAGGGCCACCAGGATCGCACCGAAGGCAGGCATATACAGCGCCGCATGCCAGTCGTTAAACCAGGCCATACCCAGCAGGAACAGCAGTGGAGGCAGGCCACCACCGACGTTGTGCGCACAGTTCCATACCGAAACGATACCGCCACGTTCTTTCTGTGACCACCAGTGCACCATGGTACGGCCACAAGGCGGCCAACCCATACCCTGGAACCAACCACACAGGAACAGCAGCACGAACATCACGGCAATGCTGGAGGTAGCCCAAGGCACAAAGCCCATAAACAGCATGACGGCAGCGGCCAGGATCAGGCCAGCGGGTAGGAATACACGCGGGTTGGAACGGTCAGAAACCGAGCCCATGATGAACTTGGAGAAACCGTAGGCGATGGAAATCCCTGACAGCGCAAAGCCCAGGTCACCACGGCTGAAGCCCTGATCGATCAGGTACGGCATCGCCAGGGTGAAGTTTTTACGCACCAGATAGTAGGCGGCGTAACCGAAAAAGATCCCCATAAAAATCTGCCAGCGCAGCTTACGGTAGAGCGGGTCTACCTTGTCGACTGGCACACGAGAAATGTGTGCGGCTGGCTTAAAAATACTCAACATGAGCGCCTCCGATGGCTTTATCTGTTTATTGCCTCAACAGGAAACGGCTGTCCTGAAGATGAGCTTGCGGATACCTGAAGTGTTGTTAAATGTTCCATAACGAGCGCAATGCTAGAGAAAACCCCCCGGTCACACCGTGATGGATGGCGCATTTGTTACACTTTTATGAAACTGTGGCGAATTTTGAGTGATCGGTTAACATTTTGGAATGCCTAAATAGCACAAATACGTGATATTGGTCACACTCATGGCTTTTTATGGCCATATTATTTTCGTTTTCTGTTCGTTATTGTTCCTTATCAAACAAAAACCCTACTAACTGTGGCTAAATAAATCCATAACTACAGGCTCAGGGGGCGTGATGAGCAACAACTCACCAATCACCGAAACGGACGTGATCATCATTGGCGGCGGCGCTACCGGCGCGGGGATTGCCCGTGACTGCGCGCGGCGCGGTCTGCGTTGCGTTTTACTGGAAAGGCATGACATCGCCACTGGCGCTACTGGCCGCAACCACGGGTTGTTGCACAGCGGAGCGCGCTATTCGGTCACCGACGGCGAATCGGCACGCGAATGTATTGAAGAAAACCGTATCCTCAAGCGTATTGCCCACCACTGCATAGAGCGTACCGACGGCCTGTTCATTACCTTGCCTCAGGACTCGTTAGCCTTTCAGCAGCAGTTTATTACCGCTTGTTGCAGTGCTGGCATTGAGGCCGAAGCCATTGACCCCGCGCTGGCATTACGCCTGGAGCCTGCGGCTAACCCCGCCCTGATCGGCGCGGTGCGGGTGCCGGATGGCACCGTCGATCCTTTCCGTTTAACGGCGGCCAACATGCTTGACGCGCGTGAACATGGCGCACAAATCCTGACCTATCATCAGATTACCGGTTTGTTACGTACTGGCGATCGCGTGACGGGCGTGCGCGTTTTCGATCACAAGGCTGCACAGCAGTACGATATTCATGCTCAGGTGGTGGTCAATGCCGCCGGGATCTGGGGCCAGCAAATTGCCGAGTATGCCGATCTGCGCATCCGTATGTTCCCTGCTAAAGGGGCGTTGCTGATCTTGGGCCATCGCATCAATAACATGGTGATTAACCGCTGCCGCAAACCAGCGGATGCCGACATTCTGGTGCCTGGTGACACCATCTCGCTGATTGGCACCACCTCCACACACATCGATTACGACCAGATCGACAACATGGTCGTGACGCCGCAGGAAGTGGATATATTAATCCGCGAAGGCACGCTGCTGGCCCCGAAACTGGCGCAAACGCGCATTCTGCGTGCCTATGCGGGCGTGCGGCCACTGGTCGCCAGCGACGACGACCCTTCTGGGCGCAACGTCAGCCGCGGCATTGTGCTGCTCGACCATGCGGCACGCGATGGGTTGGAGGGCTTTATCACCATTACCGGCGGCAAGCTGATGACTTACCGGCTGATGGCCGAATGGGCCACCGATCTGGTCTGCGCCAAACTGGGCATCGACAGCCCTTGCACCACGGCGGAAGCGGCGTTGCCCGGTTCCCGTCAGAGCGCCGAAGAAACGGTGCGCAGCGTGGTTTCACTACCTGCCAGCATCCGGGGTTCGGCGGTGTATCGCCACGGCGATCGCGCCAGCCTGGTCCCTTCTGGCAACCGGCTGGACAACAGCCTGGTGTGCGAGTGTGAAGCGGTGACTGCCGGTGAGGTACGTTATGCGGTGGATTCTCTGACCGTCAACAATCTGGTCGATCTGCGCCGCCGTACCCGCGTTGGGATGGGGACCTGCCAGGGTGAGCTGTGTGCTTGCCGTGCAGCAGGCTTGTTGACGCGGTTTAACGTGGTGACGCCGCAGCAATCCATCACCCAACTGTCCCATTTCCTCAATGAACGCTGGAAAGGCGTGCGGCCTATCGCCTGGGGCGATGCCCTGCGGGAGAGCGAATTCACCAGTTGGGTATATCAAGGGTTATGTGGGTTAGATGCGCAAGGCGACCCTAAGCTGGAGGCGGATGATGCAATTTGATGCGGTGGTGATTGGTGGTGGCTTGGCCGGGTTGAGCTGTGCTATCCGTTTAGCCGAGCATGGCAAACGCTGCGCGGTAGTCAGTTCCGGCCAAAGCGCGCTCTATTTTTCTTCCGGCTCGCTCGATTTGCTGGCCCATCTGCCCGATGGTACGCCAGTGGCGTCGCCTCTGTCTGCCTTGTCCGAACTGGCGCAACAGGCTCCACAGCATCCGTATAGCCTGATGGGGGCCGCACAGGTGGCCGCGCTGGCAACGCAAGCCGAGCAATTGCTACAGCGTTGCGGGTGGCAGATGCAGGGTGATAGCAGCCAAAACCATCTACGCGTGACCCCGCTTGGGACCCGCCGTGCCACCTGGCTCAGCCCCCAGGCGATCCCTGTCTCTCCCTTGGGCAGCAAGCTGCCGTGGCAGAATATCGCCGTACTGGGGATTGAAGGTTTTCTGGATTTCCAACCGCAGATGGCGGCCAGCTCATTGATTCAGGAGCAGGGCCTCAAGGCAGAAGTGGCATTTTTGCATCTGCCTGTTTTGGATCGCTTACGTAATAATCCTAGCGAGTTCCGCGCGGTGAATATCGCCCGCGTACTGGATCTGCCAGAACATCTGGCCCTTCTGGCGGAAGAGATCACACGCCAGGCAGGTGAGGCAGAGGCCATCTTGCTGCCAGCCTGCCTGGGGCTAGAGGATGATGAACCGTTGATGACGTTGCGCCGGTTGGTCGGTAAGCCTGTTTATCTGTTACCCACGCTGCCACCTTCCGTGCTCGGCATGCGGCTGCATCAGGCATTGCGCCAGCGCTTGCAGCAGCTGGGTGGGGTATTTATGCCGGGGGATAGCGTGTTGCGTGCCAGCTTCGACGGGCAGCGCGTCACCGGTCTGTATACCCGCAATCACACCGATATTCCGCTGCGGGCACAGCAGGTGATACTGGCCAGCGGCAGCTTCTTCAGCAACGGCCTGGTGGCCGCTTTTGACGGCATTCGTGAGCCGGTATTTGGCCTCGACGTGTACAGCAAAACCGAACGTGCCGACTGGAGCGATGCCAATCTGTTTGCTCCGCAGCCGTACCTGCAATTTGGGGTTCAGACCGATACCGCGCTGCGGGCGTTAAAACAGGGGGAGGCGATGACCAATCTGTATGCTATCGGTGCCGTGGTTGGCGGTTACGATCCGTTGCAGCAGGGATGTGGTGCCGGGGTTTCGCTGCTCGGTGCACTGCACGTAGCCCAACAGATCCTGGCCCAGGAGGTTTCAGCATGAGCCTGTTACCAGACAACAGCTTCGAGAGCTGCATCAAATGTACCGTCTGCACCACCTATTGCCCGGTCGCCAAGGCCAACCCGCTCTATCCGGGGCCAAAACAGGCCGGGCCGGATGGGGAACGCCTGCGGCTGAAAGATCCGGCGCTCTATGATGAAGCGTTGAAGTATTGTACCAACTGCAAGCGCTGTGAGGTGGCTTGCCCTTCCGACGTTAAAATCGGCGATATTATCCAACGCGCCCGGGCCAACTTCAGCCAAAGTAAACCGACGCTGCGCGATGCCATCCTAAGCCATACTGACATCATGGGCACCCTATCGACGCCGTTTGCGCCGATCGTCAATGCCACTACCGGCCTGAAGCCGGTGCGCAAGCTGTTGGATAAGGCGCTGAAGATCGACCATCGGCGTGAGCTGCCGAAATACTCGTTTGGCACCTTCCGCCGTTGGTATCGCCAGCAGGCGGAACAGCAGCAGCGCTATGCCGAGCAGGTGGCGTTTTTCCACGGTTGCTTTGTTAATTACAACCACCCGCAACTTGGCAAAGACCTGATCAAGGTGTTTAACGCCATGGATATCGGTGTGCAACTGCTTAAACGTGAAAAATGCTGCGGTGTACCGCTGATCGCCAACGGCTTTATTGCGCAGGCGAAGAAGCAGGCCAAAGTGAATGCGGAGTCACTGCATGAGGCGGTCCTGACCAAAGGCATACCGGTGGTGGCCACTTCGTCGAGCTGCACCTTCACCCTGCGTGATGAGTATCCGCATTTGCTGGACGTGGACACCTCGGCGGTACGTGAACGAGTTGAGCTGGCTACGCGTTATCTCTATCGTCTGATCAGCCAAGGGCGCACCTTGCCGCTCAAACAGACACCGCTGCGGGTGGCTTACCACACGCCGTGTCATATGGAGAAAATGGGCTGGACAGCCTATACGCTGGAGCTATTGCGGCAGATCCCAGGGCTGGAACTGGTGGTGCTGGACTCGCAGTGCTGCGGTATCGCCGGAACTTACGGCTTCAAGTCGGAAAACTATGAAACCTCGCAAGGCATTGGTGCCTCGCTATTTCGCCAGATTGAAGCCAGCGGAGTGGATATGGTGATCACCGACTGTGAAACCTGCAAATGGCAGATCGAGATGTCCACCAGCAAGCGCTGTGAACATCCGATCACCCTGTTAGCACAGGCATTGGCGTAACTGATTAAACGGGCCAGCATGCTGGCCCACTTCGATTACTGCTTGATCTTCACCGTATTGAACACGCCAGCCGCTACACTTTGAGACTGCTGCTGGTTATCCGCTGGCAGCGTGATTTGCAGGGTCAGTTGCTTACCGTCTGGCAGCATAGCGAGCAGCACGCCAGAATAGGCTTTTTGGCCTGCCACGGTGATCACGGTATCCAGTTGGCGCATTGGCGTGCCGTTAATTTCAACCGCTTTATTGGTAATGACCTGCAGGTTGGCATCGCGGGAGTGTTGCTGCTCTTCCATGCGCTTGGCCAGGGTGTCCAGATCGCCCGCAGCCTTGTCGGCAACGATCACGATCACCGCACGCTGGTTGGTGCTGTCGGCATAGATGTGCACGTTAGTTGGCTGGTTGGTCAGCTTATCGCTCTGATCGGCCAAACCGTTTGGCAGGGTAAAGGTCAGCTTGCCATCCAATAAACTCACCTGTTGCCCGGTTGGGACGCTGGCTGCTGCGCTGCCTGCGGGGGCATTAGTGTCTTTGGTGGCGCTATCACAGGCCGCCAGGCCAAGCACTAACAGGCCGATACCCATCAATTTTGTTACTTTACGCATCTGGTGTTCCTTATTCCTTTGCAGATAGAGTTGGTTGACCGTATGGCTAGATGTCACAGGTTTTTTTTAAGTAATAGACGATACTCGTCTACTTCGCCTTTCTTTTCTAGAGTGAAAATCTGATATTCGTGGCTAATGAGCATTATTAGCATGGCGCGGAACTGGTTGCGGGTTTTTACCCACAGCTGTTGATAGCCTTGCGAACGCGCCCAACGCTCCTGCTCCGCCAGCATGGCTTGGGCGACCCCTTTGCGGCGAAAGGCAGGTAAAACTGCCCCCAGCCAGCTGTAGAACTCCCCAGGCGTGGTTTGATAGCCGAGTTTAAAACCGGCTGCCTGGCCATCAATTTCGGCAATCAAGCCGTGAGAGGGGTTATCCCCGATGCGTTGCTGCAAATCGCTCAGGCTGTGCAGGCTGCCAAATTCTGGAATGCAGAGGTAAAGAGAGTGGATCTCTTCAAGTGTAGCTTGGCGAGTGGTTAAGCGCATGGGCAGCCTCCGTAAAATCAAGCTGCCCATAATAACCGAGAAGCAGGGTTAACTCAGTTGAAACCGGTTGGCGGGTTGGCGTTCTGCCAAGCGTTTGAGCAGCATATTGAGCAGCACCCCGTACATCGGCAGGAAGAACACCAGGCAGATCAGCACTTTGAAGCTGTAATCCACCAGCGCGATTTCCACCCAGTTAGCGGCCATAAAGGGATCGCTGCTTTTGTAGAAGGCGATAAAGAAGAAGGCCAGGGTATCGCTGATATTGCCCAGGAACATGGCCGCGGCGGGGGCAACCCACCAGGCGCTGCGTTGGCGTAGGCGGTTGAACACCTGCACGTCCAGGATCTGGCCCAGTACGTAGGCCATAAAGCTGGCGGCGGCGATACGCGCCACAAACAGGTTGAAGCTGGTCAAGGCGGCAAAACCCTGCCACTCGCCCTGGAAAGTGACGGTGGAGATCACATAGGAGATAAACAGCGCCGGGACCATCACGGCAAGGATAATCCTGCGTGCCAGCGGGGCACCGAAGATCCGCACGGTCAGGTCAGTGGCCAGGAAGATAAACGGAAAAGTGAAGGCACCCCAGGTGGTGTGAAAGCCGAAAATGCTGATCGGCAACTGCACCAGGTAGTTGCTGGAAGTTATGATGGCGATGTGGAATAGCGATAGCCAGACCAACGCGATTAAGCGTTGTCGATCGGTAAACGAATACATAATGTAGCCTTTTTGAGTGTGGGGTGAGGGAACCCATTGTTAACTGCGCGGCGACATGGTACGCGTTTGGGCATTCAATGCAATGGTTAAATTTAACGCAAACGTTAACGTATCTTGCGCAGAAAAACTACCGGCGTAAACTAGCGGGTAATCAGATCCGGCGAGGGTTCGCCGATCGTTTTAGATCGAGAGAGATGTATGACTGACATTTTTGCCCAGGCAGACCAGACGCTAGACGCTCTGGGGCTGCGCTGTCCGGAACCGGTCATGATGGTGCGCAAAACCGTGCGCCATATGGATAACGGTAAAACCTTGCTGATTATCGCCGACGATCCGGCCACCACCCGCGACATCCCGGGCTTTTGCCGCTTTATGGAACATACGCTGGTGGCCCAGGAAACCGAGCAGGCCCCGTATCGCTATCTGCTGCGCAAAGGGCTCGAGAGTTAATCACCAAGCGGTTGCTTAACGTTTCTGCAGTATCTGCCGTGCGTCCTGTGCGCTCGCGTGTAACGCCAATCCACTAAAATCCTCTGGGCGATAATAATGCGCTGGGGCTGGCAAGTTGTGCATGGAATCCCCTGGCCAGAGTTGCAGCTCCGCCAGTTTTGCCAGCGTTAATCCTTCAATCTGTAGCGGCAACGTCAGGCGTTGTGGAGCGGCATACTCGAAGGGGGGCTGATTGGGCAGGCGATTGCTGCTGGTGGTGTAATCCCGTTTTAAGACTAAAAATTTCTCCGGTACTCGGCGGTGGCTGTCCCACCAGTCGCCGTCAATGCCGTCAAACTGCCGCTGGGTTTCGGTGATCGAAACGGCGCCAAGCTGGTGCAATGCCTCGGGTAGCAGTGTCTCCATTGCGCTGTTGTAACTGGCAACGGATACCGCGCGCCCTTGCAAGATAGCGTCGATCGCCAACCTTGCCCCTAGCAGGTTGGAGTACAAATCCTCTGGCGTAAAGGCCGAAATCTCTTCAGGAAATCCGGGCACCGATTGGTAGGCATACCACTGCGCCACTTCATGCCATGCCGCCATCTGGAAAGCGAGTTCCCCGGCCAGATAAGCCGCTAACGTATAGCGTTGGGCAGCCTCTTGCGGTGGGGGGAAGGCGTTCAGCTGTATACGACGCTTTGCCAATTCCGGGCCAAGATCGAGTGTCCATTGCTGGCCCAGCTTAGGCAACAGCTGGCTGAACAGGAACAGGGTATTGTCGGCGGTATCGCGAACGTGAGCGATGTCGATAAATCCCCCACGATAGGTATAGACCAATCCCAATTGTTCACTGCCCAAGCCCATCAAGTTGCCGACGGCATTGAAAGCGCTGTCATTATAATGATGTGCGCCAAGGCGATCGGCGTCTACGACGTTACCCAATTGATAAAACGGCACCGGGATGCCTAACGCCTGTACTTTGAGGTTATAGCCAAAGGCGCAGCAAGGGCGCAAACCATCCGGTGGCGAGAGTGGCTTGGTCACCGGCCAGGCAAGAGGACTCTGGCGGGTTGGTTGCGAGGCGATCAGCGTTTCCAGAGCCTTGGCCGGCAGTATGGGGCTAAGCAGCAGCAAAAATATCAGCGCAACAAAACGCATTAAAAAGCTTCTCCTACCTGAAAATAAAACCCGCTACTTTCACGCCCGACCCCAAAATCGAGCCGTACGTTCATCCGCGGTTTGAATTCAAAACGGTAGCCAGCCCCCACCGTCGGCAACCAAGGCCCTTGGCCTAGATCACGGCTTTTGCGGCTTAGGGTTCCGGCTCCTGCCCAAAGAACATAACCGTGCCGCCAGTTCAATTTGCGGCGATATTCAACCTGGCCGCTGAACGTATTCCTGTCGCGATAACGTCCTTGGTAATAGCCTCGCATCCGTTTGTCGTCACCCAGTTCAGATAATCTGTCCCAGGGGACATCGCCAGTGGTCAGACGGCTGTAGACATCAAGTGCCAATACGCTCTTCTCACTCAGACTGTAATAGGCGTTGTATTGGCCTTCAAGGGTATTAAAGCGGCTATCGCCGCCCAATTCTGGCGCGAAATAGGTGTCGCTCAGGCTGAGAAACTGGCCACGGCTGGCATTAGAAACGAAATCACGCGTATCGTAGCTTAACGAGCCACTGATCCCTGAACTGATCGATGAGGTACCCGCTGCTTGAGCTTTGAACAGGCTGCTCTCTCCCCCATCGGGATCGCTGGCGTGCGTTGAAGAAAAATCCCAGCCAACTCCCGCGTAGGTGGCATTGGCAATACGATACAGCAGCTCTGGCGCTATCTGGAAAGATTGCTGGGTATATTTTTCCTTATTGCCGTCGTGACGCCCGGCTTGATAACCGGTGCCCCAGAAATAGGTGGGCATATTATTCAGGGAGCCGCTGGCAAAGAAGCGCCATTGGTCGTTAGCGAAAAAGCTGTAGTTTTCAAAGCCAACGCCGAAGGCACCGGTACTGCTGAAAAAGCCCTTTAGCGCCAGCGTCGAATTTTGGCTGACGCTATCAAGGCTGTCTGGCCGGTACATGCCCACGACCGCGGTGCCGATGCCAAGACCGAGTTCTGGGGTATAAAACGGGCCGGGCAACACACCCCAATCGATGGTTTTACTGCTGTCGAAATGATTGTCTGAACCCAGAGGGGCTAGCATCCCATCAACTTGCTGACGTGACAGCAAAGCGGCATGGGCGCAGGACAGCAGAGCGAGCAGGGGCAGCGTCAGGTAGCGGAGCGGTATCGCCATCAGAAGCGATATTCACCTGAGACCATAAAGCTGTTGCGTTGGCTAAAGCCAAATTCGGTCAACAGGTTGAAATGCTGCGTGATCTCATATTGTGCACCCAGCAGCACATTCCAAGGTGATTGCAGATGCTGCTTCACGTCGAAACGGCCTTCTCCTTTCTGATTGGCGATGGCGATCAGGGGCTGAAGCGCTGCGGGCATCTGCAAATCAGACAGGCTGCCTCTGAACTCCTGCTGCACATCCTGGTACATGCTGCCGACCCACAGGTTTAGATTGCTTTGGCCTTGGATACCGGGCACCTGGAAGCGGTAGCCGACACGGGGTGTCACCGTCAGTGCGGAAATTTGGCCGTCCAGGATATTGAAGCTGGTACGGGTATAGTTGGTATCGAGCGTGGTGAACCAGTTCTCATAGCCCCCGGCTAGCGTGACGCCCGCACCGTAAGTGGTGCCTTTAAAATCGAGCTTGAAGTCCAGATCGCGCAGTTGCCCGCTTTGGTTCAGACTGTGCACGGCAGAAGCGATGATACGATCCAGTCCTTTGTATTTACTGGGATCGGCGTCCACGGAGACCTGAGACAACGAACTGCCTTTGGTATGGCCAACAATGCCGTAAACGTTGAGGAACGGGAGCAGCCAGGTGTCCAGACGCATGGTTTCCGTTTTGCTCTGTTCGCGGGTTTTGCCAACGCCGATGTTGAACAAATCCGACGGAATGGCGAGCGAACCCAGGCCTAGTCCGGAAAAATTGATACTCTCGACATCGATATTCTGCCGTATGTTCATGTAGTTGACGCCAATACCGAACGGCTCTGGCAGCTCATAGCCGCGGGCTCGAGCCTCATCTCCCCAAATCGGCAACATACGATGTTCTGGTTGGGGAGCTGTCGTTGGTGCGTTATGTTGGGCGGTTGGCATCGCCGCACCTTGGGTGAAGGGTGGGCGTTTTGCTTCATCAATGAGCTGTGCGGTAGCGGCGGCATCAGGCTGTTGCGCCAGAGCCAGGGAAGGAATGAAGGTAACGACGATCAGATTCAGGATGTTATAAGAATGCAGTGGTTTCATTAACTCGACCATTACCCTGATAAATTCATAGAATTTATAGGTATGTAGTGTAAAGGTGCTTGGAGAATATATTAAAGTCCTGTGGCTTATAGGGGCATTAAGTGCGTCTTGGTCGTGCTATTTTTCAGGTAAGAACGTCAGGGCACAGTGGGTTGCGCCCTGACGATAGAATGGTCTTACTGACGTTTTTTCAACAGCCGTAAGGCGTTGGCGGTCACCAGCGCGGTTGCCCCAGAGTCTGCCAATACGGCCAACCACAGGCCGGTCATCCCCAGCAGGGTGGTGACCAGGAAAATCGCTTTCAGCCCAAGCGCAATGGTAATGTTCTGGCGAATATTGGCGTGTGTGGCGCGGGAGATGCGGATCATTTCGGCAACGCCGGTCAACCGGTTGTGCGTCAGTGCGGCATCAGCCGTTTCTAACGCCACGTCGGTGCCGCTCCCCATCGCAATGCCAATGCTGGCGGCCTTCATCGCCGGGGCATCGTTGATACCGTCACCGATCATGGCGGTAGGTTGCAACTTGCTCAGCTCAGTTACCGCGTTCACTTTGTCTTCCGGCATTAACCCGGCGCGGTAATCGATCCCCAATTCATTGGCAATGGCTGCCGCTGCGCGTGGGTTATCACCCGTGAGCATCACGCCACGAACGCCTAACTGGGCCAACTCGGCAATCGCCTGCTTAGCGTCGCTACGCAAGGTGTCACGCAACGCCAGCAAACCGATAGGCTGCCCGTCCTCTAACACCACCACTGCGGTTTTACCCGCCGTTTCCAGCGTCTCTACCTGGCTGCGCCATTCGCTGCTCAACTGGCTTTCCGTCAACTTGCCCGGAGCGCTGATCAGGATAGTTTTACCGTCAACCTTCCCCTCGACCCCAATACCCGCCAGCGCACGGCGGCCTTCGGCCAGTGGCAATGCGGCGCCGTTTTCCGCTGCGCGGTTGACGATCGCCTGTGCCAATGGGTGGTGTGAACCCGCTTCGACAGCCGCTGCGATGGCCAGAAGTTGCTGCTCGCTGAGGCCGGCTGCCGGCAGCACATCGGTCACCGTCGGTTTGCCTTCGGTCAGCGTACCGGTTTTGTCGAACGCGATGGTCTGCACCTGGCCCAACTGTTCCAATGCCGCACCGCCTTTAATCAGCGCACCTCGGCGTGTGGCCGCCGCAAGGCCAGAGGTGATGGCCGCTGGCGTGGAGATGACCAAGGCACACGGACAACCGATCAGCAGCAAGGTCAGACCCCGGTAGATCCACATCTCCCAAGCTTCGGCAAACAGCAGCGGTGGCACCAGGATCACCGCCACGGCCAGCAGCATGATCGCCGGGGTGTAGTAACGGCTGAAGCGATCGAGGAAGCGTTCAATCGGTGCCCGACGCTCTTCGGCCTCTTCAATCAGCTGCAGGATACGGTCAATGGCATTTTTGCCCGGCTCGGAAGTGACCTTCATCTGCGCGGCCTGATCGACGGACAGGCTGCCAGCGGCCACTTTCTGACCCTGTTGGCGCTCTACCGGCACGGATTCACCGGTTAAAGCGCTTTCGTCAAAGCTGGCGAACGGGTTTAGCAATTCGGCATCGGCAGGCAAGCGGCCACCGGGCGCGATCTCTATCACGTCACCGGGGCGCAGGCTGGCCACCGGCACGCGTTTACGTACGCTGCCCTGGATAAGCAGAGCATCTTCCGGCACCAACTCCATCAATGCCTTCACGCCACGGCGTGCACGATTGGCCGCGTAGGATTCCAGCAGTTCCCCCACCATAAACAACAGCAGTACCATGGCCGCTTCGGCGGTGGCACCGATAAACAGCGCACCGATGGCGGCAACGCTCATCAGGGTTTCTATGGCGAACGGAGTGCCTGACCGAATCAGCCGCAAGGCTTTGCTGGCAATCGGCACCAGGCCGACCAAGGTGGTGGCGATGAAGGCAATTTCGCCCAGCCGTGGGTTGAAGAAGTCGAGAACCCAACTGAGTACCATCAGCGCGGAGAGCAGTATCAGAGGGCCGTATTCACCAAACCGGGAGGCTTCCGGCTCATCGCCTTGTGCCGCCGGGGTAGTTCCCAACAGGGTAAAGCCAGCCTGTTTTACCGCGTCCTGGATCCGCATGCTGACGTCGGATTGGGCATCCACCACCAGTTTTTCCGTGGCAAACAGCACGCGAGCGCTGTCGACGCCGGGGATCGACGTCACGGCATTTTCGATTTTCTTGGCACAGCTCGGGCAATCCATGCCGGTGACTTTCCAACTGAAACGCTGGCTGCCGGAAGGGGGAACGGCAGCCAGCCTGTCGCTTTCCTCATCCGGGTTGTCGGGGCCATCGCTACTGCAACAGCTGGTGCCGTGCTCATGGGCCGCTTGATGGTCATGGGCAGCAGTTGCTCCCACTGGGGTTTTTTCAGTGCTACAGCCATGCTGGGTTTTGGCATGGTCATGACTACAGCCACAGCCGTGATCGTGACTATGTTCTTGATGCTGATGCTCTTGGTGATTATGTGATTTATGAGTCTGCATAGCGCCCCCTTCAGGCAATCCAATATCATCTCAACCAGCACTCTACACCTTGGAGCTGACTCCAGAGTCAAGCGCGATATGAGAATTATTGTTAATTGCAGGGGGGCTACGGATCCGGTTGCCCGAATCCGTAGCCTGCCATTACAGATATAGCGAGCGGACGATGAGGAAATGCCCGGAGAAGTAGCAGAAGGCCACCACGGCATCTGCCGCGCGGAAGGTAAAGCGGTAGCGGTTCAGCAGCCAGACGATATTGGCCAACAGCAGCAGCGAGGTACCCGCCAGCAATGAGAAGCCAAAGTCGGTACTGCGCAGGAAATATTGTTCCCCCGCCAGCCACACCATCAGCAGCGTCATGGCGACCAGCGTGGCGATCGGCCAGCGCATCTCTTCCAACCGGCTCCAGATGATGGCCAGCAGCAGCGCGCCAATTATCAGCAGCACCAGCGGCAAGGGCCAGAACAGGCTGAAGGTCATCTGGCTGGCAAAGCTCAGGGTATACAGCAGGTGTGAGAGGAAGAAAGCGCCGATGGCGTAAAGCACCCGCTCACGTGGCAACAGCAGCAAGGCGTCACCCGCCAGCGTTGCCAACAGGCCCAAAACGATCAGGTAACCCGCAGGGCCCAATACCGGAGCCTGCCAAGCCAATAACAGCAACAGCAGCAAGGTGACCGGTTTAAACACCCAGCGCTGCCAGCGCGGGCCGCGGTAGGAGGCATCAACGAACAACCAACCGGAAAAAAATACGGCAAGGAACGGCCAACTCATATGTCTTCCTTATTTATGATAGGAGCCGGGATAACCAACTCCAGGTTGTCACTTTCTCAGTGTAAGCAGCGCGCGTGGGTTCGACAATGCTTTCTTCTGAATGCTATGTTTACGCGGTTTTAGGCGTGAATGAAATTCGCCGGGTAAAAAAAGGAAAACCGTCAATGAGTAAGCCACCGTTGTTCTTTGTTGCCGTGATCGCGCTGATTGCGGTGTTGGCGACTCGCCAATACCTCAACAAACGCCGCCAGGATGCGGATAATGACCGCCAGCCGGTGCGTACATTGCAGGTGGAGGTCAGCGCCAAGCGTGAGTTCCCCTCGCCGAATCGTCGTTCGCGCCAGCGGGAAAATATCGTGGTGGAAGATATGCGTTACGAAGTGTACTTCCGTCCGTTGACGGGCGGCAGCGAGATCAAAATACCGTTGCCGCAGCAGCAATATAATCAGATAGATAAAGGCGCTCAGGGCACGCTGAGCCTGCAGGGCACCCGCTTTATCTCCTTCACGGCGCAGAAGTCGTAAGGGCGTTAATTGCTGATTGCTGACAGTTTGCGTTGCACAGAGAGCAGGGTGCGGCGTCTTATCCAGCCGCTAGCGGGGCGAATCAGCGCCCAGTAACAGGCAAATAACGCTTTGACCCGTGGCGTAGGACAGCAGACGAAAGTTTCCGTTCGCAGCCTGGCATGCCCAGTGTTGTCTGGCACGACCATAAAGCGCAGCACCAGCTTGGCGGCCGTGGGATCGGTAAAATGGTGAAACTCGTCGGCACTTTCCAGCTTGCGCACGCCCAATTCCGGGCGCCAGAATCGACCAGCCAGCCCAAAAGAAACTTCATGGCTATTTTGCTGTAGCAGGGTAAAAGTGTCGAAGCCAAAGGGTGCCGGGGGAGTTTGTCTAGTGCCGAAGTAGCGTTGGCGTAACCTGCCGGGTAATTGACGCAGCATCAGCAAGCGCCGTATAAAGGGATCTTCTTCCATATCCAGAGCGAGCACCGCCTGGATAATGGCTTCAGGCGAGGCATCAATGGGAGGGGACTGATGCTTTTCATAAAAGCTGAAGGTGGGAAGATAAGGCGTGGCGCCTTGCCAGCGCCGACACTCCTGTTCACTAACGAATCCCAGTAATGCCATCATTCGTTCCTTACGCCCAGCGCAGAAGTCGTAGGGGCGCCGCATGCTGCGCCCGTTAAAAGGCTATTTTTTCTTCAGCGGCGGCTGTTTTTTCTGCCAGTCCAACAGCTCAAACACGCCAAAAATAAAGATCTTGGTTTCCAGCCAGCGGCTGATGGGCTGATCTTTCGGTTGGGTGGATTTCAGTAACACCAGCTGTAGGCCGTGCATCACTACCATAAAGAACAAGGCTACGTTGATGAAGTAGGTTAGCGGCTTGGGGTACGGGTGAAACAGGTTGGTGAGCAGAAAGCCCCACACGCACAGCATCAGCAGACGGCCCAGATTAATCAGCATGTTCGGTTTTCTCTTCAAGAGTGCGGAGATAAAGGCGGTAGGCTACCTGGCCGGCGACCTTCTCGCGGTGTAGTGTCCAGGTCGCAGGAACATCGGTGGCGGCGCTTTCGGCTTCGGCCTCGACGTAAATCCAGGCCTCGTTCGCTAACCAGCCCTGTTGTTCCAACAGCGTGACGGTATCGGCCAGCAACCCTTTGCGGAACGGGGGATCGAGAAACACCACGTCAAAAGGTTGCCCGTTGCCTGCCAGCCAGGTCAAAGCATTGGTATTCACGACGCTGCCATTGCCTTGCAACAGCGCCAGGTTTTTCCCCAGCTGTTGGGCTACTGATCGTTCGTATTCCAGCAGCGTGGCGCTTTCTGCATAGCGCGACAAGGCTTCCAACCCCAACGCACCGCTACCTGCGAAGCAGTCCAGACAGCGAGCCCCACGGATCACCGGGGCTAACCAGTTGAACAAGGTTTCGCGTACGCGGTCGGTGGTTGGCCGCAGACCTTCGCTGTTTGGCACCGGCAGTTTGCGCCCGCGCCATTGGCCGCCGATGATGCGGATCTGGCCAGCGGAGGCCGTCTGCGGTTTTTTGAGCGCGCCGCGCGGTGGTTGTTTTGCCATAAAGAGTCTTAATCAGTTGCGGGGTTAACGAAAAGTTACCGCTATTCTATACCCAATCGTTAATAAGTTGCAGCCCGTAGGCGATGGGGCGCAGTGTAGGCCGGGGGGGACAGCAAAACTACCTCTATGAAAGCATTGCCGATGCGTGTTGCTGTGCCAGGGAAAGTGATAGACTCGGCGAATTAAATTTTCGCATTTGCAAGCCATTGGTACGGAGTAGGGTCAGAACATGGCAAAAGATAAAAAACGTGGGTTTTTCTCCTGGCTGGGCTTCGGCCAGAAGGAAGAAGAGCAGCAACAACCTGAATCTGCCGTAGAACCGGCGGAACAGCAGGCCGCAGAAACCCCGGCTGCCCCCAAACTGGACGATAAGCTTCCTCCCCAGGAATCTGCACCAGCCGCCACCAAAGATACCCCAGGGGAGTGGGATAGCAGCCTGAGCGGCGAGCCTATCACCGAAAATATCCTGCCGCTGGATGAACACCACGCTGAGCCGGTAGCGATCGAAGAAGTTACCGTAGCGCAACAGCCTGAGCTGCAAGCAGAAGAACTAGAGCTGATTGAAGCGATTATCGAGGCGCCTGCAGAAATTATCGAGCCAGAGCCGGAAGTGATTGAAGCGGTTATCGAAGTGCCTGCTGAGATTATCGAGCCAGAGCCGGAAGTGATTGAAGCGGTAATCGAAGCGCCTGCCGAGATTATCGAACCTGAGCCAGAAGTGATTGAAGCGGTAATCGAAGCGCCTGCCGAGATTATCGAACCTGAGCCAGAGGTGATTGAAGCGGTAATCGAAGTGCCTGCCGAAATTATCGAGCCTGAGCCAGAGGTGATTGAAGAGGTTATCGAGCCAGAACTGGAACCTGAACAGCCTGAACTGCTGGCTCCGGCGGTAACGCAAGAGCAAGAGCGCCCTAGCAAAGAAGGCTTCTTCGCCCGTCTTAAACGCAGCCTGCTGAAAACCAAACAGAACCTGGGCTCCGGTTTTATCGGCCTGTTCCGCGGCAAGAAGATCGACGACGATCTGTTCGAAGAGCTGGAAGAACAGCTGTTAATCGCCGACGTTGGTGTAGAAACCACTCGTAAAATCATTGAGTCTCTTACTCTGCACGCCAGCCGTAAGCAGCTGAAAGACGCCGAATCGCTGTATGGCAAACTGAAAGAAGAGATGGCGGAAATTCTCGCCAAGGTGGATCAGCCACTGGATGTCGGTGGCAAAACGCCGTTCGTGATCCTGATGGTTGGCGTCAACGGCGTGGGTAAAACCACCACCATCGGCAAGCTGGCGCGTCAGTTCCAGGCCGAAGGTAAATCGGTGATGCTGGCCGCAGGCGACACTTTCCGCGCCGCAGCGGTTGAGCAGTTGCAGGTCTGGGGCGAACGTAACCGCATTCCGGTCATCGCTCAGCATACCGGTGCCGACTCCGCTTCGGTGATCTTCGACGCGGTGCAAGCGGCTAAAGCCCGTAATATCGATGTGCTGATCGCCGACACTGCCGGTCGCCTGCAGAACAAGGCGCACCTGATGGAAGAGCTGAAGAAGATCGTGCGGGTGATGAAAAAACTGGACGAGCAGGCCCCCCATGAGGTTATGCTGACTCTGGATGCCAGCACCGGACAAAATGCGGTTAACCAGGCGAAATTATTTAATGAAGCTGTGGGCCTGACCGGCATAACGCTGACTAAACTGGACGGTACCGCCAAAGGCGGGGTGATCTTCTCCATCGCCGATCAGTTTACTATCCCGATCCGTTACATCGGCGTTGGTGAAGGCATCGAAGATTTGCGGCCGTTTAAGGCTGATGACTTTATTGAGGCACTTTTTGCCCGAGAGGATTGATACGGATGATTCGCTTTGAACAGGTCAGTAAAGCTTATCTGGGCGGACGGCAAGCCCTGCAGGGGGTAGATTTTCATCTACGTCCGGCGGAGATGGCGTTTCTGACCGGCCATTCCGGCGCGGGGAAAAGTACCCTGCTGAAACTGATTTGTGGGATTGAGCGGCCAAGCGCCGGTCATATCTGGTTTGGCGGGCATGACATCAGCCGGTTGAAAAACCGCGAGGTGCCTTTCCTGCGCCGCCAGATCGGCATGATTTTCCAGGATCACCATCTGCTGCTGGATCGTACGGTGTATGACAACGTGGCGATGCCGCTGGTCATCGCCGGAGCCAGTACCGAAGATATCCGTCGCCGCGTTTCGGCTGCGCTGGACAAGGTCGGGCTGCTGGATAAAGCGAAGAACTTCCCCATTCAGCTGTCCGGTGGTGAGCAGCAACGCGTTGGCATTGCCCGCGCGGTGGTGAACAAGCCAGCGGTGCTGTTGGCGGATGAACCGACCGGTAACCTGGACGACGCCCTATCGGAAGGGATCCTGCGCCTGTTTGAAGAGTTTAACCGCGTTGGGGTGACGGTGCTGATGGCAACCCACGACACCGGGCTGATCGCCCGGCGCAATTACCGCATCCTGACGCTGAGCCAGGGCCGTATGGTAGGGGGGGCACAGCATGGCGAATAATGCAAAAACCGCCAAGAGCAAGGCACTGCGCGGTGGCTGGCGTGAACAGTGGCGCTATGCCTGGATGAACGCCATTGCCGATATGCTGCGCCAACCGCTGGCAACGCTGCTGACCGTGATGGTCATCGCCATCTCTCTGACGCTGCCGAGCGTTTGCTACATCGTCTGGAAGAACGTCAGTACCGCGGCGACACAGTGGTACCCAACGCCACAGCTGACGGTGTATCTGGATAAATCCCTCGACGATGACGCGGCGGTCAAAGTGCTGGATGCCATCAAGGCCGAGGCCGGGGTGGAGAAGGTGAACTACCTGTCGCGTGAAGAGGCGCGGGGTGAGTTCCGCAACTGGTCTGGCTTTGGTGGCGCGCTGGATATGCTGGAAGAAAACCCACTGCCAGCCGTGGCGATTGTCACGCCGCAGATGAGTTTCCAGAGTTCCGATACGCTCACCACCCTGCGCGATCGCGTAGCGGCGGTGCAGGGCGTGGATGAAGTCAGGATGGACGACAGCTGGTTTGCCCGCCTGGCGGCGCTGACCGGGTTAGTGGGCCAGGTGGCCTTGATGATCGGCATACTGATGGTGGTGGCGGTGTTCCTGGTGATTGGTAACAGCGTGCGTCTGAGCATCTTCAGCCGTCGCGATACCATCAACGTGATGAAACTGATCGGTGCTACCGACGGCTTTATCCTGCGGCCGTTCCTCAACGGTGGTGCAATGCTCGGCTTCTTCGGCGCGCTGTTGTCGCTGGTTCTATCTGGCGCACTGGTGTGGAAGCTGGAGTCGGTGGTGACCAACGTGGCGAAGGTATTTGGCACCACCTTTACCCTGCATGGCCTGGGTTGGGATGAGGCGCTGTTGCTGCTGCTGATTTCGGCGATGATCGGCTGGATTGCCGCCTGGTTGGCCACCGTGCAACATTTACGCCGATTTACACCACAATAGTGAATTTTTGGTATACTCTTCTCCTGCTGCGGCCCGGTTGCCGTGCTGCGGGAGAAGAGCTGCCAGACCTCAACATCTCCGATCTCTTCTCAAACGCACAAATTCCCAATCAACCTGAGCTTGCATGACGTATTGTCGTGTGCACTGTGTGTGAAAAACGGTGAACTTTTGGGGTTGAGCACGGTCCAAATCTGCAGCAAATGTTTAGGTGCCCGGCGTGTGGACCCGCTTTTGCAACAGCAACTGCCGCAAGATCAATAGCTCCCCGCCGTGAAATCACCTGCATGACCAGTTTTATCAAGAGAGGGTTTTGAATGACCAAAGAAATGCGCACTTTAGCCTTAGTCCCACAGGGCAGCTTGGAAGCCTACCTGCGGGCAGCCAACACCTATCCGATGCTGACGGCAGAGGAAGAGCGGGAACTGGCTGAACGGCTGCATTATCAGGGCGATCTGGAAGCAGCTAAGCAGCTCATCCTGTCTCACCTGCGCTTTGTCGCTCATATTGCCCGTAACTATTCAGGGTACGGTTTGCCGGTGGCAGATCTTATCCAGGAAGGTAATATCGGCCTGATGAAGGCCGTGCGTCGCTTCAACCCAGAGGTTGGCGTACGTCTGGTGTCCTTTGCGGTGCATTGGATCAAGGCAGAAATTCACGAATACGTGCTGCGCAACTGGCGTATCGTCAAAGTGGCGACCACCAAGGCACAGCGCAAGCTGTTCTTCAACCTGCGTAAAACCAAGCAGCGTCTGGGCTGGTTCAATCAGGACGAAGTGGAGCTGGTCGCGCGCGAGCTGGGTGTCACCAGCAAAGACGTGCGTGAGATGGAGTCGCGCATGGCGGCACAGGACATGACCTTTGACCCAACGCCGGAAGACGAAGGGCGTGACGGTCATGCCATGGCCCCGATGCTCTACCTGCAAGATAAAAGCTCGGACTTTGCCGAAGGGATCGAAGAAGATAACTGGGAAAGCAACGCCGCAGACAAACTGGCCTACGCGCTGGAAGGTCTGGACGAGCGTAGCCAGCATATCATTCGCGCCCGCTGGTTGGACGACGACAACAAGTCCACCCTGCAGGAGCTGGCCGATCAGTACGGCGTTTCCGCCGAACGTGTACGCCAGCTGGAAAAGAACGCCATGAAGAAACTGAAGATGGCGATCGAAGCCTGATACCGATAGCACTTAACGCTCGAAAAGCCCGGCTTGCCGGGCTTTTCTGTTTTTGTCACACGGCTTTACCCCTCACCCCAGCCCTCTCCCACTGTATGCCTGAGGGCGTCATAAACACTTGTGTGGGGGAGAGGGAGCTAGCCCGGAGCCTCAGTTAGATGCAGGAGATAACTTGTAGCACGCTAATACCTGCTTCTGTGGGGAAGGGGGCGATAGGGGGCAGCAGAACAAACTCAGAGATTAATTTGTGGCACGGGCGGTCCCCTCTCCCTGTGGGAGAGGGTTAGGGTGAGGAGTCGGTTCACTAGTTGGCTGCGGTATCAAACTCCGGTGCCGGGCAGTTGTAGCCAAACTTGGTTCCCCACTCAAACTGGGTGCCGTTCTTGATATAACGCTGATACAGCGCCCGGCCGGTCTTGGCGTCGCGGGCTATCACCCAACCTGCGGCATTACACAGCACGGCAGCATAAGCCTGGCTTTTCGGTGGCAACAGGTCGGCGGCCTTTTGCGCCAGATCCACCGCCTGCCAGCGGTAATGCAGGAAACGGTTATCCGCATCTGGCAACGATTTCTTGGCCCGTGCCGCTTCTGCCGCGCTGATCCAACTCTTGTCTTTGATATCCTTGGTGTTGAAAGCATCCCCCAGATAGGAATACCCCGCGCCATAAATATTGTAATCCGGTGTCATTTCGTAACCGGTGAAATCCAACCCCTGCGAGCGCAACAGCGCCGCCGCCTGATAGTAGCTTTTGGCGCGTGCGTTCTTATCTGCCGATTTATCCTTCGCCGCTTTCATCAGGTTGGCAAAGTCCTGCGCCGCTTGGCGGTAGTTCGGAATGGCAAAGTAGTTCACCGCCTCCTCATAGCGGCCAGCGCGCATCATGCGCCGTGCCAGCAATTCACGCAGTTGAACCTCTTGGGTGATCCGCTCGCCATTGTATTCGTCAGGTTTGACCGGCTTGAGCGGCGTGGTGGGCGCTGGTGCATGCTTATCCACAAAGCCTTTCAGCTCATCGACCGTCAGCACCCGCTCGGCGATATCCGCCACGTCTGCCCAGTAGTTTTCTTTACCGCGATACATCAGATCCATCGCTTGCAAATAGTCACCACGGTTCAGCGCCAGAATGGCCTGCTCGCCGGCAACTCGGCAATCCGGCACGATCATTTCGGCTGCGAAGTCTTCGTTACGCTGCTCCCCCCAGCTTTCATCCGTAGGGAATGCGGCTGCGGCTTTGGCATAGGCGGCAGTGGCGGCTTTCACATCACCATCACGCAAGGCCATTTTGGCACGTAACCACCAGGCTAAACCGCCATCACCCGCATTTTTCAGCAGGTTGGCCGCCATGGCATATTGCCCGGAACGATAGGTCAGCGCCGCCAGCCGGTCGCTACCGGTGAAACCACTTTTAACCGAGTCATTCAGCAGCGTCAGGGTCTGAGCGACAAGCTGTTTGGCGCCGGTCTCACCGTTAATGATGCCGGACATCTCCAGATTACTGCTGCGGGCGAACAGCTCAATGGTGACCAACTGCTGCACCAACGGATCGTGAATGGCCTGTTTTAACGCCTCCACATGCTGCGGGTTGACCAGATAGGTGGAGATATACTGCAGTGAGAGACCACCATCGGGATCGCCTTGGGCGGCCTGCTGAGCATATAGCTGTGCCGCCGGAGCGATTTCCCCGAGCCACAAATGAATACGTGCTTGCTGGCCCAGGCTACTCAGAGCCAGTTGATCGGGATCGGCGGTGCCACTTTTCACCTGGTCGATCACCTGTTGGAAGGCGGCCAAGGCCTGCTCTAGCTGCGCTTTCTCCGGATGTTTCACCACCGGCTCGCTACCGGATTCGTTTTCCGGCGTGCCATAATCGCCCATCAGCAGGCGGCCAAGCGAGTATTGTGCCCGTAACCCCCATGCTTCCTGCTCGGCGGCTGGTAACGCCAACACCTGCTGGAAATATTGCGACGCCCGGGGATCTTCTGCGGCAAAAGCCACTGCCCCCAGCGTATATAAGCGCGCGGCATTAGATAGCCCTTGCGCATTCACCGCGTCGGCTTCTTCAACGGTCTGGGTTGCCCGCATCTGGGTAATGGCTTGCTGTTCCGGCGAGAGGGGCATCGGTTTTGGCGGTGTCGCCGGGGCCGGGGCCTGCCAGCGTGGCAGCTGCGGGTCTACCGGTACCAGACGGGTGGCTTCGAAAGCGAAGTTGCCCTCAGGCATATACAGCAGGGTGCCGTTGCGGTTAACCAGCAGGCGATTGGGGAAGTCTGGCCCACAGGCCTGGCCGCTCAGCGGCACCATCAATGCCGCAGCGATCAGTGATGCTAACGGGAGCGCACGGCGACGGTGCCCTGTTGTGTGCAAATCAAGGTATGACATGGGTGCCTCCTGGCGTGATCTGTTGGCAGCGTAGCCAGCCCAAGGGGCGTGATTGCCCTGGTCGTAGCTGATCGCCGCTAATGCGGATAAAGCGTTGGGGGTCCGATGGCGTTGCCAACTGGTAATGGCCTACCGCGTCGGCGGCCAGGCAACCTTCGGCCTGAATGTGGATCTCACGCGGTAACGGGGCATCCACCGGTCCCTGATTCTCGATAATCAAATCATACAGCCCATTTTGCTGAGGCTGCGGCAAAAATTTTACCTGCCAGTTGGCGAGCAATGGCTGCTGTTGGATCACTGCCCGTAGCGTAGCCATCGACCAGGCGCGCCGATCGTTTTCCAGCGGCAGGCGGAACCAGATAATGCCGCGCAGATGTGGCAGTGGGCGTTGTGCGAGCTGCTGCAAGAAATCGGCAACCTGCTGCGGTGCTACGGTCAGCTCCTGGATTTGGCCCGCCACGCGCTGCGAGACTTCACTCTCAACCAGAGCCCCCTGGGCATCGAACCCTAGCAGAGCCATGCCGTAGGCTGGCAGAGCGATACGGAAGGGTTTAGGGCTAAGGCGAGCGTACTGGCGTGTCCACTCCTGCGCCAACCGGCCGTCGAATAAACCTTGTGTGGGGGAGAGCACCGCATGCACCTGAAGCACCGAGCTGTCTACCTGTTGCAGTACGCCAGGCAGCGCTGGGGAGCCGATCCAGGCGGGCAGGGCGGTGATGCCTAGCTGTAATGAAGAGGGAAGCCGTTGGCGCAGTTGGCGCAGGAATTGTTGATATTTGGGCAGCCGTGCGGTAGCGGCGTCATGGTCGATCTCCACGCCAATCACCGGTAAACCGGCCGCCTGCCAGCGTTGCAGCTGTTGCTGCAGACGTGCATAGATGGCGGCCTCATCCAACTGCATCAGTTGCCCGTCTACCCGCACTACCAGCCATAGTGGGCGGCTATCCTGTTTCAGCAGGGCGGTATTGACCGTGATGTCCCGGAAACCCTCACGAGGATGCACTTGCAAACCCAACACGCGCAGGGTAGTAAACAGGTCACGGCTGGCATCCAACGCCTCGGCATGCTGAGGTGTCCACACCCTTTGCCAAACGTAGGCCTGCTGATCCCAAGGTTGATGAAGATTCATTGCCTGGTAGCGCCCTACAAACCAGGCCATGACTGCGAGCAGCATAATGACGATCAGAGCTATCCAACGTTTCATTTTTGCCAGCAATCGCCCTGAGCTTGGAAGCCGCAGGCACGCATAAAGTTGCCGACCTCGCCTTGTTCACGAGCGGCCAACCCGGCAGTATCCAGTTGCCAATGTTGCACCTGTGGCAATTGGCGTTGGGTATCTTCCATCAGATACAGCCCCACGCCACGGCGGCGTGTCACTTCGCGCACCAGCAGATCGTGCAATTGGGCGCTCTGGCCCGCTATCTCGATTTTTACCGCCCCCAGCAGCCGCTCGTTAAAGCGGGCGGCAAACAGTGCTTTACCCTCCTCCAGCCAGCTTAGCCACTGCTCAGGCTGTTGATGTGGCCAGATTTTACCAAGGTCGATAAGGTCTTGTGGGGACAAGCTGGTCAAGCGTTCAATGGTCAGTTTCATGCCGGATTTCCGCACCGATAAGGGATGTCGACAGTGTAATGGATCTTGCACAGAGCGTTGTGTAAGTTTTTCTATACGAGGTCTGCGCGAAATGTTTTTTGCTGCGGGCATTTTCCGAGTAAACGGTTAGTTAATGGCATGTTAACCAGCACATCGCGCTGTTCCTTGCGCTAAACGGCGCAGATTTAATCCGGATTTTATCCTGTTTACACCGCTTGTTTCTGGTGCTTGGAGTTGCTTTGCAGAAGAAAACTCCTGTTTAATGGCATGAAAAATAAAGTCTTATTAGAAAATATTGTCGCGAATCTACCTAAATCATTATTACTTATAGATAAAAGCGATTTACCGGCGTTTTGCAAGCCACAGTCAGTTGGCCGTTACTTGCAATCTGCCGGGTAGAAACAATGATTAGGTGTGACAAATACAACAGAAATACTCACAACGACAGATGGGGAATATGCGGATGAAATTAACAAAGGGTAAAGCGCTGCTGGCCGGTTGTATCGCGATGGCTATCGGCCATGTCGCTGTGGCAAAAGACATCAAGATTGCCGTAGTTGGCGCCATGTCCGGCCCGGTGGCGCAGTATGGTGATATGGAGTTCACCGGTGCGCGTCAGGCGATTGCCGATATCAACGCCAAAGGCGGGATCAAGGGCGATAAGCTGGTGGCGGTAGAGTATGACGATGCCTGTGACCCGAAACAGGCGGTAGCGGTAGCCAACAAGGTCATCAATGACGGTATTCGTTACGTGATCGGCCACCTGTGCTCTTCTTCGACCCAGCCGGCCTCCGACATCTATGAAGATGAAGGCGTGATTATGATCACCCCGGCGGCGACCAACGCCGATCTGACCACCCGTGGTTACAAGATGATCCTGCGCACCACTGGCCTGGATTCCGATCAAGGCCCAACGGCTGCCAGCTACATCCTCAACGAAATCAAGCCCAAGCGTATCGCTGTGGTCCACGACAAGCAGCAATACGGTGAAGGCCTGGCGCGTTCAGTGCGTGACAGCCTGAAAAAGCAGGGTACCGACGTAGTGCTGTTTGAAGGTATCACCGCTGGGGATAAAGATTTCTCTACCTTGGTAGCTCGTCTGAAGAAAGAAAACGTCGATTTCGTCTATTTCGGCGGTTACTACCCGGAGATGGGGCAGATCCTGCGTCAGGCCAAACAGGCGGGCATGACTACTCGCTTCATGGGGCCAGAAGGTGTGGGTAACTCCTCGCTGTCCAACATCGCCGGTGCCGCGTCTGAAGGCATGCTGGTGACGCTGCCAAAACGTTACGATCAGGTGCCAGCCAACCAGCCGGTGGTTGATGCATTAAAAGCCAAGAAGCTGGATCCGACAGGGCCATTTGTCTGGACCACCTATGCAGCACTGCAATCGCTGGTCACTGGGATGGAGCGCAGCGGTAGCCAGGAACCGGCAGATATCGTCAAAGATCTGAAAACCGGCCAACCGGTGGCAACCGTCATGGGCCCACTGAGCTGGGATGATAAAGGCGATCTGAAAGGCTTCGAGTTCGGGGTGTTTGAGTGGCATGCCGACGGCTCATCAACGCCGATTAAATAATATACCCGTCGCCTTTCACGTTGCAGCGTTGTTGGCTGCACGGGTGCACCCCAGTCACTTAGTTAACTAAGCTCCTGGGGATTTACCCGTTTGCCGCCTAGCTGCAACGTGAAATTCATAGGGTATATCGTTCCTGATTTTTTATTCCAAGCTGCAATATAAAAACGTGGCCAAGGGTCAGAGTATGTCAGAGCAGTTTCTCTATTTTCTGCAGCAGATGTTCAACGGCGTGACGCTGGGCAGCACCTATGCATTGATCGCCATCGGTTACACCATGGTCTACGGCATTATCGGCATGATCAACTTCGCCCACGGCGAGGTATATATGATCGGCAGCTATGTCTCCTTTATCGTGATCGCCGCCCTGATGATGATCGGCATCGACGTGGGTTGGCTGCTGATCGGCGCAGCGTTCCTGGTGTCGATCGTGATTGCCAGCGCCTATGGCTGGAGCATCGAGCGGGTGGCCTACAAACCGGTGCGCAGCTCCAAGCGCCTGATTGCGCTGATTTCCGCCATCGGGATGTCGATATTCCTGCAAAACTACGTCAGCCTGACGCAGGGTTCGCGTGATGTGGCGCTGCCAAGCCTGGTCACCGGCCAATGGGTGTTGGGTGAGAGCAACGGCTTTGCCGCGACCATCAGCACCATGCAGCTCATCATCTGGGTGGTCACCTTCCTGGCGATGCTGGCACTGACGATGTTTATCCGTTATTCGCGTATGGGCCGCGCCTGCCGTGCCTGTGCGGAAGATTTGAAGATGGCCAGCCTGCTGGGTATCAATACCGACCGGGTGATTTCGCTCACCTTCGTGATCGGCGCGGTAATGGCGGCGGTGGCGGGTGTGCTGCTCGGCCAGTTCTACGGCGTGATCAACCCTTACATCGGCTTTATGGCCGGGATGAAAGCCTTCACCGCGGCGGTACTGGGCGGGATTGGCAGCATTCCTGGGGCGATGATCGGCGGGCTGGTGCTGGGCGTGGCTGAAGCGCTCACCTCGGCCTATCTGAGCACCGAATACAAAGACGCGGTGTCCTTCGCCTTGCTGATTGTGGTGTTGCTGGTGATGCCAACCGGTATCCTTGGGCGTCCGGAGGTTGAGAAAGTATGAAACTCGGTCTGCTTAACGCCTGTATTGCCACGGTCGTCCTGTTTGTCATGGCCTCCTTTCTGATGGGGATGCAACTGAGCCTCGACGGTACCAAGCTGGTGGTGCATGGCGCTGCCGAAGTGCGCTGGATGTGGATTGGTATCGGTTGTGTGGTGGTGTTCTTCTTCCAACTGCTGCGTCCGCTGATGCAGCACGGGATGAAGAAAATCTCCGGCCCGTCGTTTGTATTACCCAGCTTTGACGGTTCCACAATGCGCCAGAAGGTGCTGGCAGCGGCGATCATCATTGCCGCCGTCGTCTGGCCGTTCCTGGTGTCGCGCGGCACGGTAGATATTGCCACCCTGACGCTGATCTACGTGATGCTGGGGCTGGGCCTGAACGTGGTGGTCGGCCTTTCCGGCCTGTTGGTGCTGGGTTACGGCGGCTTTTACGCCATCGGTGCTTATACCTACGCATTGCTGAACCATTACTACGGACTGGGGTTCTGGGAAAGCCTGCCGCTGGCGGGAATTGTCACCGCTATCTTCGGCTTCCTGCTTGGTTTCCCGGTATTACGCCTGCGGGGAGACTATCTGGCGATCGTCACGCTCGGCTTTGGTGAAATCGTCCGTATTCTGCTGCTGAACAACACCGAAATTACCGGCGGGCCGAACGGCATCAGCCAGATCCCGAAACCTACCTTTTTTGGTCTGGAGTTTAACCGCAGTGCTCGCGATGGCGGCTGGGATACCTTCCATAACTTCTTTGGCCTGAAATACGATCCCAGTGACCGCATCGTGTTCCTCTACCTGGTAGCGCTGCTGCTGGTGATATTGACGCTGTTTGTGATTAACCGCCTGCTACGCATGCCGCTGGGCCGTGCCTGGGAAGCGTTGCGCGAAGATGAAATCGCCTGCCGTTCACTGGGCTTGAGCCCGACCAAAATCAAACTGACCGCCTTCACCATCAGTGCCGCCTTTGCCGGTTTCGCCGGTACGCTGTTTGCCGCACGTCAGGGGTTTGTCAGCCCGGAATCTTTCACCTTTGTGGAGTCGGCCTTTGTGCTGGCGATCGTGGTGTTGGGCGGCATGGGCTCACAGTTTGCGGTGATCCTGGCGGCGATCCTGCTGGTAGTGTCCCGTGAGATGATGCGCGATCTGAATGAATACAGCATGTTGTTGCTGGGGGCGCTGATGGTATTGATGATGATTTGGCGGCCACAGGGGCTGCTGCCGATGAAACGCCCGCAGTTGAAGCTGAAAGTGGCTGATATCAAAGCCGTGAAGGGGGAGCAGGCATGAGTACTCAACCTTTACTGGCGGTAGCCGGGCTTTCGATGCGTTTTGGCGGTTTGCTGGCGGTAAACAACGTCGCGCTGGAACTGCATCAAGGTGAGATTGTTTCATTGATTGGCCCGAACGGCGCAGGCAAGACCACGGTGTTCAACTGCCTGACCGGGTTCTATCGCCCGACCAGTGGTACCATCAAACTGCGCGATCGCCATCTGGAAGGGCTTTCCGGCCAGACTATTGCCCGCATGGGCGTGGTGCGTACCTTCCAGCACGTGCGGTTGTTCCGTGAAATGACGGTGATTGAAAACCTGCTGGTGGCCCAACACCAGCATCTGAAAAGTGGCGTGTTTGCCGGTTTGCTGAAAACCCCGGCGTTCCGCCGTGCAGAGGCCGATGCGCTGGAGCGTGCGGCGGTGTGGCTGGAACGTGTGGGTCTGTTGGACATGGCCAACCGTTCGGCGGGTAATCTGGCCTATGGCCAGCAGCGTCGGCTGGAGATTGCCCGCTGCATGGTAACGCGCCCGGAACTATTGATGCTGGATGAACCGGCGGCGGGCCTGAACCCGAAAGAAACCGATGAGCTGGATCATCTGATCGTCGAGCTGCGTGACCAGCACCAGGTGTCGGTGTTGTTGATTGAGCACGATATGAAACTGGTGATGGGGATTTCCGATCGCATCTACGTGGTGAATCAGGGAACGCCGCTGGCGCAAGGCACACCGGCAGAAATCCGCAATAACCCGGACGTGATCCGGGCCTATCTGGGCGAATAAGCATATGTTGTCATTTAATCAGGTTTCCGCCCATTACGGCAAAATTCAGGCGCTGCACCAGGTCAGCCTGAACATTCAACAGGGGGAGATTGTCACCCTGATCGGCGCCAACGGTGCCGGTAAAACCACCCTGCTCGGCACGCTATGCGGCGACCCAAGGGCCAGCGAAGGGTCCATCACCTTGATGGATCAGGACATCACCCAGTGGCAGACAGCGCGCATCATGCGTGAGGCCGTGGCGATCGTACCGGAAGGGCGGCGGGTGTTCTCGCGCATGACGGTGGAAGAGAACCTGGCGATGGGCGGTTTCTTTGCCGATCGCGAGCAGTATCACCAACGTATCGAGCGGGTATTTACCCTGTTTCCACGTCTGCTGGAGCGCCGCAGCCAGCGCTCTGGCACTATGTCCGGCGGTGAGCAGCAAATGCTGGCGATTGGCCGTGCGCTGATGAGCCAGCCCAAGTTGCTGCTGTTGGACGAGCCTTCACTCGGGCTGGCCCCCATCATCATCCAGCAGATTTTCGACATCATCCAACAGCTGCGCGAAGAGGGGATGACCATCTTCCTGGTGGAACAAAACGCCAATCAGGCACTAAAACTGGCGGATCGTGGTTATGTGCTGGAAAACGGGCGCGTGGTGTTGGAAGATACGGGGGCCGCATTATTAGCAAACGAAGCAGTACGCTCGGCCTATCTCGGTGGTTAAAAATACCCGTCGTCTTTCAAGCTACAGCGTTGTTAGCTACACATGTTGACCCCAGTCACTTACCCAAAAGTAAGCTCCTGGGGATAAACATGTTTGCTGCCTAGCTGTAACTCGAAATCCATAGGGTATTAGGTGGTATTTACCGAATAAGAGGGCATAGAGATGGTATCGCGCCCATATTTTAACGATTACGAGAACAAGCAATGAAGACAGAAGGACTACTCGCGCAGCGCATCGTAAAGGTCAAAAGCTCGGCAATCCGCGAATTGCTCAAGCACAGCAAAATGGAAAACGTCATTTCGCTGGCGGGTGGCATTCCCTCTGATGCGCTGTTTGACTTCGAAGGATTGAGCATTGCTACCCAGCAGGCTATTACCGAACAACCAAAAAGCGCTTTCCAATATGGGCTGACCGAAGGCAGCGAACTGCTGCGTGAAGGCATCTGTACCCTATGCGCACAGCGTGGCGTTAATGCCAAGCCGGAAGATATCGTGGTGACCGCAGGCTCCCAGCAGGCGTTAGATCTGGTGATGCGTGCGGTGATTAACCCTGGTGATGTGTTTGTGGTAGAGCGCCCGACCTATCTGGCGGCGCTGCAAACGCTGGAACTGGCGGAAGCCAACGTCATGTCCGTCTCTTCCGACAGCGACGGCATGGTGGTTGATGAGCTGGCCGAACTGCTGAAAACCCAGAAGATCAAAGGGGTGTACGTGGTGCCGAACTTCGGCAACCCGAGCGGCCTGACCCTGAGCGCCGCACGCCGTGAGCAGTTAGTGAAACTGGCGGTAGAGCATAACTTCCTGATTATCGAGGATGACCCCTACGGCGAGCTGCGCTTCACCGAAGAGCGTAATGCTACGCTGTATCAGGTTTCGCAGCAGGTGCTGGGCCATACCGAAAACATTATCTATACCTCCACCTTCTCGAAGATCCTGGCTCCGGGCCTGCGCCTGGGTTGGGCCATCCTGCCGCCATTCCTGCTGCATAAAGTGGCGATCATCAAGCAGGCGGCGGATCTGCATGCCAGCGCGCTGTCGCAGAGCATCGTCGAATGTTACCTGGGGCTGGATCGTTTACCGGCGCAGATCGAAAAGATCCGCGCGGCCTACAAGCACAAAGGCGAGATCCTGGCCGGGTTGGTGGAAAAAGAGCTGGGTGATGTGATCAGCTTTGATATGCCGAAAGGCGGCATGTTCCTGTGGGCGCGCTTCCGTCAGCAATTCGATGCCACCGAGTGGCTGAAAACCACCCTGAAGCAGGGCGTGGTGTTTGTGCCGGGAGAATACTTCTTCTCTGACAAACCGGATCGCTCTACCTTCCGTCTGTCGTTTGCCACGGCAACCGAACAGCAGATGCAAGAGGCCGTCGCCCGCCTGCGTCGCTCGCTGTAATCTCTCTGCGGCGGTGGGGTGAATTCCCTACCGCCGACATCAAACCGCCATCTGCACTTCACCTCGCTGTCATCTAGCTGTCACGCCAAAGTTATTTTACTGTCATCCGCGCATGGCATGTTTAGCATCCGAACAAAAACTGTTTCTTTTCGCTCACGCGTTTTGATCACACCAGCTTTTTCAGGAGTTAGGCATGTTTGCTCACGCGATTAAAAAAACCACGTTGTGCGTTACCTTGGCCCTGGCGGTCAGCGGCCATGCAATAGCTGCCACCGAGATCCCATTCTGGCATTCGATGGAAGGGGAATTGGGTACCGAAGTCGACTCTCTGGCAGACCGTTTCAACCAAACTCACAGCGATGTGAAGATCGTCCCGGTTTATAAAGGCAACTACGAACAGAGCCTGGCGGCGGGCATTGCCGCTTACCGTTCCGGCAAGGCACCGGCGATCCTGCAAGTGTACGAAGTGGGCACCGCCACCATGATGGCGAGCAAGGCGATCAAACCGGTGTATCAGGTGTTCCAGGAGTCGGGCATCAAGTTCGATGAGTCGGTGTTTGTGCCGACCGTGGCCGGTTACTACACCGATAACAAGAGCGGCCATCTGCTGTCCCAGCCTTTCAACAGCTCCACCCCGGTGCTGTATTACAACAAAGACGCCTTCAAGAAAGCGGGCTTGAACCCGGATCAGCCACCGAAAACCTGGCAGGAACTGGCGGCCGATGCCGCCAAATTGCGCGCGGCTGGCATGAAGTGCGGCTACACCAGCGGTTGGTTGGGTTGGATCCAACTGGAGAACTTCAGCGCCTGGCATGGCGTACCGTTCGCCAGTGAAAACAACGGCTTTGGTGGCACCAATGCCAAGCTGGAGTTCAACCAGCCGCTGCAGGTTAAACATATTCAGTTCCTGCAAGACATGAACAAGAAGGGTGACTTCACCTACTTTGGCCGCAAGGACGAACCGACCGAGAAGTTCTACAACGGCGACTGCGCCATGGCGACTGCTTCTTCCGGCTCGTTAGCCAGTATCCGCAAATACGCCAAGTTTGATTTCGGCGTGGGCATGATGCCTTACGATGCTGACGCCAAAAATGCCCCGCAGAACGCCATTATCGGCGGGGCTAGCCTGTGGGTGATGAACGGCAAAGACGCGGCGACCTACAAAGGCGTGGCGGAGTTCCTGCAATATCTGGCCCAGCCTGAGATTGCCGCCGAATGGCATCAAAAGACCGGCTACTTGCCGATCACCACTGCCGCCTATGAAATGACCAAGCAGCAGGGCTTCTACGACAAAAACCCAGGGGCCGATGTGGCCACCCGCCAGATGCTGAACAAACCACCGTTGGCGTTCACCAAAGGGCTGCGTCTGGGCAATATGCCGCAGATCCGTACCGTGGTGGATGAAGAGCTGGAAAGCGTGTGGACCGATAAGAAAACCCCGCAGCAGGCGCTGGATGCCGCCGTACAGCGTGGTGACGTGTTGCTGCGCCGCTTCGAGGCCTCCACCAAGTAAGCGTCAGATTGGGCGTTCTTTTGCCAAACGACATCGATCCACTCCCTCTCCCTTTGGGAGAGGGCTGGGGTGAGGGGCTGCTACCGATCCTCATCCCCATTTAACGGTTAACTCTATGTCATCATCCCGTCCCGGCTTCGGCTGTAGCTGGCTGCCCTATGTGTTGGTGCTGCCACAACTGCTGATCACCGTCGTGTTCTTCCTGTGGCCTGCCGGTCAGGCGCTGTGGTACTCGGTACAAAGCGTCGATCCGTTTGGCCTTTCCAGCCAGTTTGTCGGGTTGGACAACTTCACACAGCTGTTCCAGGACCCGTATTACCTGGACTCTTTCTACACCACGCTGTTGTTCAGCTTCCTGGTGGCCGGTGTTGGCCTGCTGGTCTCGCTGTTCTTTGCCGCGCTGGTGGACTATGTGCTGCGCGGCAGCCGTTTCTATCAGACGTTGATGATCCTGCCCTATGCGGTTGCCCCTGCGGTAGCGGCGGTGCTGTGGATCTTCCTGTTCAGCCCCGGCATGGGCCTGATCACCCATGTGCTCGCCGGTTTCGGCTACGACTGGAACCATGCGCAAAACAGCGGGCAGGCGATGTTCCTGGTGGTGCTGGCATCGGTTTGGCAGCAGATCAGCTATAACTTCCTGTTTTTCCTGGCCGCGTTGCAATCTATCCCGCGCTCCCTAGTGGAAGCTGCGGCGATCGACGGGGCAGGCCCGGTGCGGCGTTTCTTCAATCTGGTGCTGCCGCTGATCACGCCGGTGAGCTTCTTCCTGCTGGTGGTGAACCTGGTGTATGCCTTCTTCGACACCTTCCCGGTGATCGACGCCGCTACCGGCGGTGGGCCGGTGCAGTCGACCACCACGCTGGTGTACAAAATCTATCGTGAAGGCTTTGCCGGTCTGGATCTGTCCAGCTCGGCGGCGCAGTCGGTGGTACTGATGCTGCTGGTGATTGGCCTGACGGTGATCCAGTTCCGCTTTGTCGAACGTAAGGTGCGTTACCAATGATTGAGAACCGACGCGGGCTGGATATCTTCAGCCATACGATGCTGATTGTTGGCGTGCTGGTGGTGCTGTTTCCGCTATATGTGGCCTTTGTGGCCGCCACTCTGGACGATCAACAGGTGTTTCAGGTGCCTATGACGCTGGTACCCGGAGGCCACCTTTGGGACAACATCCGCCATATCTGGCAGGGCGGTGTGGGTACCCTCAAGGTGCCGTTCTCGATGCTGCTGCTCAACAGTGTGATCATGGCGCTGGCGATCACCTGCGGCAAGATCGTGGTCTCGGTGCTTTCCGCCTATGCCATCGTCTATTTCCGTTTTCCGCTGCGTAGCCTGTTCTTCTGGCTGATCTTCATGACGCTGATGCTGCCGGTCGAGGTGCGTATCTTCCCGACGGTGGAAGTGATCTCCAACCTCAACCTGCTGGATAGCTACACCGGACTCACGCTGCCGCTGATGGCATCGGCCACGGCCACCTTCCTGCTGCGTCAGTTCTTTATGACCCTGCCGGATGAACTGTTAGAGGCGGCCCGTATCGACGGAGCCGGGCCGATGCGCTTCTTTTGGGACATTGTGTTGCCGCTGTCGAAAACCAATCTGGCGGCGCTGTTTGTCATCACCTTCATCTACGGCTGGAACCAGTACCTGTGGCCGATCCTGGTCACCAGTGACGCCTCAATGAGCACGGCGGTAGCGGGGATCCGCAGCATGATCTCTACCTCCGGCGCGCCGACCCAGTGGAATCAGGTGATGGCGGCAATGATTTTGACTTTGATCCCACCGTTGGCGGTGGTTCTTCTGATGCAGCGCTGGTTTGTGCGCGGTCTGGTTGATAGCGAGAAGTAACGAATATGGCAGGTTTAAAACTACAGGCGGTCACCAAGTCTTACGACGGCAAAACGCCGGTGATCAAGCAGATCGATCTCGACGTGGCTGACGGCGAATTTATTGTGATGGTTGGCCCCTCCGGCTGTGGCAAATCGACGCTGCTGCGGATGGTGGCCGGGCTGGAGCGCACCACCAGCGGTGATATCTATATCGATAGCCAGCGCGTGACCGATCTGGAACCGAAAGATCGCGGCATCGCCATGGTGTTCCAGAACTACGCGCTGTATCCCCATATGAGCGTGTACGACAACATGGCCTATGGCCTGAAAATCCGTGGCTTTGGCAAACAGCACATCCGCCAGCGAGTGGAGGAGGCCGCGCGGATTCTGGAGTTGGAACCGCTGCTGCAACGCAAACCGCGTGAGCTTTCCGGTGGCCAGCGCCAGCGGGTGGCGATGGGGCGCGCGATTGTGCGCGAACCGGCGGTGTTTCTGTTTGATGAACCGCTCTCCAATCTGGACGCCAAGTTGCGTGTCCAGATGCGCCTGGAATTGCAGCAGCTGCATCGCCGCCTGAAAACCACCAGCCTGTATGTTACCCACGATCAGGTTGAAGCGATGACGCTGGCGCAGCGGGTGATCGTGATGAATAAAGGCGTGGCGGAGCAGATTGGTACGCCAAGTGAGGTTTATCAACGCCCGGCGACGCTGTTTGTTGCCAGCTTTATCGGCTCCCCGGCGATGAACTTGTTGCCTGGCACGCTGAGTGCGGACGGCAAGCAACTGCAATTGGCCGGTGGCATGGCGCTGGATCTGCCAGAACCTCGGCCACAGTGGGGCGGACAGGAGTTGACGTTGGGTATCCGACCGGAGCATATTCAACTGAGTACGCGCGAGCAGGGCGGTATTCCGCTAGAACTGCAAACGCTGGAACTGCTCGGTGCCGATAACCTGGCGCATGGCCAATGGGGGAGTTCAGGCGTGATCGTCCGCCTGAGCCATGAAACCCTGCCACCTGCGGGCAGCACCCTGTATTTACAGCTGCCTGCGTCGGCGCTGCACTTTTTTGCTACCCACAGCGGAACACGGATGGATTGATGACTACAGCCTGGCCTTATCCCCATATTGTCGCCCATCGCGGCGGCGGTTCTCTGGCACCGGAAAATACCCTGGCGGCGATTGATGTCGGCGCGCGTCATGGCCACAAGATGATTGAGTTTGACGCCAAACTGGCGCAGGACGGGCAGATCTTCCTGCTGCATGATGACACGCTCGAACGCACTAGCAACGGTTGGGGCGTGGCGGGCGAACTGCCATGGGAAAAGCTGGTAGAGCTGGATGCCGGTGACTGGTATAGCTCAGCCTTTAAAGGGGAGCGTTTGCCGCTGCTGTCGGATGTGGCGGAGCGCTGTAAGCAGCATGGCATGATGGCCAATATTGAAATCAAGCCAACCACCGGCAGCGACGAAGAAACCGGCCGCGTGGTGGCGTTTGCTGCCAGCATGCTGTGGCAAGGACAAACCGATCCGCTGCTTTCTTCGTTCTCGGTGGAAGCCCTGGCAGCGGCACAGCAGACCGCCCCAGAGCTGCCGCGTGGCCTGTTGCTGGACAAGTGGGATAACAATTGGCGTGAGCTGACCGAGCGTCTGGGCTGTGTCTCGCTGCATATTAATCATAAAGAACTGACCGCAGAGCGTGTCGCGGCGCTAAAAGACGCTGGGCTGCGTATTCTGGTGTATACCGTCAATAAGCCGGAGCGGGCGCGCTTATTGTTGAATTGGGGCGTTGACTGTATTTGTACCGACCGGATAGATTTGATCGGCCCGGATTTTTAACCGGTTAATTTATAAGATAAAGATTACCCCTCACCCCGACCCTCTCCCTAAGGGCGAGGGAGCTAGTCCGGAGTATTTGATGAGGTTGTGCTGCTTCGGGAAGTGGGGAGTAAGGGTCTTACGCAGAAAAATCAGCGAGCTCGATCGGTCCCCTCTCCCTGTGGGAGAGGGTTAGGGTGAGGGGCCATTCACTTTGACTAAACCAGAACATAGCGACGTCAGCCCGTTGCCGCCGCGCCATCGGAAGGGATACGATGCCTGCCTTTATTGTTTCGCTGTGGCACCAGATAGTGCTGTCTTTGCCGTTATTTGTGCTAATCGTGCTGGGATATGGCCTTATCCGCTGGGGAAAGTGGCCAGCGACCATCACCGATGGCCTGACCCGTTTCGTGTTTTCCCTCGCCTTGCCCGCGATGCTGTTTCGCATGATGTGCGATTTCTCACAGCGTCCTGCGGTGGATGCCCGCCTGCTGATCGCCTTCTTCGGCAGTTGCCTGATCGTCTTCGTCATCGGCCGCATTGCCGCACGGCGGATCTTCAAGCTGGACGGTGTTTCGGGTTCGGTATTTGCTCTGGGCGGTATTTTCTCCAATAACGTCATGCTTGGCCTGCCAATCGCCACGGTGATGCTGGGAGAGGAGGCCATCCCATCGGTGGCTCTGGTGCTGGTATTTAACGGCCTGATTCTGTGGACGCTGGTGACCATCTCCATTGAATGGGCACGGAATGGCTCCCCCACGCTGCAAGGCTTTATCAAAACGGCGCGCAGCGTGCTGACCAACCCGCTGATTATCGGCATCCTGTCTGGCACGTTGTTCAGCCTGACCGGCCTGCCACTGCCGGTGTTTGTCGATCAACCGGTCAGCATGCTGGGCCAGGTGGCGGCTCCGCTGTCGCTGGTGGTGCTCGGCATGGGGTTGGCGGAATATCGTATCAGCGAAGGCTGGCAACTGAGCAGCGCCATCTGCTTCCTCAAGCTGATCGTCCAGCCGATGGTGGTCTGGCTGCTGGCTTGTTCAATGGATTTACCCCCGATGGAGACCCGCGTGGTGGTACTGCTGGGGTCAATGGCCGTGGGGGTAAACGTCTACCTGATGTCACGCCAATTTAACGTGCTGACTGGCCCGGCGGCCACCAGTCTGGTGATGTCCACCGCGCTGGCGGCGATCACCACCCCGTTAATCCTCACCATTATGGGGGTAAGGGTGTAGCCGGGAGCGGCGCCTGTGGTATTACCGGAGCAGTCTGGTTAAAGGGATTAACCGGCTGATTGCCGTTTTGCAGCATCTTGCCAGTGGTCATCTGCGGCTGCATCGGGTTGTTATTGCCGTTATAGGGCAGCATTTTGGGCTGGTTGGCCTTGAGCGGATAACCCTGCTGCTGGCGCTGCTCCATCTGCTGATTGTCCAGCATGCGCTGTTGCTGTGCCTGCTGGTCGCGCTGGTTAAGAAACTGCTGTTGCTGGCTAAGCGTAGTGACGCCGTTTTCCGCCGTAGCCAGGCAAGGCAGCCACAGCAGGGTGGCCATAATAAGTTGACGTCTCATATTCTACCTCCGGTTCTCTCCGTAGTCTTAAGCCTAACGTAGTCAGGCAAAATTGCCCGATAGTTTATTTTATACTCAAATGTAAACCTCCTTTGCGCCACATTGTTGTTCTGCTTCCGCTACAATCGCCCTTTCGGATCTTTTAGGGTGAACTTGTCGTGCTGCTTCTGGTTATTACCACCATTTTATGGGCATTTTCTTTTAGCCTGATCGGCGAATACCTGGCTGGCAATGTCGACAGTTGGTTCTCGGTGCTGATGCGCGTTGGGCTGGCGGCGCTGGTGTTTCTGCCGTTCCTGCGCTGGCGCAATATCAAGCTGAAAGTGATCCTGCTGTATATGCTGGTGGGTGCCTTCCAGCTTGGCATCATGTATCTGATCAGCTTCCGTGCCTTTATCTATCTGACCGTGTCGGAATTCCTGCTGTTTACGGTGCTGACGCCGCTGTATATCACGCTGATTTACGATCTGATCAGCGGCCGCCGTCTGCGTTGGGGCTATCTGTTCAGCGCGTTGCTGGCCGTGCTGGGGGCGGCGATTATCCGCTACCACCAATTGAGCGATCACTTCTGGTGGGGGTTGCTGCTGGTGCAGGCGGCGAATATCAGCTTCGCCATCGGCATGGTGGGTTACAAACGCCTGATGGAAGTGCATCCGTTGCCGCAGCATACGGCATTTTCCTGGTTCTATCTGGGCGCGGCGGCGGTAGCGGTGGTCGCCTGGTTCCTGTGGGGTAATCCGAACCAACTGCCAACCACCAACCTGCAATGGGGTATTTTGGTCTGGCTGGGTGTGGTGGCTTCCGGGCTGGGCTACTTTATGTGGAATTACGGGGCGACACAGGTGGATGCCGGTACGCTGGGCATCATGAACAATATGCATGTGCCCGCGGGCCTGCTGGTTAATTTTGCTGTTTGGCATCAGCAGCCGCACTGGGCCAGCTTTATTATCGGTGGCTCGGTGATTGTCGCTTCGCTATGGGTCCATCGCCGCTGGGTTGCGCCGAAAGGCACCCATTAACGCAGGATGTCTTATCGTAAGGGGCGCTGCATGCAGCGCCCCTTGTGAGTTCTACGACTACCTTCTTCCCCCCATGCCCCCATGGAAACGCGGTTCATAGTTACTGCGGTCGAACTGATGATGCTGTTCCGGCGCTCTTTGTTGCAATCGCTGCTGTACCTGTTGATGCTGTTGCTGATTAATGCGTGGTTGTGCCTGCTGGGCAGGGGTTCTTTGTTGTAACCGCTGCTGCACCTGCTGGTGCTGTTCCTGACTCAGGCGCGGTTGCGTTTGTAAGGTTTGCGCCCGCTCGGTCTGCCGTTCATCGCCGCGTTGGCGGGCCTGCTGGGCGCTGCTGACCTCTGCCGGAGGCTGGCTTTTAACAAACTTGCCGCTGGCGTTCATCTGTTGCCAACTGCCGTTGTTGTATTGATAGATATTGCCATCGCGCCCGGCGTAGACGTGATCGGGGCCGTTAACCACGCCACCATGTGTCACCTGGCCGGTTTCCTTGTTGTAATGCACGTAACCTGAGCCTTGCGCCACGCCATTTTTCCCGGCGGTGGTAAAGCTGCCTGCCTTACCCGCCCCCTGCGGCGTGGTGCCACTGATGCTTTGGCTGTGGGTCACGCGCCCGGTCTTGGTGTTCACGCTGTTGCGCTCACCCCCAGCGATGCCGTTGCCGGTATTCGGGTTATAAGCCCCGGCCCCGTTGGCGGCCACCGCTCGGCCGGTCTGCGGATTGAAACGTACGCCGCCTGCACCGGCGTGGGTGATGCCGTTATTGCCGTTGGTATCGCGCCAGGCGTAACCGGCTCCGTGGCCACCGGTGGCGTTATTATAGAAACTGCCGCGCACGTTGCTGCCGTAATGGCCGTTCCACGGATTGCTCCAGTCGGCGCGCACGCCTTGCGCCACGGTGTTCCCCCAGTGGTTATAGACGTTATACACCGACACGCCGCCACCCCAGTAGCCAGGATGATAGGGCGGGTAGTAACCGTACCAGGGGCCCCACCAAGGTTGGCTCCAGGCACTGCCCCAGATCCAACCGCTGATGAAGCCAAAGCTCCAGCCGATCGCCGGGTCCCAGGCAAAGCTGCTACCGTAACCGTAGGTAGCCGGGCAGCTGTACCAGACGTTGCCAACCCAGGCGTTGCAAGGATATCCGGTGCCATACACCACCACGCCATTGCTGGCCACGGTGCCGTAATAGCCCGGCGTATAACCGACGTATACCTCCTCGTTGGTGCTGCCGTAGACGCGAACATAGGTCACGTAATGCAAAGGAGAATTGGCTGGAATGGTGTAGATCACCGCCGGGACGTTGGTGGCAACCACCCACGGGCCTTGCGGTGCGGTGGCGGCAAACCATACGCCGTTTTTCACTGCGAAGAAGCTCTTACCGTCTACCTTGATCACCGGCACATCGGTGTTCCAGGCATATTGCAGCGGCGTACCGTCGATCGATCTGAATTTGGCGCTGCCGCCATCATAACGGACCTGTAGCGCCGCTTTGCTGCGTGACACTTTGGCGGTCTGTGGTACCGAGTTGGCGATCAGCGCCTCGCGAGCCTCCGGCGTTCCTGGGATCGAGGCCAGTACCGCGCTTTTTGGGCTGTCGGAAGGGATATTGCTAAAGTCTGCGGGCAGAGCGCTACCGGCAACATACTGCCATGGGCCGTTGGTGGAATCGGCACGGAACCAGCGGCCAGACACCAGCACGTACCAGCTGTTATTTTGCTGGGCATCGATAAACACGTCTGAAGGCGTATTGACCACGTAAGACAGCTGGGTGCCGTCAATCGGCATAAACTGTGGATCGCCGTCGATCTGGATCAACTCTGCTGGCTCAGTGGAGACGGTGATCTCCGCTGGCTTGGTGACCGACGTTTTTTCCTGCGGCCCGGTGGTGACCAGCTTACTTTTCACTGCAGCCTGCATAGCCTGGGTCAGCTCTACCGGCACCGTGAGTTTTTGTGCCCAAGGTCCGCCAAGGCCTGGTGCGGTATACCATTGATTGGCAAAGTAGATATACAGCGTGCCGTCTTTTTTCAGCAGCAATGAGCGGGTATTGATGGCGCGTTCCATACCCGATTGCCCGCTAGCCTGCCAGGCGGGTTGCCCATCAAGTAACACCAGCGCGGCGGGTTGGAAAGCGAACAGGATTTTTGGCGGTGCGTTGTTTACCTTCACGCCCTGTTGTGGGACCTGATCCTGAATGGCCAGATCGGACTCCAGTTGGTCTAGACTGACCAGCAAGGTTTTTGCCGGAAGTTGTCGTAATAGGTCCAGATAATGCTGTTGATTGGCGCTATCTGTCGGGAAGTTCACCTTTTCAACTTTGAGATTATCCAGCGTGACCTGCCGCTGTTCCTTATCAGTACTGGTGCGGGCGCTGAACCAGGCGACGCCGTAGCTGATTTTGTCCTGTTTTTTGCCTTTGGCATCGGTCAGGGTGCCAGTTTTCACCGCGACCACCATGCGGCCTTTCAGCAGGTTATCTTGCCAACTGTCGAGCTGCGGCTGGTGCAGCTCCATGGAGGTGCCGGAAAGGGTCACGCTGTGTGGCCAGGGAGCAACCGCTTCGGCCGCCCATAACGCTGTGCTGGCTAACAGCGCCAGGAGAAGGAACCATTGATAACAACCACGCAGTGTTCGCATAAGCGCCTCGGAAAAGCCGATAATTTCTAGGGGGGAATTGTTCCCGATGAAATTACTGTAACCGCTTTTGCCGAATTTGCATGGTGCAGAGTGTGTGTAAAATTAGACTCTCCGTCCGCCAATCAGTTAACTCAAGGACGTTAAGGATTTGGCCCCTGCAATATTGGCGCTGGGCCTGGCGGCATCACGCACAAACGGCAGGTGATCGCAGGCGTGCTGACGTGCCGAGCGGATAAAGGCTTCGGTGACCGTCTGGCGCTGCTCGCCATCGCGGGTGGCGGCATATAACCGGCTCCACAGGCCATCCCCAAGCGTCTTGGTGACGACCAGCCCCTGGCGTTCAAAACTCTCCACCACCCAGTGCGGTAACGCGGCGATCCCCATCCGGGCTGACACCATTTGAATCAATAAAAGCGTGTTATCGACGTTTTTCAGCGCCGGGCTGACGCCTGCCGGTTGCAGGAAATGACGCCAGATATCCAGCCGTTGGCGCTGCACCGGGTAGATCATCAGCACTTCATCACTTAGGTCTGCCGGTTCAATGTGCGGCTTATTGGCCAACGGGTGATCGGGGGCCAGGATCAGCCGGACTTCAAAGTCGAACATCGGCGAGTAGTGCAGCCCGCTACGCGGCAGGATGTCTGAGGTCAGCACCAGATCCAGTTCTCCTTGCTGCAAGGCCGGTTGCGGATCGAACGTCACGCCGGATTTGAAATCCATCACCACCTGCGGGAAATAGGAGCGGAAGTTGTCCAACGCCGGCGTCAGCCACTGAATACAGCTGTGGCATTCGATGGCGATGCGCAGCGTGGTTTGATGCGGTTCGTGGCAGGCCTGCAGTGCCTGCTGGATCTGCGGCAATACCTGCTCTGCCAGCTGTAGCAGGATCTCCCCCTGAGCGGTAAAGCGCAGCGGCTGGCTTTTACGAACAAACAGCTTAAAGCCCAGACGCTGTTCCAGATCGCTGAACTGATGCGAAAGGGCAGACTGTGTCTGATGAAGCTGTGCGGCAGCGGCGGCCAGGGAGCCGGTATTACGCAGAGCCTGTAGGGTCCGTAAGTGTTTCAGTTCGATCATGAGAGTCCTTCACAGTGACAGTGAAAATATTGCGCTTGTGGATCATACAGTACCTGCGGATTATGGATGTGTAAACATCTGGACGGCTAAATGGGAAATATGACGATGACAATTCTAAATCACACACTGGGTTTTCCACGCGTTGGTCTGCGTCGTGAACTGAAAAAAGCGCAGGAAAGTTACTGGGCAGGTAATTCAACACAGGAAGAGCTGTTGGCGGTTGGCCGCGAGCTGTGCGCTCGCCACTGGCAACAACAACAGCAGGCCGGGGTGGATTTGGTGCCGGTTGGCGATTTCGCCTGGTACGATCACGTGCTGACCACCAGCCTGCTGCTGGGCAACGTCCCGGCGCGTCACCAAAATAAAGATGGCTCGATCGATCTCGATACCCTGTTCCGTATTGGCCGTGGCCGCGCACCGACCGGTGAACCTGCGGCGGCGGCGGAAATGACCAAATGGTTTAACACCAACTATCACTACATGGTGCCTGAGTTTACTAAAGGCCAGCAGTTCAAACTGGGCTGGACCCAACTGCTGGATGAAGTTGACGAAGCGTTGGCGTTGGGCCACAAAATCAAACCGGTGCTGTTGGGCCCGGTAACCTATCTGTGGCTGGGCAAGGTGAAGGGTGAGCAGTTCGATCGCCTGTCGCTGCTGAACGATATCCTGCCGGTCTACCAGCAAGTGCTGGCGGAGCTGGCCAAACGCGGCATCGAGTGGGTACAGATCGACGAACCTGCGCTGGTGCTGGAATTGCCTAAAGTGTGGTTGGAGGCCTTTAAACCGGCTTACGCCGCGCTGCAAGGCCAGGTCAAACTACTGCTGACCACCTATTTCGATAGCATTGGCCATAACCTCGACACCATCCGCGAACTGCCAGTGCAGGGCCTGCATGTGGATCTGGTCGCAGGCAAAGATGATGCCGCTGTCCTGAACAACGCATTGCCGAAAGAGTGGGTGCTGTCGCTGGGGGTGATCAATGGCCGTAACGTCTGGCGTGCCGATGTGAGCAGCTGGTTTGAACGCTTGCAACCGCTGGTAGGGAGCCGCCCACTGTGGATTGGCACCTCGTGCTCGCTGCTGCACAGCCCGATCGATCTGAGCGTGGAAAGCCGCCTGGACGAAGAAGTGAAAAGCTGGTTCGCCTTTGCACTGCAAAAATGTGCCGAGCTGGCGTTGTTGAGCTCAGCTCTGAATGCGCCAGGGGCAGATAAACAAGCCAAACTGGATGCCTACAGCGCACCAATCCGCGCCCGCCGTCAATCTAGCCGTGTGCATAATGCGCAGGTTGAGCAACGCCTGGCGGCCATCACTGCCAAAGACAGCGAACGTCAGCGCCCTTATGAACAACGTGCCCAGGCTCAGCGCGATCGCTTCAACCTGCCTGCCTGGCCAACGACCACCATCGGATCCTTCCCGCAGACCACCGAAATTCGCGGCCTGCGCCTGGACTTCAAGCAGGGCCGCCTGGATGGGAGCAACTACCGCACCAGCATCGGCGAACATATCAAGCAGGCCATTGCTGAACAGGAACGCCTGGGGCTGGACGTGCTGGTGCACGGCGAAGCCGAGCGCAACGACATGGTGGAATACTTCGGCGAAAACCTGGACGGCTTCGTGTTTACCCAAAACGGTTGGGTACAGAGCTACGGCTCCCGCTGCGTGAAACCACCGGTGATTATTGGCGATATCAGCCGCCCGGAAGCCATCACCGTAGAGTGGGCCAAATTTGCCCAGTCGCTGACCGACAAGCCGGTAAAAGGCATGTTGACTGGCCCGGTGACCATTCTTTGCTGGTCCTTCCCACGTGAAGATGTGACCCGTGAAGTGATCGCCAAGCAGATTGCGTTGGCACTGCGTGACGAAGTGGAAGACTTGGAGAAGGCCGGTATCGGTATCATCCAGATCGACGAGCCTGCACTGCGCGAAGGCCTGCCGCTGCGCCAGTCCGATTGGGCTGCGTACCTCGACTGGGCGGTGGATGCCTTCAAACTGAACGCCGCCGTGGCGCAGGACGATACCCAGATCCACACCCACATGTGTTATTGCGAGTTCAACGACATCATGGATTCTATCGCGGCGCTGGATGCTGACGTGATCACCATCGAAACCTCACGTTCCGATATGGATCTGCTGGAAGCGTTCAAAGAGTTCGACTATCCAAATGAAATTGGGCCGGGCGTTTACGACATCCACTCGCCGAACGTGCCAAGCGTGGAATGGATCGAAGCGCTGCTGCGTAAAGCGGCACAGAATATCCCGGCAGAACGCCTGTGGGTGAACCCGGACTGCGGCCTGAAAACCCGTGGCTGGCCAGAAACCCGCCAATCGTTGGCCAACATGGTGTTAGCGGCTCAGCGCCTGCGCGACCAGGTTGTCTGATCCAAACTCGTTTACCAAGGGCGCTTCGGCGCCCTTTTCTTGTTCTACTCCCGCGTTTTCCTCGCCGCTATTGGTTATTATCAAGTCTCGTTGTTCACTTGGTTTGAAGGATTATCCCCAATGAAACACCCGCTGGTGGCCGTGTTGGCTCCGCTGCTTGATGATGGGCAGGGGATCCGGCAGGTTTATTTTGCCGGTAACCAACATCCGGCGCCGGAACTGGCCTATCAGGTCGGCTTTCCACGCCTTGAGCTGGTGGTGGACGGGGAGCAGGAAATGGAGTGGGAAGGCAGCCAGGGAACGCGGCAACAACAAATACTGCTGCCGGGGGATGTGCTGTTTGTTCCGGCGCAAGGTTGGAACAGCCCGCGCTGGCAGCAACCCACGACCACGCTCAGCCTGTTGTTTGGTAAGCAGCAACTGGGCTATAGCCTGCTGGGTTGGGACGGGGAAAATACGCTGCCGTTGGGTAAGGATAACGTGGCGCGCCGTGGCCCGCGTGTGGGGTCATTCATGTTGCAGGCGCTTAACGAACTCTCCTGGCATCAGAGCGATCAGCCTACCGCACGTTTCCTGGTAAAGGGCTTGCTGAGCCATGCGCTCGATCTGTTTGGCACCTCAGTGAGAACCGCCTCGCGCAGCCAAGCGTTGTTTGATGCGGTGCGGGGCCACCTGGAGGAGCATTATCGCGAACCGCTCACCCGTGAGTCGGTGGCCCAGGCGTTTTATATCTCGCCCAATTACCTTTCTCATCTGTTCCAGAAGGCCGGTGGGGTTGGGTTTAACGAATATCTCAATCACGTGCGGTTGGAGCAGGCGAAGCACCTGCTCAAACGCTATGACATGAAGGTGAAAGAGGTGGCGCACGCCTGCGGGTTTGTCGACAGCAACTATTTCTGCCGCCTGTTTCGCAAGAACACCGAGCGTTCCCCGTCGGAGTATCGCGGCCAATACCACAGTGAGCTGTGCCCCTCACCCCAACCCTCTCCCACAGGGAGAGGGAGCTGATGGCCCTTGCTCTTTTGCAAGTAGAGAGGCCATAGCAGCAAACGCGATCGTCCCCTCATCCAAGGTGAATCACTAAAATTTCAGAGATACTCGATCGCCCCTCTCCATCCAAGGTGAGTCACTAAAATTTCAGAGATACTCGATCGTCCCTTCATCCAAGGTGAGTCACTGCAATTTCAAGCACTCTCGATCGGTTCCCTCTCCTTGGGGAGAGGGTTAGGGTGAGGGGGGCTAACACAGCAGTTAAACCACGCGGATATGCGTTTCCTGGGGTGATGCGGCGGCCTTGCGTACCGCACTGAGCGCCTTCTCCGGCGTACGCAGAAAGGTGTTTATGCCGATCTGCACGCAGCGGTGGTGCTCAAAACGCTCGCTTTCCGCCAGCAGAATGTCACTGATCAACAGCACCACGTCGGCTTGAGCCAGATCGTCCGCCGTCAGCGAGTTTTCAATCCCCAGAGCACCCTGGGTTTCTACTTTGACCGGCCATTTCTCTTGCACGCACAGTTTTTCCAGCCGCTCGGCAGCCATGTAGGTATGGGCGACCCCGCTGATACAGGCCGTTACCGCTACGAGTTTTATCGTCATACCTGCCTCTCTATCTTCTGTTCAACCGCCAATGATCACCCGGTAACCTGCCTGTTGCGCCATCGCCTGCAAGGGAGCGATCTGCTGCTCTGTTGGCGGCGCTACCCCGTGCATGGCATATTCGCGCCCCAGCAGGGTATATTTCGCCTCGCCATACTGATGAAAAGGCAATAGGTGGATCTCTTGTAGCCCAAAAGGTGCCAGGAATGCCAGCACCTGTGCCATGTTCTCCGTGCTCAAAGTGTAGCCGGGTATTAACGGCAGACGCGGGATCAGGTTAACTCCGCGCTGCACCAGCGCAGTAAAGTTTGCCAGTACCCGTGGCAGGTTGATGTTCAACTGATGTTTGGCGGAATCGGCATCCATGATTTTCAGATCGAACAGGATCTGATCGCAGTGTTCTGCCAGGGCCAGCACTTGGGCCTGTGAGGCATCTCCGGCCGTTTCGACGGCGGTATTGATGCCCAACGCCCGCAAGCGCTGCAACAGCTGGGTGGCAAACTCGGCCTGCATCAGCACTTCGCCCCCGGAAAGCGTTACCCCGCCGCCGGAGGTGCGATAAAACACCTCATCTTTCAGGATTTGCTGCAGCAGCGCATCGAGCGTGATGTTTTGCCCGATCAATTCCATCGCCCCGCTTGGGCATTCCTGTGCGTCGTTCAGGCAGGGTTGGCAGCGCAGGCATTTGGCCTCGCGGCGTACGCGGTGGATCTTGCCCGACATCGACTCCGGGTTGGCACACCAAGGGCAGCTATGTGGGCAGCCTTTGAAAAACACCACAGTGCGGATGCCGTGGCCGTCGTTCAGCGAATAACGCTGAATATTGAAGATCCGGGCCTGCGGCTCTGCGGGTGTTGCCCGGGAAAACCCGGGCGTGATCAGGTTACAGTTGATGCGCTGTACGGCGGATGATGTCATCCTGGATCTCCTTCGACAGCTCCACGAAGAATGCGCTATAGCCGGCTACACGCACCACCAGCCCGGCGAAGTCCTGTGGCCTGGCCTGCGCTTCCTTCAGCGTTTCGGCATTCACCACGTTGAACTGCACGTGCTGTAGCTTGAGCTTGGTAAAGGCCCCGAGGAAATCAGCCAGCTTGTTCAGCCCCTGCTGACCTTCCAGCGTGCTTGGGGTGAACTTCACGTTTAGCAGCGTACCGTTGGAGAGCAGGTAGTTATCCAGCTTGCTCACCGATTTCAGCACTGCCGTCGGCCCCTGACCATCCTGGCCGAGCATCGGCGAAAGCCCGCCGTCCGCCAGCTGTTCCCCCGCATAGCGCCCGTCTGGCGTGGCTCCCACCACCGCACCCAATGGCACGTGGGCAGAAACGGTATAAGAGCCTGGGGTAAATTGGCCGCCGCGTGGGTTACGGTACTGTTCCACCTCTTTGCAGTAAAAGCGCAGCAGATCGGCACTAATCAGGTCAACTTCGTCGATATCATTGCCGTATTTATCGAAGCGGTTGATTAACCGTGCGCGGATCTTTTCCCCTTCCGGTGTGGCGAAGTTGGACTTCAGCGTGGCCAGCAGCTCATCAAAGCTCAGGCGCTGTTGATCGAACACCAGGCCTTTCAGGGCAAACAGCGAATCGCTCAGGTTGGCAATGCCGATGCCTTGTACCCCGGAGAAGTTGTAGCGTGCGCCGCCTTCGGTGATGTCTTTGCCGTGTTGCAGGCAGTCATCGATAAAGGAAGATAGCAGCGGCACCGGTGCCCAGTCGCGGTGGCCGATATCGCAGATGTTGCTGCCTTCGGCCATCAGCCGGACGTAATGGCGAATTTTTTCACGAATGTGATCCAGCAACTGTGGATAGGTGAGGCTGGCGTTGCCTTCGTTATCCAGCAGCGTCAGCTCCATCACTTTCAGCAGGTTGAACATGGCAATGTCGTGCAGGCCGTAGGTGCGCCCTGGGATCGACAGCTCAACACAGCCCACCACCGCATAATCACGCGCATCTTCCAGTGAGACGCCACGGTTCAGGAACGCTGGCACCACCACTTCATCGTTAAAGATTTGCGGAATACCGGTGCCGAGGCGGATGGTCTCGGCGGTTTTCAGCAGGAATGGTCGATCGATAAACTCATTGACCCGCACGCCCAGGTTCGGCTGTGGCAGGCGGATATTCTGGTAGGCATCCAGGCACAGGAACGACAGCACGTTGACCGCGCTGCGGCCGGTTTCCGTCAGGCCGCCCAGCAAGATGGTGTAGCCGGTAGGGAAACCCGCGAAATAACGGGCGCTGGAGGTGGAGCGCAGTAGCACGATGTCGTTGCATTTTACCCACAGGCTTTCCAGCAACTCCTTGAGGAAGGCCGGATCCTGCCCCTGATTGAGGGAGGCTTGATAAAACGGCAGCATGTACTGATCGAAACGGCCCAGCGACAGCGAGCTGGCGTTGGATTCATACTGCAAAATGATGTTCATATACCAGAACAGCTGGCACGCCTGGTAGAAATCCTGCGGCTTGTGGTGGGCGTTGTGGCTTGAGATCTTTGCGATGCGCAGCAGCTCGGCGCGGCGAGTCTCATCGCTGCATTGCTCCGCCATTTGGCGTGCCAGGCTGGCATAGCGCAGGATATGGCGCTGTGAGGCTTGTAACAGCAACAATGCTGCGGCGTAGAACGCGTTGTCTGGCTGCTGCTCGGCATGGCTTTGCAGTTCGGTTAGCAGATTATCCAGGCCGTTATTCAGCAGGCGCGGGTAATCGATGATGATATGCCCCTGGCCCTTGTCCGTCTGGTTGACGCTGAAAATCTGGGTCTGGGTGGCGGTTTTAACCTCCTCTGACATCTGGCCGTTGATGAAATCCTTCATCGAACGTTTTTCCCAATAAGGGTAAAGCTGTTCGCGGTACACCTGTTTGTCCGCTTCGGAAATGGCAAAGCGATCCTGTGGACGAGTAGGGAAAGCATCCAGCTCTTTCAACAGCCAGTAAGGGTCCATCTCTGGCGACACGATCCCGGCACGCGGCTTCACCGTACGGTTACCGGCAATCAGCTCATCTTCCCGCAGGGTGATCGCTACGTGATCGAGAATATAGGCGGTTGCCTTGGCACGGCGGATGATGGTCGGTTCTCCCTCGGTCTGCCGGTGGCTGGCGGTATAGAGTAGTGCGCGTTCGAGTGAAATTTCGCGCGGGGCGGAGAACAAGGCGGCTTTTAGACGTTCGATCCGGGAGAGCATCACATTTTCCTTTTGTGCGGTAATGGGGGCGGGAAAACCCGGCACGGTGTGCCGGGCTGGCTGTGCGGTTAGGCCTTTTGCGCTAAGTGGGCGGCAATTTTCTCCATGATGGCATCGGCACGTTTTACCGCGTCGCTGATGGCCACGCGTACCACGGTTTTCCCTTTAAAGCGTTCTTCAAACTTGATGCCGATATCCTTGGTCAGGATCACCACGTCGGCGGCGGCCACGTCTTCGGCCGTCAGTTCGTTTTCCAGGCCGATGGAGCCTTGGGTTTCCACCTTGCACTGCCAGCCTTGGGCTTTGGCGGAACGTTCGATGGCTTCGGCAGCCATGTAGGTATGGGCAACGCCAGATGGGCAAGCGGTAACAGCGATAATCATAGTCATGGGAAACTCCTCAAAATGGTATGCGTGTCTTGCAAGCTCCACTGTGATTAGCGGCAGCTTGCAGGCGTATTTATTCAGTTAATTTCGAAATCCAAGTCCAGATCATCCTGGGCGACTTTAGTAGCCTGTTTCTTGGCGGCAAAGCTTTTCAGCAGGTTAACCAGCAGGGCGGTGACCACCATGCCCACCAGCAGAGCGGCTACGTAACCCAGCTTGCCTTCAACTACCGGCAGCACAATCAGACCACCCCAACCGGCGTAGCACTGTGCACCCACCAACGCGGCGGTCACGGCGGCGCAGGCAGAACCGATCATGATGGAGGGGATCACACGTAGTGGATCGGCGGCGGCGAACGGGATAGCCCCTTCGGTAACGCCGACGCAGCCCATCAGCAGCGCGGCTTTACCCGCTTCGCGCTCTTCCAGGGTGTAGTATTTACGGCCAATCAGCGTGGCGAATCCCAGGCCGAGCGGCGGGGTGGCGATGGCAACGGCCGCGATGGCGACCACCGAGTACACGCCCTGAGCGACGCAGATCAGCATAAAGGCGTAGGCCACCTTGTTAACCGGGCCGCCCATGTCAAACGCCAACATCAGGCCCATGATGATGGCCAGCACTACGATGCTGCCCTGCTGCATACCTTGCAGCCAGTGGGTCAGGCCGTTGGTCAGCGCGCCAACTGGTTCACCCAGGCCCCACATCATGATGCCTGCGGTAAGCAGGGTGCCGATGATTGGGATCACGAAGATCGGCATCACCGAGCGCAGGATCTTCGGTACCGGGATCTTCTTGAGATAGAACACAATAATGCCGCCCAGCAGGCCAGCGATGATCGCCCCGAAGAAACCAGCCCCGAAGGATGCGCCCACCCAGGCACCAATCGCAGAAGGAGCCAGCGCGGAGCGATCCGAGATGGAGTAGCCGATATAGGCCGCCAGGAAAGGCACCATCAACGTCAATCCGGCCACGCCGATATCGAACAGTTTTTTCAGGTTCGGATCGGTCGCCGCGTCGGGTACCGCCCCTTTGCCATACAGCATCACGGAGATGGCCAGCAAAATGCCGCCGGCGACCACAAACGGGATCATATGGGAGACGCCGGTCATCAAGTGCTGGCGTGTGTTTCTTAGAATATTGAGTAGCTCTTTCATCGTTCACTCCCTGGCCGCAACCAGCGTGCTTCTGAGATAAAACCACCGGGGAATGACCCCTGATGGATAAAGGTTGTTGGCTATCACAATAGGCATCTGGCGGTACTATCAACAGTGGATAAAATTGCCATTTACTGGATTTTTGTATTGTCAGGAGAAAAGTGCGATCTAACTCAAAGTGTGCGACAGAATAAACCGGGCTTGTGGAAACGGGCTTTGTGAGCGGTATCGCATTTATGCCGTCAGGATACATTTGTCCAGTGTTTGACATTTTTATCCGATAGCCCTGGGCCGCGCTGCGCTTTTATCCTTGTGGCAAACCGGTGTTGTTCACCGCTGCTTGTGGTATGAGGAAAGAATGATGGCGAAAATAGTGACGTTTACCTGCGTGCTCCCCAACGGGGTGCATGCCCGCCCAGCCAGCCATATCGAAACCCTGTGCAACGGTTTCCGTTCCCGCTTTGAATGGCACAACTCGCGTAGCGGCCTGCGTGGCGACGGCAAAAGCGTGTTGTCACTGATTGGTACCGATACTTTGCTGGGCGATGAGTGCCGCATCACCATCGAAGGGGAAGATGAACAGGCGGCGTTTGAGCGCCTGAGCCAGTTTATCCAACATGAATTCCCGCATTGCGACGAAGCGCTGCCACAGGTGGATGACCAGGCAGAGCAGGAACCTATCCCGCAGTCTCTGGCAAACCTGAACCCAACGCTGGTGCGCGCTCGCTCCGTCAACCAAGGCACCGCCAATGGCAAACTGGTGCATCTGGCGCGGGTGGATTTAAACGCCCTGACGTTACCGCCTACGCAATCTGTTGAACAGGAGCAGCAGCAGTTGGCCGAAGGGTTGACGCGCTTTGGCAAGGCGCTGGATCTGCAACTGATGGGCGGTAACGGCACTACTACGGCGGTGCTGGAAGCGCATCGCTCCTTGCTACGTGACGGCGCATTCCGCCAACACCTGCTAGATGGCGTGCTGGCAGGGGAAAGCTGTGCTGCCGCCATTGTGGCCACCGCAGCCCACTTCAGCCAGCAGCTGGCACAGTCTGCCAGTGCCTATCTGCGCGAGCGCGAACTGGATATTCGTGATGTCAGCTTCCAACTATTACAGCAAATTTATGGCGAGCAGTGCTTCCCGGCGCAGCAGGCGCTAAGTGTAGACAGCATTTGCATCACCGATGAGCTGACCCCGAGCCAATTCCTGGAGCTGGACAAGCGTTATTTGAAAGGCCTGCTGCTGGGCAGCGGCGGTAGTACCTCGCATACGGTGATCCTGGCGCGCTCCTTTAACATTCCAACCCTGGTTGGCGTCGATGCCGCCTCAATGTTGCCGTATTTGAATCAATCGGTGCAGATCGACGGCGATCTTGGGCTGGTGGCCTGTGATCTCAGCGAGCCGGTTCGTCGTTACTATCAGCAGGAGCAGTGGCTGAGCGAGCAGATCCGCAGTCAACAAAGCGCCTATCTCGATCAACCGGGGCGTACGGCCGACGGCGTGCGGATGGAAGTTGCCGCCAATATCGCCCACGCGGTAGAAGCAGAGGCGGCCTTCAGTAACGGTGCGGAGGCAGTGGGTTTGTTCCGTACCGAAATGCTGTATATGGATCGCCTGACAGCACCTTCCGAAGATGAGCTTTACAACATTTACTGCCAGGCGGTGGAAGCCGCAGCAGGCAAGACGATCATCGTGCGTACCATGGATATCGGCGGTGACAAGCCGGTGGATTATCTAAATATCCCGGCCGAAAACAACCCGTTCCTCGGTTACCGGGCGGTGCGTATCTATCAGGAGTTTCTGCCGCTATTTCGTACCCAGTTGCGCTCGATCCTGCGCGCTTCGGCACACGGTCCGCTGAAGATCATGATCCCGATGATCTCCTCGATGGAAGAGATCCTGTGGGTGAAAGATCAACTGGCCGAAGTGAAGCAATCGCTGCGTGCCGGGCAGATCCCGTTCGACGAAAAAATCCCGCTCGGCATCATGCTCGAAGTGCCTTCGGTGCTGTTTATCATCGACCAGTGCTGTGAGGAGATCGACTTCTTCAGTATCGGCAGCAACGATCTGACGCAGTACCTGTTGGCGGTGGATCGTGATAATGCCAAGGTCATCAAACACTACAACAGCCTGAACCCGGCGTTCCTGCGTGGGTTGGATCATGCAGTGCGGGAAGTGCACCGCCACGGTAAATGGATCGGCCTGTGTGGAGAGCTGGGGGCGAAAGGTTCGGTGCTGCCGTTGCTGGTAGGGATGGGGCTGGATGAGATCAGCATGAGCGCGCCTTCCATTGCCGCCACCAAAACCCGCCTGGCCAAGTTGGATAGCCGCGAATGCCGTTTACTGCTCAACCGGGCCATGGCCTGCCGTACGTCGCTGGAAGTGGAGCACCTGTTGGCCCAGTTCCGCATGGAGCAAAGTGATGCGCCGCTGATCACGCCGGAATGCATTGCCCTGGGGGCCGATTGGCGCAGCAAAGAAGAGGTTATCAAAGGGATGGCGGATAACCTGCTGCTGGCCGGGCGTTGCCGTTACCCACGTAATCTTGCCGCCGATTTGTGGGCGCGTGAGGCGGTATTCTCCACCGGGCTGGGCTTCGGCTTTGCCATTCCGCATACCAAATCTGAACATATTGAACAGTCCACCATCAGCGTGGCCAAGCTGGCACAGCCGGTCGTCTGGGGCGATGAAGAGGCGCAGTTCGTGATTATGCTGACCCTTAATAAACATGCCGCCGGGGACCAGCATATGCGTATTTTCTCCAAGCTGGCGCGGCGCATCATGCATGAAGGTTTCCGTGACGCACTGGTGAACGCAGTGTCTGCCCAACAGGTAGAAGCGTTGCTGAAACAAGAGCTTGAACTGTAATCCATTTTTGGGCGCTGCGGCGCCCTTCATTTTTAGCCTTGAGGAGCAACTATGGAACTCTATCTGGATACTGCCGACATCAATGCGGTGAAACGCCTGGCACGTGTGTTGCCGCTGCAAGGGGTGACAACTAACCCGAGCATTGTGGCTGCGTCACGCACGTCGCTATGGGAAGTGCTGCCTGCTTTACGCGATATCATCGGTGGCGAAGGCAAATTGTTTGCCCAAGTGATGGCGGCCACGGCCGAGCAGATGGTTGAAGAGGCGGTCATGCTTCACCAACGTGTTCCTGGCCTGGTGGTGAAAGTGCCAGTGACGGGGGAAGGGCTGGCGGCGATAAAAATCCTGAGCGGCTTGGCTATTCCAACGTTAGGGACGGCGGTGTATGGGGCGGCACAGGGGCTGCTTTCTGCCCTGGCAGGGGCGAAGTATGTGGCACCTTATGTCAACCGCGTGGATGCTCAGGGCGGCAATGGCATTACTACCGTACAGGAGTTACAGCACTTGTTAGAACTGCACGCTCCGCAGGCCAAGGTACTGGCTGCCAGCTTCAAGACTCCGCGTCAGGCGTTGGAGTGCTTGTTGGCAGGTTGTGAAGCTATTACCTTACCGGTTGATGTCGCAGAGCAGTTTATCAGCGCCCCGGCGGTGCAGGCGGCGGTAGAAAAGTTCGAGCACGATTGGCACGGTGCGTTTGGCACTTTGTCACTGAGCTAAGATAAGACGCCCCTCACCCTAACCCTCTCCCACAGGGAGAGGGGACCGAAAGTGCCTCTATTTGATTAGGGTATTCGTCCTCGACATCAATCCTGCCACAGATTAACTCTTGTACCTGAACGCAGCACCGAACTGGCTCCCTCTCCCCGAACCCGTGTCCAAGAAGCCTCTGATCTTTACATCGGGAGAGGGTTGGGGTGAGGGGAGATTGGTGACAAGCATCAGGGGCACTCGCTGCCCCTGAAACTGCTGATATTCCTCACCCAACTTGGCATGTAGGGGCGCTGCATGCTGCGCCCATCTATTTCACACCATGCTGGCTGAACCAGGCCAACATGCGCTGCCATCCGTCGGCAGAAGCCTCCGCGTTATAGCTTGGCCGGTAATCGGCGTGGAAAGCGTGCCCTGCTTCTGGGTAAACCACGATTTCCGCATCGGCATTGGCCGCATGGATCGCCTTGCGCATGGTTTCCACCGTTTCCTGCGGAATGCTGCCATCCTGGCCACCGTATAGCCCAAGCACCGGCGCCGAAAGATCGGTCGCGATATCAACCGGATGCTTCGGCGAATTCAAGGTTTTCTCCCCCACCAGCTTGCCGTACCAGGCCACTGCCGCTTTCAGCTGCGGATTATGCGCGGCATATAACCAGGTGATGCGGCCGCCCCAGCAGAAACCGGTGATCGCCAACCTGCTGGCATCGCCGCCGTGGCGCGTTGCCCAGTGCGCAGCGTGATCCAGATCCGCCAATACTTGGCTGTCTGGTACCTTGCTGACCAACTTTTGCATCAGCTCGCTGATTTCGCTGTACTCTCTGGCATCGCCCTGGCGGAAATAGAGTTCTGGAGCGATGGCCAGATAACCCTGCTTCGCCAGGCGGCGGCACAGATCCTGAATATGTTCATGCACGCCAAAGATTTCCTGCACCACCAGCACAATTGGGAACGGCCCTTGGTGATGGGCCGGTTTGGCGATATAGGCTGGCAGATCGTCCCCCTGCGAAGGGATGGTGGTTTCCCCCACATGAATATCCTGATCGTCGGTCAGAATGGTTGAGGTGGCCAACGGTGCGACGGCCGGGGTAAATCCCCCTTTGGCCTGTTTTAACGTCATTTGTTGTTCTGTTTTCATTGATTGCAGGCTCCATGCGTTAGAGAAAAAGCGCGGCAGTTAACTATAGGCAGATTAGCGCTTATTAGCACCGCATGGCGAATTTTCGCGCAGGATAGCAATGGCTGCTCAGGTAGCAAATTGGTATAAACTGAGTGGAGATTAAGCGTGCTAGGGTTTTTTATGTGATTTAAATCACAAAAATAATGTAGATGAATTTCTGTTTCTTTATTCAAAGTGATGATCATCACGAAATTTAATGACGATTGTCAGTAGAATCTCTGTTTGTTCCTCCCAAAAACCGTATCCATGAGGAGTCTCCCATGTCTCAGTCTGACGTTTTCCACCTCGGTCTCACTAAAAACGATCTGCAAGGCGCTACATTGGCCATCGTCCCTGGCGATCCGCAGCGTGTTGAGAAAATTGCCAAGCTGATGGAAAACCCGGTTCACCTGGCTTCCCACCGCGAATTTACCTCTTGGCGTGCAGAGCTGGATGGCAAGGCAGTGATCGTGTGCTCAACCGGTATCGGTGGCCCGTCTACCTCTATTGCCGTTGAAGAGTTGGCTCAGCTGGGCATCCGTACCTTCCTGCGTATCGGCACGACCGGTGCCATTCAGGCCAATATCAACGTGGGCGACGTGCTGGTGACAACTGCAGCTGTGCGCCTCGACGGTGCCAGCTTGCACTTTGCCCCAATGGAATTCCCGGCAGTGGCGGACTTTGCCTGTACCACTGCGCTGGTTGAAGCCGCCAAGGCCTGCGGTGCTACCACGCATATCGGCGTAACCGCCTCTTCCGATACCTTCTACCCAGGCCAGGAGCGTTACGACACCTATTCCGGCCGTGTAGTCAGCCGCTTTAAGGGCTCGATGGAAGAGTGGCAGTCAATGGGCGTGATGAACTATGAAATGGAATCCGCCACCCTGCTGACCATGTGCGCCAGCCAGGGCCTGCGTGCGGGAATGGTTGCCGGTGTGATCGTTAACCGCACCCAGCAAGAGATCCCGAATGCGGAAACCATGAAGAAGACCGAAAGCCAAGCGGTGCAAATCGTCGTCGAGGCAGCTCGCCGTCTGCTGTAATCCAAATCCTCGTTAAAAGCGGGCCGTTTGACGGCCCGTTTCTCCTTCTGTTACGGTTATCCCCCTCTGCGTCATGCTGCTGGCCTTCTGTTGTCTGTGTTTGCCGATTGCCGGCTGATGTGGCGGCATATCCCGAGACAATCAATGTAAGGACGTCTTATGACCGCTCAGATCCTGCTCCATCCTTCACTTGCGCCGTTAGACGGTGGCATCAACTTCCGCGATTTAGGTGGCAACAGCATGGCCGATGGCCGCCGCATCAAACGCGGGCTGCTGTTTCGTTCCGGTGCACTGGATCGGTTGAGCGAAAACGACTGCAGCTACCTGGCTCAGATGCCAATGCGTTCGGTGCTGGATTACCGCGACTTCGACGAAGTGCAGGCCAAACCTGACGTGCTATGGTCGGGAGCCGACTATTACCACGTGCCGGCCAATCCGCTCAGCAGCGAAGTGAATGCCAACCTTGAAAAACTCACCGACGAAACGCTGGCCAAGTTTGATGCCCGGGTCTTTATGCTGGAGCTGTACCGCCACCTGCCGTTCAATAACGCCGCCTATCGCCAACTGGCGCAACTGCTGGCTCAGCCTGAAGGCGGTGCGATTGTGCAGCACTGTGCGGTAGGCAAAGACCGTACTGGCGTTGGTTCGGCAATGGTGCTGCTGGCGCTGGGCGCGGATGAGGCTACGGTAATGGAAGACTATCTGCTGACGGAAACCACGTTGGCGAACTACCGTGAACACATGCTGGAGCAGATCTCCAGCCGCCTGAACGATGCTTCGGTGGCGCAGTTTGCCTATGTGCTCAGTGCACGTGAAGAGTTCCTGGCGACCGCGTTGGGTTGCATTCATGAGCAATATGGCTCCACCAACCGTTGGTTGGAGGCCGAATATGGGCTGGGGCAAAGCCAGCTCGAGACGTTGCAGGCGCTCTATCTGGAATAACGGCGCCATGTTTAACCGGAGTTTAGCCAGTGAGGTAGGGTACTGCGTATCCTTGAGGCCGGATCCGTTCTCAAAAGGAGCAGGCTATGAACCTCAATGACGTGATTAACTGGGTTAGCGAAACAGTGCGCCAGCATGAAGCCTGGGCGATCCCGATCGTCTTCTTCCTGGCGTTTGGCGAGTCGCTGGCCTTCCTCTCGTTGTTGTTGCCTGCCACGGTTATTCTGCTGGGGCTGGGGGCGTTGATTGGCGAGAGCGGCATTGCCTTCTGGCCGATTTGGGCTGCCGCCGCTGCTGGTGCCTTCTTTGGTGACTGGCTCTCCTATTGGGTCGGTTATCACTATCAGGGGCGTGTCGCTCATATGTGGCCGCTGTCACGCAATCCACAGCTGTTGGTGCGTGGTCATGCGTTTTTTGAGCGCTGGGGCGTGCTGGGTATCTTCTTTGGGCGCTTCTTCGGACCGTTGCGCGCCGTGGTGCCGCTGGTGGGGGGCATCTGCGCCATGCCGCAAACCGCATTCCAGATTGCCAATGTGGCCTCGGCAATGGTCTGGGCCTTCGGCATCCTGGCACCAGGTGCCTTTGGTATCAAATGGTTTACCCAGTGGATGGCATGAACCGGCGCCTTGCCAATAACCTCGTATTTTAATTATTCAGCGTCACAGTGAGAATTCGATCACGAATTTATCCTTATCTGGCGCTTTTTAATTCCCTTATTTTTTTAACAGTGTTACTTTCCCAATAAGTGGATTGTTACTGTGAATAAACAGGCAAAACCCAAACCCGTTGACGAACCAATGTCATGGGTTTGGGTTTTTTTTCGCCCTTATTTTGGCAAATGATCTGCCGATGATTAAAAAAATTAACCTATAGACGTTATTTTGTTCACTAAGGAAAAATTAATGAAAATTAAAACCTGGTTACTGGCCTCCGTACTTGCCGTTTCCTCTGCTGCGGCCTTCAACGTAACTGCCGCGCAAAGCGACAGCGTCGATATCTATTTTGCTCGCCACGGTAAAACGCTGCTCAATACCTACGATCGCGTGCAGGGCTGGGCTGACTCACCGCTGACACCGGCCGGGATCGAAACCGCGCGCTATCTGGGTGCCGGGTTGAAGGGGATCCCTTTCGATAGCTTCTACACCAGCGACGCTGGCCGCCAGCGTGAAACGATGCAGGTGATCCTCAAGGAAATGGGTAAGTCAGACGCCAAGGTCACGGAACTGACCGACCTGCGCGAAATGTTCTTCGGCGGTTTTGAAGGGCGAGCTAACGCAGAAATGGCCGACGCTGCTGCCAAGAAGCTGGGCCTGGCCTCTGGTGGCGAGATGTTCAAGCAAATGGGCGAAGGCAAGATCAGCCTGATCCCGATGGTGGATGCCATCACGCAAAGCGATGATAAGCAAGAGGCGGAAAGCGCGCTGCAGGTCAAAACCCGTATGCAACAAGCCTTGCATACCATGGTGCAGAATGCCGTAAAGAATGGGGATAAAAACATCCTGGCGGTCTCTTCCGGGCTCTCGATGCAGATGATGATTTCTGATATGACCGATAACCCGAACAAAAATAAGCCACTGACTAATGCGGCAGTCGTCAAGATGACTTATAAAGACGGAAAATATACCGTAACCGATATTGGCGATATGACTTATGTCGCTAAAGGGAAAGCGTTACTAAATAAAGCACCTTGATTATTACCCAATAAAAATAACTCACCCTTTTGGCTCGGGGATATTATCTGAGGCGATAGCATATCGCCTCGGCAGGGATTTTCTATACCTTTTTCGGGGATAACAATAATGAAACGTTCTGCTTTAAGCTGTCTGGTCGCTATTTCGCTATTCTCCACCGCGGCACAGGCCAGCGTTGATGACGTCCTGAATTCGCCCTTTTTCAGCGACAGCCATGCTGAACTGTCGCTGAAAAACTACTGGAAGTACCTCAAGGAAGATGCCGCCAACCCAAAAGAGGTGCATAACGCTTGGGGGCAAGGGCTGGCACTGGGCTATCAGTCCGGCTATCTGGCGGACTTTATCGGCGTTAATCTCGATTACTACAGCGCGGTAAAGCTGGGCGCCAGTGATTACTTCAATACTCGTGGGGTGCTATATAACAACGGTCCCGGCAACAGCAAAGAGAATGCTGCTGGCTACAGCAAGGTGGGCCAACGCTATATCAAGCTGAAAGGCGACGTGGGCGGCGCGGCGCTGAATGCGCAGGTGGGCTGGCAGGTGTTGCGTAACTACGGCGTGATTTCCACCTCCACTCGCCTGTCGCCTACGACTTACCTGGGTTGGTCCGGTGGCGTGTCCGGTGCCGGGCTCTCTTTGCGCGGCGCGTATGTTGAACGTTCTATGGATCGTAACTCCCCTGACAGCCTGCGTTTGCAGACCAACGATGGCCGCTATATCAATCATCTTGCCAGCGCTGAATTGGGCTATGACAATAAGCAATTCAATGGGCAACTGGCCTATGGGGAATCTCAGGACTATTTACGCCGCCAGATCCTACGCGTGGGTTACAAAGCCAATGAAAAACTCAGCCTCGGCAGCCAGATTTACACCACTCAGGCGCTGGACGAGTACAAACAGATGGCGCTGAGCAAGCGCAACTTCGATCATAACGCCAACCATTTTGCGCTGGATGCCAAATGGCAGGAGCCGCTGTGGAGCGTCAAGGTCGGCATCGCCCATACGCGAGCACCGAAGGGGGACGGTCAGCTTGGCTTCTATCCCCGACATATGTCCAAAAACTCACGCGGTACCTTTACCTCCATGGCTTATGCCGGTGAAGACTACATGCGCGATGGCGAAACCATGCTGGCCACCATGGCCGAATACCGCATCACGCCTGAGTTTACCGCTGGGCTGGCGGGCAACGTGGGCCAGTTCAGCTATCAAGGTGCCGCGGTGCGTACCGGTGAGATCAACGTCTTTGGCCGCTGGGCTCCCTCCCATCCCAAGCTGAAAAACCTGACGGTATTCGCCATGGCCGGGCCGGGCTGGTCTTATAAGAACAGCAATAAAACGCCGATACTGGTGGATGGGCATTCCCAGCTCTCCCACTCACTGTCCGGTGAGTTTATCGCCGAATATCGCTTCAAACTGTTTTAATCCGCCTTATCTGCACGGTAATGCCTTGGTTACCGTGCTCACTTCCACATAAAAACAGACTGGACATCCATACAGGCTCCCTTTAACGTGACAGGCAATGGGCGCAATACGCGCCGCAAGCGCATGCATGTATGACAGGAGGCAGGGTGGATACCAGTCTGATTTACGGTATTGGTGGTGTGGCGATAGGTTTACTGCTGGGGTGGCTGATCGCCAGCCTGCGTGCGCAGCAGCACGGTGCGCAACATGAAACCGACCTGCGTCTGCTGGAACAGTCTTTACAGCAGGCACAGCTTGAAACGGCCTCCCGCCAAGAGACGCTGCAAAGCCACGAACAACTGCTACGGCAAAACGATCTGGAACTGCGCACCCTGCACAGCCAACTGGCCGCCGGGCAGGAGAGGCTGCAACAGCTCAACCATTGGCGCAATGAATGTGAATTGCTGAACCAGGAGCTACGAGCGCAGCGGGAAGTCAACAGCGCTCAGGAAGCCGAACTGCGTGAGGTGACCATCCGCCTGGAAGAGACCCGGATGGCCGCAGAAGAGAAACAGCGGCTGTTGATCAGCAGTGAACAACGTTTGACCACCCAGTTTGAGAACCTGGCCAACCGCATTTTCGAAAACAGCGGCCGCAAGGTGGATGAGCAAAATAAGCAAAGCCTGGATCGCCTGTTGCTGCCGTTACGCGAGCAGTTGGACGGTTTCCGCCGTCAAGTACAGGATAGTTTTGGCCAGGAAGCACGCGAACGCCATACATTGACGCACGAAATCCGTAATCTGCAACAGTTGAATGCGCAAATGGCTCGCGAGGCGCTCAACCTGACCAAGGCACTAAAAGGCGATAACAAAACCCAGGGCAACTGGGGCGAGGTGGTGCTGAGCCGCGTGTTGGAAGCCTCTGGCCTACGCGAAGGGCATGAGTATGAGACACAGGTTAATGTGCGGCTGGATAGCCAAAGCCGTATGCAGCCAGACGTGATCGTACGTTTGCCACAGGGTAAAGACGTGGTGATCGACGCCAAAATGTCGCTGGTGGCCTATGAGCGTTATTTCAACAGTGAAGATGACTTCGAACGGGAAGCGGCGTTGACCGAACATATCACTTCGCTGCGCGGGCACATTCGCGTGTTGGGCCGAAAGGATTATCAACAACTGCCTGGCCTGCGTTCGCTGGATTATGTGCTGATGTTTATCCCGGTGGAACCGGCCTTCCTGTTGGCCATCGATCGTGAGCCGGAGCTGATTAGCGAGGCATTGCAACATAACATCATGCTGGTCAGCCCAACCACCTTGCTGGTGGCACTGCGAACCATTACCAACCTGTGGCGCTATGAACACCAGAGCCAGAACGCCCAGCGGATCGCCGATCGCGCCGCCCGGCTGTATGACAAGATGCGTCTGTTCGTAGACGATATGTCGGCCCTGGGGCAGAGCCTGGATAGGGCGCAGGGTAGTTATCACCAGGCGATGAATAAACTGAGCGAAGGCCGTGGTAATCTTATCGGCCGCATTGAGGGCTTCCGCGCGCTTGGGGTTGAAATTAAACGTCCCATCAACCCGCTTTTGGCGCAGCAGGCATCGGAACAACAGGATGATGAGCTGCTCTCCGAGCCTGACGAGGATATCGCCTCGCTACCGGGGGAAGAGAACGACGATAGCAACGAAGAACCACATCGCGCATCGCACGGATGATGCCGTTGCAAGGTGGGGTATTACGCGGCTTTCTGGTACACTCCACGACACTAAATTGACTGAATGGCAGGCAGGACAATGGCAGATCAAGCGCAGGAAACCACCGATTTTGGCTTTCGTACCGTAGCAAGAGACGAGAAGCAGGCCATGGTGGCTAACGTTTTTCACTCGGTAGCGGCAAAATATGACGTGATGAACGACCTGATGTCGTTTGGTATCCATCGTATCTGGAAGCGTTTTACCATCGATTGCAGCGGCGTGCGCCGCGGCCAGCGCGTGCTGGATCTGGCCGGTGGTACTGGCGATCTGGCTGCCAAGTTCTCCCGCATGGTGGGTGAGCAGGGGCAGGTGGTGCTGGCGGATATCAACGATTCCATGCTCAAGATGGGGCGCGAAAAGCTGCGTGACCACGGTATTGTTGGCAATATCAGCTACGTGCAGGCCAACGCCGAAGCGCTGCCGTTCCCAGATAATTATTTTGACTGCATCACCATCTCCTTTGGCCTGCGCAACGTCACCGATAAAGACAAAGCGCTGCGCTCGATGTTCCGCGTGCTGAAACCGGGTGGCCGCCTGCTGGTGCTGGAATTTTCCAAGCCGCTGCTAGAGCCGCTGAGCAAGGCTTACGACGCCTATTCCTTCCACGTGCTGCCAAAAATTGGTGAGCTGGTGGTGAAAGATCCGGACAGCTACCGCTATCTGGCAGAATCGATCCGCATGCACCCCGATCAGGAAACCCTGAAGGGTATGATGGCTGCGGCCGGTTTCGAGAACGTCAACTACTTCAACCTGACCGGCGGCATCGTGGCGCTGCACCGGGGCTTCAAGTTCTGATATGGAAATGCCGATGCTGCTAACCCCGTTACTGACCGGCGTGCTGGAAACCTCGCTCAATAGCCTGCTGTTTCGCGATCGTAGCATGAAAGCTGCCCGCCAACGGCTGGCGGGTAAAGTGTTACGTATCGAGCTACAGGAACTCTCTTCGCCGTTGGTTCTGCTGTTCAGCGAACAGCGCGTGGATGTGCTCGGCCAATCAGAAGATAGTGCCGACTGTACGGTGCAAACCCGCGTACCGGTGCTGCTGAAATTGCGCGATCGTCAGCAACTTTCCCCGCTGATGCGTAGCGGCGAGCTGATTGTCGAAGGCGATATTCAGGTGGTGCAACAGCTGGTCGGTTTGCTCGATCTGGCAGAGTGGGATCCGGCGGAATGGCTGGCACCTTATGTGGGCGACATCGCCGCGCAAGGGGTTAGCCAGATCGTAGGTAAAGGTTTAGGCCTGCTGAAATCCGGTTTGCAGAGCCAGCAACGCTACGTGGCCGAAACGCTGACCGAAGAGTGGCGTATGGCTCCCGGCCCGCTTGAAGTGGTGTGGTTTAACGAAGAGGTTGATGCCACCGTTCGCAGTGTGGACGCACTGATTGCTCGTCTGGACAAGTTGGAGGGTAAGCGATGACCCCTGGCGAAATTTGCCGCCTGTATTTGATCGTGCGCGTTTTCCTGAGCTATGGACTGGATGAACTGATCCCCAAGATGCGCTTGACTCTGCCGCTGCGCATTGGCCGTCGCCTGCTGTTCTGGATGCCGAACCGCCATAAAAACCAGCCGTTGGGCGAACGCCTGCGCCTGGCGCTGCAAGAGCTGGGTCCGGTGTGGATCAAGTTCGGCCAGATGATGTCGACCCGCCGCGATCTGTTCCCACCCCATATTGCCGACCAACTGACGCTGTTGCAGGACCGAGTGGCACCGTTCGATGGTGCGCTGGCGCGTAAGCATATCGAGTTGGCTATGGGCGGCCCGCTGGAAACCTGGTTCGATGACTTTGACCAGCAGGCGCTGGCGTCGGCTTCGATTGCCCAGGTGCATACCGCCCGGTTGAAAACGACCGGCCAAGAGGTGGTGCTGAAGGTGATCCGCCCAGACATTGGGCCGATTATCAAAGCCGATGTGCGCCTGATGTATCGCCTGGCTGGCTGGGTACCCAAGCTGATGCCGGACGGTCGCCGTCTGCGCCCGCGCGAAGTGGTGCGTGAATATGAGAAAACCCTGCTCGATGAGCTGAACCTGCTGCGTGAAGCGGCCAACGCCATCCAACTGCGCCGTAACTTTGACGGTAGCCCGATGCTCTACGTGCCAGAGGTTTACTCCGATTACTGCCGTGAGAGCGTGTTGGTGATGGAGCGGATTTACGGCATCCCGGTGTCGGATATTGCGGCTCTGGAACAGCAGAACACCAATATGAAACTGCTGGCCGAGCGTGGCGTCCAGGTGTTCTTTACCCAGGTGTTCCGTGACAGCTTCTTCCATGCCGACATGCATCCAGGCAATATTTTCGTTAGCTATGAGCACCCGGAAGATCCGTGTTATATCGGCATCGACTGCGGTATCGTGGGTTCACTGAACAAAGACGACAAGCGCTATCTGGCGGAAAACTTTATCGCCTTCTTCAACCGCGACTACCGTAAGGTGGCGGAGCTGCACGTTGATTCTGGCTGGGTACCGCGTGATACCAACGTGGAAGATTTCGAGTTTGCCATTCGTACCGTCTGTGAGCCGATTTTTGAAAAACCGCTGGCGGAAATTTCGTTCGGCAACGTGCTGTTGAACCTGTTCAACACCGCACGCCGCTTCAATATGGAAGTGCAGCCGCAGCTGGTATTACTGCAAAAGACGCTGCTGTACGTTGAGGGCCTTGGCCGTCAGCTCTATCCGCAACTGGATCTGTGGACCACGGCGAAGCCGTTCCTGGAAAGCTGGCTGCGGGATCAGGTAGGCATTCCGGCGGTGATCCGCGCGCTGAAAGAAAAAGCGCCGTTTTGGGCCGAGAAACTGCCGGAGTTACCTGAATTATTTTATGACAGTCTGCAACAGCATAAACTGTTGCAACAAAGCGTCGATAAATTGACCGGTCAGATGCAGGCGCAACGCGTTCGGCAAGGTCAATCACGGTATTTGTTCGGGGTTGGCGCTACACTGTTAGTCAGTGGTACGATTTTACTGCTGGGAGGCGTAGAGGTGTTCCCTGCCTGGATGATGGCCGCAGGCGTAGTGGCCTGGGTCGTCGGTTGGAAACGCACCGTCTGAATAAATTAACCATCAGGTTAAGCGTTGTCGCTGCAGCCCTGCAAAAACGGGGCATATCCAACACAAAGATGAAGGGTATATAATGCGGCAACTTGAAAGACAACGGGTATAGACCCTTTTTTAAACCAGAGGTAAGTACAATGGGCGGTATTAGTATTTGGCAATTGTTGATCATCGCGGTGATCGTGGTGCTGCTGTTTGGTACCAACAAACTGCGTACGCTGGGTTCCGATCTCGGTGCATCAATCAAGGGCTTCAAAAAAGCGATTGGCGACGACAACAGCGCGGCGCCAACCAACACGACTGAAAAAACCAACCACGATGCAGACTTTGCGGCCAAGCCTATCACCGATAAGCAGCCGGAAGTGAAAGCAGCGGAAGAGTCGAAGAACAAAGAGCAGGTATAAACCGTGTTTGACATTGGGTTTGGTGAACTGCTGCTGGTACTGGTGATTGGCCTGGTGGTACTTGGGCCAGAACGGTTACCAGTGGCGGTCAGAACCGTTGCGGGCTGGATCCGAGCGCTGCGCTCTCTGGCAGCTTCGGTGCAGAATGAGCTGACGCAGGAATTGAAGCTGCAAGAACTGCAGGAAAGCCTGAAGAAGGCAGAGAAAGCGGGCTTGCAGAATTTAACGCCGGAACTCAAAGCTTCAATGGATGAGCTGAAAGAGGCGGCTGAGTCGCTGAAACGTTCTTATCACGTCGATAAGGACGAGCCGCCGCATACCATTCACAATCCAGTGGTCACCGATCCTGAAGCCATTCACGACGGCGTGACTCCGGCGGAAGCGGCGACTACCGCTTCGGCACCTGTTGCCACACCGCAGCCCACTGAACCTGCGCCAGCCGTGCAAAGCGAGCCGGTGGTGCCCCCCGTGGCTCAGGCAACGGTCGTGGATCAGCAAATCCCTGCAAAGCAGGCCATCCCAGAGCCTGTGGCGGATAAATCCCCTGCGTCTCAACAACCTAGTGGCGAACGTTAAAACATGGCCGTTGAAGATACCCAACCGCTTATCAGTCATCTGATTGAACTGCGTAAGCGGCTGTTGAATTCGATCATCAGCGTGCTGGCGATCTTTATTGTGTTGGTGTTTTTCGCTAACGATATTTATCAGATCGTTTCTGCACCGCTGATCGATCAGTTGCCTGCTGGGGCGAGCATGATCGCCACCGACGTGGCTTCACCCTTCTTTGCTCCGATCAAGTTGACGATGATGGTTTCGGTGATCGTTGCCGCGCCTTTCATTCTCTATCAGGTCTGGGCCTTTATCGCTCCTGCGCTGTACCAGCATGAACGCCGCCTGATGATGCCGTTGCTGGTCTCCAGCAGCCTGTTGTTCTATCTGGGGATGGCGTTTGCCTACTTTATCGTGTTCCCGCTGGCCTTTGGCTTTTTTGCCAAAACTGCACCCATCGGCGTCACGATTGCGACCGATATCAGCAACTACCTGAGTTTCGTCATGGCGCTGTTTATGGCGTTTGGCGTGGCTTTTGAAGTGCCGGTTGCCATTATTCTGCTGTGCTGGAGCGGTGTTACTACGCCAGATGACCTGCGTAAGAAACGCCCGTATGTGCTGGTTGGTGCTTTCGTGGTCGGCATGCTGTTGACGCCGCCGGACGTGTTCTCGCAAACCCTGTTGGCGATCCCGATGTACCTGCTGTTTGAGGTCGGGGTATTCTTCGCCCGTTTCTATGTCGGGAAGCGGCGCAAGCCGGTAGAGGAAGAAGAGGAAGGCGAAGAGCCACCAGCCTCCTGATACTCGTCTGTCCCTAAGCCGCCCATCGGGCGGCTTTTGCTTTGGAAAAACCATGTTTGATATTGGCGTCAACCTTACCAGCTCCCAATTTGCCAAAGATGCCACACAGGTGGTTGAGCGAGCCAAAACCGCAGGCGTGACGGGGATGCTGATCACTGGTACCAACGCACAGCAAAGCGAGGCGGCCAGCCACCTGGCCCGTGCGCATAGTGGCTATTGCTGGTCTACGGCTGGCGTGCATCCGCATGATGCCAGCAGTTGGAACGATGAGGTCGCACAGCACATTCACCGGTTGGCATCGCAGCCCTTCGTGGCAGCCATTGGCGAATGTGGGCTGGATTTTAACCGCAATTTTTCCACTCCGGCACAGCAGGAACTGGCTTTCAACGCTCAACTGGCATTGGCCGCCGAGCTCAATATGCCGGTATTCCTGCATTGTCGCGACGCACACGCACGTTTTGTTGCACTGCTGACCCCTTGGTTGGATAAACTGCCCGCCGCAGTCGTGCATTGCTTCACCGGCAGCGCCGAAGAGTTACAAGACTGCCTGGCGCTGGGGCTGTCGATTGGTATCACCGGTTGGGTTTGTGATGAGCGCCGGGGTCTGGAACTGCGTGCCTTGTTACCCCAAATCCCGGCCGAACGCCTGCTGCTGGAAACCGATGCCCCCTATTTGTTGCCCCGGGATTTACACCCGAAACCTGCATCTCGCCGCAACGAACCCTGTTTTCTGCCCCATATCATTCGGCAGGTTGCGACCTGGCGCGAAGAAGATCCCGCGTGGCTGGGCCAGAAAACTGATGAGAATGCCCGCCGGTTATTCCGGCTGGTCTGAGTTAGGAGAAAATTATGAGCTATGCATTTCCGGGCACCTTCCCTGGTCGCCGTATGCGCCGTGTGCGCCGTCATGACTTCAGCCGCCGTCTGGTTGCCGAGAATCAGGTAACGGTCAATGACCTGATCTACCCGGTCTTTGTTATGGAAGGCAGCAACCGCCAGGAAGCCGTTTCCTCGATGCCTGGCGTATCGCGCATGAGCATCGATCTGCTGATCAAAGAGGCAGAAGCCATTGCCAAGCTCGGCGTGCCGGTGATCTCTCTGTTCCCGGTGATTGAGTCTGGCCTGAAGTCGCTACATGCCGAGGAAGCCTACAACCCGGATGGTTTGGTGCAGCGTACCGTGCGTGCGTTGAAAGATGCCGTGCCGGAGCTGGGGATCCTGACCGATGTGGCGCTCGACCCGTATACGACCCATGGGCAGGACGGCGTGATCGACGAGCATGGCTACGTGATCAACGACATCAGCAAAGAAATTCTGGTTCGCCAGGCGCTATCTCATGCAGAAGCCGGTGCCGAAATCGTGGCTCCCAGCGATATGATGGATGGCCGCATCGGCGCTATCCGCGATCAACTCGAGCTGCAAGGCCTGGTGAATACCCAGATCATGGCGTATTCCGCCAAATATGCCTCATGCTATTACGGCCCGTTCCGTGATGCGCTCGGCTCCACCGGTAACCTGAAAGGCGGCAACAAGAAAACCTATCAGATGGATCCGGCCAACGGCGACGAAGCCCTGCAAGAGATTGCTCAGGATCTGCAGGAAGGCGCGGATATGGTGATGGTGAAGCCGGGGATGCCGTATCTGGACGTGGTGCGTCGTGTCAAAGATACCTTCGGGGTGCCGACCTTCGCCTATCAGGTATCGGGCGAATATGCGATGCATATGGCGGCGATCCAGAACGGCTGGCTGCAGGAGCAACCGGCGGTGATGGAATCCTTGCTGTGCTTTAAGCGTGCCGGGGCTGATGGTGTGCTGACCTACTTCGCCAAGCGTGTTGCCCAGTGGCTGCATGATGATGCGATGCGCCGTTAATCGGTAGCAGACAAAACAGGCACCCAAGGGTGCCTGTTTGCATTAAAGTTTTTGGAACTGCCGGTTATCAATGCTCTGATTAATCTGCTTGTTGATCAGATTCAGCAGCAGCATTGAGCGGGCTTCACCGTCAGGTTCGGTGTAGATCGCATGTAGGCCCTCGAACACGCCATCGGTGATCAACACCGTATCGCCCGGCTGCGGGGTCTCTGGATCCACATAGAATTCTTCGCTATGTGTCTGGAGTTCCTCGATAACCTGTAAAGGTATCTGGGTCGGTAAGGCTCCAAATCGCACAAAGTGGCTGACACCACGGGTTGCACTGATCGTAGTGGTGTGAATACGTTCCGGATCGAATTCAACAAACAGGTAGTTGGGAAATAGCGGTTCGCTAACGGCGGTACGCTTGCCACGCACGATTTTCTCCAACGTAATAATTGGGCTCAGGCAGTTGACGGCTTGCCTCACCAGGTGTTCCTGGGCCCGTAAGAGTTGGCCGCGCTTACAATAAAGTAAATACCAAGATTCCATAGTTTCACATGCCTTTCTGTCAGCCGCTAAGCATACCAAAAGCCACCGCGGATACCTAGTGACGCAAGTATCCATCTGTTGCCATTAGTGACTGCAATCCCCCGTAGCCCGCGTAAAGTCACACACTTGATTACCCAGTTCAGGTATAAACATAGGTTCAAAATTTGCGACTGTCACAGAGGCCTGATGCTCAATGTGACGTCTTTAATCATTTTTGCACTGAGGGAGAGACATGGAGCTATTTTTGCTAAGTAACGGCAAGCTTTCCGGCGAAGCTGAGCTGCTCGGCTATGCCAAGAGCCAGCTGTTGGCCATGATTGAACGCCGTAACATCACGTCAGCCGTATTTATTCCTTATGCCATGATCCGCGGTGATTACGACCAGCGTGCGGGGGAACTGTCGCAGACGTTGGGTATCAAGGTTACCAGCATCCACCATGCCGAGTCTCCGGCAGAGGCGATCGCACAGGCCGAGTGTATTTTGGTCAGCGGCGGCAATACCTGGATGCTGAACCAGATGCTGCATGAAAATGGCCTGATAGTGCCAATCCAACGTGCGGTGCGTGAGCGCGAAGTACCTTATGTGGGTTGGAGCGCTGGCTGCAACGTGGCGACGCCGAGCATCCGTACCACCAACGATATGCCGGTACGCAACAGCGTCGTGTTGCCTGCGCTGGGGCTGTTCCCGGTACAGATCAACCCACATTACATCGATGCCCATATCAGCGGCCACATGGGGGAAACCCGTGATGAGCGCCTGGCAGAGTTCTGTGCGGTGAACCCAAGCGAGTCGGTTGTCGCACTGCGTGAAGGCAGCCTGCTACACGTCTGCGGCAACGATCTGCGCTACTTCAGCGCCAGGGAGCAGGGTTTTAAAGTGTTCCGCCACGGAGTAGAGATACAGGAATATCATGATACTTTGGCGCTGCGCTCGTTGGTGCCGTTCATCTGCCATTGATAAACCGAAGGGGGCGCAGCATGCGGCGCCCCTAGAGATTCAGCATTGTGATGACAACCCAAACCAGTAGCGCTAATGTGGGCAGATTGGCTAGAATTTGTTAATCTATCTCTTTGCTGTGAAACGCCTTAAAATCAGCCAGTTAATTAAACGTCGAACCACCTTGATATTTTCCGGGTTCGTCGTTTAAATCTTCTATAAATCAATGGTGTAATGGCTTGCATGAAATACCGTGACCTACGCGATTTCCTCTCGTTGCTGGAAAAGAGAGGGGAACTAAAACGCATCAGCCAGCCGATTGATCCCTATCTGGAAATGACAGAAATTGCCGATCGTACGCTGCGAGCAGGCGGCCCGGCATTGCTGTTCGAAAACCCGAAAGGCTACGATATGCCGGTGCTCTGTAACCTGTTCGGCACGCCCAAGCGGGTGGCGATGGGGATGGGGCAGGAAGACGTCAGTGCGCTGCGCGAAGTGGGCAAGCTGTTGGCGTTCCTCAAAGAGCCGGAGCCACCGAAGGGCTTTCGCGATCTGTTCGACAAGGTCCCCAAATTCAAGCAAGTGCTGAATATGCCGACCAAGGTGCTGGGCTCTGCCCCGTGCCAGGAACAGGTGTGGCAAGGGGAAGATGTCGATCTTGGCCGTATTCCGGTGATGCACTGCTGGCCGGAAGATGCCGCACCGCTGGTCACCTGGGGGCTGACGGTTACCCGTGGCCCGCATAAAGAACGACAGAATCTGGGGATCTATCGCCAGCAGGTGTTGGGCAAGAACAAGCTGATTATGCGCTGGCTCTCGCATCGTGGCGGTGCACTGGATTATCAGGAGTGGTGTCAGGAACATCCTGGTGAACGTTTCCCGGTTGCCGTTGCGCTGGGGGCCGATCCTGCCACCATTTTGGGCGCGGTGACGCCGGTGCCGGATAACCTGTCTGAATATGCCTTTGCCGGGCTGTTGCGCGGCAACAAGACCGAAGTGGTCAAATGTCTGTCCTGCGATCTCGAAGTTCCCGCCAGCGCGGAAATTGTGCTGGAAGGCTATATCGAGCAAGGGGAACTGGCGCCGGAAGGCCCGTATGGCGATCACACCGGTTACTATAACGAGATCGACCACTTCCCCGTCTTTACCGTGACCCATATTACCCAACGGCGCAACGCGATTTATCACTCGACCTATACCGGTCGCCCGCCGGATGAACCAGCGGTGATGGGAGTGGCGCTGAACGAAGTGTTCGTGCCGATCCTGCAAAAACAGTTCCCGGAAATCGTCGATTTCTACCTGCCGCCGGAAGGGTGTTCCTATCGCCTGGCGGTGGTGACCATCAAAAAACAGTACGCAGGGCACGCCAAACGCGTAATGATGGGGGTCTGGTCTTTCCTACGCCAATTTATGTATACCAAGTTTGTCATCGTTTGCGATGACGACGTGAATGCGCGTGACTGGAATGACGTGATTTGGGCGATCACCACCCGAATGGATCCGGCAAGGGATACCGTTTTAGTGGAGAATACGCCGATTGATTATCTGGACTTCGCCTCGCCGATTTCCGGGCTGGGATCGAAGATGGGCCTGGATGCCACCAATAAATGGCCGGGAGAAACCCAACGAGAGTGGGGCCGTCCGATCAAGATGGATGAGAAGGTGCGTGCGCGCATCGATGACATCTGGGATGAGCTCGCCATATTAAGTGATTAGAGCCGACGCTTTAAGCGCCAGTGATGACCCGACAGAGGAACGCATGACAATCCTGAGCTGTAAAGTGACCTCCGTAGAGGCCATTACCGATACCGTTTATCGGGTACGTTTGGTGCCAGAGGCACCGTTTTCGTTCAAAGCAGGGCAATACCTGATGGTAGTGATGGATGAGCGTGATAAACGCCCGTTCTCTGTGGCTTCGACGCCAGCACAGCAAGATTATATCGAGCTGCATATTGGCGCTTCTGAACTGAACCTGTATGCCATGGCGGTGATGGATCGGGTGCTGAAAGAGCAGGCCATCACCGTGGATATTCCGCATGGTGAAGCCTGGCTGCGTGAAGAGGGCGAGCGCCCGCTGGTGTTGATTGCCGGTGGTACCGGGTTCTCTTACGCGCGCTCGATTTTGCTGACGGCGCTGGAACAGCAACCCAATCGCGATATCTCAATCTACTGGGGTGGCCGTGAGCTGAAGCATCTTTATGATCTCAGCGAACTGGAGGCGATTTCACTGCAATACCCAAATCTGAAGGTCATCCCGGTAGTTGAACAGCCGGAAGAGGACTGGCGTGGCCGCAGCGGCACGGTGCTGAGCGCCGTGTTACAGGATTTTGGCTCGCTGGCGGAGCATGATATCTATATCGCAGGGCGTTTCGAGATGGCGAAAATTGCCCGTGAGCGTTTCTGTGCTGAGCGTGGCGCACTGGAAGCGCACATGTTTGGCGATGCTTTCGCGTTTATCTGATATACCCGTCGTCTTTCAAGCTGCAGCGTTGTTACCTGCGCTTAGTTATTCGACCCGTCCATGGGCCTCACCCCTTACGGGGCCGCTGGATACAGCGTTCAAATCTGTTCCTGACAGATTTGTCACCCCAGTCACTTACCCAAAAGTAAGCCCCTGGGGATGAGTAAGCTTGTCGCCTAGCCGCAGCTTGAAATCCATAGGGTATAAAATGTCGATTAGTACAAGCGGGGCGGCCAGATGCTGCCCCGTTTTTATTGGTGCCGAATTTCAGGCATAAAAAAACCCGCCCCTGACAGGCGGGAAGTACGGCAACAAAACCTTTGGGATGCCCTTTTGGGGCATCAAATCAGACACAGCTAAACGCGTTCAAATACCGTGGCAATCCCCTGACCCAGGCCGATACACATGGTGGCCAGACCAAACTGCACGTCACGGCGTTCCATATTATTCAGCAGAGTGGTGGAGATACGAGAGCCGGAGCAGCCTAATGGGTGACCCAGGGCAATCGCACCGCCGTTGAGGTTGATCTTATCGTCCATGCTTTCCAGCAGCCCCAGATCTTTAATGCAGGGCAGCGACTGGGCGGCAAAGGCCTCATTCAATTCAAACAGATCGATATCCTGCACGCTCAGACCGGCGCGTTTAAGCGCGAGTTTGCTGGCAGGCACCGGACCATAGCCCATGATCGAAGGATCGCATCCCACGACCGCCATTGAGCGGATGCGGGCACGAGCCTTCAGGCCGAGCGACTTGGCGCGGGACTCGCTCATGATCAACATGGCGGAAGCGCCGTCAGACAGTGCGGAAGAGGTACCTGCGGTGACGGTGCCGTTGACCGGGTCAAACGCCGGGCGCAATGCCGCCAGGCTGGCAACGGTGGTTTCCGGGCGGATCACTTCATCATAATCGTAACGAGTCAGTACGCCGTCGGCGTCATGGCCAGTGGTGGGGATAATTTCGTTCTTGAAATAGCCGGCCAACGTAGCGGCATGGGCACGTTGGTGGGAGCGGGCTGCAAATTCATCCTGCATTTCGCGGCTGATATTATGCATTTTGGCCAGCATTTCTGCAGTCAGGCCCATCATCCCGGCCGCTTTTGCCACGGTGCGGCTCAGGCCTGGATGGAAGTCTACGCCGTGGTTCATCGGGACGTGGCCCATATGTTCCACACCGCCAATCAGGCTGACCTGTGCGTCACCTACCATGATTGCGCGGGCTGCGTCGTGCAAGGCCTGCATCGAAGAACCACACAGGCGGTTCACCGTTACCGCTGGCACACGATGTGGGATCTCGGCCAGCAGCGCGGCGTTACGGGCGATGTTGAAGCCTTGTTCCAGCGTCTGCTGCACGCAGCCCCAATAAATATCATCAATTTCAGCGGCATTCAGCGCCGGGTTACGGCTCAGCACGGCACGCATCAGATGAGCGGAAAGATCTTCCGCGCGTACCTGGCGGAAAGCGCCGCCTTTTGAGCGGCCCATTGGCGTACGTACGGCATCAACAATAACTACGTTTTCCATCTTTATAACCTCATGCCGGTTGGCCAGTGGAGATATCAGACAGCGCCGCTGCCGCCACCGGGTAGTAGCTTTCATTACGTTCCGCCTTGGCACGCAGACCGGCTGGCACTTGATACAGCGCCCCCAGGTTAGCGTAACGCTGGGCCATTTCGACGTAATTGGCGGTGCCGAGCGTATCCAGATAGCGGAATGCGCCACCGTGGAACGGCGGGAAGCCGATGCCGTAAACCAATGCCATATCTGCTTCTGCCGGGCTGGCCACAATGCCTTCTTCCAGGCAGCGTACCACTTCGTTGATCATCGGGATCATCATGCGGGCGATGATCTCTTCACTGCTGAAGGTCTGTGCCGATGCGCTCACGGTTGCCAGCAGAGTGTCGGTTTGCTCGTCGTTATCTTTACGCGGCTTCCCTTTGCTATCCTGGCTGTAGCGGTAGAAGCCCAGCTGGTTTTTCTGGCCGAAGCGTTGGTTATCGAACATCACGTCGATCGCATCGCGGTAATTTTTACTCATGCGTTCAGGGAAACCGTTGGCCATCACCGCCTGGGCATGGTGCGCGGTATCAATACCGACCACATCCAACAGATACGCCGGGCCCATCGGCCAGCCAAACTGTTTCTCCATCACTTTGTCGATCTGACGGAAGTCGGCGCCGTCGCGCAGTAGTTGACTGAACCCGGCAAAATACGGGAACAGCACGCGGTTAACGAAGAACCCAGGGCAATCATTGACCACGATCGGCGTTTTGCCCATGCGGGTGGCGTAGGCCACCACGGCGGCGATAGTGCTGTCGCTGGTGTGTTCACCACGGATTATCTCAACCAACGGCATACGGTGCACCGGGTTGAAGAAATGCATACCGCAGAAGTTTTGCGGGCGCTTCAACGATTTTGCCAGGTGATTGATCGGGATGGTTGAGGTGTTGGAGGCCAATACGGTATCTTCGCCGATCAGGGCTTCCACTTCAGACAACACCGCCGCTTTTACCTTAGGGTTTTCAACTACGGCCTCAACAATCAGTTGGGCGCGTTCGATACCGGCATAGTCCAGCGTTGGCTGGATGGTTGACAGCACCTGTGCCATCTTCAGGCCATCCAGTTTGCCGCGCTCCAGCTGTTTATTCAGCAGCTTGGCCGCTTCATTCATGCCGAGGGTCAGGGATTTGTCACTGATGTCCTTCATGATCACCGGCACGCCTTTCAGCGCGGATTGGTAGGCGATGCCGCCCCCCATGATCCCGGCACCCAGCACGGCAGCCTGTTTCGGTGCTTCAACGTTCTTGGCCAGTTTTTTCGCCTGGCTTTTCACGAACTGATCGTTGAGGAAAATGCCCACCAGGGCGCGCGCTTCGTTAGAGCGGGCCAAAGGCACAAAGCTGGCGGTTTCCAGTTTCAACGCTTCTTCACGGCCAAACTTGGCGGCGGCTTCGATAGTTTTTACCGCGGTCATTGGCGCAGGATAATGAATACCTGCGGTTTGCATCACCATGCCTTTGGCAGTGGTGAAACTCATGGCCGCTTCGATTGGGCTCAGCTTTAGCGGCTCCAGCTTCGGCTGACGGTAGGCGCGCCAGTCGAGTTGGCCGTCGATCGCCTGTTGCAGTACTTTCAGCGCGGCTTCCACTAGTTTCTCCGGTGCGACCACGGCATCGACCAGGCCGACTTTCAGCGCGTCTTTCGCGCCGATATCTTTCCCGGCGGCAATGATTTCCAGCGCGCTGTCGTTACCCAGCAGGCGTGGCAGACGTACGGAACCCCCGAATCCTGGCATGATACCCAGTTTGGTTTCCGGCAGGCCGATGCGTGCGTCTGGAGAGGCGATACGGAAATCGGTCGCCAGGATGCATTCGCAGCCACCGCCTAACGCGTAACCGTTAATGGCAGAGAGGGTTGGCACCGGCAAATCTTCCAGCCGGTTAAAGATGGTATTGGCAAACACCAGCCATTCATGCAGCTTTTCGGCCGGTGCGGCAAACAGCGAGAGGAACTCGGTGATGTCGGCACCCACGATGAATGCGGATTTGGCAGAGCGCAGCAGCAGCCCTTTCAACTCGGTTTGCTGTTCCAGCACCTCGAGTGCGGCACCCAGGCTGGCAACGGTGCTGGTATCCAGCTTGTTGATCGGGCCTGGTGCGTTGAACACCAACTCGGCGATGCCGTTGTCGAGCCAGTGTACTTGTAATGTTTCGCCTTGGTAGAGCATGTCTATCTCCTGAATCAGCGCAGATGATCTGGTATGACCAGATGATGAGGAGTGTGGTTTTTATGTTAATAAATTGCAAATAATAGATTGCATATTTGCAAACCGGATCACAGGGGTAATGGCTAATTGCTTGATACTAAATCAAGTTATTTTTCCCCCCAGGGAGAGAAACTTTGGCGGGTAGCGGCCATATCACCCGGGGATGTAATCTGTTTGCAGCGGTTTGCGAAGCACACCTCATGCAAGAGGAGATGGGGTTGGAGCGTGGGATCTGTGTGTTAAGATGGCACATTCCGTTCTGAGGGCATAAGGGTACTGTGATGGAAACGCTGGCTTCTTTGTATAACGACCACCTGGCAACACTGCAACAACGAGCTCGTGAAGTATTAGAGCGCAACAATCTGGATGCATTGCTGATCCACTCAGGCGAGCTGCAACGGGTCTTTCTGGACGACCATAGCTACCCGTTTAAAGTGAACGCCAACTTCAAGGCGTGGGTGCCGGTAACGTCGGTGCCGAACTGCTGGTTGTGGGTGGACGGCGTTAACAAACCAAAGCTGTGGTTCTATTCCCCGGTGGATTACTGGCATAGCGTTGAACCGCTACCCAACAGCTTCTGGACCAAATCCATTGAACTGTTGCCGCTGACCAATGCCGATGATATCGCCAGCCAACTGCCGCAGCAGCGCGAGCGTGTAGGCTATATCGGCTATGCACAACAGCGGGCCCTCTCTCTTGGCATTGCGGCCGAACACATCAACCCGCAAGCGGTATTGAATTTCCTCGATTTCCGTCGCTCGATCAAAACCGGCTATGAACTGGCCTGCATGCGCGAAGCGCAGAAAACGGCCGTGATGGGGCACCGTGCCGCTCATGAAGCCTTCCAGTCCGGTATGAGCGAGTTCGATATCAACCTGGCCTACCTGACCGCCACTGGCCATCGTGATACGGACGTGCCTTACGATAATATCGTGGCCCTGAATGAGCATGCGGCGGTGCTGCATTACACCAAGCTGGATCATCAACCTCCGGCCGAATACCGCAGCTTCCTGATCGATGCAGGGGCGGAATACAACGGCTATGCCGCCGACCTGACTCGCACCTATGCGGCTCAGAGCGACAATGCGTTCGCCCATCTGGTGAAAGATCTCAACAGTGAACAGCTTGCGCTGATAGATACCATGAAAGCCGGGGTTCGCTATACGGATTACCACGTACAGATGCATCAACGTATCGCCAAGCTGTTGAAAAATCATAAGCTGGTAACGGGCATCAGCGAAGAAGCGATGGTCGAACAAGGCATCACCTGTCCGTTCCTGCCGCACGGCTTAGGCCACCCTCTTGGTTTGCAGGTGCATGATGCTGCCGGGTTTATGCAGGATGAAAATGGTACTCATCTGGCAGCACCCGCAAAATATCCCTTCCTGCGCTGCACTCGTGTCATGCAACCAGGCATGGTGCTGACCATTGAGCCGGGCCTGTATTTCATTGAGTCCCTGTTGGCACCTTGGCGTAGTGGCGAGTTCAGTAAACACTTTGCCTGGGATCGTATCGACGCGTTGAAACCTTACGGCGGTATCCGCATTGAGGACAATATCGTGATCCACGAAAAGCGTATTGAGAATATGACGCGCGATCTGAACCTGGCCTGATGCAGCCTTACCCCATTCCTGACGCTGTCATCAGCGTCAGTGAAGAGATAAAGAAAAGCCGTTTCATCACCCTGCTGGCACCTACCTGCGGGGCCGAGGCGGCCAAAGCCTTTATCCAGCAGGTGCGTGACGAGCATCCAACGGCCCGGCACCATTGCTGGGCTTTTGTTGCCGGGGCACCGAATGATTCGCAGCAGTTGGGGTTCTCCGATGACGGTGAACCCTCCGGCACGGCGGGCAAGCCCATCCTGAGCCAGCTCATGGGCAGTGGGATCGGTGAAATAACCGCGGTGGTAGTTCGCTACTATGGTGGGATCAAACTGGGTACCGGTGGCCTGGTGCGGGCATACGGCAGCGGCGTACAACAGGCGCTTAAGCAGTTGGTTGTCAGCTATAAAGTGCCGCAGCTCGAATATACTTTGCAGTGCGACTATGCTCAGCTGGCAATGGTAGAGAATTTACTACAGCTTAGTGAAGGGCGGATTGTGCATGGGGATTACGGTGCTGCCGTGGTGTTACATTTGGCGCTACCGGCCACGGGTACCGAGGCATTCGGGAATAAATTACGCGATCTCAGCCGCGGAAGTTTGCAATTAGTCCCTATATCGCAATAATTCCCACCAACTGAATTGTTAAGGATCGTGCTGAAATGCATTTTCGCGCCATAACCCGTATTGTGGGCCTGCTGGTTATCCTGTTTTCCGGGACAATGTTTATTCCTGGCCTGGTGGCATTGATATACCGCGACGGAGCGGGGCGGGCATTCAGCCAGACCTTCTTTGTAGCCGTGACCATTGGCTTGATGCTGTGGTGGCCAAACCGCAAGCAGAAGCATGAATTAAAGCCTCGTGAAGGCTTCCTGATAGTGGTGTTGTTCTGGACCGTACTGGGCAGCGTAGGGGCATTACCTTTCCTGTTTTCCGAACGGCCCAATCTCTCCCTTACAGACGCCTTTTTCGAATCCTTCTCGGGTTTAACCACCACCGGAGCTACCACCCTGGTCGGGTTAGACTCCTTGCCTAAAGCCATCTTATTCTATCGCCAGATGCTGCAATGGATGGGGGGGATGGGGATCATCGTGCTGGCCGTCGCCATACTGCCTATCCTCGGCGTCGGGGGCATGCAGCTATACCGTGCGGAAATGCCCGGCCCATTGAAAGACAATAAAATGCGCCCGCGTATTGCCGAAACGGCCAAGACCTTGTGGCTGATTTACGTACTGCTGACCATTGCCTGCGCGCTGGCGTTATGGGGCGCCGGAATGTCGGTATTCGATGCTATCGGCCACAGCTTTGCAACTATCGCCATCGGGGGCTTTTCCACGCATGATGCCAGTGTGGGTTACTTTGCCAGCCCGGCCATCAACACCATTATCGCTGTGTTCCTATTGATCTCCGGTTGTAACTACGGCTTGCACTTTGCCTTGCTCAGCGGGCGCAGCTTGAAAGTGTACTGGCGCGATCCGGAATTTCGCATGTTTATCGCCGTGCAGTTCACGCTGGTGGCGGTGTGTACAGTGGTGCTGTGGTGGCACGGTATATATAGAAGCGGCATGGAAACGCTTAATCAGGCTTTCTTCCAGGTCGTGTCGATGGCAACCACTGCAGGGTTTACCACCGACAGTATCGCCAAATGGCCACTGTTCTTGCCAATGCTCTTGCTCTGTTCAGCCTTTATCGGTGGCTGCGCGGGTTCAACCGGCGGTGGCTTGAAAGTGATCCGCATCCTGCTGCTGTATCTGCAAGGGTCGCGTGAGTTGAAGCGATTGGTGCATCCAAATGCGGTTTACACCATCAAGTTAGGCAACCGCGCGTTGCCGGAGCGTATTCTTGAAGCGGTGTGGGGATTCTTCTCCGCCTATGCATTGGTATTTATCGTCAGCATGCTGGCCATTATCGCCACCGGTGTGGACGAGTTCTCGGCCTTTGCCGCGGTAACGGCTACGCTTAATAACCTGGGGCCGGGCCTCGGCGTCGTCGCCGATAACTTTACCACCATGCCGCCACCGGCAAAGTGGGTACTGGTCTTGACCATGCTGTTTGGCCGTTTGGAAGTGTTTACGCTGCTGGTTCTCTTCACACCGACTTTCTGGCGTGAGTAAATGTATCTACGAGGAGTAACGCCATGAAGGCACTGATTCTCTATTCGAGCCGTGACGGACAAACACACTCTATTGCTGCTTATATAGCTAACCAGTTGCAGGATACCCTGAACTGCGACGTTATCGATCTGCAGCAGGCAGAGCATATCGAGCTTGGACAGTACCAACAGGTACTTATAGGGGCTTCGATACGCTATGGGCATTTCAATACGGCATTACACCGATTTGTGAAACGCCACGCTGATCAACTGAATCAGATGCCTAGTGCGTTCTTCGCGGTTAACCTGACGGCACGCAAACCGGAAAAGCGTTCGCCGCAAACCAATGCCTACACCCGTAAGTTCTTACTGTCATCACCTTGGCAGCCGAAGCAGTGCGCCGTGTTCGCCGGTGCGCTGCGTTATCCGCGTTATCGCTGGTTCGATCGCGTCATGATCCGCTTTATTATGAAAATGACCGGGGGAGAGACGGATACCAGTAAAGAAGTGGAATATACAGATTGGCAGCAGGTGGACCGTTTTTCCCAGGAATTCAGCCGCATCCGGTACGAAAAGTGATAGAAATGCTGCCTTGTGCAGCGTTTTGCCGAAAAAAGCCGCGCTTGAAAAGTTTTTTGAATTTAGGGGTTGCGCACTTCTGAGAACTCCCTATAATGCGCCTCCACTGACCGGGAACAACGACGAACAAGTCGCCCAGCCAGGAAGAAGCAACTCGGTGAAAACACCGCGTCTCGTAAGAGAAAAAGGTTGACTCTTCAGCGGGAAAGCGTAATATGCACCTCCCGCGTTACCGAGAAACTTCCCGGTAACGAACGCTCTTTAACAATTTATCAGACAATCTGTGTGGGCACTCACAAGACGATATCCAGCTACTTCGGTAGCAAAAAAATATCAAGTCTTGAAGAGTGACCAAGCAGTAATTCATGC